>Ga0105094_10000787_pt1 | contig 16137 bp, 14 predicted proteins | sample PPLLak1March2015_2_FD_87023 | JGI IMG/M metagenome (GOLD analysis project Ga0105094, IMG submission 87023) | Freshwater sediment microbial communities from Prairie Pothole Lake near Jamestown, North Dakota, USA - PPLs Lake P8 Core (3) Depth... | ecosystem: Environmental > Aquatic > Freshwater >...
GGCCGCTTCCTCATCTTCCGCACGAGCTGGATCTACGCCGCGCGCGGCAAGAACTTCCTGCAGACCATCCTCAGGCTCGCCAGGGAACGCCCCGAGATCCGCGTCGTCGACGACCAGCGCGGAGCACCTACCGGCGCGCGACAGATCGCCGAAGCGGTCCGCGACGTCCTCAAGAAAAGCACCTCGTGCGACTGGCCGAGCGGCCTGTACCACATGACGTGCGCTGGCGACACCACCTGGTTCGGCTTCGCCCAGGCGATCCTGCAGAGGGGCCTCGCGCCCGACACCCCGCGACCGGCGCTCATTCCCATCGCGAGCGCCGAGTACCCGACCGCCGCCCGCCGGCCGAAGAACTCGGTGCTCGACAACGCGAAGCTCGCGCAGACGTTCGGCGTGCGCCTGCCCGCGTGGGAAGCCGCGCTGGCGCACTGCCTGCGCCCCGCGGCGGCTTAGCTCGGCGCTCGCCTTACTCGCAGGCGAATCGAACCGTGTCCGCGCTGCTCCTGCAGGGGCGGCCGAAGGCGATCGCGCCGCGCCGCGGGAGCGCGACCGCCTCCCCGCGCACCGCGACCTCGCCGTGGTGCTCCACCGCCACGAAAGTGCCGTTCGCGCTGTGATCCTTCAGCACCGCGCCCTCCTTGCCCCGCAGGATGGTGCAGTGCTTTCGCGACGCCGCCAGGTCCTCGACCACCAGGTCGCAGCCCGTATCCCGTCCGATCGTCACCGTGTCGCCCTGGCGGCGGCGCAGGACGAGCTGATTGCGGTAGGCGAGCCTGAGCGTGGTGCGCGCGAGGCTCGGCGGCGAAATCCCCGGCGCGTCCTCGCGCCACAGCAGCTCGCCCAGCAGGACACGCCCCGGCGCCTGCCGGCACTCCAGCACCCGCGCCGGGCGCACGTATTCCTGGACCTCGGGACTCAGGCCCGAGGCCGCGTCCCGGGTGGTGAGGATCTGGCCCTGCTGCGCCGCCTCGGCGAGCTCGAGCGCCAGGTTCACGGTGTCGCCGAAGATGTCCTCGCCGCGCTGCGCCACCGGCCCGCAGTGGAACGCGATGCGGATGCCGACGTTGCAGGCCAGGCTTCCGGCGTAGACCTGCATGCGCATCGCCGCCCTGGCTGCGGCGTCGGGCGTGGCGAAGAGCACCATCACCCCGAGCTCGCGCCGGTTCACGATGCGCCCGCCGCTCAGCGCCGAGGCCTGCTCTAGGACCTGCACCACGAGGTCGATCCCGCTTTGCGCTTCGCCCGCGCCGCCCGGCTCCCGCGCCGGATGGCCGGCGGCGATCCCGGCGAACAGCACCGCGGTCTGCCGGCCCGCCCCTGTCGACTCCACTTTGGTCGAATTTCTTATGGCATCGACAATAGCATCGCGCCGGCGGATGTCAAAGCGCCGGCGCTCGGGCGCTACAGACGCGGCATGTAAAGAGCGACGACCTCGAGCAGCCGGTCGGCCAGTACCGGCTTCCTTAGATGCGCGACGGCGCACAGCCTTCTCACCCGATCGTCCGGGTCATCGTCGGAGGTCAGGAAAGCGATGGGAATATTCGCGGTCCTGGGGTCGCCTTTCAGCGCGGCGGCAAGCTCGTAGCCGTTCATGAACGGCATGTCCACGTCGAGGACGATCAGGTCCGGCGCGCGCTCGAGCAGCAGCCGTCCGGCCATCACCGCATCCTCTGCCGTGCGCACCTCGTAGCCGGCATTGCTCAAATGGATGTCCAAGAGCTCCCGCAGGCTGCGGTCGTCGTCCACCACGAGGATCGAGCCTCTGGCGCCCGCCGCTGGGACCGCGTTGCCGCCCGGCCCCTTCACGGCTGCGCCCGCCGGCCGCGATGTCGCCTCGCTTGGCCCTGGTGCAGTCCGGCGCGGCAATGGCATGCTTCCCCCCGTTGGTAAGCACCTTACGTGAAAACCGCGGAAAGGTGAACACCCCTCGCGGCTCAGCGGTCGGCGTGCTTGAAGGCCGCGCGCACGCTCGCGATCTCGTGGGCGTATTGCTCGAGCAGGGTGTGGAGCGCGGGGCGGTAGCCCTGCTTTGCGCCTCCTCGAGAAGTTTGACTATGACGCCATTGCCAGACACCGCTTTGATCGTCGATACGCGCGCGGCCGCTATCGCTCCAGGCGCGACAACGTCGTCAAAGCGTGAACAAATTCCGCGGTCCGGCGCCCTCGGACACGCGCACGAAGCTAGAATCAGCCTCCTGGGAAGAACGAGCAGTCAGGGAGGGAGTTCTGAGCTTTTCCGTCGTAACGGCAATCGCCGTCGCTGCCTTCGTCGCGTGGTTCTTCGCGCACGTCTTGGGCAGCGTTGCGCTGCGCAGGCCAAAGTCGCTCGACGATCCCGAAGCCAGCATCCGCAAGCTTCACGCGACGCCCACGCCGCGCTGCGGCGGCCTCGCGATCGGCGCAGCCTTCCTCGCCGGCGCGGCGGCGAGCTGGCTGCTGGGCGGGAACGTCGAAAAGTTGCTGCTGCTCTTCCTCTGCGCCGCGCCGGGCTTCGCCGGAGGATTGATCGAGGACTTCACCAAGCGGGCGGGCGTCCTCCTCCGGTTGCTGCTCACCGCGGTCGCGGCCGCCCTGGTGGTCGCACTGCTCGGCGCACGCATCACCCACGTTGACGTTCCAGGGCTGGATCTCCTCCTCGCGATGCCCGCCGTCTCCTTCGCGGTCACGGTATTCGCCATCACCGGCGTCGCACACGCGACCAACGTGATCGACGGGCTCAACGGGCTTGCCGGCTTCGTCGGCCTCCTGGCCTGCGTCGCGCTGGCGATCGTGGCCGCCATCGCCGGCGACTCGCTCATCTTCCTGCCCGCATGCGTGCTCGCCGCGAGCATCGCGGGGTTCCTCCTGGTGAATTTCCCGCGCGGACGGCTCTTCCTCGGCGATGGCGGCGCCTATCTCATCGGCCTGTTGCTCGCCGGGCTGTCCGTCCTCTTGGTGCACCGGAACGCCGAGATCTCGCCGTGGTTCCCGCTGCTGCTCCTCGCCTACCCGATCTGGGAAACGCTCTTCTCGATGTACCGGCGCAAGCTCCGCGGCCGTGCCACCGCGCGCGCCGATGCGCTGCACCTGCACTCCCTCGTGTACCGCCGCGTCGTCCGCTGGCGCGGGTACGCAAGCTCTCGGCCAGACTACGTCGCGCGCAACTCGCTTGCCTCGCTGATGCTCTGGCCCGTCCCCGCGTCATGCTTCCTGCTCGCCCTCGCCTTCCGGGGCAGCTCGCCGGCGCTGCAGATGGCCTCTGCAAGCTTCGCGATCCTGTACACGCTGGGCTATATCCGCCTTGTGCGTTTCGGCATCCCGGCATGGCTCGTGATCCGCGCCAAGGCAAAGGCCGCGGAGGTCGAGGGCGAGCCCGCCGAGGTCTGATTTCTCAGGTACGCCCGTACTTGTCCTCGATCCGCACGATGTCGTCTTCGCCCACGTAGTCGCCCGCCTGCACTTCGATCATCACGCAGTCGATCGCCCCCGGGTTCGACAGGCGGTGCGCCATGCCAGCCCGGATATACGTCGACTCGTCCGGTCGCACGAAGATTTCTTCCTTGTCGCGTTGTACCTTGGCCATCCCAGACACGACCACCCAGTGCTCGCTGCGATGGTGGTGCATCTGCAGCGACAGGCTCGCCCCTGGCCTCACGACGATGCGCTTTATCTTGAAGCGCTCGCCTTCCTCGAGGACGGTGTACGTGCCCCAGGGCCGGTGCACGGTGCGGTGATGGCGCACGCTGTCGTGTGACACGAGCTTGAGCCGCTGGACCACCGTCTTGACGTCCTGCGCGCGCTCGCGCCGCGAAACCAGCAGCGCGTCCGGCGTGTCGATGATGAGGAGATCCTCGACGCCTACTGCGGCAACCATGCGATCGCTCTGCACGAAGCAGCCCTTCGCGTCGATGAGAACGGCTTCGCCGCTGACGCGATTGCCTTGCGCATCGGCGTCCGTGAGCTCGGCCAGCGCGCTCCACGAGCCGATGTCGTTCCAGTCGAAGTTCGCCGGCACCACCGCACGCTTGCCGGCCTTCTCCATCACCGCGTAATCGAACGACACATCGGGCGCCTTCGCGAACGGGCCTTCCGCAAGGATGCGCGGCACCTTGTCGTAGTCCGTTGCCGCCAGCGTCGCCTCCACGGCGCACAGCACCTCGGGCGAATGCGTACGCATCGCCTCAATGATCGATACCGCGGACGCGCAAAACATGCCGGAATTCCACGTGTAGCGGCCTTCGGCCAGATATGCCTTTGCGGCGGCAAGGTCCGGCTTTTCGACGAAGCGCTTGACGTTGAAAGCGCCCGTCGACAGCGCCTCGCCGGCCTCGATGTAGCCGAACCCCGTTTCCGGCCTGTTCGGCCGAATCCCGAAAGTCACGAGCCAGCCCTCGGCCGCAAGCTTGCGCGCCTCTGCAACAGCGTCGCGGAAGGCCTCCTCATCGCGGATGAGGTGATCCGCCGGCAGCACGAGCAGCACTGTCCGATCGCCATGCTCGCGCGCTGCGTGCAGCGCAGCGGCACAGATTGCGGGCGCGGTATTGCGGCTCACCGGCTCTAGCAGGAAGTCCAGCGCGGGAGGCGTTTTCCCAAGCGGCTCGTACTCGCCGCGCGTAAGAAAGTAGTACTCCCGATTGGTGACGACGAGAATCCCGTTGCCGTCCGCGAGGCCAAGCGCCCTGCGCATCGTCTTCACGAGCAGCGTCTCGCCGTCGGGCAGCTTGATGAACGGCTTGGGCAGCGCTTCGCGCGACACCGGCCACAGACGGGCGCCGGCGCCGCCGGAGAGGATCACGGGAAGAAGAACGCTCACCACCGGTATTATGAGGCTTGGGCACTATGTCGCTGATCAGACCGCCGCCTACCCACTACGTCGGGGGACAAGTGCAGCTTCCTCGCCGCGCTAGTCTCCCGTACGACTTCTACGTGATGTCCTCCCCAAGCGGCGCTGCTCCCCGCCCCGATCGTTTCCTTGCCAGTCCGCTGAAGCATTCGTGCATCGGGCGGTAACTTCTCGCGCTGCACGTGCTTCGCATCGTTTGTAAGAATTTGTCGAGATTCTCCGCGGCAATCAAAACCTGGCGCAGCATCGCGTTCTGGCACGTTTCTTGGTTCACGGCTATGGGAAGGATCGGAAAGACATACCGGTGTTACGCACGGCGACAGAACCGCGCTCAAGAATCCCTTGCGGATGAAGAGGCGGCGCAGTGGCCGGAGAACGGGAACCTTTCTTGCTCGACGATCCACTATACGTGGCTCCCTGGGAAGACTCGCCATGCCAATGCGTACGGATTCGCGCTTCGATGCGGACAAGCTGGTGCGCCTCGCCACGCTGACGGTACAGCGTCGCTTCGAGATGCAGTTCGGCGACGCGGAGGGCAGAACGCATGTTGTATCTCTGCCCCTGCGTACTGCGATTGAGCTCGGATGCTTGATCTGCGACGCTTCTGAAACGGCGCCCTATCTGCTGGGAGGATCCGCCGCGCGAGTTCGGGCCCAAAGACCTAAGCGGCGCTAGGCCACGAGTTGCTGCGCCCGCATACCCTCGCGAACTTCCCCCGCGATCACTTTGTACAGGGGACGCACGACGAAGTTCAGTGCCGCGATAACGCTCGACACGCGCAGCATCGACGGAACGCGAGTTCCACGATGCTCCACTTCACCGCCGATCCGCGTCACCGATACCCCCAGCCTTGCAAACTGCTTGGCGAGCCGCGGTTCGGTGAGAACGAAAAGCGTCTCGATCCCGTGCAGCGCTGCAAGCTCGATGGTCCCAAGATAAAGACCCACGGTGATGTAAGGGAACCGCGGCCGCAGATCGGCCCCGAAACTGTCGTCGGTGAGCGGAGCAAGCATGTTCTTTTCTCCGCGGCGCGCACGGTACTTGGCAATGACGGCAAGGCGGGAGACCTCGGCGATCGTCGAGCGCGGCAACGCCTGAGGGTCGATCACCGAGCGGTCGAGGACTCGGGCGCAGATCTTTTCGATGGGCAGGGGATGCAATGGATCGTCGCGCCGGACAAGCACGAGACGTGTGCAACCCACGTAGGCCTTGGTCTCGACCGAACGGATCAGGCAATGCAGGGACTGGCAGTCGTATTCGTCGCTTTCCAGCCCGTCGGCACGCAGCGGCTCGTAGTTCAGCTCTTCGCAATAGACTTGATGACGGATACGAAAGGCTCGCCGACGCAGCTCATCGGTCAACGCCGGCACGATCTCGAAGTAGCGCTTAAAACTCCGTCCGAGGTCCAGCACACCGAAGGGAAACATGGCCAGGCTCCCCGCAAAGGAGCAACCAGCCAATTGCACCTGAGAAACCGGGCGCCCGCAGCGCAATAGTTCGCTTTCTCAGGCGTTTCATACGAAAGCCCGGCAACTATGTCACAGCAGGCGGCGCGCTGCGCGAGCAAGCAGCTCGTAGAGGGCATAGTAGCTGCCGTGCAGGGCACTCATGGCGGGGAGCAATTCAATCGGGTGGTCCACCAACAGCTGCTCGCTTACGACAGCGGTGGGTGCCGGAGTCACTTGCAGGCCAGCCGAGGCAAATTCGGCGCTGGCCCTCGGCATATCGAAGCTGTGCGCGACGAGAAGGACATTGCTGATGCCCAACGGCAAGAAAATCGCAGCCGATTCGCGGGCGTTGGATCGAGTGTCCCGCGATCGGGTCTCTGCCCAGCGCACCGCGATGCCGAACTCCTCCTCCAAGGCTTGCTTCATCAGCACCGCTTCTGCAGTCCCGCCGTACACCGCGCCGCCGCTAACCAGCACGGGAAGCTTCGTTCTGCGCGCGACCAGCGCGCCGTAGCGCACGCGCTCTAGCGTCAGCCGTCCGAGCGTATCGCCGCCGTATTCGGGCGCCTCCCGCCGTATGCCTCCGCCAAGGATGACGATAGCCTGCGCTGCGCGCGCTTGTGTGAAGTCAATCACCGCGCTCTGGTCGACTGCGCGCAAGAGCGCGTGCGAAACCGAAGGCAAAGAGAGCGCGAGCAGGCCGAGCACGCCCACCCAGGCGAGGCCCGCGCCCCATTTCGGTCTGCGACTGAGAAGCGCAAGACCGATGAGGGCGATGACAAGCGGTCCGGTAGGCGGCAGAACGAGCGCGGCGAGAACTTTCTTGGCGAGAAATATATCCATCGCCGCGATTGTAGGGCTCGCAATCGAGACGGCTTGGCACCTCAGTTCCCAGGCGCGAGCGGCGACGAGCGGCCTCGGCGCTGCGCGACCCGCCGCCGTAATCCAGTATCTTCGCTACAAGACCTTCTCTAATACCCGCTCCATGGCCTCCGGCTCCATGGCGGGCAAAGTCGTAGTCCGGACGTTGCCCAGTTTACCGACGCTCAAAGCGAGCGCGTGCAGCGCGTCCTCCGGGCCCTCGGTGATGGTCACGACGTCGTACTGACCCATCGTGTAGTACAGGCCGCGCACGCGGACGCCGTGCTTTCTCGCCATCTCGGTATATGCCTTCACGCGCTGCGGCGAATCCTTCACGTTCTTGATTCCTTGCTCGGTAAAGTTGGCTAGAGTGATCGTGATCGGCATGGCTCCTCCCCGGTGGTTACGGTTGACACATTGCTACTGGATCGAGCGAGGCATCAGGCGCTCGTTTGCAATCTGCAGCGGGCCGACCAAGCTGTCGAGCAGTGCGTGAGGGCTATTGCGCCGCGACCGTCGGGCTCGCCTGTCCACGGTCGGACGTGCCGCGCTGCGCCTGGATGCCGGCGACAACCTCCTCTGCCACTACCTTGTACAAAGGTCGCACGAGGAAGTTCAGTCCGTCGACTATGCTCGCCACGGTCATGATCGACGGCATGCGCATCCCCCGGTGCTCGATCGGCCCGCCGATCTGGCGAAGGTCTACGCCCAACCTGCCAAGATGGTGGGCGAGCCGGGGCTCGGTGAGCACCAACAGCGTCGCGATGTTGTGCAGCCGAGCGAGCTCTACGGTGGCGAGGTACAACCCCACGGTGAGATAAGGAAAGCGTGGACGCTCGGCTGTGCCGAAGCTCTGGTCATTGAGAGGAGCGGGCGTCTTCTCCTCGTCACGCCGGTTGCGGTAGCGCGCGATGACGGCGAGACGCGAGATCTCTGCGATCGTATGCCGCGGAAGTCGCTGTGGATCCACGATTGACCGGTCGAGCGTTTCCGCGCAAGTTCTTTCCACGGGTAGCGGATATTGAGGGTCCCCGGGACGAGCGAGCACCAGACGGGTGCAGCCGACGTACGCGCCGGTCTGTACGCTACGAATCAGGCAGTGGAGCGCGTGCGCATCATACTCATCCGTTTCGCGGCGATCGGCCCGCGCCGGCTCGTACTTCAGTTCCTCGCAATAAACCGCATGTCGAATGCGAAATACATGGTCGCGCAGCTCATTCGTGAGCGCGGGCATGACTTCGAAGTACTTCTTGAAGCCGGCGCCAAGATCTGCGAGCTCGAAGAGGAACATGCGCCTCCCTACCTAGTATTGCCGGAGCGCCGCTCGCGCACCGGGTTGTCGCGGCATGCGTGACGCGTGCCAGCTTTGCCCTATGTTGCTCCCGGCGCGGTGCGGCTAGCAAGAACTGCGGGGCCGGCTGGTCTACCTTGGCCGCTGAAAATCCTTTCGGTTCAGCGTGTTATGTTGGAATCGCGCGGCTGTTCATCTGGCCGGGCGATGCGGGGTAAAACGTTGTCAGGCACCATTGCGGCCTCGCTGCGCTCGCAGCGAAGATGCTGGCGATGGCAACGAGGGACAGCATCTTCCACAAGACTGCGGCGGGACATCAAGCGTGCCGGCTGGCCGATTCTCGCTTGCCGCAGGACTACCGCATGATCCTCGCCACGGTGCAGGATATGACGAGCTTCCGCGCCATGGAAGCCTGCCTGCCGCATTGCTCGCCGGCGCAGATCCTGCGCTATCTCGAAGATCTCGAAGCGATCGGCTTGATCGAATCGGTCTCGCAGGAATGGTTCGTCGCGCTGCACCGGATCGGGGACTACGACCCGAAGCCGCTCTCGTAGCCGCGTGGTCGTAGTGTCATGCGCTGGCATGGCACCGAAGAACTCTGCCCCGGCTTCACAATGTGCCATTGCCGGCGGACGCGGGGACGAGTGCGCTAGCGGCCTACTCGGCCTCCGACTCAGTGGCTGGTTGGTGTAGACGGCTGCAGCTAGCGTTTCGTGCGCTCCGCGAGGGAAGCCAGGTAGCCGAGGCAGGCAAGTAACACTGCCGCCATTCCGCCCTGGAGCAGCGTCGCGCTCTGGAAGCTGCCCAACGAGTAAACACCGCTTAGCCGCGCGATCGCGGCCACGCCGATCAACGCAACGCCCGCTACGGCCGCGATCCTGGCCATCCAAATCAGCAGGGCCTGCATGATTTCCCTTTCACCGTGCTAGCTACAAAAGACTATGTTGCGAAGCCGCCGCACCCCAGCATACATTTTGCCCGTTTTCCGGAAGGTGTGAGGGCGCGCTGCGCCAGCAAGCTCCGAAGAAGAAAGGGCGAGGTGGCGCCCAACGAGCCATGGCCGCGGGTCGCTTTCGCCATCAACCGGTCGGCTGACGCACCAACCGAAGCTTCACTCTCCTAGGGGAAAGCGTGAGCAGGAGTTCGCTGGCCGCAAGCACGCAGGACGGTGCCGAGTTCGGCGAACAACGCGTCGCCACGCTGCGGGTCTTCAAGAGTCACATCCATCGTCTCGGCGCACTCGCCATGCTCGAGGCGGCCATCGTCGTCCTGGCGCTGCACGCAGCCATCTTCCTTCGCTTCGCCGGCTTCTCGCTGACGCTGAGGGCCTTCGAGATGAACGTGGGGCCGATCTGGCCCAAGGCGCTGCTTCTCGCAGCGGTAGTCGTGCTCAGCATGGCGGCGCTCGGGCTTTACCAGCTGCGGCAGCGCGCGCGATATCCGGGCGTCGTGGCTCGCCTGTTCATCGCGCTTCTGGTGGCGCAGCTCGCACTCACGCTGATCTTCTATGTTGCACCTTCGTTATACGTGGGGCGCGGCGTGCTCGTGCTCACCGCCGGCTTCGCGTTCGTTGGACTCGCCCTCGCCCGTTTCGTGTTCCTTGGAGTCGTGGATGAAGAAATATTCAAGCGCCGCGCGCTCGTCTGGGGCGCAGGTAATCGCGCGGCGTCCGTGGGGACGCGCCTGCGCAGGCGCACCGATCAGCGCGGCTTCAGAATCATCGGCTACGTGCCGGCGCCCGGCGATAGCAGCCTTGCCGTTCCCCGAGAGCGCATCATGGCCGCAAACCCCGGCCTCGCCACGCTCGCCTTGCGTCACAAGGCCGAGGAGATCGTCGTCGCGATGGACGATCGACGCGGCGGCGGCTTCCCCACCGCGGAGCTCCTCGAGTGCCGTTTGCGCGGCATCGACGTCAGCGACATCGTGACCTTCCTCGAAAGGGAGAGCGGACGGGTCAGCGTGGAACTCATGGATCCGAGCTGGCTAATCTTCTCGCAGGGCTTTCGCTGCGATCTGCTGCGCCTGGCGAGCAAGCGCCTGTTCGATGTGGCAATGAGCCTGACCATCCTGATCCTCGCCGCGCCGATCGCGTTGCTCGCCGCGCTCGCCATCTACCTCGAGGACCGCGGTCCGGTCTTCTATCGCCAGATCCGCGTCGGGCAGAACGGCCGGCTCTTCTCGATCTTCAAGTTTCGCAGCATGCGACCGGACGCGGAGCGCGACGGCCAGCCGGTCTGGGCGCACCGCGACGATCCGCGCGTTACGCGGGTGGGCGTATGCATCCGGCGGCTGCGGATCGACGAGCTGCCGCAGCTTCTGAACGTGCTGCTGGGCCACATGAGCCTTGTCGGGCCGCGGCCCGAACGCCCCGCCTTCGTCGAAGACCTCGCGCAAACCGTGCCGTTCTATGCACAGCGCCATTTCGTGAAGCCCGGCATCACCGGGTGGGCGCAGGTGCGCTACAGCTACGGCGCCTCGCGGTCCGACGCGCAGCAAAAGCTAGAATACGACCTGTTTTACGTGAAGCATCACAGCCTCGCCCTGGATCTCATGGTGCTGCTGCAGACGGTGGAAATTGTTCTCTTCCGCATCGGTTCGCGCTAGCGCCGCATGCGCCGCCAGGGGCGCGGCATAACATGCTAGAGCTTGCGCTTCGCAACCCCGGCGCGGTCGGCCACGCGGTCGCCGCGCTCGTCTTCCTCGGCTTCGGCGCGCATCTCGCCCTCGGCTGGCGCGGCGGCCTGAAGGCTTCTGTTCTCCTGGGCACCCTGGCGGCCAGCCTCATCTGGGCGGGATTGAACCTCGGCTTCGCGTTCACCGAGGCGCACATGCTCTGGCGGGCCCAGGGGTTGGTCGATGCCGTGCGCGCCGGCGGCTGGCTGCTCTTCCTGATCCTGCTGCTCGGCTTGCGCCACCCCGGCCGCTGGGCGGTGTTGCTCGCGCTTCTGCCGGTAGCGGCCGCGTTCTTTCCCACGCCGGCGCCGTTGGCGGATGCGGTCCTCGCCGCGTCCGCACCGCGCCTGTCGTTTGCCCTACTCCTCGGAATTGCCGTCGCCGGCCTCGTGCTCAGCGAGCAGCTCTTCCGGCGCTCCGGTGAGCACGCACGCTGGGCCATCAAGCCGCTTTGCCTGGGACTTGGCGCGGGCTTCGTGTTCGATCTCTATTTCCACGCCGACGCGCTGCTCTTCGGCAGGTTGGATCCCGCCGTGTGGGCTGCACGCGGCATCGCCCAGGCGCTCGTCATCCCCCTCGTCGCACTCGCCACGGCGCGCAACAAGGACTGGACGCTGGACGTCGCGCTCTCGCGCGGCGTGGTGTTCCATTCCACCGCCTTTCTCGCCTCGGGGATCTATCTCCTCACGATCGCAGCGGCCGGCTACTACGTGCGCTATTTCGGCGGCAGCTGGGGAAAGACGCTGCAGGTCGGCTTCATCTTCGCCGCGCTGCTGCTCCTCGGCTGGCTCTTCTCCTCCGGCACGCTGCGCTCGCGCCTGCGCGTCTTCATCAACAAGAATTTCTTTTCGTATCGCTACGACTACCGCGAAGAATGGCTGCGCTTCACCAACCTCCTCTCGACGCGCGATGCCGGCGTGAGCGTCGGGCAGCGCTCGATCCAGGCGCTCGCCAACCTCGTGGAAAGCCCCGCCGGAGCGCTCTGGCTGCGTGACGGCGAGGGCCGCTACGCGCCGGCGGCGCGCTGGAATCTGCCGGAGCTGCCGGTGCGCGAGGGCGCCGAACAGTCGCTCGCGAAGTTCCTGCGCCGCACCGGCTGGGTAGTGAACGTGCAGGAATACCGCGCGCAGGGTTCGCGCTACCCTGCTCTGCAGCTGCCCGACTGGCTGACCAGCATGCCCGCGGCCTGGCTGGTGGTGCCGATCATCGCGCAGGAAGACCTCGTCGGCTTCGTGGTGCTCGCCACGCCGCGCGCCGCAATCGAGCTCGACTGGGAGGTGCTCGATCTTCTCAAGGCCGCGGGACGCCAGCTCGGCAGCTTTCTTGCGCAGATCCAGGCTTCCGAGGCGCTCCTGGAGGCGAGGAAGTTCGAAGCCTACAGCAAGATGTCCGCGTTCGTGGTGCACGACGTGAAGAATCTCGTCGCGCAGCTCTCGCTGCTGCTCGCGAATGCCGAGCGCCACGGCCACAAGCCTCGCTTCCAAGACGACGTGCTCGCCACGGTGCGCCACGTCACCGAGCGGATGAACAAGCTCCTCCTGCAGCTGAGCACGGGCCGGCGCGACGAAGAGAGCCTGCGCGCCATCGACCTGGCGAGGATCGCCCGGCGCGTCGTGGAGGCGAAGCAAGACGGCCGGCGGCCGATCGAGCTCCATGCGCCGAGCGGGATCTCCACCTTCGCGCACGAGCAGCGCCTGGAGCGCGTGCTCGGCCACCTCGTGCAAAACGCCATCGAGGCCACCGCGGAACGCGGCACGGTGAAGGTGCGCGTATCCGCGGAGCCCGGCGGCGCAGTCATCGAGGTCGCGGACACCGGGTGCGGCATGAGCGAAGCGTTCGTGCGCGAGCGGCTGTTCCGCGCGTTCCAGAGCACCAAGCCCGCCGGCATGGGCATCGGCGCGTACGAGACGGCCCAGTACGTAAAGGAGATGGGCGGCAGCATCCAGGCCGACAGCCGGCCGGGCGCCGGCACCCGGATCAAAGTCATGCTGCCCTTGCACCGCGAGCCCCTCGCGCAGGCGGCGGCACAGCTCGGAAGCCGCGCAATCGCCTCATGAGCGAGCGACAACCCTTGCTCATCGTCGAGGACGACCCGGCCCTGCAGAAGCAGTTGGCCTGGGCGTTCGACCAGTACGAGCCGGTGGCGGCCGGTGATCGCGAGAGCGCGCTCGCGCAACTCCGGCGCCATCGCCCGGCGGTGGTCACCATGGATCTCGGCCTGCCGCCGCATCCCGACGACGGTTCTGAGGGCTTCCGGCTGCTCGAGGAGATCCTGTCGGCGGTGCCGGACACGAAAGTGATCGTGCTCACCGGACAGAACGACCACGGCAATGCGCTCAAGGCGGTGGCACTGGGCGCGTACGACTTCTACTCCAAGCCGTTCCAGCCCGAGCTGCTCGGCCTCATCATCGAGCGCGCTTTCCGGCTGCACGAGCTGCAGACGGAAAACCGCCGCCTGCAGTCCATGCAGCGCTCCGCCGCCCTGGGCGAGGTGCTGACCCGGGATGCGCAGATGCTGAAGGTGTGCGCAACGATCGAGAAGGTCGCCGGCACCCACGCCACGGTCATGCTGCTCGGCGAGTCGGGCACCGGCAAGGAGCTCCTCGCGCGCGCCGTGCACGGGCTTTCGGCGCGCAAGGAGGGGCGCTTCGTCGCCATCAACTGCGCCGCGATCCCCGAAAATCTGCTCGAAAGCGAGCTCTTCGGCTACGAGAGAGGCGCGTTCACGGGCGCGGCGAAGCAGACGCCGGGCAAGATCGAGGTGGCACACCGCGGCACGCTCTTCCTCGACGAGATCGGCGATCTCCCGGCCGCGCTGCAGGCGAAGATCCTGCGCTTCCTGCAGGATCGGATCATCGAGCGCATCGGCGGCCGGCAGGAGATCGCGGTCGACGTACGCGTGGTCTGCGCCACGCACCAGGACTTGCCTGCAATGATCCGCGGCGGCCGCTTCCGCGAGGACCTATACTACCGGCTCGCCGAGATCGTGGTGGCCATTCCGCCGCTGCGCGAGCGCCAGGGCGACGCCGCCCTCCTCGCGCACGCGTTCGTCCGCCAGTACGCGGCCGAGCAGAAGCGCGCCAGCCTAACGCTCCTGCCCGAAGCGCTCAGCGCCATCGAGGCGCACCCTTGGCCGGGGAACGTGCGGGAGCTGCAGAACTGCACGAAGCGTGCGGTGATCATGGCCGAAGGCAACGTGCTGCGCGCCGCCGATTTCAGCCTCGCTCCGGCGGGCAACGGCGCCGAGGTGCGCACGCTGAAAGACGTGCGCGACCAGGCGGAAAGAGACGCGGTGGTGCGCGTGCTTTCGCGGACGAACGGCAACTTGAGCCGCGCCGCCGAGCTGCTCGGCGTCAGCCGGCCCACACTCTACGACCTGCTCAACCGGTTCGGATTGAAGGAGCTGCAACGATGAGAATTCTGAGAGGCGCTTTCTGGCCGGCGCTGGTGCTCGCCGCGGCGGCGTGCGGCGCCAGCGACCCGCAGGCGCTCGTCGCGTCCGCCAAGGAATACATCGCGAAGCGCGAATACCGGGCGTCGATCATCCAGCTGAAGAACGCGCTGCAACAGGAGCCCGGTAACGCCGAGGCGCGCTACCTCCTCGGCGTCTCGGCGCTCGAGAGCGGCGACCTCGCCTCCGCTGAGATCGAGCTCGGCAAGGCAAGGGAGCTCGGGCTGCGCTCGGACGAGCTGGACCTCGCGCTCGCCCGCACGCTGCTCGCGCGGGGCAGCGCCGAAAAGATGCTCGCCGAGTTCAAGGACCGCGCGCTGTCGACCAACGCCGCGCAGGCGGAGTTGCTCGCGCTCGCGGGCATGGCGCACCTGCACCGCGGCGAGGCGCGCGAGGCGCGCGCGAAGTTCGCCCGGTCATTCGCTACGGACGCCGGCAACGTCACGGCCTCGCTCGGCACCGCCCGGCTCGCCGCCGCCGACGGCGACGCCGCCCAGGCGCTCGCCACGGTGGACAAGGCGCTCGCCGCGTCGCCGGATAACGTCGAGGCGCTGGCTCTGAAAGCCGATCTGCTCGCGTTTCAGAAAGATGAACGTGCCGAAGAGCTTTATCGATCCGCGGTTCAGGCAGCGCCCCATCAAGTCGGCGTGCGCGTCAGCCTGATCGCCTATCTGCTCCAGCAGCGCGAGATCGAGAAGGCTGCCGCCGCAGTCGACGCCCTGGAAAGGGCCGCGCCGAAGGATCCACGTAGCGCTTTCAGCAAGGCGCGGCTGCTCATGGAGCAGCATGACTACGTCGGGGCCCGCGAGACGATCCTGCAGGTGCTCAAGGTCGCTCCAGAGCATGTGCCCAGCCTGACGCTTGCCGGCGTGGCGGCGTTCCAGACCGGCGCGCTTGCCGAGGCGGAAGGCCATCTGCGCAAGGCGGTCGCCAAAGCACCCGACGCGTTCATGGCGAAGCAGACTCTCGCTGCGACGCGCCTGCGCCTGGGCCAGACCGAGCTCGCGCTCAAGGACGTCCAGGAGCTGCTTTCCGCGCAGGGATCCAACCCGGCGGTGCTCGCGCTTGCCGGAGAGGCGTACCTCGCAAACGGTGATTTAGCCTCGGCCGCCCGCTACTACGAGCAGGCCAAGAAGCTTGCTCCGCGCAGCGCCCGCCTGAGCACGCGCCTGGCGCATGTGCGATTCGTCGCGGGAGACGTGGAACGCGGCTTCAAGGAGCTGCAAGCCGCTTCGGCAAGCGACGCGGCAGACTCCTATCAGGCGGATCTCGCGCTCATCACCGCGCACCTGCGGCGCCGGCAGGCCGACAAGGCGCTCGAAGCCCTGAAGAGCCTGGAGAAGAAGCAGCCGACCAACCCGCTGACGCACAACCTGCGCGGCCTGGCGCTCGCGCAGAAGCGCGACCTGGGCGGCGCGCGCAAGAGCTTCGAGCGCGCGCTCGAGCTGCAGCCGACCTACATGTCGGCAGTGGCCAACCTCGCGCGCCTGGACCTGCGCGTGGGGGAGCGCGTGCTCAACATACTCCTGCAACCCGAACAGCGCGTGGGTGGATATCCCGTGCTGGGCCGGTGGGTCTTCGGTTCGTATTA
>Ga0105094_10000791_pt1 | contig 16124 bp, 14 predicted proteins | sample PPLLak1March2015_2_FD_87023 | JGI IMG/M metagenome (GOLD analysis project Ga0105094, IMG submission 87023) | Freshwater sediment microbial communities from Prairie Pothole Lake near Jamestown, North Dakota, USA - PPLs Lake P8 Core (3) Depth... | ecosystem: Environmental > Aquatic > Freshwater >...
GACTCGGTGCTGCCGGTGGTGCCGATGTTCCACGCCAACGCCTGGAGCCTGCCCTACACCTGCACCATGGTGGGCGCGAAGATGGTCTTCCCCGGCCCGCACCTCGACGGCAAATCGGTGTACGAGCTGATCGAGCAGGAGAAGGTGACGCTCTCGGCCGGGGTGCCGACGGTGTGGCTGATGCTGCTGAACCACATGGCCGCGGGCAAGCTGAAGTTCTCCACCCTCGACCGCACGGTCATCGGGGGCTCCGCCTGCCCGCCGTCGATGATCCGCGCCTTCCAGGACGGCTACGGCGTCAAGGTCTTCCACGCCTGGGGCATGACCGAGATGAGCCCGCTCGGTACCGTGGGCACGCTGAAGGCGAAGCAGGAGAGCCTCGACAAGGACGCGCGGCTTGCCATCCAGGCGAAGCAGGGCCGCGGCATCTTCGGCGTCGAGATGAAGATCGTCGACGAGGAAGGCAGGGAGCTGCCCTGGGACGGCAAGCGCTTCGGCAACCTGATGGTGCGCGGCCCCTGGATCGCGAACGGCTACTTCAAGGGCGAGGGCGGCGAGGTGCTGAAGGACGGCTGGTTCCCCACCGGCGACGTGGCGACCATCGATCCCGACGGCTACATGCAGATCACCGACCGCTCGAAGGACGTGATCAAGTCGGGCGGCGAGTGGATCAGCTCGATCGACCTCGAGAACATCGCCGTGGCGCACCCGGCGATCGCCGAGGCCGCGGTGATCGGCGTGAAGCACCCGAAGTGGGACGAGCGCCCGGTCGTGGTGGCGGTGAAGAAGCCCGGCCAGGACGTCTCCAAGGACGACCTGCTCAAGTTCTACGAGGGAAAGATCGCCAAGTGGTGGATGCCCGACGACGTGCTGTTCGTGCCGGAGCTCCCGCACACCGCCACCGGCAAGCTCTCCAAGCTGACGCTGCGCCAGCAGCTCAAGGACTACAAGCTGCCAGCGGCATGAGCGGCAACGTCATCGCCAGCACCGCCGGTCGCGTCGCGCGCATCGAGCTGGCGCGCCCGGAGAAGAAGAACGCCCTCACGGGCGAGATGTACGCGCAGCTCACCGAAGCGCTCCTCGCCGCGGGGCGCGACCCGCAGGTGCGCGTGGTGCTGCTGCAGGGCAGCCAGGAGTGCTTCACCGCGGGCAACGACGTGTCGGACTTCCTCAAGCGCCAGCCCGGCGAGAGCTCGCCGGTGTTCGGCCTGTTCCAGGTGCTGCCCGCGTTCGAGAAGCCGGTGGTCGCGGCGGTCGCTGGCCCCGCGGTGGGCATCGGCACGACGCTGCTCCTGCACTGCGACCTCGTCCTCGCCGCCGCCGATGCGCGCTTCCAGCTTCCCTTCGTGCCGCTCGGCATCGTGCCGGAATTCGGCTCGACGCTTCTCCTGCCGCGGCTCTCGGGCTACCAGCGCGCGGCGAAGCTGCTGCTGCTCGGCCAGCCGTTCACCGCGCAGGAAGCCTTCGAAGCGGGGATCGTGACGGAAGTGGTTTTGAAGGAAAAATTACTTGAAAAGGCAGAAGCTGCCGCCGCCATGCTTGCCGCCCTGCCTCCCGAGTCGCTGAAGCTCACCAAGCGGCTGATGAAGCAGGGCGGCGCGCAGGAGGTGGAGGCGCGCATCGCCGAGGAAGGCCGCCTGTTCGTCGAGCGGCTCGCCTCGCCCGAGGCGAAGGAGGCGATGAGCGCCTTCCTCGAGAAGCGCAAGCCTGACTTCTCCCGCTTCTGAAATGACCAGCGTCCGCGACCTCGCGAGCCGCGTCGGCGAGGAAGTCGCCATCTCGCCCTGGCTCGAGGTGAGCCAGGAGCGCATCGACACCTTCGCCCGGGCGATCGAGGATTTCCAGTGGATCCACGTCGATCCGCAGCGCGCCAGGGCTTCGCCTTTCGGCGGCACCATCGCGCACGGCTTCCTGACGCTGTCGCTGCTCTCGCGCCTCTCGGAGATGACCTTCTCCTTCTCCGACCGGCGCATGGGCATCAACTACGGCCTGAACCGCGTGCGCTTCACCGCCCCGGTGCCCAGCGGCTCGCGCGTGCGCGCGCGCTTCACTCTCGCGAAGTACGAGCCGCTCGAGGAAAAGGGCGTGCAGGTCACCTGGAGCGTGGTGGTCGAGATCGAAGGGACGGACAGGCCGGCGCTGGTCGCGGAATGGATCGGCAGGCATTACTACGCATGAGGTGGAAGCAGAGACCGCCGGGCTCCAACTGGGGCGATTTCGGGCCGGACGACCAGCGCGGCCGCATGAACCTGGTGACGCGCGAGAAGGTGCTGCAGGGCGTGGCGGAGGTGAAGGAGGGCATCACCTTCTGCTGCTCGTTGCCGCTCGACTATCCGGGCGGCAACGTGCTCAATCCGCGGCGCCTGCCGCCGCGGCTGGCGGCCACCGCGCGCGAGGGCAAGCAGTTCTTCTGCCGCCCGCTCGACGACTACAACGCCGCCATGACCGACGTCATCTGCGACGACCAGGCGCTGCTCACGCTGCAGTATTCGACGCAATGGGACTCGTTCGCGCACGTCGGCAGCCGCTTCGACGCCGACGGCGACGGGCGCGCGGAGCTCGTCTTCTACAACGGCTTTCGCGCGGGCGAGCACGTGGTTCCCGCCCCCGAGAACGCCGCCGCCGAGCCCTGGGCCCGGTTCGAGGGGAGCGCGGCCCGCGCGCTGGGGATCGAGCAGCTCGCCGAGCACGGCGCGCAGGGCCGCGGCGTGCTCATTGACCTGCACCATCACTTCGGCCGGGAAAGGAAACCGGTCGGCTATGACGACCTGATGAAAGTGCTGGAGAAAGATCATGTCGAGGTGGAGCGGGGCGACATGGTCTGCCTCTACACCGGCTTCGCCGATGTGCTGCTCGAGATGCGCAAGAAGCCCGATCCCAAGCTCGTCAACGAGAGCTGCACCGGTCTCAATGGCCGGGACGAGAAGCTCCTGCAGTGGATCGGCGACAGCGGGCTCGCCTGCCTGCTCGCCGACAACTACGCCGTGGAGCTGATCGCCACCGGCCTGACCGACCCGCTGCCCAGGCGCCAGCCCTGGCTGCCGCTGCACGAATACTGCCTGTTCAAGAACGGCATCCATCTCGGCGAGCTGTGGTACTTCACCGAGCTGGCGCGCTGGCTGCGCGAGCACCGCCGCAGCCGCTTCCTCCTCACCGCTCCGCCGCTGCGGCTGCCCGGCGCGGTCGGCTCGCCGGCGACGCCGATCGCCACGGTCTAGGGTTGTACGACACCATCATCGTCGGCGCGGGTTCGGCGGGCTGCGTGCTCGCCGCCCGCCTCACCGAGGATCCGGCGCGGCGCGTGCTGCTGCTCGAGGCCGGGCCGCGCGACACGCACCTGTGGATCCACGTGCCGCTCGGGTACGGTCGCCTCTTCACCAAAAGCGAGGTGAACTGGGGCTACGAGTCGGAGCCGGAGCCGGCGCTGAACGGCCGGCGCATCTTCACGCCGCGCGGCAAGGTGCTGGGCGGCTCCTCCTCGATCAACGGCCTGGTCTACATCCGCGGCCAGCCCGAGGACTTCGACGGCTGGGGCATCCGCGGCTGGGGCTTCGCCGACCTGCTGCCGTACTTCAAGAAGGCCGAGAACCAGCACCGCGGCGCCGACGACTGGCACGGCGTCGGCGGCCCGCTGGAAGTCGCCGACCTGCCCGACCGGCACGAGCTGTGCGACGCCTTCATCGCCTCGGCGCAGCAACTCGGCATCCCGCGCAACGACGACTTCAACGGCGCGCGCCAGGAGGGCACGGGCTACTACCAGGCGACCGCCTGCCGCGGCCGGCGCTGCAGCACCGCGACCGGCTATCTCCGTCCGGCGGAGAAGCGCGCGAACCTCACCGTTCAGACGAATTCGTTGGTTACAAGAATTCTGTTCGACGGCAAGCGCGCCATCGGCGTCGAATGCGGCGGGCAGGTCCTGAAGGGGAAGCAGATCATCCTCTCCGGCGGCGCCTTCAATTCGCCGCAGCTGCTCCAGCTTTCCGGGGTCGGACCCGGGGAATTACTGCAGCGCCATGGCGTGCCGGTGATTCACGATCTTCCTCATGTGGGTGAGCATCTGCAGGACCACTTCTACGCGCGCACCTTCTGGCGCTGCTCGCGGCCGGTCACGCTCAACGACGACATGATGAGCCTGTGGCGCAAGGCCGGCATGGTCGCCAATTACGTCTTCCGAAAGAGAGGACCGCTGACCATCAGTGCCGGCTACGCCGCGGCCTTCGTGCGCACGCGGCCGGAGCTCGAGCGCCCCGACGCGCAGATCTACTTCATCAACTTCTCCACCGCGAAGCGCGGCGGCGTGCTGCACACGCATTCGGGCTTCACCTGCGCGGTGTCGCAGCTCCAGGTCGAGTCGCGCGGCTCGGTGCACATCAAGTCGGCGGATCCGGCCGTGCCCCCGGCGATCCGCTACAACTATCTTTCCAGCGAGAACGACCGGCGCGTGATGGTCGAGGGCCTGAAGATCGCGCGCAAGATCTGCACCACGGCGCCGATGCGCGACTACGTCGCGGGCGAGTACACCCCCGGAGAAAAGGTAAAGAGCGACGAGGACTGGCTCGCTTTCTGCCGCGAGGTGGGCGAGACGGTGTTCCACCCCACCTCGACCTGCCGGATGGGAACGGTGGTCGATGAGAATCTCAAATTGAAAGGAATTTCCGGATTGAGAGTCGTGGACGCCTCGGTCATGCCTTCGGTGCCGTCGGGCAACATCAACGCGGCGGTGATCGCGGTGGCCGAGAAAGCCGCCGACCTGATCAAGGCGGAGGCATGTGGGAGCTAGGGGCCCTGATCGGGATTTTTCTTTTCGTTCTTTTCGTGCTGGACAGCCTGCGGGCGCGGGAGCGCGCGGTGCGCGCCGGGCGCGAGGCGTGCAAGCGCTATGAGCTGCAGTTCCTCGACGACACCGTCTCGTTCGCGCGGCTGCGCCTCGCGCGCGACGACGAAGGCCGCCTGAAGCTCTCGCGCACCTATACTTTCGAGTTCACGGAAACGGGGAACACGCGCCGCCATGGCGCGATCGTCATGCTGGGCCAGGACCTGCGCGATATCCAACTCGAGCCCTATACCATCCAATGAGCTGGCTCGAAGGCACGGTGCTCGAGAACCGCCACTGGACCGAAAGTCTTTTCTCCTTGAAGGTGGAAGCCCCAAGGCTCGCGTTCGCGGCAGGCCAGTTCGTGCGCATCGCGCTGGACATCGGGGGCGAGCGCGTCGCGCGCCCGTTCTCCTTCGTCAACCCGCCCGAGGACCCGGTGCTCGAGTTCTACGGCATCGTCGTCCCGGAAGGGCCGCTCTCGCCGCGCCTGGAGAAGCTTGCCGCCGGCGAGCGCCTCTATGTGGCGTCGAACCCGGCGGGCTTCCTCGTCCTCGCCGAGGTGCCCGAGGCGAAGACGCTGTGGCTCCTCTCCACCGGCACCGGCATCGCACCGTACCTCTCGATCCTGCGCACCGCTGCCCCGTGGCAGCGGTTCCGCAATGTCGTGCTCGTCCATGCCGTCCGGTATGCCCGGGAGCTGGTCTACCAGGACCTTCTGAAGAAAATAGAAAGGCCGCAGTTCAGATACGTGACCTTCGTCAGCCGCGAACCGCACGCGGCAGCGCTTTCCGGCCGCATCCCGGCGGCGATCCGCGACGGGCGCCTCGAGGCGGCCGCCGGCGTGGCGCTCGATGCGGCGAGCTCGCACGTCATGCTCTGCGGCAACCCGCAGATGCTGAAGGACGCGGCGGCCGCGCTCGCCGAGCGTGGCATGCGCAAGCATCGGCGCCGCAATCCCGGCCACATCACGGTGGAGAGTTTCTGGTGAGAGCCGTAGCTGCGCCGCTTCTCACCCTTCTCGCCGCGTCCCTGCTGGCGGGCTGCAGCATGGTGCGCGTCGCGTACGAGAACGCCGATTCGTACCTGCGCTATCGCGCCAACACCTACCTCGACGTGCACGGCGAGCAGGCGCAGGAGCTCGACGCGGCGATCGACGCCTTCCACGAGTGGCATCGCAAGCAGGCGCTGCCCGGGTACGCGCGCCTCGCCGGCGAGGCGGCGCAGCGCGTCGGCGACGGCGTTACGCGCGAGGACCTGGTTTGGGGTTACGATTCCCTCATCGCGCAGGCGCGGATCGGCCTGCGCGAAGCGGCGCAGCACATCGCGCCGCTGCTCGGCCGGCTCGATGCCCAGCAGATCGCCCACATCGAAAGCCGCCTCGCCGAGGAAAACCGCAGGTTCGAGAAGGAGTTCCTGCGGGGCTCCGAGCGCGCGCGCAGGGAGCGCCGCGCCGGGCGCATCGTCAAGCGACTGGAGGACTGGGTGGGGAGGCTCTCGGAAGCGCAGGTCGAGCGCGTCAGGCAGTACTCCGGGCGCGTGCCGCTGATGGCCGAAATGCGCCTGGCCGACCACAAGCGGGCGCAGGCCGCGGGGCTCGAGCTGGTGCGCTCGCACAGGACCGAAACGCTCCCGGAGTTTGTCGCCTACTGGGACCGCGGCCGCGATCCCGCCTACGCCGCCGCCATCGAGGACTCGCGGCGCGAGCTGTTCGCCCTGCTGCTCGACCTCGACCAGACGCTCTCGCCCGAGCAGCGCGCACAGGCGGTCGCCAACCTGCGGCGCTACGCCGCCGACTTCCAGCTGCTGTCGCAAAAGGAAAAGCGGTGAACGAGCCCGCGCCGCGCCGCGCGATCGAGGCGCTCGAGTCGCCGCCGGCGAGCTACGCCGGCCGCACGCGCTACACGCAGCTCGAGTACGAGGCGCTGCTCGCCAACGCCTCGATCGGCATCGCCTTCACGCGCGAGCGGCGCTTCTTCCTCTGCAACCCCAAGTTCGCCGAGATGTTCGGCTGGGCGAGCGAGGAGCTGATCGGCCAGCCCGGCGAGGTCGTCTACCCCAGCCGCGAGAGCTACGCCGCGCTGGGGCAGATCGCCGTGCCCATCATCGGCGCCGGCCGCCAGCTCGACGTCGAATGGGAGCTGCGGCGCAAGGACGGCTCGACCTTCCTCGGCCGCCTGATCGCCAAGGCGATCGACGACAAGAACCCGCAGCAGGCCGGCACGGTGTGGATCGTCGAGGACATCACCGAGCGCCGGCGCCAGAGCGACGAGGTGCAGCGGCTGCTGCGCGAGCAGGCGGCGATCCTCGGCACCGCCTCGATCGGCGTGGTGTTCGTCAAGGACCGGCGCATCGTGCGCTGCAACCGCCGCTACGAGGAGATGTACGGCTACGGGCCGGGCGAGCTGGACGGCCAGCCGACCACGGTGCTCTACGCCGAGGGCGTCGACCACGCGAAGGCCGACGAGGCCTACGCCAACCTGGCGCGGGGCCAGACGGCGCGGCGCGTCGAGGTGCGCCGGCGCAAGGACGGCAGCACCTTCTGGGTGCGCGCCGACGGCCGCGCCGTGGACGCGCACGACCCGCACAAGGGCTCGGTGTGGACCGCCGAGGACATCACCGAACAGCGCCGCGCCGAGGACGAGCTGCAACGCGTGCTCGCCGAGCAGCAGGCGCTGCTCGAGAACGTGGTGGTGGGCATCGCCTTCAACCTCGGGCGGAGCGTGGTGCGCTGCAACCGGCGCTTCGAGGAGATGTTCGCGTACGGGCCGGGCGAGGCGATCGGTGTGTCCATGCGCGACATGTACTTCACCGACGAGGAGTTCGAGCGGCGCGCCGCGGCCTACCAGGAGCTCGATGCGGGCCGCACGCACGCGCGCGAGAGCTGGATGCGCAGGCGCGACGGCTCCGGCTTCTGGTGCCGCATCTCCGGCCGCGCGGTGCAGGCGGGCGACCCGACCAAGGGCTACGTGTGGCTCCTCGAGGACATCACGCAGCAGCATGCCGCGGAGGAGCGCATCGAGCGCGCCGCGGCCGAGCAGGAGCTGATCCTCGACAACGCCACCGTCGGCATCGCGTTCGTGCGCAACCGCATGATCCAGCGCTGCAACCGCTACCTCGAAGAGATGGTGGGCGCGGGCCCCGGGGAGCTGGTCGGGCAGAGCTCGGCGGTGCTTTTCGAGGCCGAGCAGGAGTGGCGCGAGGCGGGGCGCTTCGCCTACGAGAGCACCGCGCCGGGCGAGCGCCACGACAGCGAATGGCGCTTCAAGCGCCGCGACGGCTCGGTCTTCCGCTGCCGCACGCGCGGGCGGCGCATCGACGCGGGCGAAGCGGAGCAGGAGTGGATCTGGAGCTTCGAAGACGTCACCGCCGAGCGCGAGGCCGACTCGCGCGTGAAGCAGGCCCTCGACGCGCTCGAGCGCATGGTCGCCGAGCGCACCGCGGAGCTCCAGGACGCTCAGGCGCGCGCGCAGCACCTCGCCGACCACGACCCGCTCACCGGGCTGCCCAACCGCCGCCTGCTGGAAGACCGTCTGACGCAGGCGATCGCGCTGGGCCAGAGGAACCGCCAGCAGACCGCGGTGATGTTCGTCGACCTCGACCGCTTCAAGACCATCAACGACTCCCTCGGCCATGCCGTGGGCGATGCGCTGCTGAAGGAAGTGGCGAGCCGGCTGGTGGCGCAGCTGCGCACCGGCGACACCATCTGCCGCATCGGCGGCGACGAGTTCGTGGTGGTGCTGCCGGAGGTGAAGCGCTCCTCGGACGTCGCGCAGGTGGCGCAGAAGGTGATCGAGCAGCTCTCGCTGCCGGTCGTGATCGAGGAGCGCGAGATCATCGTCACCCCCTCGATCGGCATCGCCGTCTTCCCCGACGACGGGCGCGACGCCGAGACGCTGATCCGCAACGCCGACGCGGCGATGTACCACGCCAAGGAGCTCGGCCGCGCCAGCTACCAGTTCTTCACCGAGCAGATGAACCAGGCGGCCTCGCGCCGCCTCGCGCTGGAGAGCGACCTGCGCCGTGCGCTCGGGCGCGACGAGCTGCGCGTGCACTACCAGCGCATCGTCGAAGCGAAGAGCGGCCGCGTCGCCGGGCACGAGGCGCTGGTGCGCTGGCAGCACCCGGAGCGGGGCCTGGTGCTGCCGGGGGAGTTCATCCAGCTCGCCGAGGAGACCGGCCTCATCCTGCGCATCGGCGAGTGGGTGCTGCGCGAGGCCTGCCGCTGGGCGACCTTCATCGGCGCGGAGCACGGCCTGCAGGTGGCGGTCAACCTCTCGCCGCGCCAGTTCAACGACCCGCGCCTCCCCGACATGGTGGCGCGGGCGCTGCGCGAGACCGGGCTGCCGCCGGCCCTGCTCGAGCTCGAGATCACCGAGTCCACCGCGATGCGCGAGACCGACGCCACGCTCGGCACCCTGAAGCGCCTGAAGCAGCTCGGCGTGTCGATCGCCATCGACGACTTCGGCACCGGCTACTCGAGCCTCGCGTACCTCAAGCGCTTCCCGGTGGACAAGGTGAAAATCGACCGCACCTTCGTCGCCGAGGCGCCGGGCAGCCGCGAGCAGGGCGCCATCGTGCCGGCGATCGTGGCGCTCGCGCACGCGCTGGGCATCCGCGTCATCGCCGAGGGCGTCGAGACCGAGGCGCAGCGCGCCTTCCTCGAGGGCTGCGGCTGCGACTTCGTCCAGGGCTACCTCACCGGCCGGCCGGTCGACGCCGACACCGCGGCGAAAGACTACGTCTAGGGCGGCGCTCCACTTCTCGCACGCCAACGGGTTCCCCGCGCCCTGCTACGCGGCGATGCTGGGCGAGCTCGGCCGCCGCTTTCGCCTTTCGTGGATCGAGGCGATCGGCACCGACCCGAAGTACCCGGTGACCGATGGATGGGGTTTTCTCGTCCAGCAGCTGCTCCATGTGCTGGAAGAGCAATACCGCGGCGAGCCTGTCTACGCCGTCGGCCACTCGCTCGGCGGCTATCTCAGCTTTCTCGCCGCGGTGCGCCGGCCCGAGCTCTTCCGCGCCATCGTGCTGCTCGATGCGCCGATCATCGGGCCTTTCCGCGGCACCGTGCTCGGCGCCACCAAGCGCCTGGGCATCGTCGACCGCGTCACGCCCGCCGGCGCCACGCGCGACCGGCGCAGCCACTGGAGGACGCAAGCCGAGGCGAGGGCGCATTTCCGCACGCGGCGCCTGTTCCGGCATTTCGCCGACGAGTGCCTCGACGACTACGTGCGCCACGGCACGGTGCGCGATGCCGCCGGGGAGCTGCGCCTGCGCATCGACCCGCTGACCGAGACGCAGATCTACCGCACCATCCCGCACGGCATGATGAAGAGCCTCGGCGCGCTGCGCGTGCCCGCGGGCTTCCTCGGCGGCGCCGACTCGGACGTGGTGAGGCGCGTGCGCCTGGCCGGGATGCGGCCGAAATTCGTGCTGCGCAAGGTGCCCGGCGGGCACCTCTTTCCGCTCGAGCGGCCGCGCGAGGCCGCGCAAGCGGTCCTGCAGCTCATCGACGAGCTAGGTTGACCGGCCGCGCTTGTCGCGCTGCAGCTCCTCGATGCCCTTGATGTTGAGCTCGACCCCGGTCATGTTCGGGTTGACCTCGAGGGCGCGGCGAAACCAGGCGAGCGCCCGGTCGTAGTCCTGCATCTGGAAGAAGATCTGCCCCATGCCCGAGAGCGCGCCGAAGTGCAGCGGGTTGCGCTTGAGCACCTCGCCGCAGTCGGCGATCGAGCGCTCGAAATCGCCGGCGAGGTAGTGCACCGTGGCGCGCCGGTTCCAGGCTTCCGCGAAATCAGGTTTCGTCTTTATGACTGATGTGAACGTCTCAACGGCTTTCGCATGCTCGCCCGACTGCATTTCCTCGGTACCGCGCGCCATGAGCTCGTCGATGGCCGCATCGCCCGAGCGCGCCCACAGCAGCCAGAGGGCCCGCTCGGCGTAGGCGCGCACGAACGGGCTCTCGTCGCGCAGCCGCTCGTGCAGCAGCGGCGCGTCGGACATGGCGCCGCGGTTGGCAAGCCACACTACCGCTTCGGCACGCGTCGCCGCGTCCGCGTGCTTCAGGGCGGCGAGCGCCTGCTCGCGCGTCTGCGGCCCTTGCGCTTGCGGGAATGCCGGCGCCGCGGCGACTGTTAGCACCACGGCAAGTAGTACCATTCGCCATCTCGAGGGACAAAACATGCGCGCCTTCCTCCTGCTTTTGATCTTATCGCTTTCCGCCTATGCCGCCGACGAGCCGACGCCGCCGGAGAAGAAGAAGGACGCCGTGATCGAGCGCTACGAAGCCGCCGCCGCGCGGCAGGACTGGCCTGCCGCCGCCGCCAGCCTGAAGGAGGGCCTGGCGAAGGACCCGGGCAGCGCCCGCTATCACAACCTCTTCGCCTACGCCCTGCGCAAGGGGCCGAACCCCGACCTCGGCCTCGTGTTCAAGCACTACAACGAGGCGCTGCGGATCGATCCCGAGCACCGCGGCGCGCACGAGTACATCGGCGAGGCCTACCTCATGGTGGGCAACGTCATCAAGGCGAAGGAGCACCTCGGCGTGCTCGACAAGCTCTGCTTCCTGCCCTGCGCCGAGTACAGCGGGCTCAAGAAGGCCATCGCCGCGCACGAGAAGAAGTGAAGGCCTGGCAGCTCGACGACTGGTCGATCGAGCGCCTGGCCGTCGTCGAGCGGCCGCAGCCGCGCCCGGGGCGCGGCGAGGTGCTGCTGCGCATGAAGGCGGCGTCGCTCAACTACCGCGACCTCGTGGTCCTGCGGCGCGGCTACGGGCCGCAGACCGGCGAGCTGCCGCTCGTTCCGGTTTCCGACGGCTGCGGCGTGGTGGCGGAGGTCGGTCCGGGCGTCACGCGCGTTGCCGTCGGCGATCGCGTCTGCCCGTCTTTTTTTCAAGCCGGCAAAAGCCTTGGCGGCCCGCTGGACGGCGTCCTGCAGCAATCGATGATTCTTGAAGAATCCTTTCTGTTCAAAGTCCCGGAGCACCTCGCGGACGAGGAGGCCGCCGCGCTTCCTTGCGCCGCGCTCACCGCCTGGAGCGCGATCGTCGTCGAGGGCCGCGTCAAGCCGGGCGATTCCGTGCTCGTGCAAGGCACGGGCGGCGTGTCGCTCTTCGCCCTGCAGTTCGCAAGGCTCTGCGGCGCCCGCGTCACCGTGGTCTCGGGCAGCGACGCGAAGCTCGAGCGCGCGAAAGCGCTCGGCGCCGAGCGCGGCCTCAACTACCGCACCACGCCGGAATGGGGCAAGGAGACCGGCGGCCATGACGTGGTGGTGGAGATCGGCGGCGCGCAGAGCCTGCCGCAGTCGCTGCGCGCGGTGCGCGCCGGCGGCACGATCTGCCTGATCGGGGTCGTTTCCGGCCAGTCGATGGCGCTGCCGCTCGGCCCGATCTTCACGCGCCGGGTGCGCCTGCAGGGCATCCGGGTCGGCACGCCCGCGGAGTTCGAGTCGATGCTCCGCGCCGTCGAGCAGCACCGGCTGCAGCCGGTCGTCGACCGCGTGTTCGCGTTCGACGAGCTGCGCGCGGCGCTCGACTACCTCGCGAGCGGCGCGCACTTCGGCAAAATCTGCCTGCGCATCGCCTGATGAAACCCAACTTCGTCTTCATCCTCGCCGACGACCTCGGCTATGCCGACCTCGGCTGCTACGGCGGCCGCTCGAATTGCTCGCCGGTGCTAGATCGCACGGCGCGCGAGGGTGTGCGCTTCACCGACGGGTACGCGAATTCCTCGGTGTGCTCGCCGACGCGATTCGCGCTCGCCACGGGCCGCTGGCAGCATCGCCTGCGCGGCGCCGCCGACGAGCCGCTTTCCAGCCGCGCGCGCGGCCACGAGCAGCTCGGCCTGCCGCCCTCGCACCCGACGCTCGCCTCGCTGCTGCGCGGCAGCGGCTATGCCACGGCGCTCATCGGCAAGTGGCACCTCGGCTTTGCGCCGCACTTCGGCCCGCTGAAGAGCGGCTACCAGGAATTCTTCGGGCCGATGAGCGGTGGCGTCGACTACTTCAGGCACTGCGACTCCGCCGGCACGCATGACCTTTACGAGAACGAGCAGGAGGTGCGGCGCGAGGGCTACCTCACCGACCTGATCACCGACAGGGCAGTGCAGTTCGTGAAGCGGCAGAGCGGCCCTTTCCTTCTCTCCTTGCACTACACCGCGCCGCACTGGCCCTGGGAGCGGCGCGAGGACGAGGCCGAATCGCGCCGGCTCGAGAAGCTCTACCACTTCGACGGCGGCTCGGTGGCGATCTACGCCGAGATGATCCGGCAGATGGATGAGGGGATCGGGAAAGTACTGGAAACCCTGCGGGAAAAAGGCTTTGAGTCAAGCACCCTGGTGGTGTTCACCAGCGACAACGGCGGCGAGCGCTTTTCCGACAGCTGGCCGCTTACGGGCAAGAAGATGGACCTGCTCGAGGGCGGCATCCGCGTCCCGTACATCGCGCGCTGGCCCGGGCGCGTGCCGGCCGGAAAGACCTCTTCGCAGCTCGCCATCACCATGGATTGGGTGGCCACGTTCCTCGACGCGGCCGGCGTTCCGGCGCACCGCGATTACCCGCTCGATGGAATCAGTCTCTTGCCGAATCTTCAGAATCCCCAACGCATAGTTGATCGCGAGCTCTTTTGGCGGATGAAGTTTCGCGACCAGAAAGCGATGCGCAGTGGCGCATGGAAATGGCTGTCCATCGAGGGCAACGAGTACCTCTTCGACCTGGCGAAGGACCAGCGCGAGCGCGCCAATCTTGCCAGGAGGTTTGCGGAGAAATTCTCGGAGTTGAGGGACCGCTATCGCGCCTGGGAGTCGAGCATGCCGCCGATTCCCGAGGACGCGCGCGTGTCGTTCATCGGCGGCCCCGCCGACATGGCGCAGCCTTCCTAGCGGCGTTCTAGAAACCGATCGCGGCCCCATCGCTGCGGGGATCGAACCCGCCGGCGAGGAGGCCGCTCCGCGGGTCGAGCGTGATGCCATGGGCGTGGCCCGCGAGCTCGTTCCAGTCGCCCCAGCGGTCCACCGGGTGCCCGCGGCGCTCGAGCTCGTCGATCGTCTCGCGCGGGAAGCGCGCCTCGATGTGCAGCGTGTCGCGCGCCTCGCCGAGCCCGAAGCGGCCCGACAGCCACCGCGGCCCGGCGAGCGCCTGCTGGATGTCCTGCCCGAAATCGATCATGGCGATGTAGGTCTGCAGATGGATCTGCGGCTGGCCGTCGGCGCCCATGCAGCCGAGCACGGCCCAGAGCTTTTCTTCCTGCTTCTCTTCCTTGAACGCGAGCGAGGCGATCAGGGTGTGCAGCGGCACCTTGCCCGGCTCCAGGCGATTGGGATGCTTCGGGTCCAGCGAGAAGTAGGCGCCGCGATTCTGCAGGGTGACGCCGGTCTCGGCGGAGGTCACGCAGGAACCGAAGACGCCGTAGAGGCTGAAGATGAGCGACGCGGCGTTGCCTTCGGCGTCGACCGCGGCGACGTACACGGTATCGCCGGCCAGGCTGCCGTAGGAGGGCACCTTGTCCCAGGGCAGCGCGCGCCCGTGGTCGATGAGTGCGCGCCGTTCCATAGCGTATTTTTTCGAAATCAATCGATCCGTTGGCACCTCTGCGAACCGCGGGTCGGCGAGCCAGCGGTCGCGGTCGTGGTAGGCGATCTGCTTCGCCTGCACCAGCAGGTGCACGTGCTCCGGGCCGAGGAAAGGGCCGAGCTCGAGCGGCTCGAGGAGGTTCAGCATCTCGAGGACGGTGAAGCCCTGCGTCGGCGCGGGCGTCTCGCAGATGGTGACGCCGCGGTAGGTGCCGCGAATCGGCTCGCCCCAATACGCGCCCTGCGCCGCGAGGTCGCGCTCGGTGAAGAAGCCGCCGAGCCGCGCGAGATGGCGCGCCACCTCGCCTTCGTAAAAGCCCCCGCGCCCCTGCGCCGCGATGGCGCGCAAGGTATTCGCGAGCTGGGTGTTTCTGAGGACCTTCCCACCGGAAAGGTAGATCGCCTTCGATGCGGCATCCATCTCCGGAGCCGTCTGCTCGATCCAGCGAGAAAGCCTGGCGGTAACCGGGAAGCCTTCGGCGGCATAGTGCACCGCGTCCTGCAGGCAACGCGCGAATGGCAGGCGGCCATGGCGGGCATGCGCCTCGCAGAAGCTCGCCACCGCGCCCGGGGTCGTGACCGTCGCGGGTGCAAGACCGCGGAACGGGATCTCGGATTGCCCGGCGAAGCGCTCGAGCGTCGCGGCCGCTGCCGCGCGGCCGCCGCCGTCCAGGTAGGAAACCTTCTTCGCGGCTGCGTCGTAGATCAACCAGAACGCGTCGCCGCCCAGGCTGCACATGTGCGGGTAGATGACGGCGAGCGAACTCGCCGCGGCAACGGCGGCATCCACGGCCGAGCCGCCGCTACGCAGGGCGTCGACGCCGGCGGCCGAGGCGAGCGCATGCGGACATGCCACCATGCCGCGCGGCGCAAATGTGGGGGCCAACACTGTCTAGCGGCGCTTGGGTTTCTTTTTGCCCAGCTTCTTGCGGGCCAGGGCCGCGCCGGCCGCCAACGCCTTGAGCTTCGCGATGGCGATCTCGCGGTCCATCGGCGCCATGCCGCAGTTGGTGCAGGGGAAGAGGTGCTTCGCCGGCACGTATTTCAGGGCCTTCTGGATGACCTCGGAAACCTGCTGCGGCGTCTCCACCGTGTCGGTGGCGACGTCGATGACCCCCACCAGCACGTCCTTGCCCTTGAGGAGCTTCATCAGCTCGATCGGCACGCGCGAGTCGATGCACTCGAGGGACACCTGGTCGATCCTGCTCTTCGCCAGCGCCGGGAAGATCGCCTCGTACTGGCGCCACTCGCTGCCGAGGGTCTTCTTCCAGTCGATGTTGGCCTGGATGCCGTAGCCGTAGCAGATGTGCACGCAGGTGGTGCACTTCAGGCCCTCGATCGCGCGGTGCAGCGCCTTGATGCCCCAGCGCGTCACGTCGTCCATGTAGACGTTGAACGCCGGCTCGTCGAACTGGATCACGTCGATGCCGTCCTTCTCGAGCGCGCGCGCCTCCTGGTTGAGGAGGCCGGCGAAGGCCATGGCCAGCTTTTCACGGCTGCCGTAGTGCTCGTCGGCGATGGTATCGACGATGGTCATGGGGCCGGGCATGGTGATCTTACGAAGTTTTTTCGTATGGTTTTTCAGTAGCAAAGCTTCTTGCTGGTGCACCCGGCCCTTGAGGCGCAGCTCGCCGGTGACGACCGGCACCATCGCGTCGTAGCGGTTGTTGCGGATGCCCATCTTCACCTTGCGGCTGAAGTCGATGCCCTCGACGAACTCGAGGAAGCCGTGCACGAAATGC
>Ga0105094_10000796_pt1 | contig 16040 bp, 10 predicted proteins | sample PPLLak1March2015_2_FD_87023 | JGI IMG/M metagenome (GOLD analysis project Ga0105094, IMG submission 87023) | Freshwater sediment microbial communities from Prairie Pothole Lake near Jamestown, North Dakota, USA - PPLs Lake P8 Core (3) Depth... | ecosystem: Environmental > Aquatic > Freshwater >...
TCAAGTCCCTTTTTGTTTTTCATGAGTGAAAGATACACTACCAAATATACCCCTCCTAAATACTCGAATTATTCTTATGGTAAAATCATTAAAACCAGCTTAAAACTAAGATAATCTAGAATAAACTATTTGCCGGAGGTCCACTGGTCATCATGGCACTCGTTCTCGAACTTAAAGGGATCACCAAACGCTTTCCAGGTGTTCTGGCGAACGATCACATCGACCTGACTCTGGAAGAAGGCGAAATCCACGCCCTGCTGGGAGAAAACGGCGCGGGAAAAACCACCCTGATGAACATCCTCTACGGGCTGTACCAGCCCGACGAGGGTGAAATCTTCGTGCACGGGAAGCCTATCAAGGTACATTCACCCAGCGATGCTATCGATGCCGGGGTGGGCATGGTCCACCAGCACTTCATGCTGATTCCTGTGTTCACCGTCACTGAAAACGTCATGTTGGGTGAAGAAAACGTAAAATACGGCGGCGTGCTCGACCGGAATATTGCAGCCGAGCGGATCAAGCAGATCTCCGACCAGTACAACCTGCAGGTTGATCCAAACGCGTATGTCGAAGACCTGCCCGTTGGTGTGCAGCAGCGGGTCGAAATTATCAAGCTCTTGTACCGTGAAGCCAATATCTTGATCCTGGACGAGCCCAGCGCCGTGCTGACGCCGCAGGAGGTAGAAGAGCTGTTCAAGATCATGCACTCTCTGGTTGCCCAGGGGAAATCGATCATCTTCATCACTCACAAACTAAAAGAAGTCCTGGGGATCGCCGATAAAATCACCGTGATACGGCGCGGGAAGGTCATCGGCACGACCACGCCTGCAGAAGCAGACCAAAACCTTTTAGCGCAGATGATGGTAGGGCGTGAGGTGAATCTCGATCTTGATAAGAAACCCGTTGTCGTTGGCGAGAATGCCCTGGTCGTCAAAGACCTGGTTGTGCTCGGACAGCATCGTAAGGTCGCTGTCGAGGGCGTTAATTTTGAGGTGCATGCCGGTGAGGTATTGGGGATCGCGGGTGTGCAGGGCAACGGGCAGACTGAATTGGTTGAGGCGCTTACAGGGCTGCGTCCGATCCTATCGGGTATGGTCGAGATCGATGGCAAGAATCTTACCAATGCAACCCCACGCCAGGTCACTGAAGCCGGGGTGGCGCATGTGCCGGAAGACCGCCAGCGGGATGGGCTGGTGCTGCCCTTCCCGGTCGCCGATAACCTGATGCTGAACACCTACTACCTGCCGCCTTTTGCGAAAGGACCTGTGCTGCAGGAAGCGGTGATCACCAAATCGGCTGAGACTTTGATCGACCAATTTGACATCCGCACGCCCGGCCCACAGACACCGGCAGGCTCGCTCTCGGGCGGGAACCAGCAGAAGGTGATCGTGGCGCGTGAGTTATCACGCCCGATTAAGCTGTTGATTGCCTCACAGCCCACCCGCGGGCTGGATGTGGGCTCGATCGAATACATCCACGGCCGGCTGCTCCAGAAACGGGATGAGGGCTGCGCGGTGCTGCTGGTTTCGACGGAGCTGGATGAGATCCTGGAACTCTCGGACCGTATTGCAGTGATGTACCGGGGTAAGATCGTGGAAACACTGATGGCGGAGGATGCCACCAAAGAGGGACTGGGTTTGCTGATGGCGGGTATGAAGCCCTCCGAGGTAGTTGCTTAGCCAGAGACATACACGTGCTCTCAATGAGGAGCTGACCATGACTGAAGAACAACCAAAACCGGAAGAAAGCCCTCCCAAGAAAGATGCTGCCAAAATACTGATCGAGGAGATAACCGGAGAAGGCCCTCGGGCTAAACCCCGCCGGCGAGGTGTGCTGGGGTCTTTATTGGTTCCAATGCTGGCGATCTTCACTGGGCTGGTGCTGGGTGGGGTATTTATCATCCTGACTACTCCCGCAGTCTATGCAGCCTTTGGGGTCTCTATTTGGGAGGGGATCAAAGCTGCCTGGAGCTCAGTATGGGTAGCGTATAGCGCTTTATTTACCGGCGCGTTCGGCAGTCCCAGCGCCATCATCGCAGCTTTGGGAAGCGGAGATATGACTGCAATCCGGCAGGCATTCTATCCCTTCTTCGAAAGCCTGGTTGCTACCACGCCCTACATATTCGGCGGCCTGGCGTTAGCGTTGGGCTTCCGGGTAGGAGTGTTCAACATCGGCGCAGAAGGCCAGGTTTTCATGGGGGCGATCGTTGCTACGTTTGTTGGCTACGCTCTCAAGGGCTTGCCGATGATCATCCATCTACCGCTCGCCTTCCTGGCAGGTGGGCTGGGCGGGGCGGTGTGGGGCTTTATACCCGGAATTTTAAAAGCCAAGACGGGCGCGCATGAGGTGATCAACACGATCATGCTCAACTATGTCGCTTTCCGATTGAGCGAATGGCTGCTGAACGGGCCGATGCAGCGCCCCGATTCTTTCAACCCGGTCAGCCCTTTTATTCTGGACAGTGCTAAGCTGCCGCGCTTCTTCGGGGAACCGATCCGTTTTCACCTTGGGTTTTTCATCGCCCTGTTCATGGCCTGGCTGGTGTACTGGCTGCTGTGGCGGACCAAGTGGGGCTTTTCACTGCGTATGGTAGGGGCAAATCCCCATGCTGCTCGCTATGCCGGCGTGAGTGTCACCGTCGGCATCGTGGTCGGCATGACACTCGCGGGAGCGCTGGCTGGCATGGCTGGCGGCAACGAAGTGCTGGGGGTGAGCCACTCGCTGGCGATGGCATTCTCCTCCGGCTACGGTTTCGACAGCATCGCCATCGCCTTATTAGGGAACAGTCATCCGGTTGGAGTGGTACTGGCGGCTTTATTGTTCGGTGCCCTGCGCAACGGAGCCACTGCCATGCAGCTGGCTGCCGGAATCCCGATCGATATCATCTCGATCGTCCAGGCGATGATATTGGTCTTTATCGCCGCGCCAGCCATCATTCGCACAATTTACCGCTTGCGCCCTGCGGCGGGAGGTGAAGAAGGTGTGGTGGTGGCAAGCTGGGGAGGGAAGTGATCCATGGCGACGATAGCACTGCAACAACAAAAGATCGAGTATGTCTCTCCTTCACGCCAGCGTGTGATGGGCATCCTGTTTATCTTGCTGGGAGCGGCGACCTGGTTCTTCTTCAGCCGTGGGACGGGAGCGGACATACAAACCAAGTTTGTCATGACACCCGGCGGTTCGACAGCTACCCTCCCGGATATTATCCTGCCGGCGCTGGCGACGGTAAATGTGCTGGCAGTTCTATGCGTGATCCTGGGGATCATACAGCTGGTCAAGCCGCGTGGATTTGGGCGTTATACCAATTGGATTCTGACAGCCGTGGTGGGTATGTTTATCCTGGCCTTCTTGACCTGGGCAGCCTCAGGTAAATCCCTCAACCTGGCCGGTCTGCTCAACACTACCCTGCTCAAGGCAGTGCCGCTTACCCTCGGGGCATTGTCGGGCGTGCTGTGCGAGCGTGCCGGGGTGGTCAATATCGCCATCGAAGGCATGATGCTGATGGGCGCCATGGTAGCTGCCCTGGTGGGGACCATCTCCGGCAGCCTGTGGATAGGTCTGATCGCAGCCATCGCCTCGGCAGCTGTCCTCGGCCTGGTGCACGGTGTGCTGTCCATCAGGTATAAAACTGACCAGATCGTATCCGGCACGGCGATCAACATCTTCTCTACCGGAATGACCTCGTATATTTCTGCCAAGTTTATGCAGGTGAACCAGATAGAGCTGAATAATCCGGGTGTCTTCCAACCGATAGAGATACCAGTGCTGTCCAGCATCCCGTTCTTTGGACCGATCTTGTTCAAGCAGAATATCTTCTTCTACGCCATGTTCATCTTCCTGGCGCTGCTCACTTTCGGACTGTACTACACGCGCTGGGGACTGAGACTGCGCAGCGTGGGCGAGCACCCGCGCGCCGCCGATACACTGGGAATCAATGTCTTTCGCACGCGCTACATAGCGGTGCTGCTGGGCTCGATGATGGCTGGGGTTGGCGGCGCATACTTCACCATCGGATCGGTGGGCGGCTTCGACGAGGTGATGACCGCCGGGCGCGGATTTATCTCCCTGGCGGCGATGATCTTCGGCAATTGGAATCCATTCGGAGCGTTCGGGGCTGGCGCGCTGTTCGGCTTTGCCGATTCTTTGGCCTCTCGCTTTGCCATCCTGGGTGTGAAAATCCCCTCCGAGTTCCTGCTCATGACCCCCTACCTGGTCACGATGATCGTGCTGGCGGGCGTGGTTGGGCGCAGCCGCATGCCGGCGGCGGACGGCACACCGTACGTGAAAGAGGGCGGATAATCCCTTTTCTCACACCTTGACAATAAATGGGCGGCGCACAGCCGCTCATTTATTATTTACGGAGACTGCACATCGAAAGCCAACACGCAGATTGGGCCTGGCGGAGTGGGAAGAGTCTCTGAAATAGGTGGTAGCGTTTTCGGAGGGCGAATCGAACGATCCGCCGCGCAGGACATGATCCATGACCAGATCGGGGCCGGTAGGGTTTCTTTCAGGGGAGATCTTATAATAGTCAAGGTCATAAGTATCGGCGACCCATTCGGCAGCGTTGCCGCACATATCTAATAACCCGTATGGGCTGGCCCCGTCAGGATAGCTGCCCACATCAGTCACCTCGCCAACACTGCTCTCAGCGGTGTTGGCTTTTTTAGGATCCCACTCAACTCCCCAGGGGTATCTGCGAGCGTCTTCGCCGCGGGCGGCCTTCTCCCATTCAGCTTCGCTGGGCAGACGCAGACCCAGCCAGCGGCAGTAGGAATCTGCGTCTTTCCACAGCACGCCAACCACCGGCAGGCGGCTGCTCCCGGCACTGCCAGCCTTCCAGCCATCTGCCTGGTAGCCGGTGGCGGCGATGAAGCGCTCAAAATCGGCGTGCGTGACCTCTGTCTCGTGAATCTCGTAAGCATCTAAATATACGCGGTGGCGAGGCTGGTTCGATTCTCTGCCGTCGTCTGCTCCCATCCAAAACCACCCGGCCGGCACCTCAATCAGGGCTGGGCCTGCTCCCGGTGCTTCCACTGTCGTGGGAGGGACAGCCCGCTTGCAGGCTGCCAGCGCCAGCAGGAGGGAGGCAGCCCCTAAGACCCTGATCGTCTGCATTCCTGGTTGGGACATGGGCCTACAACACTTCTTGATGCCAGAATTTACCAAACGGGGCGCTGTAAGCTTGCAGCGCCCCGTTTTTTCTCATTCTAACTGATTATTAACCAACGGCAAGAACAGGTACGACCTAAGCCCGGTGACCACTGGCTCACCGAAGACCGGAGCGGATATCTCGCCGCTGATGACGGAGTATTCATCGTTGACGATGGCGGTGCTGGCTTCTGGCAGCACTTGCACGGTAAGCTGCACACTCCAGGTCTCGCCCGAGCCCAGGCTGGGGAGCGACCAGGCGACCATGCCACCCGAGAGCGTGTTAGGCTGTGTAGCAGTAATGAACGCGGTATTAATGGGCAGTGTGTCCGTCAGCACCAGGTCCGTTGTGTCACTGAGCGGGTGCTGGTTGGTGACCTGCAAAGTGTAGGTCAGCAGATCACCCCTCGAAACAACCTGCGCCGACGCGCTTTTGGCCAGCGACAGGGCATAGATGGCAGTGGTCACCGGCGGGCCGGTCAGGGCAGCGACCTTATCGCTACGCACGCCATAGTGCTCGTTCACCACGCTGCCCTCGAAAGCAGCCGGCACGCGCACGGCAAGCAGCTCGCTCCAGGTGGTGCCCGGCGCCAGGCTGGGCAGCGTCCAGGTGATCAGGCTGCCGGAAATGCTCACCGGCTGGGTGGCGGTGATAAAGGCTGCGTCGGCTGGCAGCACATCGGTCAGCACCAGGTGCTGGGTGAGCGCCAACGGGTGCGGGTTGGTGACGGTCAGGGTATAGGTGAGCACGTCGCCTGCCGCGACGGATTCCGGAGCCCTTTTCGCCAGCTCCAAAACGTAAGGCATCACATCGGTGCTGACGGGTAGGCCGAGGACTGGATCGGCTTCGAGTGCATCTGCCCCGTATACCTGGTTGGTCACCGTGCCGTTGACTTGCGGCTGGACGACCAGATCTACCGCCAGGGCTTCAGACGGTCCCAGGCTGGGGAAATCCCAGCGGGCAATCCCATTTTCCAGCGTATAGGTGCCTGTAGCGCTGATGAAGGTGGTATTGGCAGGGATCACGTCGGTCAGCACCACGTTGTTAAGCGGGATGGTGGTGTATGGGTTGGTGACTGTCAGGGTGTAGGTCAGGACCTCGCCGGGCAGCACGACCGCCGGCGCGGCTTTCGAAAGCGCCATCTCGCTGGAAAGGATGGTTGTGACCACCGGCTCGCCCAGCACGGCGAGGATGTCATCGCTGCGTGCGCCGTATTGATCGTTGACCACCTGGCCGCGTGCAGCCGGCTCGACAAGGACGACCAGCTCGACGGTCTGGGTCTGATTGGCGTCCATACTGGCGAACTCCCAGCTCACCGTGCTTCCATCGAAGATATGGGGTAAGGTGGCCGTAATAAAGGAAGCGCCTGTCGGGATGGTATCCCTGAGCACAACGTTCGTGGTAGGTGAGAGGACGGCGATGTGGTTGAGATCGATTGTATAGGTGAGCACCTCGCCGGGCAGGACGATCTCCGGCGCCCGGGTCTTGGTGATGTCGAAACCGTGATATTGCAAAGCCCCCAGGGCGTCGATGCGCCCCCAGCCGTATACGTTATTGGGCACACTTTCGGAGCCGTCGCCCCCGCAGCCCTGGCTGGTTGTGCGCGGCACAGCGGATTGCTCGATCACCATCTCCAGGGTATCCACCTGTCCCGCCAGGCCGGGATTGGCAGAGATGAGCAGCCCCACCAGCCCGGCGACGTGCGGGGCTGCCATGCTGGTGCCGCTGCTGACCCAGTAGCCGCCGCCGGGCACGCTGGAGAGAATGCCCACCCCGGGGGCGGAGATATCCGGCTTCATGCGGTTGCTGCCGTCCACGATCACCGGGCCGCGGCTGCTGAAGCTGGCGATTGTGTCCGAATGGTTGCCGGTAGCGCCGACGGTAAAGGAGACGTCGTAGATGGCTGCCGGATCATTCACCGTGCTGCAGCCTGAGCCGCTGTTGCCGGCGGAATGGGCGGTGAGGATGCCCGCCGCGCGCACGTTATTCACCACCGTGAGCAGCACGTTCGGGTTAGTGCAGCCCTCGCTTACCGGGCAGCCCCAGGAGTTGTTGATCACGTCTGGAGCCATGGATGGGTCGCCTTGGGTTGGGTTGCTCCCAATAGGATAGGGGGCGATGAACCATTCGTAGCACTCGCTGTAGGTGGCGGGGGTACCAACGCCGTTCCTCATATTACGACAGCCGATCCAACGGGCGCCGGGCGCCATGCCGGTCTGGTTGCCCCCGCCATCGTCGCCGACCATGGTGCCCATCGTATGGGTGCCGTGACCGTAATCGTCGCAGGGCACCGGCGAATTGACTCCACAGCTGCTGCTCCCGGAGTGGATGGCGTCGTGCCAGTTGTAGCTGTGGTTGGAGCTTGAGCCATCCCAGCCGCGATACTGGTTGATCAACGCCGGGTGGTCCCATTCATAGCCGGTGTCCTGCCCGCCGATCACCACTCCCTGACCGGTAAATCCCTGTGCCCACACGTCTGGGGCGTTGACCCAATTGATGTTCCATTCGATGGCCTCGGGCGCCGCCGGGGTGCCGGTCTGCGGCTCGAATGCCGGGCGGTCCAGTTTCACCTGGGGATTGGCGTAGATGTGGGCAATGTCGCTGCGCTCAGCCATCGCCTGCACCACGTTTGCTCCCCCGCGCACCCAGATCATGTTAGCCACCCAATAGGCGCGGTGCTCGACGCCGGATGCTTTCAACTCAGCCAAAACCGGCGCCTGGGTGCGGGCAGCGATCTCGGTCAGCGTCTCGAAGACATAGGTGCCCTTGTCTAGCTTGGTGGGGAGGGATCCCGCTGCGCTCAGGTCGGCTTGCTCGGCGAGGTAGACCAGGAACTCCGTCTCCCCTCCAGCCTCTGTCGATAGCACCCAGGGGTCAACCTTGGACTGCCAGGCGATGGAAGGTTGACCTGGTGGGGCGTAGTAGCCGCCGAAGATCATGCTCAGAAGGGCCATGATGCTCAGAAATCTCGATGCGATTTGCATGGGATGCTCCAAAGTTTGATCTCTGATCGTTTTGTGTATCCAGCCAGGACTGGCAGTCCTGCCAGGAATGCCAGTCCTGAAAGATCAGCTTGTCAGGCGGCCGGCGTGGGTTACTCTGACAGTGCCTTGACCAGCTCGCGGCAGAAATCGGGGATATCTTCGACGACTCGCCCCCACACCAGATTGCCGTGGCGGAAAGCGGGCTCGTTCACCCAGGTGGCTCCGGCATTGAGCAGGTCGTCCTTGATGCCGAGCGAGCCGGTGGCGGGCTGCCCGCTGACGATGCCGGCAGAGATGAGCACCAGGCCGGCATGGCATATGGCGGCGACGATCTTCCCTTGCTGGTAGGCGCCGCGCACCAGGTCTAGAACCGGTGCGTAGCGGCGCAGCTTGTCCGGCGCCCACCCACCCGGCACGACCACAGCGTCGAAATCCGCGGCGCGGACGTCTGCGGCGCTGGCATCCGGTTTGGCGGGCAGGCAGTTCTTGCCGTGGTACTGGCTGTCGCTGCCCGAGCCAACGACCGTCACGCGAGCGCCTTCTTCACGCAAGCGCATGAGCGGCACCCAGAATTCCAGGTCTTCGTAGCCATCTTCTACCAGGTAAGCGACGTGTTTTCCAGAGAGCTTCATAATATACCTCCATAAATTTACAGTTTGATCAGCAGCTTAATCTCAGGCCAGATAAATGGCAGCACCAGGGCTCCGCCCGCTCCTAGCGCTAGGACGGCCAACGGCAGGGCAGGCAGAGGCAATTGGAGCAGCGCCGCGATCAGCAGCGCTCCCAGGATGGAAGCAGGTACTACCCTCAGCAGCGTGTTCCTCACCTTGAGCAGGCCTCCAATGCGCCGGTTCTGCAGCCAGAGCAGCAGCAAGGCCTGGGAAGTGTAGGCCAGGGTATTGGCCAGGGCGATCCCCGGCGCGCCCAGGCGGGAGCCGAGAGCGATCGCCAGGAGCACAAAAACGACGGTATTTGTGGCCGCAGTTGCCAACGGCGTCAGGGCGTTCTGGCGGGCATAGAAGGAGCGCGCTGCCACTTCGAGCAGAGAATGACCCACCAGGCCAATCAAGAACATGCGCGCTGTCCGTACCACCAGCTCGGTGCCGGCTTCATCGAAGTTTAAGATGCCTACCGCCGGAGGGAGGACCAGCGAGAGCAGCACGGCACTGGGAATGGTCAGCGCCAGGATGACCCTTATTGTGTGATTCATGGTTTGCCGGTAAGCACCCAGGTCGCCGCGGGAGCTTTGCTCTGAGAGCGTGGGCAGCAGCACTGTTCCCATGGCAGTGCCGATGATCGTCTCGGGCACCTGCATGAACAGCCATCCATAAACCAGGGCCGTCACTGCCCCGGTTGCCAGGCGAGAGGCGATGTTATCTTGCGCCAGGAAGATCAGCTGGATGCAGAACATGGTCAGGACCCGTGGTCCCATAAGTGCCAGCACGCGCCGGACGCCCGTATCGTGCAGGTTGATGCGCGGCATCCACATGAAATTGTAGTGCAGCAAGCCGGGAATCTGTACTACCAGGAAGAGCGCCGCACCCAGGATGGTGCCGTACACCAGCCCGTGAATGCCGAGCCCTGCCGCCGGCAGGCTGAGCGGGCCGATCTGGTAGCCGGTCTGCGGCGCCAGGATCGTCACCCCGAACAGGGTGCCAATATCGTACATGCTGGGAGCCAGGGCTGGCAGAAGGAAATGCTGGTTTGACTGCAGTCCGGCGATGGCCAAGCCAGCCAGCGAAAAAAGCAAGGTGGAGATCAGGTTCAGGCGCATCAGGTCTGCCACCAGCGCCTGCTGCTCGGCGGTGAAGCCGGGAGCTATGCCCAACCGCCAGCTCACCAGCTGGTCGGCGAAGAGCGCTACCAATACCGACAGCGCCGCGGTGGCCAGGAAGACCAGGTTGGCAACCCGGGAGAACAGCTCCCACATGGCGCTGCGTCCACGTCGATCCAGGTACTCAGACAACACCGGGATCAGAGCGACCGCCAGGGCGCCGCCGGAGATCAGCGCAAAGAGCAGATCCGGGATGTTGTTGGCGGCATTGAAGGCGTCCAGCTCGGGCGACAGGCCAAACTGGCGAGCGACCATTACCTGGCGCAGAAAGCCGAGTAGTTTTTCCAGGCCGAAGAAGACGGCAACGATCAGGGAGGAGCGGGCTAGATGGCTCATCGTGTAGCGAGGCAATGGCAGCTATTTATATCAAAACCGGGATAAGTATAGCACGAGTTTCCCCGGGCATCGGCCTGCATATTGTTCCCCGTCGTTCGCCTGCTCCAATTAGGCTCTCTTTGCGCCAGGACAAAGAGGTCGATCGTTTATTTGATATAATTTTATTGTAAATATAGTAAATAATATGCGTACGGGATAAGAGTCAAAATTTTTCCGTTATCCCGAGCTGATGGTAAATAAAATCTTGATTTGGAGGTTTTTCGATGAGGAAAAATATTGGTAAAACTCTGCCCAGGGTGCTGGTGTTGCTGCTGATCGCGGGTATGCTGACCGGCTGCGTCCCTCAGGCTTTTGCATGGGGTGAAGCACGCGTAGAAGCTCAAACGCAGGCCGAGCGGGGATCAAAACCTGCTGCCAACCTGGCAGCACCCGCGCAAGCCCAGAGCAGCAGCACAAACCAGGCGGGGTCAGCCGAGCCAACCGTGACGTTCAGGCTGCAGACCGGCCTTGCTTATGAGCGCATGGCGTTTATCAGCCTGGACGAGGCCAGCCAGGGTGTAGCCAATCCGGATTTGAAGGTCAAAGTAGGAGACGTGGTCGAGATTATCCTGGTCAATGGAGACGGCGTCCAGCATAACGTAGCCGTGCCAGATTTCAATGCCAAGTCTGGGGATGTGATCCAGAAAGAAGAGGAAGTGCGGATTGTGTTCACTGCTGATACGGAAGGTATCTTCCCCTATTACTGCGACATTCCCGGGCACCGGCAGGCAGGCATGGAGGGAAGGCTGATCGTCGGCGAGCCGGCGGAAGCCCAGATCGTGGAATTCCCGAGCGTCGCCCGCTCACCGGATGACCTGCCAAGGCCGATCGGGCGCAGCTCCCCGGAGCAGGTGAGCGTGGTGCTGGAGACGGTGGAGGTCGAGGGTCGTCTGGCAGACGGCAGCGGCTACACCTACTGGACGTTCGGCGGCAAGGTTCCCGGACCGTTCATCCGTGTCCGGGTGGGGGATACATTGAATGTAACCCTGAAAAACTCGAGCACCAGCACGATGGTGCACTCGGTCGATTTCCATGCCGCTACCGGACCGGGCGGTGGGGCGGTGGCTTCTCAAACCCAGCCGGGCGGGGAGACACACTTCACCTTCAAAGCGCTCAACCCCGGGCTGTTTGTCTATCACTGCGCTACCCCCATGGTGGCTCATCATATCGCCAACGGTATGTATGGCTTGATCCTGGTGGAGCCAGAGGGCGGGCTTCCGCCTGTTGACCGTGAGTTCTACGTCATGCAAGGCGAGATCTACACCGCTGAGCCGCTGAACCAGCGCGGGAACACGACCTTCAGCCTGCAGAAGCTAATGGACGAGACGCCTGAATATGTGGTGTTCAACAGTGCGGTCGGCGCGCTGACCGAGGAGCATCCACTGCAAGCAAATGTGGGTGAGACGGTGCGCATCTTCTTTGGGGTGGGTGGCCCCAACTTGACCAGCTCGTTCCACGTCATCGGTGAGATCTTTGACCGTGTGTACGATCAAGCCTCGCTCACCGCCCAACCGCTGACCGATGTGCAAACCACACTGGTCCCCACCGGTGGGGCGACGGTGGTCGAATTCACCTTGCAGGTGCCGGGGCGATATATCCTGGTGGATCACTCACTCTCGCGCATGGAGCGCGGTCTGGCTGGCTACCTGGTGGCGGAAGGTCCAGATGCCCCGGAAATCTTCTCCGGGGAGCACACACCCGGCAGCGGGCACTAGCGTAGTCATCCCAACCCCCTTTAGGGGAAAGACGTGCGTTGCGCCTGGTGGTTAGATGTGGTAGAATTTCCTGCGCCCAGGAGGGATTCGTTTATTTATTGGAGGGATGGCCGAGCGGTCTAAGGCGGCTGTCTTGAAAACAGCTGTGGGGCAACCCACCGGGGGTTCGAATCCCTCTCCCTCCGCCAGAGGGTCTAGCCGGATAGCAGAAAGGAGGCGACGTTTCTGCTATCGCTCCGCGAGTCATCTGTTGGGGAGGTGCCAGAGAGGCCGATTGGGCTCGCCTGCTAAGTGAGTGCTGGGCTATAAACTCAGCCGCGGGTTCGAATCCCGCCCTCCCCGCTGTGCGTAAGGCAGCGAGATCGCTCAGTTACCACTGGGCGATTTCGCTTTTAAGTGCATCTTTCCCCACTTATTTTGCCTACCAGAGAATAGATTTTATATAAAACTGCCAGGCCTCAATGCTGGACGGTTAACTAACAACATATCGATCAATGAAGCTTTCAGCAAACTGCACATATTTATACACATCAGAAAAGTTGGTTGCCAGCCCGATCGAGGCGCGCAGAGCGCCGGTCGTCTTCCCGCTGATCGCCTCCAGAAACTGCTCGAACGTCAGGCGATCTTTATCCTGGAAGCAAACTTCAAGGTCTTCCCTGGTAAAACCCAGGGCGATCTCGCGTGCTCCTGGATTGCAGTGACACCCGGCGCGCAGTGAAATGCGCTGCTCGTTCGCCAGCTTCTCCAGGGCATAGCTATCGAACATGCAACCATTGGGATCGAAGTAGTTCACCTGGATCGTCCCGCCGCGCAGGTAGGTGTTTGGAGGTCCATACAGCCGTATCAGCGGGGAACCATTGCTGTGACGCAGCGCCAGCAGCCGGTCGATGAGCCAGCCCGTCAGGCACATGACGCGGGTATGGATCAAGTCAATCCCTATCGCCTGGATGTATCTGAGGCCAATTTCGATAGCTGGGATGCTCAAATAGTTGACTGTACCATCTTCAAAACCCGCTGGGCCGGGAGTCAGATAGTGGTCAAATGCCACCACAGAAGAAAAGGTGATCGTGCCGCCCGCATACCAAGGACGCCACAGTTTCTGGGCTGCGGTTTTGCGAACCAGCAGGCAGCCTGTGCCTGTGGGGTATCCGAAGATTTTGTAAAACGAAATATCGACGAAGTCGGGGTGACAGCGGCTGAGATCGAGCCGGTTTGCAGGCACGAAGGAAGCTGCATCCAGAAGCACGTCCCAGCCTCTATCCTGCGCAAGTGGAATCCACTCCAGCGGGTGCTGCACACCCTTGAAATTGGATTGGGCCGGGTAGGCGAACAGTTTATTCTTTCCAGAGTGAGTGGTGTCTAAAGCTTGAATCAATTGAGCTTCGTCCACACGTAGGTCTGGGAGCACAACCGGGACGTAAGTCACCGCTGCCCCTTTAGAGCGGGCGTACTCACGGATACCGTTGACTGAGTTATGGTTGTCGAAGGTAAGCAGATAGTGATCTCCCTGTCCAAAGGGATACGACTCGCCAATGAGCTTGAGCGCGCCGGTCGAATTCTGGGTGAAGATCACCATGTATTCATCCGGCGAGGCGTTGAAGAATTCAAGGACGTAATCGCGAGCCCGCTCTACCAACTGCGTCATCGCCAGGGATGTCAGGTTCTTGGAATGAGGATTGCCAAAGACATTCTCACTGAGCAGCGCCATGTGTGCGCGCAGCTGCGATTCGGCGTACAGGCCTCCGCCGGTGTAATCCAGGTACACCTGCCCCAACCGGTCCAGACGGGCATATTCGGTGTTCCTTAATTCATCCAGCTTGCTGGTTGAGTCATAGGCCGGGTAGGCCTGCCGGAAGGCTTTGAGATCTTCTTCCATGCCAGCCAGAGCAAAATGGAGATTAGCATCAGTCAGGGTAGGGGATAACATGCTTCCTGCTCCTTTCTAGCTCAGTATATGAGATATATGATAAGCAATATCTAATTTATGTGCATCGGGAAGCTATCCCCATTTTTATAAAATGACTCCCTATTTATCTGATAGCAGATATATTCTCAAGCAATAAGATGGGAAGGCCGGCCCAACTATCATCCGGTGATCCGAGACGGGTCATCAAGCGTGGAGGGGCGCGACCGCTTGCCTCGCCGGTCGCGCCCTCTTTATCTTCCGTTAATCGACAGCGTCTCCCAAATCAATCACCTGATCTGTTTCACGGCTGGTTGATGACGGACACCCGCGTCACGGTGACATCCTGGTAGTTGCATGGTTGGGGAACGCCGTTCACGTCCTCGGTGCCGTACCACCAATGTTGGGCATCGTAGGCGATGCGCGGATTGCCAGCTGGATCGAGGGCTAGGGAACTGCGCTGCCCATTGAACCAGGTGGAGACCGTGCAGCGGTGGATGGGGAGGACTTCGTAGTTATCGGCTAAGGAGGCTTGCGTCTCTACTTCCTGGCTTTGCCAGTCGGCGCTGTCCGATTCACAGTTCGCATCGCACCAGGCGTAGCCCAGGCCCTGACCGGAGGTCTCAAAGGACATGCGCGGTCGGTCCTGCCCGTTCAGCGCCAAGTCTACCCCATCTCCGGTGGCAAAGGGCATGCCGGTATCGGCGAAGTACCAGCCATGTCCGGGGCAGTCCGCATCGCACCACAGATAGTACAGCTTTTGGGGCTCGAAGGGGTTGTAGGCATACGAGCCCGAGTAGACCCCCAGGCGTGGATTGCTGTCAGAATCTACCGCCAGATTGAACTTGGCGGATCCGTGGATCCGCACCAGGGTCATCCAAAACCAATTGGCGCCGTCGGTGCAGTCCGCATCGCACTGGCTGTAGGAGAGGTACAAATCGCTATTCTCGTCAAAAAATCCGAAAGCCAGGCGGGGCTGACCGCCGGGCGAGAAAGCCAACGATACCTTGTCGAGCAGGGCGCCGGTTGTCAGGGTGGTCTCCGTCCATTGAGCGGCGTCGGTGCAGCTCGTCTGGCAGGACATGGAGAAGGTGCCCGGGTGATTGTTTTGACTGGTATCCGTGTAGACAAACGCCGGGTGTCCCTGCCTGTCCATGGCGAAGTAGCGGTTGTTGTTGTACTCGCGCGTGGCGGTCGGTTCAATGGGTGTGGCGAGGGTTGTGATCGTCCAGCTTGCGCTGTTGGTGCATGCCGAGTCGCAGGCGGCATACTGGTAGCGCATGCGCGGCCAGGTGGGGTCATACACCGGTCCATACAAGATCAGGCGCGGCTTGCCGGCAGGGGTGAGTGCAATGCGGGCATCCCGGACGGCATCGCCGATTCGAGTGTAAGACCAATTGGTTTTATCCCCGCATTGGTCCGCGCAGAATGCGTATGTGGCAGGTTTCTGCCCTTGCTCATCCGTCCAGGTGGAGATGGCGTAGACTACATGGATGCCATACTGGCTGTCCACCGCCGCGCTGGCGCCGTAGGTTGGCAGGACGCTCCCGTCGCTGAGGGTATATGGCAGCCAGAGAGCGCCGGTATCGCTGCCGCCCCCACCGCCACCTCCGCCGCCTCCGCCCCCACCGCCTCCACCCCCGCCGTCATCGCTGCCGCTGACCAGTATCAGCGGGATAAACACGTCGGATCCCGCCAGAGATCCAGAATCGCCGTCAACGTCCGTCTGGGCAGCCGCCGGCATCCAGGCAAACAGGGCAGATACCATCAGGAGAAAGACTCCAATGCCGGACAGATATTTATGTGTATTCATGACTGAGCCTCCTTCGAAATATCTCACGTAAAATTTCAATTGCTCCCATTCAGCGATTGTGCCGTCGACCACTACCGGTCGGCCTTAGACGACCTTGTTCTAAGTGAGCGGTGTGAATCGACTATGGCATTGTGTTTCGTATCTGATTAAACAACCGGATGAACGCCGTTTGGGGGTAACGCATATCCCACGTACTGACCCAAAAAATGCGACAGGTGATTCCTGTCGCATTCGGTAGAGCAGTAAGACGACCAATCGCCCCCA
>Ga0105094_10000797_pt1 | contig 16036 bp, 10 predicted proteins | sample PPLLak1March2015_2_FD_87023 | JGI IMG/M metagenome (GOLD analysis project Ga0105094, IMG submission 87023) | Freshwater sediment microbial communities from Prairie Pothole Lake near Jamestown, North Dakota, USA - PPLs Lake P8 Core (3) Depth... | ecosystem: Environmental > Aquatic > Freshwater >...
ACTCGGTCTGAACGTCGACGCGCGCGACCTGCCGCGCGTCAGCGCAGTGTTCGCGCAATTCAACGAGAGCGACCTGGCGTTCCTGCGGCGCGTGCTAGCGCGCCACGACTGTGCGCTGCGTATCGACGGTCAGTCACTGCGCGTGTCTTCGCGCATAGCGGCCGGAGCAACGATCGATCTTGCGCTCGGCAGCCAGCTCAGGCGCGTGCACGTCGCGGCCGACCTTGCGCATCAGTGCACCGAGATCACGGCGTCGGGCTGGGATGCGAGCCAGGGTTCGCATTTCACCGGACGCGCCACCGGAACGCAGCTCGGCGCCGGGCGCGGCGTCAGCGGCGCGCAGTTGCTCGAGCGCGGCTTCGGCGAGCGCGTCGAGCATCTCGGCGCATTGGCCTGCGTCGATGCTGCCGAGGCCGATGCGTTGACGCGGGCGGCGTTCGACCAGCGGGCGCGCCGCTTCGTCACCGCGCGCGGCTCCGCGGAAGGCAACCCGCGATTGCGTGCCGGGACCATCGTCGCATTGAGCGGGCTTGGCGCGCGTTTCGACAACAGCTACGAAGTCCTCGAATGCAGCCATCGCTTCGACCTGCAGGCGGGCTACCAGACCGATTTCGCGGCCAGCAGTGCGTACCTGGCCGCGGCCTGAGACAGATCGACACAGACCACGATGGAACCTGTTCCTCCGTTCACCCAGCAACTGGCGCTCGCGGCCGGCCTCGGCGTTCAGCTCGCGCAGGTCGTGTCGCTCGACGATCCGGAGCGGCTCAATCGCGTCAAGGTGCGACTGGCCGCGGTCAGCGGAACGACGAACCAGGAAGGAGAGGTCTGGGCGCGCGTGGCAACGCTTTTCGCCGGCAGCGACCGCGGAGCCTTCTGGATGCCCGACGTCGACGACGAGGTCGTCGTCGTCTTCGTGCAGGGTGATTCCCGCATGCCGATCGTGCTCGGTGGGCTGTGGAACGGTTCCAGCCGTCCGCCGGAGACGCTTGCAGCGGCCAACAACCTGAAAGTCGTCCGGTCGCGCAACGGCAACCGCATCGTGCTCGACGACAGCAGCGGGCAGGAGAAGGTCATCATCGAAACGCCGGCCGGCAACCGCATCACGCTTTTCGACGGCGGGGGCAGCGCGGTGACGATCGAGGACATGCACGGCAACACGACGACGATGGCCGGCGGCGGCGTGACCGTACGGACCAGCTCGAAGGTGACGATCGAAGCGTCGCAGGTCGAAGTCACGGCATCGATGGTCCAGGTCAATGCGGCGATGTCGCGTTTTTCCGGCGTGGTCCAGTGCGACACGCTGATCACGAACTCGGTGATCTCGGCGAGTTACACGCCGGGCGCCGGAAACATCTGGTGAGCGATGGACGGCGAGCGACCCCATCATGCGATCGCGCTCGGCGGACCTGCGCGAGGCGACGGCCCGGATGCGCCCGCATTGCTCGCGTTCGATGAATCCGATTTTTTGCGCGCGCTCGACGAACTGCTGCTGTCCGCGTCCTGGCCGGCGCGTGGCTGGCCGCAGCAACTCGCGAACCGTTCGCTCGGCACGGCGGGCGGCGCGGTCCGCCTGTTCCAGCCTGTTCATCGTCGCTTCAGCCTCGCGCTGCTTGATGCGCACTGCCTGGGATTCGGCGAGCCGCGCCTGGACTCGCGCAAGATAGTCGGCAGCGGCCTCGTGCTGCGGCGATTCATCGGCCCGGACAATCCCGGCTCGGACGACCTGGCGAATCCTCGGCATTGGCAGGGCTGGATGGGCTCCGAGTCCGACGCGCAGGGCTGGGTTACGTTCGCGAGCCGGTCCGCGCTGGAAGCCGATCCCGAAGCGACGCAGGGCGTTGCGGCCCGCACCGGCTCGGCTGCAGTCGATGCACTGCTGGCAGCGCGCAATCAGCGAACCAAGGCGGTCGAACGCACGGTGCCGCTCTGGGTGGCGAAACCGGAACTTGCGCAGACGACCGGCCGCACGCTGCTGTTTGGCCTGATTCCGACCGCGAGCCCGGCGCAGCAGCGTGCTCAGGCGTCCGAAGTGCAAGCAGAAGTCGCGATCCTGCGCGCGCGCGGCTCGGCGCCGCGCCAGGCCTTCATCGATCATCTCTCGCCCTGGCTGAAGGTCGGCGTGGCCAAGGCGCCCCCGCGCGCCGGTGGCACCTTCGATCGCTCGTGGCTGACGCAGACGCGCATTCCGGATGACGAGGACGAGTTCATCGCCTTCATCGAGCAGCTCGCGTACGAGTTCGATGCCTTCCGTGCCGGCGCGGGGCGCTGGCGCCCGCGGCTGGCTGCGCTGCGCATGTGGCGATTCAATCCGGCGCGGCTCGGCGTCTGGAAGTACGACCGCATCGATCCGGTCGCCTTCCTCGCCGCCTGTGCGCGCGTGGTCCGCAACGACCTGGGCGCCGCCGCCGCGGTGACGATGCCGCATCTGATCGGCCCGGCGCCGCAGTCCTTCGATCCCGCGCCGCCACCGCCCGCCGCAGTGCTGCTCGAGGCGTTGACCGACGAGGCTCTGGCGAGCGTCGAGACGATCGCAGTCGGGCAACCGCTTCCGCGCGGCCCTTACGAAGAAGAGGATGCGCGTTACGCGGTGCGCGCTTTCGTGCGTGTCAAAGGCGATGATCCGCGCTCAGGGACAGAATGCCCGCCGCGGCTCGTCTGGAGTGCGCCGTCGCGGCTCTTCACGATCGCGCCGTGGTTCGAGTCGACCGGGCGTCCGCCGCCGCCGATCGCGCTGCCGAAGCTCGATCGTGCCTCGCTCGCGCGACTGAAGCCGAGCACGTCGTTCATGCTGCCGCCCGAGATCCGGCGGCTGGTCAATCCGAACGGCGCGCAGGCCATGCTCGCCGGCAATCCGCGCCGATCAAGCTTCGGGATCGACTGGGTGCTGCAGGTGTCGATGCCGATCATGACCGTGTGCGCGTTGGTTTCGATGACGGTTGTGCTGACGCTGCTCGACTTCGTGTTCCGCTGGATTCCGTTCGCGCAGATCCTGATTCCGCGCATTCGCCGCTGATCGGTCCGACCATGCCGCGCTCCCCATCCTTGATTGCTCCCGCCATCGGCTGGCCGCTGCTGCCGCAGCCGGACGAAAACGGCCGCATCGACTGGCCGACGCTCGAGGCGAGCGTATCCGGGCAGTTGAAGGTCATCCTCGCCACGCGGCCCGGCGAACTGCTGGGCCACCCGGACTACGGCGCCGGCCTGCAGGAGTTCCTGCACGAACCGAACACGCTTGCAACGCGCGCCCGCATCCAGGCGCGCATCGAGGACGCGATCCGGCGCCTCGAACCGCGCGTCGTTCTCGATGCGATCGAGGTCTTCGACGACACCGATGCGGCCGCGGCTGAACTCGGGCGCGTTCGCATCGAGATTCATTACCGACTGCGCCGGACCGGTGTCGCACGCACGACCGGACTGACGCTGGCGCTGGCGGGAGCCTGAGATGCCTCTTCCCGTGCCGAACCTCGACGATCGCGGCTTCGACGACCTTGTCGCCGACCTGGTGGCGCGTATTCCCGCACATACGCCCGAGTGGACGCATGTGCGCGAGGGCGACCCCGGGCGAACGCTGATCGAACTCTTCGCTTTCCTCGGCGACACGCTGCTGTTCCGCGTCAACCAGATCCCAGAAAAGCAACGGCGCGCCTTCCTGAATCTGCTCGGCATGCCGCGGCGGGCCGCGCAGCCGGCGCGGGGACTGATTGCGCTCGCGCTGCCCGACGAAGTCCGCAGCGCAGTCGATCTGCGCTCGCGTGCCGTGGTCACAAAGCCGTTGCCGTTCGAAACGATCGACGAGGTGAGCATCGCGCCGGTCACCGGCGAGGTCTACCTGAAACGGCGCCTGAGCGACATTGAGCGTCGCGCGCTCGACCAGACGCTTGGCCAGCTGCAGCAGCTCTATGGTCCGCAGCCGATCGAGCCGTATGTCGCTGACCGCTTGTACGCCGATGGAGTCGCCGACGAGACCGGTGTGGATGTCGTGGCGGACAGCGTCGATGGATGTGCATGGATCGCGCTGCTGGCGCCGGTGGCGCGCGGTGGCGAGGATCAGGACGCCATCGTCGCGGCCGCGCGCGCGCAGCTGGCCCGCAACGATGCCGGCGAGCCGCGGCTGCTGAACGTCGGCGTGATGCCGATCAACACGCTGCCGGACGATCAGCAGGTCGCCGAACCGCGCGGGGCGATCACCCTGCTGTGGGAACTGTCGCGCAGCGGCGCCGACGGTGCGACCGGCTTCGCGGCACTGGCAGTCGCGCGCGATCCGACACTCGGCACGCGCAAGTCGGGTGCTGTGCGCCTCGTGCCACCGGGAGAGGCGCTGATCGGCGTCGGTACCGATGCGCGCGCGGCGAACGAACGCAGCGGCGTTGGTGCCGAGCCGCCGCGGCTCGACGATCCGCAGCGCCAGGCGCGCCTTGTCGCATGGCTGCGTGTGCGTCCCGATCCGGCCGCGGGCCGGGTGAACTCGCTGAAACTTGCATGGCTTGGCGTGCATGCGGTGACGGTCGAGCAGATGAGCACGCTCGCCAACGCGATCGTTGGCGATGCTGACGGCACGGCCGACGCGCGCGTCGAACTGCCGGTCGGCGATGTCGACGGCGAGTCACTGCAGATCGACCTGGCCGAAGACGGCTCGACCTGGGAACGCTGGCACCGCGTCGACGATCTGGCGACGCTGTCGCCGCGCACGGGGCGCGACGCGAAGGTTTTCGAACTCGACGCCCAGGCGGGCACGCTGCGCTTCGGCGATGGCGTACGCGGACGCGTTCCGGCGCTCGGTGCGCGCGTGCGGGCGACGCAGCTGCGGGCCGGGGGTGGCAGCCAGGGCAACCTGCCGGCCGGCACGCTGAAGGAGATCACCGGGCAGGACATCCGCGCCGGGCGCAGCGTGCCCAAGCTGAAGGTGATTCAGCCGGCGGCCCTGCGCGGTGGTGCGGATGCGGAAACCGTCGAGGCGGCCGAGGGTCGCATTACGGGATTCCTGCGGCATCGCGAACGCGCAGTCACTGCAGACGATTACCGCGTGCTCGCGCAGCAGACGCCGGCCGTCGCGGTCGGGCGCGTCGAAGTGCTGCCGCGCTTCAAGCCGCAGACACGTCAGTTCGAGATTCCGGGCGTCGTCAGCGTGATGGTGCTGCCGGCGCGCGATGCAGTGAGCGCGCCCAACCCGCGCGCCGACCGGCCCCTGATCGAGTCCGTTCACGCGCACCTGGATGCGCGCCGTCCGCTGGCGACCGAGCTCTACGTAATCGGCTGCGAATACGTACCGCTCGCGGTATCGGTCGCGGTCGGCCTGCGCAGCGATGCTCCGATCGACGAGACGCTTGCCGCGGTGCGCGCGGCGATCGCGCGGCTGCTGTGGCCGCTCGCGCCGGGCGGACACGATGGCCAGGGATGGGCGCTCGGGCGCTCAGTCATCGATCGCGAACTCGAAGTCGAGGCCGCCCGCGTCGCTGGCGTCGCCACGGTCGCCGGTGTCAACCTCTTTGCGCGCGCGGTCGACGGCTGGCGCCTGTTGCCGCGCGGAGCCAACGGGACGCAGTCGCTGGCGCTCGCCGCGTGGCAGTTGCCGGAACTGCTGCAGGTCGAAGCGACAGTCGGCGACCAGGTGCCCGCAGAAATCGGTGCGGAGCCCGCGGAACCGGGCGGCGGCCGCCGCGTGCGCGTCGCGATTCCCGTCGTGCCCGAGGTGTGCTGATGGACGCCAACGGCCTGCGGTTCTGGATGTGGTCGGAACGGCACGATTACGCGCTGCTCGACGACTGCAGCTACGACGCGGGCCAGCGCCTGTTGACGCTCGAACGCGAGCGCGAGTTGCCGGTCGAGGAGGGACGCGCGGGCCAGGCCGAACAGCGGCTGGGCGAACTGCCTTGGCTGCGCGACGCGCAGGGCACGCTCGCGCGCTGGGATGTGACCGATCGCGTGCTGCGCGGCTTCGGCGTGATGGAAGGTTCCGTCCCGGTGCCGGGAACCGGTGCCGTGCAGTCGCCGAACGATCTGGCGATCGATGCCGACCAGGTCGTGCTGCTCGCATTCGATGCGTTCGTCGACATAGTCGACCTGCGCGAGCGCTTCGAGCCGCTGCGTCTCGAGGCACCGCTGATCGCCGGCGGCGAGACCTTCGTGACGTCAAAGATCGCATGCGATGGCCTCGGCAACCGGTGGCTTCTCGATCGCCGCCATCGCCTCGTCGCACGCATTCGCGGTCGCCCCTGGCGCACGCGGGCCTTCGTCGACTTCGATCCGGACACGTTCAGGCCGGCGCCCGAGAATCCGGACGCGCCGCGGATCGAGGTGATCGGGCTCGAACTGCCGTCCGACGTCGACTTCGTTCTGATCGCAGCGAGCCGGGCAGGTCGGGTGCTGCTGGCAGGGTGGGGGCCTGACGGTCGATTGTCGATCCATCCGATCGAGGTCGAGGCCGATCGCCATGTGCTTGGCGCGGCGCGCGAGCTCGAGGGCGCTGATCACGGCCACTCGATGAAGTGGCTCGACGAGACGCAGATCGCGGTTCGCGCCGGGGCGCTCGACGAAGCACTTGCTTATGCGGTCGATTCGCCAGACCAGCCGCTGCAGGTCGTCGGCGCGCGCTATCCGCTGCGGCGCGCGCAGCCGGGGCCCTTCGTGCAGTCGCAGGACTGGCCACCGCACTATCCCTGCGAGCCCGAAGCGCTGCCCGATGATTACCCGCGCATCCAGAGCCGGCCGCTGGTGCCCCTCTCGTGGCGCGCCGCGCGCAGCGAGGGCCGCGCGAGCGGGCGTGTCATCGATGGCGGAGCGTTCGGCATGACCTGGCACCGCATGTACGTCGAGGCCGCGGTGCCGGCCGGATGCGGAGTCGTCGTCGAGCTCGCTGCGCTCGACGAAGACATCGTGCCGGTCGACGCGGACTTTCATCCGCACTTCGTCGGCGAGCCCGCAATGATGCCGACGCTTGCGGTGGAAACACCGCGCGCCACATGGTTGCGCGCGGCCTCCGAAATTCCGCACCACCCTGGCCTGTTGCCGTGCCCTCCGGTTGCGCAACGGGCGGGTCTGTATTGCGTGCTGGTGCAGCGCGCGGATCGGCAGCTGCGCAGCCTCTGTGGACGCTGGCTGCACCTGCGCCTGCGGCTGCTGGGCAATGGTCGCGAGTCGCCCGAGATCGCCGCGATCCGCATCTATGGCGCGCGCTACTCGTATGTCAGCCGCTACCTGCCCGAGCTGTACCGCGACGAAGCCGTGTTCGACCGCGCGGCCACCGGCCGGTCGACGCGGCACGACTTTCTCGAGCGCTTCGTCGACCTGTTCGAGGGCGAGCTGACGCGCTGGGAAGACCTCGCGGTCGACGCCCGCGTACTGACGCATCCTGCCAGCTGTCCGGAAGGCGCTCTGCCGTGGCTTGCGGGTTTCACGGGCCTGCGGACGCCTCCGGCGCTGCCTGCAGAGCGCACCCGCGCCTGGCTGGCGAGCGGCGCCGAACGCGCGCGCCGGCGCGGCACGCTTTCCGGACTGCAGCTCGCGCTCGACATCGCGACCGGCGGCGCGGTCTCGCGCGGCGCGGTCATCGTCGTCGAGGACTTCCGGCTGCGCCGCACCGTCGCGACTCTGCTCGGCGTCGACATGGAGCGCGACGACGATCCGCTGCTGCCTGGACTCGTCGTATCAGGCAACTCGTTCGTCGGCGACACGCTGATTCTCGGCGACGAGACGGTCGAGCGCGAGTTCCTCGCCGCCTTCCTGCCCGAGGCGCTCGAGGCCAGTGTCGGCGGCGCGGCCGCGGAGGAGCTGATCGAGTCGTTCTACGCACGGACCGCGCACCGCGCGACCGTGCTCGTGCACGAAGAGCTCGATGCCGCAGTTGCACGACTGGTCGAGGCGATCGTCGAGGAGGAGGCGCCCGCGCATGTCGACGTGAAGATCATCGCAGCCCGGCAGCCGCTGCTGGTCGGAATCGCGAGCCTGGTCGAGGTCGACACCTACCTGCGCGAACCGCCGGCAGTCCGCGTGGCACGGATCGACATCAGCCGCATCGGCCGCGGCGACGTCATCGAAGGCGGCGCCGCGTTCGACTGGCGGCTCGAGGCCGGCGTCGCACCTCCGGGCAATCCGCCGATGGCCGCGATCGATGGGCCGGCGCTGGTCGACTTCGCCAGCTCGTTCGCTCTCAGCGGTGCGCGCTCGAGCGCTGCGCCGGGCCACCAGTTGTCCCGTTTCACCTGGATCCGTCGCCCTGGCTAGGGCGGACGTGTCAACGCCAAGAGGAGTCAGTCATGCCCCGCTTCGAGATCAATGTTCCGACCGAAACCGACCAGCCGAACGTCGTCGTCGAGGTCGATCGCACCGCGCCGCTGCTCACCGGCCGGCATACGTTCCAACTCGTCGTTACCGATGACTCGGGCAACGAGTCGGAGCCGACGTCGATCATCGTGATCGTTGCCGACCGCGAGCGGCCGACCGCGGTGCTCGACGGGCCCGACGTCGTGAACTTCGGCACGAGCTTCGAACTCTCGGGCAAGCGTTCGTTCGACATCGGCGGTTCGATCAAGGTGTTCCGGTTCACCTATCTCGGACCGAGCCGCTGATCACGCCGAGCGCGAGGCCTGGGATGCCGATACTCACGACAGGCCGGCCGTTCGATGCAGAGCGGCCATCCGTGCTGGTCGAGAACCCGCTTGCGGTCGGGCGGCACCGCTTCGCGCTGACGGTGGTCGACGACGAGGGCAATGAGAGCCTCCCCGACGAACTGCTGCTCGAAGTGCGCGGCCGGACCGTTGTCACGCCCGTCGTTACGCCACCTCCCGGCGCGCCACCGCCGATCGCGATTTCGACTCCTCCTCTGCGGCCGATCCGCCGCAAGCCTCCGAGGTGAACCATGCCCGATGAAGCCCGCGCCGATGCGCTAGAGGCCGCCGAGCGGCCGGACCGGCCGTTCTACGCGACCGGTGTCCTGCTCGATGCCGAAGACTTCCTGGACGAGCAGACCTATCACCGTGGCCGGCTCGCGCGCGCGCTCGCCTGGCTGCATGGCACGGGAACGATTGCCGGCCTGGAAGTGACGCCGCCGCAGGCCCAGGGCACTGACTTCGAACTCGCGGTGCAGCCGGGTCTTGCGCTCGACCGCTTTGGTCGTCTGATCGAAGTGCCGCGTCCGTGGTGCATCCGCATCAACCGCTGGTATTCCGCGCTCGCCGACGCTGCCAATGCGCCGGGCCGCGCCGCGCTCGCGAACGCCTTGCGCGGTGATCGCGTGATCGTGGATCTATACGTGCTGTTCGAACTGTGCGAACGAGGCAAGACGCCGTCGTTCGCCGAGGGTGCGGTCGATGCCACCGACGCCTTCGTCGTCAATCGTCTCCGCGATGGCTTCCGTTTCCTGCTCGCGCCACGCGACCTCGATCCGGACGATCCTGCGACGCTTCCCGGCCCGCGCTTCCCCGTGTTCACGCCTGGAGCGACGCCGGAACAGCGCGTGCAGGAACTCAAGCAGCACCTGCTCGCGGGCTGGGGAAGTGCACTCGCGCGACCCGGCGAGCGGGCGTTGCCGCAGCCAGGCGAACCTCAGCTGGCCTACGCGCGCGAACACGCGCGCGTGCTGCCGCCGCGCGCTGCGGGCGAGAGCCCGGAAGTGCTGTCGCCGGCCGCGGTGTTCCTTGCGCGCCTGCGCATTCCGGCCACGGCCGGCGCCGGTGATGCCGCGCCGACACCCGACTTCGCCGCCATGACTGCTTCCGACATCGACAACCTGGCCCGCGCTTTCGTGTTCCCGACCGATGCGCTGGCCCGCGTGCTCGGTCTCGTTCCCGACGCCTGACCGACGCCCAACCTGGGGAGATCGCCATGCTGTTCGACTTCGATACCTTGCGCCGCCGCCTGCAGGTCGCGGAGGTCGACGCGCTGCGCACGCGGAACCTGCTGGTCGACGAATCGCATCGGCGCCGACCGCGCTACTTCGACGGCCGCTTCCTTGCGGCCCGTGACCTGACGCGCGACCAGGCGTATTTCCTCGCGCGGCAGGCTGCATATGCACGTGCGCTCGGCCCCGGCGTCGTCGAGGGGCTGGAAGTCGCGCGCGGCACGGCGGCGGACACCCTGCGCGTTACCGCCGGGTTCGGCTACACGCAGGCCGGCGAAATCGTCTCGCTGGCGCGCCAGGTCGAGATATCGCTGGCGGACATGCCGGCGCTGCAGTTGGTCAATGCACGGCTGCGGCTCGACCTGCTCAAGCGTCCGCCGCTGCGCAATCGGACGGGCGTCTTCGTTCTCGGGCTGCGGCCGCTGGAATTCACCGCGAACCCGATCGCTGCCTATCCGAGCGGCCTGGACCGGGAGCGCACAGTCGAGGCGGGGGATGTCGTCGAAGCCGCGGCGCTTGCGCTGTATCCGCTCGCGGATGCCGCGCCGGGCACCGCGGACACCGTGCGCGCGCAGCTCGCACGCGCCGCCTTCGTCGATCGAAACCTGCCGGCGATTCCGCCGGAGATCCTTCCGCTGGGGGTCGTCGCGCTGACCGGCGACAACGTGCGCTGGATCGACGTGCACCTGGTACGGCGCCAGGCCGGACAGGCGCACAGCGACGTTCTGGGATTCGGCTTCGCACCGCGCCTGCTGCGCGAGGCGCACCTCGCACACTACCGCGAGCGACTCGAAGAACTCGCCGGGCGCAGCTTCGCGGCGACCCAGTTCTTCGAGGCACTGCCGCCCGCCGGCCCGCTGCCGGATGGAACGATCAATCCGCAGGATTTCTCGCAGACCTTCTTCCCCGCCGGCGTGAATGCCGAACTGTCGATCATTCCCGACGACGAGCTTGCCGCGCTGGTCGAAGAGTCTATGACGCTGCCGCCGATCGACCTGACCGAACCGGCCGCCGCGATGAACTCGGTGTTCGTCTCTCTGCTGATCCCGGTTCCACGCACACAGGTACGCGCGCTGGCCGCGCGGCTGGCCGGCAGCGTCGTGCGTGTTCCGCGGCCGACGCTGACCACGCTCGCCGCCAAGCGCCTTCCGATCGACACGCTGCGCCTGATCACGACGCCTTTCATCTCGCGCCCGACCTTCGATCCCAACGCGCTGATCGACAACGCCTGGCGCTCGGCACTCGAAGGCGCACGGCGCAGCGGCGGGCTCTGGTATGCGCGCCGCCGGAATCTCGCCTACAACGAGTCGATTGCGGGCCGCACCGTCGCGGTCACTCAGCCCGACAGTGACATCGAAGGGCTGCTCAACGACCGCATGCGGGATCTCGGGCTGCTGACGCGCTGGCGCGAAGTCAGCAACCGCGCCGACGTGTTCACGCGAGCCGACCTGACGCGCCTGATGGCCGCGCCCGCGCTCAGCTCACCGGCGATGGCGAGCGCAACGCTTGCCTTGCTTGAAGCGCGGCCCGGCGAGCGGCTCGTCAGTGCCGACGTTGCTGAAGTCGCGGCCACCGTCGCGCAGCCCGGCGTTGGCGAAGGGCTGGCACGGCTGGCGGAAGTCAAGCCTGAATTGCTGAACGATCGCGCGACGGTCAAGAAGCTGGTCGACAGCGGCGCCGTGATCGAGCTCGACCGGCACCTTTCGAGCGTCGGCAGTGCCGAGGTCACGCGCGTTGCAGGCGCGCTGGAAGGCGCTTCCGGTGGCCGCACGATCGATGTCGCGACGATCCTCGGTCCGCGGCGCTGAAAGTATCGAGATCATCATGCGCATCCGCATCACCGAACCGAACCGTCGAGCGCTCAGCCTGTCGCGCGACGAGATCGCGCTGGGCATCGAGCCCCGCGTGAAGGCCGCGCAGGCCGCCGCCGAACACCGGCGCATGAACCCGTTCCCCGGGCGTGCACTGACTGCGCGCGCGCTGACCGGTGAACAGGCGCATCGCAGCTGGCATATTGCGCATCTGAATCGCACGCTTTCGGCCGGCATCGTGCAGGGACTCGGGCTGGCGTTTGCCGACGAGGTGCTGGCGCTGCCTGGGACCGCCGCCGACGCACCTCCAGCGGAGCTTGACCTCGAAACTGCACGGCCGATCGCACTCGAGTCCGGGCTGGCCGTCGCGCTGAGCGGCGAGGACATCGAAGTGCCGACGCAGATCATCTGCGATGCACTCGATCTGCCGGTAGCCGCGCCGCAATGGCTGCTCGAAGGCGCGCCGGCGCCGACCACCGGGCTCGACGAGCTGCTGCCGCGCAATGTCGGCGCGCCACTGCGCGAGCTGCTGGCAGCCGGGCGTCCGGTGCCACGCGCCGGCATCATCGTCGCCGAACCGGTCGAATACGACAGCCTGCTCGACCCGAGCGGAGCCGCCGCGCATTCGCAGTGCGAGCGCGATCTCGAAGCCGAGGCCTTCGATGACGAAGTGCGACAGGAATCGACCCGGCTCGTCTACTACGCGTGGCCGGAGGAATGGCTGCCGCTGCCGGCGCCCGACGTGCAGTGGCGCAACCGTCTCGCGTACGAGATCTTCCGCCGCGAACTCGCAGCGAGCGAAAGCACGCGTTTGCCGTGGTGGCGGCTCGGCGTCCCGATTGCGCTGGTGGCCTTCAATGCGGCGTGGGCGCCGCTGTTCGCGGATCGCGGCGCGGTTGCGCGGACCGGCGGTGCGCCGCGAACCCGCCTGCCTTTCGTGAACGGGCGCGGCACGCGTTTCCTCTGGCAGGCGCGGATCGAGCAGCTGACCGAACACATCGCTGAGGCCCGCGCGCTGGGCGGAACGACCGCGCAGCTGGCGGAAGCGCTGCGCTGGCTGCCGCCGGCGGGACTGCTGCCGCGGGATGCGATCAACGCTCGCGCGCGGACCAGTCTCGTGTTCCCGCCGAACGTCCGGGTCGACGCGGCGCCGGTTCCGCTCGAGCAGCTCGACGCGATGCTCGAGGACTCAGCGTCGGGCGCGCCGATCGACATCGCCACCTCCGACGAGATCCGTGTGCTGGTGCCGGTGCCGCAGCAGTTCTTCGAGCCCGAACTGCTGCTGATCGAGAGGGCCGATGCCGATGGCGAGATTGCGCGTGCGATCGCACGCTTCGTCGATGTGCGCGCCGACTGGCTACGGCGCCGCCAGAGCCTGCGCGAGAAGCAGCGCCAGCTCGCGGTCGCGCTCGATGGCCCGCGCGTCGCGGCCGTGCCCGCGGCCGCCGAAGATCCGCAGCGTCTTGAACCCGAACGTTTCGATCCGCTGCTGCCGGCGCCGGCCGGCGTGATTCATCGCAGCGCGCTTCTCGCCGGCATGCACCAGCACTTCCTGCTGAACGCGCCGACGCCGCTGACGCCCGCCGATGACGTTCTCGTCGCGTTTGTGCAGATCGATCGCGAGAATCCGCCGCGTGAACTGATGCTGCAGTTCTTCGCGAACGGCAACTGGGAGCATCGCGCCTTCTGGGGAGACGACCTGATTGCGTGGGGTGTGCCCGGCACGGCCGGTCGGCTGGCGCAGGGCGCATTGCCGGTTGCAGGCGAGTGGATACGGCTCGAAGTCCGCGCGGCCGACCTGGGCCTGGTGCGAGCCGACATCACGGGTGTCGCGTTCACGTTGTTCGATGGCCGCGCGGCGTGGGGGCCAGTTGGCATCGGACAGGACGCATGGCTGACCGAGGCGCTGGTGCGCGGCGCGAGCCAGCACGGCGACGGCGAAGGCTGGGAATTTGTCGCGGCCGATGACGCCAATGCGCCGTTCGAGGATGCGTTCGGCACCGCTGCGATCGGCGGCCAGCGCGTCGTGGCGGAATTTGAAACGGTGAAGAAGGAAGTCGGCGCGCTGCGCTTCGGCATTCGTGGGGCACAACAGACGCTGGCGCAGGCGATCGACACCCATGGCCTGCGCACGGCGATGAAGCTGCTGAAGGCAAGCCTCGACAAGACCAACGATGGCATCGACTTCGGCTTCCTGCGCGTGCAGAGCGATCTCTACCGGCTGCGCCAGTCGGTGCTCAAGCAGTCGCAGGCGACGCGCTTCGCGGTGTCGCCGGCGTTGTCGCAGATCGCCGAGCTCGACAGCGCGGCGGCCACGCGTGAGCAACTTGCGGAGTTCTACGGCGACATCAAGCAGGCGACGCGCCAGGCAAGTCCGCAGGCCGCGCCGTCCGGGACAAGTGCACCGATCGCTGAACGTGCGTCGTTCGTCAACCTCGCGACCGCGGTTAGGCCGGGGGTGGCCGAACTGGGCGAGCTGCGGGTGCGCGCCGATTTCGAACCGATCGCGCCGATCGCGGTCGCTCCCGGCGCGCTCGGGGCCTTCGCCGAGCTGAAGGCGACCGACTTCAAGCAGAGCACCAACATCTTTGAAGGCGATGCGCTGACCGGCCTCGCCGAAGTGCGCAACGTCTCGATCGCGGCGCGAATGGAGCAGCCGCGCGCAGTGGAGACGAAGAACTTCACTCTATCGACCCGGGTTGAGGTCACGCAGAAACTAGCGCTGGCCGAACTCGATCTCGACGAGATCGTGGTCGCTGGAGTGCCGACCGGGCAGCTCGATCCCGCCACCGGCCAGCCGCTGCGTGCGACGCGCAAGCTGACCGAGATCTCCGACTTCGCCGGCGCGTTGATCGATCCTTCGCCGGATGCGGCGCGCGCCGATGAGGCTCACTACTTCCTCGGGGGTGTCGACGTCGCCGACTTCACGATCGGTCTGCTGCGCAATTTCGAGGGACTGGTTGCGCGCTACCGCGCCGCGCTCGAGCGCTGTCAGAAGGCCGTGAACGCGATCGATGCGAACGCGGCTGCGCTGGCCCGGCGGCTGCCGGTCGTCGATCGCGAACTCGCCGAAGCCCGCCAGGATGTCGCAACGGCGCGCGCCCTGCTGGCCGAAGACGAGGAGCGCGCGGCCAGCGTCAACGCGCGCCGCGATGCCGTGATCGCAGAACACGTGCAATTCCTCGCCTTTGCGCGTCCCCGGTTCGGCAAGCGGCTTGAGCCGCTGCCGGCGCGCGCGCTCGACAACGCCTTCGAGCCCGACACGGTGCCGGCCTGCTTCGCGCAGCACGACGACGCGCCGGCCGAAGTGCTGCAGATGCTCCGGCTCATACGGCAGGCACCGGTCGCGTGGTTCCCGCATGCACGCGGACTGCTCGACCTGATCGACCGCGCCCCGCAGCTCGATCGACTGGCGCAGCTGGTCAGGCAGCCGTTTGCGCAGTTCGCAGCAGCGACGACTGCCGTTCCGCTGCTGGCCGCCTCGCAGCAAATCGCGCAGTCGCACAGTGCAGTGCTGATGGCGGTCCGCAGCGAAGCTCAGTCGGTGGCGCTCGTGGCGAGCGCGTCCGAGAACCGCGTTCAGCTCGCACGCGTGGCGTCGCTCGCGGATCTGGCATCGATCGTCGAGCATGCTGTGCTGTCGCGCCGCGCGGTCCAGGAATACGAGCGTATCGCGCAGGTCGCCGCCTGCCTGCACGCGCGGCTCGGCGAGGTCAAGCCGGCGCTGCGCATGGTTTGGGCCGAGCGCTTCAGCCAGTTCGATGCGCCCGCGAATCTCGGCGATCTTTCCCTGTTGCCGCGTTTCGGGGAAGTTCCGACCGAGCTGCGCGAAGACATCGTCGAACTGGCAAGCTGGCTGCGCGGCCGCGCTGCGCGCGACGAGCCGCGCGCGCAGGCGTTGATCAACGACCTGCTGCGCGTGTGCCTGCTGGCCGCCAGCCATTCGCCGGTCAACGAGATCGTGACCGGCCGCGTGCTGCGCCCGCTGCCGCTGCTGCCAGGCACGCTGGTGCCGATCCGGCCCTCGCTGCTCGACAAGGTGCGGCTGGGACAGGCGGTGCAGTTCTTCGACGGCGGCCGCGTGACCGCCACCGCGGTGGTCGACGACCTGCAAGCGGATGCGGCTCAGGTGCGGGTGATCCGGGCCGAGCCGAACGCGCAGGCGACCGAAGCGATGTCGGTCCGCTTCCAGACGACGCTGGCATGAGGCGATGACGAAGGGGCCGCTTTCCGTTCGGCGACTGCACGTGACTTCAGCGGCGCCGCTCGCATCGCGTGTCGGCTTCGTCGCGCGGATGGAAGATGCGCTGCGGACCTCGTCCCCGCCGTCGGGGTGCACGGGGCGCCTCGTGCTGATCCGGCGCCTGCGCATGCGCGCCGGAGAACGATG
>Ga0105094_10000800_pt1 | contig 16024 bp, 17 predicted proteins | sample PPLLak1March2015_2_FD_87023 | JGI IMG/M metagenome (GOLD analysis project Ga0105094, IMG submission 87023) | Freshwater sediment microbial communities from Prairie Pothole Lake near Jamestown, North Dakota, USA - PPLs Lake P8 Core (3) Depth... | ecosystem: Environmental > Aquatic > Freshwater >...
AAGAGGCCTCGCGAGAGGGAAGAGCCTACGTGCTCCTCTATTCCGATCGAACCGCCGCCGCCCTGGAGGGCCGCGCCCCCAAGTTTCCTTTTACGGAGCGATTGTTCCTGGTCAGTGCCTTGCGGTGGGTCTCGGGCGTCATCCCCGTGGACGCCGGCCGCATGAGCGAGCTCCTGCCCCTTGTCCGGAAGCTCCGGCCGGACCTGTGGGTCTCTCAAGAAGACGAGGGCTCAAATGACGTCGAGGCGCTCTGCCGCTCGGCGGGGCTTCAACGGCGTCGCGTCAAGCGCGCGGAACTCTCCGGCTTTCCGGATCCGACTGCCGGGGCGGACCTGCCCGGGGGGCCCGCGCGAGTGGTCGTGACGGGCTGTTTCGATTGGCTCCACTCCGGGCATGTCCGGTTCTTCGAAGACGTTTCGGGACTCGGAGAGCTGCACGTCGTGTTAGGGAGCGACGCAAATGTCGGGCGGCTCAAAGGCCCCGGGCATCCCATGTTCGGAGAGGACGAGCGCCGCTATATGGTCGGCTCGGTGCGTTTTGTCCGGCGAGCGTGGATCTCGTCGGGCCAAGGATGGCTGGATGCCGAGCCCGAGATCGCCGGGATCAACCCCGCCATTTATGCCGTCAACGAAGATGGAGACCGGCCGGAGAAGCGCGAATACTGCCGCAAGCACGGCATCAAGTACATCGTCCTCAAGAGAAAGCCCAGGGACGGCCTGCCCCCAAGGGAGAGTTCTGCGCTTAGGGGCTTTTAGCGGCTGGGGGTGCGGTTTCTGGTTGAGAGGCGGCAAACCGGTTGACTTGGAGCGCGGTCCGAGCATATCCTGAGCGGGAAGATCATCTCTCCTGAAAGGACGCCGGGACATGGACCGCAAGCCGATCTTGAACGTCAAGTCCCTCAAAGAGCAGGTCTATGAGTACCTCCGCGATCAGATGCGGCACGGCGGGATCCTGCCCGGATCGGCCATCGACATGGAGGAGACTTCGAAGAAGCTCGGCGTCAGCAAGACGCCCCTCCGCGATGCGCTGCTCCAGCTCGAGATGGAGGGCTTTGTCACCATCCTGCCGAGGCGCATGGTCGTGGTCAACGCCCTCTCCGAGCAGGACATCAGGAGCTCCTACGAGATCATCGGTGCGCTCGAGAGCATGGCCCTGCTCAGGGCCTTCGACCGGCTGAAGGCGTCCGACATCGACGGCATGGCGACGCTCAACGAGGACATGAAAAAGGCCGTCGACGGGGGCGATTTCGACGCCTATTACGACAAGAACCTGGCCTTCCACAACACATTCCTCAACCTCTGCGGCAACACGAGCCTGGTCAAGATCGTCAACAACCTGAAGAAGCGGCTGTACGATTTCCCCCGGCTCAAGGGCTTTGTCAAGGAGTGGGAAGAGGCGTCGGTCGACGAGCATCAAGCCCTCATCGATCTCCTCCGGGCGGGCCGGGGCCAGGACGCGGCCAACCATATGCGCGACGTACACTGGTCCTTCGAGGTCCAGGAAGCCTTCGTCCGGAAGTATTACCCGGCGATCACCGGCGCGGACAAGTGAGCGCGCGTCAGACGCGCAGGAAGATCTTCTTCTTGTAGAGGACGTAGAGGACCAGCCACTCGACGGCGATCGCGCCGGCCTCGAACACGAGCACGCCGGCGGTCCCCGCGATCCGGCCCAGCCCGCCGAACCAGAACCGGCTGGTAAAATCGAAATCGATCATCCGCGCGCCCAAATAGATCGTGATCGAGTTCAGCCCGATGACCCGGAAGAAAAAGGACCACCGCCGGATGCCCCAGACGTCGATGACGAGGTAGAAGAGCGCCAGAAGGATGAAGGAGAGCCCGGCCGCGTAGATGTCGAAGGTCGCCGTCCAGGCCTTTTTGATAAGGGGATAGATGCCGCCGAGGAGGTAGCCCGCGGTCGAAAGCCCCATCCCGGCCGCGGCGAGGAGGATGACCTTGCGGTAAGCGACGAGCTTCCCCGACTTGAGGACGAGGCCGGCCAGCCCGCCCATGAGGGTGACCGATGTGGCCGATAGGACGCAGAGGATCCCCTCGGGATCGAAGACCGTGTCGTAGAGGCGGCCGGGGAGAAGCAGGCGGTCGATCCAACCGTTGATCGTCCCTTCGGGAGTCAGGACCCCGGCGCCGATCCCCGGCACCGGCACGAGGAGCTGCACGGCCGCATAGCCGCCGAGAATGCCGGCGAGGGCGGCCAGCCGCCCGCCGAGGCTGCGGACCTTGAGCATGATCAGGGCAGCGAAGAGATAGGCCAGGCCGATCTGTCCGAGAACGCTGGCGTAGCGCTGGGTGGCAAACTGGAGGTCGGTCAGGTGGTTGTAGATGAATCCGAGAAGGACGAGGAGCAGGGCCCGCTTGACGAGCTTGAGGTAGATCGGCCGCTTGTCTTCCGCCGTTTCCGCCTTGGCCAGGAGCGAGAAGGGGATGGCGACGCCCGAGATGAACATGAACAGGGGGAAGATGAGGTCATAGAAGTGGAACCCGGCCCATTCGACGTGCTCGAGCTGGACGGCCCAGGCGCGGGCCCAGCCCCAATTCGTCACCTCGGCCAGGGACCTGAAGAAGGCGTCTCCGCCGATGATCCAGAACATGTCGAAGCCGCGCAGGGCGTCGAGCGCAAGGAGCCGCGCTTTCTCCGGCGCTGACGAGGCCATTTACTTCTCCTTGGGAGCGAACCAGGGGCTTTTCCCCGACGGAGACCGCCCCTTATGACGGATATCGGGACTGTCCCCCTGGGGGGACTGTCCCTCTTGAATGTCGAAGAGAAGCCGGGCGGCCGCCGCACCGCCGCGTTCCTCGCGGGCGTAGAATGAGGCGTCGATGGCGCCGAGAGGCGTCAGGGCGAGGCCCAGTGTCTTTCCGTCCACGAGCCGCTGCAGGACAGGGGCGGGGATGGTCAGACAGGTCTTGCCGCCGTCCCCCGCGGTCACGGGCCAATCGATGATCGGCTGGGGGTTCAGCACGCGGTCGCGCGGCTCTCCCCTTGAAAGCGACGTCCACGTGGCCGTCCGCTCATCCCAGGCGGGCTCGCCGGCGAGGATCTCGACAACCCGCAGGAGGCCGAAATCGGGGCGCTCGTCCGTCGAGAGCTCGAGCGTCCGGGTGGTCAGCTCGAGAAGACCCGGCCCCGCAACCCTCCGGCCGGCGGACTCGAGGAAGTCCCAGCGGAGCAGGGCCACGCGCGTGCCGCCGGCCGAAAGGACGCGCGCCCTCCCGCCCCGATCCGTGAGCGTCCAATCGTCGAGGTTGACCCCGGGCTCGGCGAGGTCGACCGTCATGTCGGCGGCCACACCGAGACTGCGGCCGAACGACGCCGGGTCGGCGAGCGGCGGATGATAGGGGACCGGCGGCCCGAGGTCAGGCCCGGCCGCGGCGGCCGGGACGACGTCCACGCGGACATAGTCGACGTCGACCCGGTAGCGGCCGAGACCCCAATCCATCAGGGCCATCTGGGCATTGACGGCGTCGCCCGGCCCGGCTTCGAAGCCGCGGGTCGTCAGGCTGATCGTGTACCACCGGCCGGCCTCGGCCAGGTCGTACTCCATGAGGTGGCTGTGGAAATCCGTGGTCTTCTGGGTGTTGAGGTGGAGATTGACGCGCCGGGGGGCGTGATCGGTCCGGACCCGCGCCTCGATCCTGAGCTCGAAGCCGGGCTCCGCGAGAAGGGCCAGGTCGAGGGAGCCGGAAACCTGCCTTTTGATGAAGGCCCACCAGACGTTCCGCCTGTCCTTGGTCGCGTCGACCGTGATCGTCGCGAAACCCGGGCCCTGAGCGAGATCGATGACGGCCTGCCCCTCTCCGGAGACGAAGGCCCAGCCCTTCGCGCCGGCCGGGTCCTTGAGAAGGTGTGGGCCGCCGAAATCGTCGCGGAACTGGGCGGCCAGCGGAACGCCGGCGGCGAGCGTGATCAGAAAAATCAGCCCCGTCCGAACGAGCTTTTGAGAGGTCTTCACGGGACGGCGCTCAGAGCTTGTAGCCGATCCGGCGCAGGAAGCCCTTGCGCCACTCGATGCCATCCGGGCCTTCGACCGCCTTCGTCCGGACGCCGTCCACGACGCCGAGGATCGCCCGGCCTTGCTCCGTCTCGGCCACGATGACCTCGGCCGGGTTGGCCGTGGCGCAATAGATGCCGCAGACTTCGGGCACGGTCTTGATGGCGTTGAGGATGTTGACCGGGAAACCGCCGGTCAGGACGATCAGGAAAGCGTGCCCGGCCCCGACGGCCAGCGCGTTCCTCGCGGCGATCTCGACGAGCGTCTCGTCGTTCCCGGTGCGGCGGACGAGCGCGAGGCCCGAGGATTCGCAGAAGGCGATGCCGAACTTCATGTGCGGGGCGGTCGTGACGATGGCCTCGTGGAGGTCCTCGACCGTCTTGATGAAGTGGGCCTGGCCGAGGATGAAGTTCATGTCCTCGGGCTTGTCGATGGGGACGACCTTGATCTCCATGATTCCCTCCTGTCAGCGGCTGGCCTCATTATAGGGCGGTGCCGGCCCGGCATCAACGGCTTCGGGCGCGGGGGCCCCCGGCGCTACGGCCGGACCTTCCCGGCGAGCGCCGATTCTCCGTGTTCGGGAACCGTCCTGTGGCAGGGGATGCAGTCCTCTTTGCCGGAATGGATGCCGCCCGGCGTCTTGTCCTTGTAGAGCTGGATGTGGCAATCGTAGCACGCCTTGTAATGCTCGTCGGGCGCCCAGGACCCCTGGTACTTCTCCGCCTTGAACGCGTTGACGAGCTCGACGGCTTTCTTCGTGCAATCCCTCGGCAGCTTGGCGCATCGCGTCGTGTCATAGCTCTTGCCGTCGTACGCCTCGCGGAGATAGGCGCCCTCCCAGACCGCGCGGGACTCGTGGCAAAGCGGCGAGTTCGCGACCGTCTGGATCGTCTTCTTGAATGAATGGAGGTCGTCCCATTCCGTGCTCGGGAACCTGAATCCGCAGTACCACTTGTAGAATTCCTGCCGGAGCGTCAGAGGGGCTCCGACGAGCGTCATGATCAGGAGCGGGCCCAGCAGCGCGCCGCAGTCCGAACCGTACGGCCCGCCCCCGTTGCCGAACGAAGCCAGCTGAGGCGGGAGCGCCGGCCAGGCCGAGCGCGGCAGGGCTTCCTTCAGACCGCCGACGATCAATCCGAACGAGACGACGGCACAGCCGCTCAGCCCCGTTGTCGCCCCGGCGGCGATCTTGACCGGGTCCAAGCCTCCCTCCGGCCATGGCCACGTCCCGATCTGGGGGAGGGCCTCGAAGCCGAGCGCGGCCTTCGGGCGGACGATCGCGAGACCCGCAGCCGCGGCGGCGCCGCCCAGGATGAAGTCACGCCGGCTTGTCCCTGCCTTAGCTTTCACGACCGCCTCCTTTCCCGCCGGCCCTCTTCCCCCATTTCTTAGGCGGGACTCGGTCGCCCTTGGACGGGTCGGGCGGGAAGACGTCCTGCACGGAGAAGTCCACCCAGATCAGCATCTCGGCGTTCGGCGTCGCGGCGAGGATGCGGTCGCCGATCTCCTTGACGGGGTCCTTCATCGGACCCCACCACGGCTTGTCGGTCTGGTAGCCGTACTGGAAGCCGACGGGCGCCGGGGCGAACGTCCGGCCCCACTTGGCGAACTCGTCGATCATCTCGTCGGCTGACTTGAAGATCTGGCTGTCGTCCACGAAGAGGATCCCGTCGCGGGCGGTCGGCGGCATGACGTCCTCACGGAAGTGTTTCAGGAACATGCGGTAGGAGGGATTGTGCGATCGGGCCGCCGCCAGCCAGGCCCCGGCCATCTCATCGGTCACCGGGTCGCCGAGGTCGGGGTTGTTGGAGCGATGCCACTCGACGTCGACGCCGACCCCGATGACACAAGGGTGATGGCCGTACCGGTCGAGCATGACGTGGAAGGCCTTGTCGACGGGCGCCCAGCCCGGCTCGGTCTGGAGCCAGACGCGGTAGCCGAGCTTGTCGAAGAGCTGAAGGACGGGCTCGCTGATGTCCTCGGGCATGCCCGTAATGAGCGGGTCGCCGCCGGGAGGGACGGGAAACGACATCTCGGTGCCGCGGCCCTTCAGCCGGCTCACGATCCAGACGGCTTCCGGTTTCGCGCCGGGGAACTTGGCCGCGATCTCGACGCCTGTACGGGCCCAGTACCCCGGACCGGGGTCGTTCGGGCGGCCGTAGGTCGAGCTGCGGATGCCCGCGCCCTTGAAATGGCCCGTCCCCGCCGCCAATACCGGTCCGCAGATCGCGGCGGCCAGAATGACCGTCAGCCACGCCGCCGGCCTCATCGATTTCCCGCGCTTGTTCCCTTGTGCCATGGCCATATCGCTGTCCTTCCGGCCCGAATATACCACCGGGATTGGGAGGGTTCAAGGCCGGGCGTCGCGCTTATCAGCCCTGCCGGTGTTTCGGCGCGTGGGCCGGGACGTTCGCCGGAAGCTGGCATGAATACTGCATAAGTACGGTTGGCTTCTCCCAAACCAGGCTCAGTTCATCAAAGGCTATCGGGGACAGGGATAAGTCAGCAACAAAGAGGAGTGAGAAATGAAGAAATTCTTGACCGCAACGATCGGCCTGCTCTTTTTGGGGCTGCTCCTCCCGGGCGCCGCATTCGCCCAGCGGGCGGCAACCGGAGACAGGAAGCTCGATTCCCATCTGGGGAAGATCAACGAGAAGGCGGCAGCCAACCCGGACGGATTTATCCGCCAGCTCAGCCAGACGCACAATATCCCGGAAGAGGAGATCCGGCAGGCGAGGGAACGGCACAGCCTCAGTTACGGCGACACCTACATGGCCGCGGCCGTTTCCAGGATCTCCAAGAGGCCCATCGCCGACATCGCCGAAGAGTACAAACAGAATCAGGGCAAAGGATGGGGCGTGATGGCCATGAGCATGGGCATCAAACCCGGTTCGCCGGAATTCAAGCAAATGAAGGCCAATGCCCGTGATTCCCTGGGCCACCTGAAAACCATGGCCAAGGCCAAGAAAAGACAGCAAAAACAGGAGATGAAGAGAGAACGGGAGCTTGACCGCAAGAACAAGGCGGAAGCCCAGGGCCGGGGCCAGGGAAAGGGCAAGAAAAAATAGACTCGGGACGGCGCGAGGCTAGAGAACATCAGGAGGACAAAATGATCAGAAAGAGAATTGTGACCTTATTCGTCGTGATGGTCTTCTTAGTGGCGGCTTCGAGCTGCGCGTCCTGGAACAAGACCACCCAGGGCGCCGTGATCGGCGGCGCCGGCGGCGCCGTCGTCGGAGGGGTGATCGGCCATGCCGCCGGAAGCACGATACTCGGGGCGATCATCGGGGCGGCGGTCGGCGGAGCGGCCGGCGCCATTATCGGGAGCTATATGGACAAACAGGCCGCGGAAATGCAGCGGGACCTCGAAGGGGCCGAGATCCAGCGCATCGGGGAAGGCATCAAGATCACGTTCGACAGCGGGATCCTTTTCGACATCGACAAATCCAACCTGCGCCCGGTCAGCGAGACAAACCTGGCCAAGCTGGCCACGATCCTGAACAAATACCCCGATACCAACATTCTCATCGAAGGCCATACGGACGACACCGGAACGGATGACTACAACATGGCCCTATCGAAGGACCGCGCCCAGTCCGTGTCCTTGCACCTGGCGACCGTCGGCGTGAGCTCGGCGAGGTTCTCGATCGCCGGCTACGGCGAAACGCAGCCGATCGTGACGAACGATTCGCCCGAGGGCCGGCAGAAGAACCGCCGCGTGGACATCGCGGTCATCGCCAACGACAAGCTGAAAAAGGCCGCGCAGGAAAAGGCCAAGGGCTGATCGGGGCGGCTCTCCATCGATCGATCAAGGGCAGATATCCCCGCCCCAGCCAGGATCCCGGGAGCGGGGGGTATCCTATCATGTGGGATAAGTCCTGTTTTTCTGGCCAAATCACATGGCAGGAAGGCATCCGGGTGGCTCCCGTCGGAGGCTCTGCGTTGCCGCCTGCCCGATATGCCGCCTTTCCCTCAACGGGGGGATTCGATGTCCTGACGGACCAAAAGGGAGGACTCTGGCATGAAATATGCATATATTCAGTCAGTTTTTTCCCTAGTCATTGCGCTTTTCCGCGGCGATCGGAATGCGGGGCGGCGGGAGGCAATAAACATAAGGGAGAATTCGAAATGCAAGTTCAATCCGGCAACGGGCCCCGAAGAAAAACACGGTCCGCCGACGGCGATTCGACCAAACAGCGGCGGGTCGAAGAGGCCTTGAAGGCCTCAGAGCTCCAGTACCGCCGGCTTTTCGAGACGGCGAAGGACGGCATCCTCATCCTAAACGGGGAGACGGGGAGGATCATCGACAGCAACGCCTACCTGGAGAAGATGCTCGGTTACTCCCACGCCGAACTGCAGGGGAAAAGGCTCTGGGAAATCGGCTCGTTCAAGGACATCGCCGCCAGCCAAGCGTTATTCCAGGAGCTGCAGCACAAGAAGTACGTCCGGTACGAGGACCTGCCCCTCGAAACCAAGGGGGGGGAGCACCGGCAGGTGGAGTTTGTCAGCAACGTCTATCTCGTCGATCACACCAAGATCATCCAGTGCAATGTTCGCGATATCACCGCGCGCAAGCGGGCGGAAGCGGATGTTCAGAGAGCGAATGAGAAGCTCTCGTCTTTGGTGACGGCCCTGCGGCGCCGCGACGGTGAAATGACCCTGCTCAACCGCATGAACGAACTGCTGCAGACCTGCGAAACGCAGGAGGAGGCCTACCGCGTCATTCCCATGCTGGCCAACGAGCTGTTCGCCGGACAAAGCGGCTGTCTCGCCGTCTTTCATGGATCCGGCCAATACCTCGAGACCGTCGCGCGCTGGGGCGATGGAACGCTCGTCGAGAACGTCTTCCCCATGAAAGATTGCTGGGCGATCCGCCGCGGCCGGCCTCATGAGATCGTCGATCCGAAGACAGGTCTTCTCTGCGAGCATTTTACCCGTCCGCCGGAGCGAGGCTATCTTTGCATGCCCTTGACGGTGCAGGGGGAGACCCTGGGCGTCTTCCATCTCGACGCCCCGCCCCCGGGTAAAGACGATCACCCCATCAACACGCGCCAGCTGGCGATAACGGTCGGGGAGACGATCAAGCTCTCCTTGGCGAACTTGAAACTGCGGAAGACGTTGCACGAGCAGGCCACGCGTGATCCCCTGACGGGGTTGTTCAACAGGCGCTATCTGGAAGACACCCTCCCCCGTGAGCTGCATGGGGCCTTGCGGCGGGACGCCCCCCTCAGCCTGGCGATACTCGACCTCGATCATTTCAAGCGGTTTAACGACACGTACGGCCACGATGCCGGCGATCTGGTCCTGCGCGAGGCGGGCCGGCTGTTGCATGAAAACCTGCGCAAGAGCGATGTCGCCTGCCGCCTCGGCGGTGAGGAGTTCATGCTCGTCCTGCCCCATGCCTCACTGGCGGACGCAAGGCAACGCGTCGAACAGGTCCGCCACCTCTTCGAGAAGCTCGAGATCCGCTACAGCGGTCAGCTCATGGCCACGACGACCATATCCGCGGGAGTCGCGGCGGCCCCGGAACACGGCACCACGGCGGAGGTCCTCATGCGGGCCGCCGACGATGCCCTCTATGCGGCCAAGGGCGCCGGCCGGAACTGCGTGGCCGCTTATCAGCCGCAGAACTGACGAGTCCTCTTTTTATGGACTGCTCGTCCTGCCGGGCAGCGAGCGGTGTCCCCAAGAGGGCCTTTTTATCGCCAATCCCCGGTGATTCCACCTTATTGCCGAGAGGAATGGCATTTCCTGACCTTCTGAGCAAGGGGGAAGGTCTTGGCATGAAAACGGCATAAGATAAGGCAGCCTCTCCCGAGTCCATCGTGCCTGCAAATGACGGTTGGGCACAGGCCGCGAGAAGCAAAATAACACAAAGGAGGTCGATATGTTAGAGGCAATTGTTGTCATCCTGGTCGTTCTGTGGGCCCTGGGGTTCTTCGCGTTCCATGTCGGCGGCGGCCTGATCCACGCGCTCATCGTCATCGCCCTGATCATTCTGATCATACGGCTGCTAAAGGGCCGGAAGATCCTTTAGCGGGAAAACGCCAAAATGATCTGGTTGAAGGGCCGGACCGCACGACGGATATATGCCCTTCTCGCAGGCTTGGGACTGATGACTTCCGGACTCTTTTCCGCGCAAGTCTTCAAATATGGGAAAGCCAAGCCTGGAAAGGGGCATCTGATCCAGACGGTCCCCTTCGAGAAATGGCTGAAAAAGAACTATTGCGGTCCGGCCTGTTTGGCCATGGTCCTCAATTCCTGGGATGAGACGCGGTCCTTCAGTCAGAGGAAAATCGCGGACGAGATCTTCGATTCCGGAAGCCAGGCAACCTACAACTCCGAGCTGGTCTTGTTTCCGCAGACCAAAGGATTCGAGAGCTTCTCCTTCCAGGGAACTCTGCAGATCCTTAAGGAGCTGGTGGCGAAAGACGTCCCGGTCATTGTCCTGACGAAAACGATCAAACAGGTCGGCAAAGGACATTACCGGGTGGTCATCGGGTTCGATGACGACGAGAACCAGATCATCTTCCACGATCCCCTTTTCGGAGGCCGGAGGGCCATGAAGGTCAAGAGTTTCATGAAGGTCTGGGAGCTCGGAAAGGGGCGGAACCAGTCCCGGTGGATGATGGCCGTGGTCCCCGGTCAACGTCCGTTCCCCTTGCCCGCCCTTCAAAACGACCCGCTGACGTCCATCAATCTGGCCACGGCCTATTACCGGAGGTCGGATTTCGCGAGATCGAGGGAGCATTGGGAGAACGTCAGGGAACTCCTCAACGAAGATCCGTATCCCCTGTACAGCCTGGGCATGGTCAGTCTGAGACAAGGCAAGTTCGACGAGGCCGAGGCCTACGCTCTTGAAGCCTTGGGCGTGGACGCGAACAGCGCTTACGCCCACGATGTCCTGGGCCTGGCTTACGCCAATCAGGGCCGGATGATCCCGGCTCTCCAGTCCCTTGGCCAAGCTCTCCAGCTTGCCCCCAAGGAGAGATTTATCCGAACGCATTATCTGCAAGTCAGGGCCCTCTACATCGAAAGCGCCCGGCTTGAATACAAACAAAAAAAGGAGAAGTCGAATGAAAAGATGGGTTAAGCTCGGAAGTGTCCTGCTGATGATCGTGTTGCTCTCCGCCTTCGCCGCGGCGGCCGTTCAGAAACCGGCGGCTCAGCAGGCGGGGGCGGCGGGTCAGCTCGTGATCGGCGCCCAGGACGTGATCACAGCGTCCGACGCCGGGGGAGGCGCTCTCACCTCAAGGGACATCATCATCCTCATCGCCGTCATGGTCGGAGTGGTCATCCTGATCCTGGTCCTTTGACGGAGCCTATCCGAGGCGGCTTGCGCGCAGAGGACCTGACGGCAAGTCATTCTCGCGACTGACCTCAGGGGGCGTCCTCCCCAGGGGAGGACGCCCCTCTTTCTAACGCTTGAGAGAGGTATCATTCCATGAAGCTTGCAGGCATCATTCTCGTCGTTCTGGGAGCTTTAGCCCTGGCTTATCAGGGCATACGCTATACGACCCGGGAGAAGCTGATCGATTTAGGACCCCTCAAGGTCACGGCTTCAGAACAGAAAACCATTCCGCTGCCCCCGATCGTGGGTGGAATCGCGCTCATAGGGGGCGTCGCCTTGATCCTGGCGGACCGAAAAAAGAAGTAGCCTGACCCATCGCCGGCAAGGTCCGTTACTGGGCCGGTCCTGTTGACTTCAGATAGTCCCTGCCGTACCATATTTCCAGCGCTGGTGTGGAAATATTGCCATGGCTAATGTTCTGATCATCGATGATGACAAGCTCATCAGCGCTTGGATCGCGGATGTCGTCACCCGATTAGGGCATCACCCCATCTCGGTGCACCTTCTCCGGGAGGGGCTCAGGCAGGTCGAATCGGGGTCTTTCGATATCGTTTTTGTCGACGTGCGCTTGCCCGACGGAGACGGCTTGGAGAGCTTGCCGAAGATCAAGGCCTCCCTCTCTTCCCCTGAAACCATCGTCATCACCGGGCTGGGCCATCCCGACGAGGCCGAACTCGCCATCCAAGGCGGCGCCTGGGATTATCTGGAAAAGCCGGCCTCGTTCGAAGCGATCAAGCTCCCCCTTATCCGGGCTCTGGAATATCGGGCGGAAAGAAAGCCGGGAAACCCATCAGCCGCTCTGAGAAGAAACGGCATCATCGGCGATTCGCCGAAGATCACGTCATGCCTGGAACTCGTGGCCCAGGCCGCGGGCAGCGATGCCAATGTCCTCATCACCGGCGAAACCGGTACCGGAAAAGAGCTCTTGGCCAAGGTCATCCATGCGAACAGCCGCAGGGCCAAAAGGAATTTTGTGGTCGTTGACTGCACGGCGCTCCCCGAAACGCTTGTCGAAAGCGTTCTGTTCGGGCATGTTCGGGGAGCCTATACGGGGGCTGATACGAGCGAGGTGGGGCTGATCAAGCAGGCCGACGAAGGGACCCTTTTCTTGGATGAGATCGGGGAGCTGCCGTTATCGATCCAGAAAAGATTCCTTCGGGTCGTCCAAGAGCACCGCTTCCGTCCTGTCGGAGGACGCCAAGAGATCGGAAGCGATTTCCGTCTTATGGCGGCGACGAATCGAAGTCTCGAAGACATGGTCCGGGACGGACGGTTCCGGGAAGACCTCCTCTTCCGGCTCCGGACCCTGGTGATCAATCCGCCCCCGCTGAGAGAGATACCCGAAGACATCAATAAAATAGCGACCTTCTATTTGAACGATCTGTGCGAGCGGTACGGGATAGTCCCCAAACGAGCTTCGCCCGAATTCTGGGAGACCGTGACCGCGTATGCATGGCCCGGCAACGTGCGGGAACTGATCCAGGCTTTGGAGAAGGCGCTGATCTCGGCAAAAGAAGAGCCCATGCTGTTCCCGAAACACCTGCCGACGTATATTCGGATCCATGTCGCCCGGAGGCTTTTCCCGGGGAAATCGGCAGGCCGGGAGAAGCCAGGGTTGAGCCCAGGGATTCCCAAAGAGCCGCCCAATCTGAAAGAGATCCGGAAAGCCGCCGTTTCCGACGCGGAGCAACAATACCTCAAGGACTTGATCTCCTTTGCGGGCGGAGATAACAGCGAGGCGTGCCGGATTTCCGGCCTGTCGCGCTCCAGATTCTATGCGCTTCTCAGGAAATTCCGGCCGGGTGTCACGGGTTAGCCGGCGGGCCGCCGGTCCTGGTCCCCAGCAGGACCGGAGCCGGAGTGCTCATTTCACGGAATGAGTGCAGTTAAAAAGAACACCGACTGCCGATTCGCGGCGAAATCGCCTTATCCAATTCCCTAGGCCCCCCTCACGGGCCAATCCCCCGACATGGCGAATTTGGCATGTTTCTTGATTGCTACCCAAGTGGCATCAAAGGAAATGGCCATGCAACTTCTTATGTATTCAAGCGAGGGAAACGAGAATCATCAGAGACTCCTCAGGGCCGTTCATAAGGTCATCCCGCAAGGCCGGATCGAGCTTTTCAACAGCTTGGATGACGTCAGAGAGAGACTCCGGGCGCCCGTAGAGCCGGATTCTGTCGCCGTTCTTTCGGCTTCGAGCCAGGACGAGATTCGGCGGATGGATCGTCTCCTCAAGGGTCTATTGCCGGAGATCTATGTCATCCTCGTCATCCCGGATCGGAAAAAGAGCACGATCGAGCTCGCCCATCACCTGTTGCCCCGATTCTTGAGCCAAGAGGACAGCGATTTCGCGGATCTCAAAATAGTCCTCGGCAGAATGTATGGCAATTCCCAAAAAGCCGAGGCTCGGAGATTATTAAAGGAGGCGTAGGATGAATCGACCTGGAGCTTTGAAAATCATTGTTTACGCCCTTATCGTCGCCCTGATCGGTTGGGCCGCTTCCTGCGCCCTCAATCCGGTCACCGGCAAGAGGGAGCTCATGCTCATGTCCTCCGCGGACGAGCTGGCGATGGGCCAGCAGACGAATCCGCAGATCCTGCAAACCTACGGCAAGTATGAGGACGCCGAACTGGCGCGTTACGTCAGCGACATCGGGAAGAGACTGGGCGCTTTAAGTCATCAGCCGGACCTGGCCTATAACATCCAGGTGCTGGACAGCCCGGTCGTCAACGCTTTCGCCGTGCCTGGCGGGTATGTCTATTTGACCCGGGGGATACTGGCCTACCTCAACGACGAAGCCGAACTGGCCGGCGTCGTGGCCCATGAGATCGGCCACATCGCCGCGCGTCACAGCGCCCAGCAGTACAGCAAAGCCCAGTTCGCCCAATTGGGATTGGGCCTGGGGTCCGTGCTCTCAAAAACGTTTCGGAAATACGCCGGCGTCGCCCAGGCCGGGGTCGAGTTGCTGTTCCTGAGCTTCAGCCGGTCGGACGAACGCGAGGCCGATTCTCTGGGAGTCGAGTATTCGGCCAAAGCCGGATACGACTCCAATCATATGGCCAACCTCTTCGACTCCTTGGAGCGGCTCAATCCGGGGGAGGCGCAGGGCGGACTTCCCGGGTGGTTCTCCACTCACCCCAATCCGGAAAACCGGATCGCCGCCATCAAGCAGGACACTCAGGTCTGGCGGGAAAAGATCTCACAAACCCGATTCGCGGTCAATCGGGATCAATACCTGAAGCAGATCGACGGCATCGTCTTCGGCGAAGATCCGCGCCAGGGGTATGTCGACGGCAACGTGTTTTATCACCCGGAACTCCGATTCCAGTTCCCGGTTCCCTCCGGCTGGAAGGTCAACAACACCGCCACTCAAGTGCAGATGATCAACCAGGACCAGAACGCGGTCATCCTCTTCTCCATGGCGCCTGAAAAAACCCCCGAGGCGGCCGCCCAAGCGTTCGTCAATGAGAGCAAGGCCGCCGTGGCGAAATCGGAAAGCACCAGGGTCAACGGCATGCCGACGCATCGGATCATCTCCGACGTCACGACCGAGCAGGGCGTCATCCGTGTCATGGCCTATTTCATCCAGAAGGGGCAGACCGTTTATGCTTTTCTCGGCTATACGGAGCAGTCCCGCTTTAACGGCTATGCTTCCGCTTTCGAGCAGACCATGGGTCGATTCAACAACTTGACGGATTCCCGCAGGATCAACGTCAAGCCCGATCGGCTGGACGTCAAACGGACCACGAACCAGGGGAGCTTGCGCCAGGCGCTCCAGAGATTCGGCGAGCCGGCCGATCAGGGGGAAGCCCTGGCCATCATCAATGGCCTGAAGCTCGATGACCACGTGGCCAGCAATACGTTCTTGAAGGTCGTCGTGAAATAGGCCCTTCTGCGCGTCACCTGGAGCACTTGTCCCATCCGGCTCGGATTGGGTATGATTAAGGCGCCGGATTAGACCTAATCGGCTCGATCGCCAAGGTGCGGGAGAGCTGAAGACGGATCAGGCCGGGAGGGCCTTCAAATGACCGCTGAGGCAAAGACGGGTTCACGCAAGGGATCGACGGTCCGAGCCGTCCTCTGGCTGCTCGCCGGGATCGTCGGGCTGTGGTTCGGGTTCTTCGTTCTGAACATCTCCGGCGGCGCGGACGGGCTCGGGACCGGGGAAAAGGCGCTGCGGATCGTCTTCGCGATCGTCTGGTTCACCTTCTGGATCGTGGTCATGGCGGCCAACGCCCTCAAGTTCTCCGCGTCGTCGCGGTCGAAAAGGGGCGCGCTGCGGGCGGTCGGGGCGGCCGTCGAGGGACCGGCGGGGGAGACGGCGGACCCCGCCGGGTTCGAGGCCAGGCTCCGGGCGCTCGCGTCCCTGAAGAAAGACGGGCTCATCAGCGAAGAGGAATATCAGCGCAAGCGGGATGAGCTCATGCGGGAGAAATGGTAGATCGCCTTCGGGCCCGACGCCAGGTTCAATCCCGGGGGATCCCGCCGGAATCCGGGCCTCCCGGCGGCGGCGCGCAGAACAGCTTCAGGGGATTGCGGGCCCCTGCGGCCGCGATCAGCACTTCTCCCGTATCGATATCCACCGTCGCGGCCGTGTAGCCCTCGTCCGCGCGGCCGGTGATGAAGACGAATTCGCGGCCGCAAACCCACTGCCGGCTTTCCA
>Ga0105094_10000801_pt1 | contig 16011 bp, 12 predicted proteins | sample PPLLak1March2015_2_FD_87023 | JGI IMG/M metagenome (GOLD analysis project Ga0105094, IMG submission 87023) | Freshwater sediment microbial communities from Prairie Pothole Lake near Jamestown, North Dakota, USA - PPLs Lake P8 Core (3) Depth... | ecosystem: Environmental > Aquatic > Freshwater >...
CGGCGACCTGCTGGTGCTGGCGTGCGACCAGAGCCTCGGCTCGTACGTGATGGCGCTCGACAAGCGCACCGGCAAGGTGCGCTGGAGGGTAGCTCGGCCCGAGGCGAAGAGCGGGCACTCCACGCCCATCCTGTGGAAGGGGCCTGACGGCAAGGATCAGATCCTTCTGCCCGGGTCGTTTTTCCTCACCGCCTATGAGGCGGCGACGGGCCGCAAGCTGTGGTGGGTGGGCGGCCTGTCGTTCGAGATGAAGTCCACGCCCGTGATTGGCGGCGACACCATCTACGTGAACGGTTACGGCGCGCCGGTGAACGACCCCGGCAACAAGGTCTCGGTGCCCTCGGCGGACGAGGTGTGGAAGACGGCGGACACCGATGGCAACGGCGTGATCTCGAAGACCGAGTTCCCGAAGTTCACGCCCGCGTTCTGGTTCGACGTAGCCGATCTGGACATCAACGGATCGCTGTCGCGCGACGAGTGGGCCTACTACCGCGCGGCGCTGGACTCGGAGAACGGGATGCTCGCGATCCGCCTGGGCGGATCGGGTGACATGAGCGACACGGCCATCCGCTGGAAGTACCAGCGCACGGTTCCGCAGCTTCCCTCCCCGCTGCTGTATGGCGGCGTGCTCTACATGATCAACGACAACGGCATCGTCACCACGCTGAACCCCGAGACGGGCGAGCGCATCAGGCAGGGGCGGCTCACCGGCGCGCCGGGCGCGCACTTCTCGTCGCCAGTGGCGGCCGACGGACACATCTTCTTCACCAGCGAAGCGGGCGCCGTGGTGGTGGTGGATCCGGGCGGCGACATCACGCCGAAAGTGGTGAACGACCTTGGCGAGGACGCCTACGCCACGCCCGCGTTTGCCGACGGGCGCGTCTACGTGAGGACGGTGGCGGCGCTGTACGCGTTTGGGGAACCGTAGGTTCTCGGGTTCTCAGGCTCTCGGGTTCTCGGGTTCTCAGGCTCTCGGGTTCTGGGGTTCGCAGGTTCTCGGGCTCGCAGTCTGGGAATCTCAGCCGAGCCACCGGGAGAGTTCGTCTCGCAGCGCCTTCCCGCGGTTGGTGCCGCGCTCCTCGATGTGTGCCAGCGCTTGATTCAACCGCTCGTGTTCGTCTCTCGACAAGCCATCCAGTAACGCGCGCAGATCGACTGCGTCCTGTGGCCGATCTGGCGCGAGGGCGAGGAGCTTCATGGCGGCAAGGTGACCAGACCGGGCGACGGGCACCGTGAGGCCACGGGCGATCTCGATCGGCTCGGCCTCGCCGCAGATCTCGGGCTCGATTCCGGAAGACCTGAACAACAGGTCGACAACCACGCCTTCTTCGGATTCACCGGGAGGCAACAGCCTGACGGCTGCCAGGCGTCCGGCAGCTTTCTGCTCCAACGTCAGTTGCAGCGTGAAGCCACGGGCAACAAGGCCCGACACGAGCGCCTCGGCCACAGCATCGTCCGCCACGGCCACGGCAATGTCGATGTCTCGCGTGAAGCGGGGCTCCACTCGAATCGACACGGCCAGCCCTCCCACGAGCGCCCAGGGCAGCCGTTGCTCGTCGAGCGCGCCGGCAATCGACTGAAGTGCGGCGAACAGCCGTGTTGATTCGGGTGTCAGGCTCACGGAGTATCGGGGTGGGGGCCGTCGCCGTGTTCGGCGCCCGGTCGCTCGTGCAGCCACCGGGCCAGTCGCGACTCGATTTCGGCCTCGGACGCGCCGGGGTGTTCGCGACGAATGGCCTGGCGACGGAGCGCCATCCCGGTCGCCCACAGGTCCAGGATCGTGCGAAAGCGCTCGACCAGCCGCTGCTCGTCGGTCACGACCGTAGTGTAGCAAGTCGAGGTTCTCGGGTGCTCAGGCTCTCGGGTTCTTGCTGCGCTCTGTGGTACTGTCCGGCGCCATGGCAGTGCATCTCGTCGCTCGAACCCGAACCACTCGCGCCTGGGCGCCGGCGTGGGTGGTCGCCGGCCTGGCACTCGTCACGGGCGGCGCCGCCCCGGCACAGGTGCCCTCTCCGGAGCGCACGGTGCTGGTGAAGGCCGCGCACATCATCGACGGGCGAGGGGGCACGCCCATCGCAAACGGCGCCGTGCTCATCCGCGGCGAGCGCATCGAGCGCGTCGGTCCGGCCGCGGGCATGACGGCGGACCAGGTCATCGACCTCGGCAGCGCCACGGTGCTCCCCGGTCTCATCGATCTCCACACGCACCTGACGGACGAGGTCGGCACGAACTGGGAATCAGCACTCCTCACCACCACGCCCGGCCGCGCCGCCATCTATGGCGCCGTCAACGCGCGCACCACGCTGATGGCCGGCTTCACGACGGTTCGTGACATGGGGCCGACCTGGCCCTACGTGGACATCGACCTGCGCTACGCCATCGACAAAGGTTCCGTGCCCGGCCCTCGCCTGCAGGTGGCTGGCAACTACGTCTCGGCCACCGGCGGCGCCGGCGACGCGCGGCAGTTCTCCATCTACGTGGACGTCCCCATCGTCCGCAACCTCGCCGACGGCGTGGACCAGGTGCGGCAGGTGGTGCGCACAAACCTGAAGAACGGTGCGGACTTCGTGAAGATTCTCGCGACCGGCGCGGTGATGTCGAAGGGCATCCCGCCCGGGGCGCAGCAATACTCGGATGCCGAGCTCGCCGTCGCCGTGGAAGAAGCCACCAGGTGGGGCCGGTTCGTGGCCGCCCATGCGCACGGGGTCGAGGGCATCAAGGCCGCGCTCCGTGCGGGTGTGCGCACCATCGATCACGGCAGCATGCTGGACGAGGAGGCCGCGCGGCTGCTGAAGGAGAAAGGCGCGTACTTCGCACCGACGCTGTACGTCGGGCACACCATCCTGCACGACAACCAGGCGCTGAACATCCCGGCGCACCAGGTGGAACGCGAGCGCGCCATGCAGGGCACGCAGGAGCGCGCCTTCAAGATCGCCCTCGCGCAGGGCCTGCCCATCGCCTTCGCGACCGACGCGGGCGTGTTCCCTCACGGCGACAACGCCCGCGAGTTCAAGGTGCGGGTCGACATGGGCCAGGCGCCGATGGCCGCCATCGAGGGCGCCACGCGCATCGCCGCCGAGGCCATCGGCTGGGATGACCGCGTGGGCACGCTGCAGCCGGGCCGCTTCGCGGACCTGATCGCCGTGGCCGCCGATCCCCTGACGGACATCACCGAGTTGGAGCGTGTGCAGTTCGTGATGAAGGGCGGGGTCGTCCACAAGTCGCGCTGACGCGGCCGCGCGATCACGCCTCCGGGTGAAGGGGTACCACCAGCACCGAGCATGGCGCGCGGCCGACGACCTCCTCGGCGACGCTTCCCATCAGGAGCCGCGGCACGCCCGACCGCCCCCGCGTGCCGACCACAATCAGCGCGGCCGGCAGGTCCTTCGCAGCGGCCACGATGCCGGCGCCCGGCCGCTCGCTGAGCACCACGACGTCGCCGGTGGCGCCGGTCCCCGCCATCACTTTCAGGAGCCGCTCGCGCGCCTCGCCCGCGATCTCCCGGGCCGTCTCGTCCGAGATGGGTGAGAGCGGGATCCCCCCGGCGAGACCGGCGGAGGCCATCGCGATGGCGGCATCGAGCTCCGTGCTGTGCACCAGCCGAAGCGCCACCCCTCGCCGCCGAGCCTCGGCCATGGCCGTGTGGACCGCGGGCATGGACGGATCCGAGAAGTCGGTCGCGCCGAGCACGCCACCCCCGGGGGGCGACGGACGCGCCACGAGGACGGGACACGGCGCCGCGCGCGCCACGCGATGCGCCGTCGCGCCCGGCCCGACGACGATGAGCCCGGCGCCGGTCCGCTCGGCAATCTCGAGGATGGCCGCGTGGGGACTGCCGGAGTCGAGCTCCACCCTGGCGCCGGCGGCGTCGCCCAGGACGTCAGCGACGCGCGCACCGACGAGCGCCCGCGCCTTCCGCTCCAGCGGCTCCTGGACCGAGGTGTCGATGCCCGCATGCTGCGGAAAGAGCACCCGGACCCTGTAGGCCTCCGGCAGGACGTGGCAGACGATGAGCGGCGCGCCGATGCCGGCCGCCACGGCGTGCCCCTGCCGGAGCAGCTCGTCATCGGCCTCGGAGAGGCTGGTGGCCACGAGAACGGGCCCGGTGATCGGCATGACGCGGATGCTACCTCAAGACCCAACCCCCAGAACCCAAGACCCAAAACCTCGGATAGCATGTGTCGATCCCATGACTACCCCGCGCCGCACTCTCATCGCCCTCGTCCTGGCCGTTCTCGCGTTCGGCCCCGCCGTGTTCTCGCAGTCACCCGCGCCGGCCGCCGCGCCCATGCGCGGCTACACGCCCGCGCGGGCCGCGGCCCAGCGCGAAATGGAGCGCGCCTACCAGGCGCTGCCGTCCGCCGGCCGCATCGAGCAGTGGCATCGCTACTTCACCTCGGTCCCGCACCCGGCCACCTCACCGCGCACGAAGGAGATTGCCGAGCGCATCGCGCAGGCCTGGCGCGAGCAGGGACTCGAGGACGTCAAGATCCACCGCTACGACGTGCTGTCGTCGAACCCGCGCGAGGTGCGCGTCGAGATGGTGGCGCCCCGCCGCTACGTCCCGACGATGCGCGAGGACGCGTATCCGGAGGATCCGGACACCGCGCGCAAGGACATCAGCTCGGCGTGGCTGTCGTTCTCGGCCAACGGTGACGTGACGGCGCCGGTCGTCTACGCGAACAGCGGCAACCCCGAGGACTACGACCGCCTGCGCGCGGCGGGCATCGACCCGAAGGGCAAAATCGTCATCGTCCGCTACTCCGTGCCCTACAGCTATCGCGGCTTCAAGGCGCTCACCGCACAGCGCGAGGGCGCCGCCGGCCTCATCGTCTACTCCGATCCCATGGAGGACGGGTTCACCAAGGGCGAGGTGTTCCCGAAGGGCCCGTACGGGCCCGACAGCCACTTCCAGCGCGGCGGCATCGCGTACGACTACATCGTTCCCGGCGATCCGCTGACGCCCGGCTGGGCATCCACCCCGGGCGCGCACCGCATCACGAAGGAGGAGGCCGTGTCGGTGCCGACGATCATGGGCGTGCCCCTGTCGTGGCGCGATGCGAAACCGATCATGGAGAGCCTGGGCGGACCGCCGGCACCGAAGGAGTGGCAGGGCGCGATGGGGTTCGAGTACCGCCTCGGCGGCGAGGCGCGGGTCCACATGAAGGTGGACATGCGCACCGACGTGCAGCCGAACTGGGTGGTCGAGGCGCGCATCAAGGGCAGCGAGCGGCCGGACGAGTGGGTGACGCTCGGCAACCACCACGACGCGTGGGTGTTTGGCGGCGTGGACCCGAGCAGCGGCACGTCCAGCCTGATGGAGACGACACGGTCGCTCGGCGAAATGCTCAAGCGCGGACAGCGGCCGAAGCGGACGCTCATCTTCTGCGCGTGGGACGGCGAGGAGGTCACGCTCACCGGCTCCACCGAATGGGGCGAGCACTTCGCCGCGGACCTGCGCAAGAAGCTCGTCGCCTATCTCAACGTGGACTCGTCCGCGTCGGGGCCGAACTTCGAGGCCAACGCCGTGGGCTCGCTCGCCCCGGTGCTCGTGGACGTAGCGCGCGAGTTGAAGGATCCCTCCGGCGTGTCGCTCTACGACGCCTGGAAGAAGACGGAGCCACCCGCACAGGGCCTCGCCGAGGGCTCGCTGCCGGACCAGAAGCTGGTGACGACGCGCATCGGCAGCGGGTCGGATCACACGGTGTTCCTGAACTACCTCGCGCGCCCGGTCGTGGACATGACGTTCAACGGCCCGTACGGCGTGTACCACTCGGCCTACGACAACCACTACTGGATCTCGAAGATCGGCGACCCGGGCTTCCGCTATCACACCGTGATGTCGCAGTACTGGGGCACGCTCGCGCTGCGCCTCGCCAATGCCGACGTGCTCCCCTACCAGATGGACGAGTACGCGGCCAGCCTGCGCGAGTTCGTGCGGGCACTGGACCAGATTCCCGGCCTGCCGGAGCACCTCGACACGGGTGGGCTCGTCGAGCGCACGCGCGCGCTGAGGACGACGGCGCGGAAGCTGCATCTCCGTGTGGAGACGGCACTGGCGAAGGGACAGCTCAGCGCGGAGGCCGCCGACCTGCTGAACCGGGACCTGCTGGACTTCGAGGGCAACTGGGCGAACCCGGCCGGCATCCCGGGCCGGCCCTGGTTCAAGCACCTGCTCTACGCGCCGCGCTACACCTACGCGGCCATGACGCTGCCGGGCATCACCGAGGCCGCCGAGGCCGGTAACTGGCCGCTCGCGCGCGAGCAGGCCGCGCTGGTGGAGGCCGCCATCGCGAAGAACGAGGCGCTGCTCTCCGCGGCGGCTGATCGGCTCGTCGCGTCGGCGCCGGCCACCGACACGCTGGAGTCGCGCCTGCGCGCCATCCGTGACCGCGTGGACGGCCGCATGGCCGTCTACGTCGAGAACGTTCACAGCGGCGAGCGGGTCGTCATCGACGGAGACAGCGAATACGAGACCTTCAGCGTGATCAAGATCCCCATCATGGCCACCGTGCTCGACCAGGTGCGCCAGGGGAAGCTCACGCTCGATCAGCGCGTGCCCATGAAGCTGGACCAGCGCCGCATCCCCTCGGGCGTGCTCTATGCCCTGGACCCGGGCCTGCAGCCCACGGTGCGGGATCTGCTTACGCTGATGATCATCATCAGCGACAACCAGGCCACCGACGCGCTGGCGGACCTCGTGGGCCGCGAGAACGTCACGGCCCACATGGCCAGCCTGGGCCTTGAGAACACCCGAATCAAGTTCTCCGATCTCGACTGGGATCGGCTGTGGTTGTCAGGGCTCGATCCCACGTGGGCCGACGCGTCCGGCGACAAAACCATCGACTTCCCGTTCGACAAGTATTCCGGCGCAAGGGTGAGCGAGGCGTTCCGGCGCGTCATCGAGGACACGGGCCTCTACTTCGGCCGCAGCACCGCGCGCGACATGGGGCGGCTCTTCTCGATGATGGCGCGCGGCGAGCTGGTGTCGAAGGACGCCAGCGCGCTGATGATCGACATCCTGAAGAAGCAGCAGGTGAACGACCGGCTGCCGCGCTACCTGGGCGACGGCGTCACCATCGCGCACAAGACCGGTGATGGCCAGCCCTGGGTGGCCAACGACGCGGGCATTGTCTGGGTGAAGGACCAGCCCATCGTCATCGTGGTGCTGACCGGGCATCACCGCGGCACGAGCGAGGATCTGCGTGTCGCCGAGGGGAGGATTGCCGCGACGGTGGTGAAGCACTACGGAGGCGAGGTGGATCCGGCGGGGGTGGAGGAGAAGTAGGTCGTGGGTCTTGAGGTCTTGGGTCTTGGGTCTTGGGTCTTGTGGTACGGGGTCTTCCCTGAAGACCCCGCGGGCTCGCGGCTCACGGCCACCGGCTCGGTGCTTCCGGCCTCGACGATGGAGCTCGTCGGCGCGCCGAACGTGGGCGCGACCCAGTTCAGCGTGACCGTGGACCCGCTGACCGGCGCACTGGTGAAGTTGGGGGCGCCCGGTGGCGACGGTACGTTCCCGACCACGATCATCGTTTCCACGGACGGTGCGCTAACGGCCACGGGGCTGCGTGCGGATTCGCGCCGTGAACGCACTGGGCGCGAGCGTGGCGTCGAACGAACGGACAGTCGTGGTGCCCTGAGACGCAAGGCACGAAGGTTCACGGCACGGGGGTTCACAGCACGGAGGTTCAAGGCGCGGAGGTTCACAGCACGACAGTGTTTGAACGCTCGTGTTCTGAACCCTTGGGTGTGAACCCCCGTGTTGTGAACCCCCGTGTTGTGAAACCTGATGTCAGAGGGTGTACGTCCATCCTGGTTGCCACTCGAACGGCAAGGAGATCGCCTCGGCCAGCGGCATGCCGCCCAGCAGGTGATCCAGGGCCTAGTGCGTGGCACGGTGGCCGATGAGAAGCACCCACCCGCCTGGCCACGCCTTGCGCAGGTCGTCCAGGCATGCGGCGACTCGCGCGGTGGCCTGCGTGTAGCTCTCACCTGCTGTTCGCCGGTGGGCGACAACTCGACATCGTAATGGCCCGACGCCAGGCCCGCCTCGCTGTCGAGCGAGGTGGCGTGGGTTTCGTAGCGAAGCACGGGGTTCAAAAACACGGAGGTTTCCCTCCGTGCCCTACTCCTCGCGCAGGGCGGCGGCCGGGTTCAGCTTGAGACCGCGCCGTGCCGCCAGTCCGCACGTGGCTACACCCACCGCGCCGACCACGGCCACCACCGACGTGATGATGGCCGGATCCCAGGCCCGCACGTCGAACAGCAGGCTCGCCACCATGTTCCCCATTACCAGCGCACCAGCAACGCCGGCCGCGACACCAACCAGCACCGGTGCGGTCCCCTGCCGCAGCACCAGGCCGACCACCTGACGGGTTTCGGCGCCCAGCGCGACGCGGATGTTCATTTCCCGGCGGCGGCGGGCGATGCCGTACGACGCCACGGCGTAGATGCCGATCACCGCAATGAAGAGCGCCACCCCGCCGAAGACGGCGAGCATCTGCGCCTGGTAGCGACGGCCCGCCACCGAGTCGTCCACGATCTGCTCCATCGGGCGGGCGCGGCCGATGGCAGTCTCCGGATCGATGTCCAGCAGCGCACGGCGCACGGCGGGCACCACGGATAGCGGCGCCACGGCCGTCTTCACCAGCAGCGACGTGGACGGCCGGCTGCGCCACCAGTAGGGCACGTAGACCATCAGCGGCTGCTCCGCATCGTCCAGCGCGGTGGTCCGGGCGTCGGCGACGACGCCCACCACTTCGAAGCCCTGCTCGGTGGAGATGCCCCGGCTGAAGCGCTTGCCGAGGGGGTCCTCGCCGGGCCACAGGCGCGCGGCCGTCGGCTCGGAGATGAGGGCCGGTGCGGGACGCTTCGGGTCGCGCTCACCGTCGGTGAACGACCGTCCCCGCCGCACCGCGATGCCCATCGTCCGGAAGTACTCCGGCGCGACGAACCGGAAGTTCGCGCTGGGAAGCTCGGAGGCCGACAGGTTGGCGCCGTCGCGCGCGACGAAGTTCACCTGGCCTTCTCCGCGGAGCGGCAGCATCGACGTGGTGGCGGCACCTTCCACGCCGGGTAAGGTGCGAACGGCAGCGAGCATCCGGTCGTACGCCGCCTGCCGGACCGGTTCCTCGGCATAGCGCGTCGCCGGCAGCGCCACGTCCAGCACGAGGACCCGCTCGGCGGTGAAGCCGCGGTCCGCGCTCAGCACGCGAACCAGGCTCGTCACGAAGAGCGCGGTGACTACGAGGAGCGTCACCGACAGGGCCACCTGCGCCACCAGCAGCATCGCGTGGCCGCGGAGCCCGCGGCGGTCGCTGGCCACGGCCATCGCACCGATACGGAGCGCGGCCTGCGCGTCGCGGCCGGCCATGCGGGCCGCGGGGACCAGGGCCACGAGGAGGCCGGCCAGCACCGATACCGCCGCGGTGAACGCGAGCACGCGCGCATCAATCGTGACCTCGTCCACGCGCGGCAGATCCACCGGGGCGGTCCGCACGAAGATCGACAGCGCCATCCAGGCGACGTAGACACCAAGAGCGCCGCCGGCCAGCGCCAGCACGAGCTGCTCGACGAGCGCCTTGCCCACCAGGCGTGCCCGGCTGGCACCGAGCGCGGAGCGGACGGCCGTGTCCCGAAGCCGGCCGAGCGTGCGCGTGAGCGACAGATTGGCGAGATTGAAGCAGGCGATGAGGAGCACCGAGAGGATGGCGGCCAGCAGCACCAGCAGGCCGCGACGCGAGGTGCCGACGACGTGCTCGGAGAGCGGCGTGACCGAGGCGGCCAGCGTCACGGGCTCGTGCGCGGCTTTCGTGGCGATCTCGCCCACCTGGGCCTGCAACGCGTCCAGCTCCGCGCGCGCCTGCTCCGTCGTGACGCCATCCCGCAGCCGGCCCACCGCCTCGTTGTTGTGGTCGCCCACCCAGCCGAGCGACAGGCGCAGCGGGATGAACACGTCCGCAGCTGCGGAGAGCTGCTCCTCGCGCGGCAGCCGGAAGCCGGGCGGCAGGATGCCGACCACCGTGTAGGGCTTGCCATCCAGCACGATCGCCGTGCCGACGATGGAGGGGTCCGCGCCGAAGCGCTGGCGCCATACCCCTTCCGAGATGGCGGCCACGTCCGGCGCGCCTTCCGGGTCGTCCGAAGGCATCAGCGTCCGGCCCAGGGCGGCCTGCACCTCCAGGACGTCGAACAGGGACCCGCTGGCGTAGACCACCGACACCTGCGCGGCGCCGTCCCGGGCAGCCAGATTGGCGGGGCGCGTGGTGTACTGCGCCATCGCCTCGAACGACCGCGCGTGCGCGCGCCAGTACTCGAAGTGCCGCTCGTTCACCTCGAGGGTCGGGGCGCGGTCGGCCATTTCCCGCCAGATTTCGCGCAGGGCCACCAGCCTGGACGGTTGCGGGAACGGCAGCGGCTCGAGCAGCACACCGTTGACGATGGAGAAGACGGCGGTGGTGGCGCCGATGGTGAGCGCCAGGGTGAGGACGACGGTGGCGGCGTAGGTGCGGTCGCGGCGGAAGCTGCGGAGCGCGTCGCGGAGGTCGAAGAGCAGGGGTCCCACGGAGGGGTTAGACGGGCACACCGCCGGGCCGGTTCGTGCGTGCGCCCGACTTGACACCGTTCTTCCGCCTCTGCTGTAATCGCGCGCGGGCCATCATCCGCACAGGGTGATGGCCCTTTTGCGTTGTCCGCGATAACCGAGCCGCCCATGACCGCCGACCAGATGCTGCGCCTGATCCTGACGAGTCGCGTCTACGACGTGGCCCGCGCCACACCGCTGGACCACGCGCGGCGGCTGTCCGCGCGCACGCGCCACCACGTGTACCTGAAGCGCGAGGACCTGCAGCCGATCTTCACCTACAAGCTGCGCGGGGCTTACAACCGCATCGCGCACCTCTCCGAGGCCGAGCGCGCGCAAGGGGTCATCACCGCCAGTGCCGGCAACCACGCGCAGGGCGTGGCGTACGCGGCGCGGCACCTGCGGCTGAGCGCGCTCATCGTGATGCCGCAGACCACGCCGGCCATCAAGGTGGACGCCGTGCGCGAGCTGGGAGCCGAGGTGCAGCTCGCGGGCGACAGCTACACGGACGCGAAGGCCCGGTGCGACGAGCTGGTGCAGCAGACGGGCCGCGTGTTCGTGCACGCCTTCGATGATCCCCTGGTGATTGCGGGCCAGGGCACCATCGCGCTCGAGGTCCTGGGAAGCCAGTTGAGCCAGGCCGACACCATCTTCGTCCCCGTGGGCGGAGGCGGGCTCATCGCGGGCATCGCCAGCTACGTGAAGGCGGTGCGGCCCGACGTCCAGGTGATAGGGGTGGAACCGCACGAGGCCGACGCCATGCACCGGTCGCTCGCGGCCGGCCGGCGCGTGACGCTGGATCACGTGGGCATCTTCGCCGATGGCGTGGCCGTGCGCGAAGTGGGCGCGCTTCCCTTCTCGCTGGTGCAGGACACGGTGCACGAGGTCGTGCGCGTGTCGAACGACGAGATCTGCGCGGCCATCAAGGACGTCTTCGACGACACGCGCTCGCTGATGGAGCCGGCGGGCGCGCTGGCGGTGGCGGGGATGCGCGCGTGGGCCGAACGATCTGAGGCGCGTGGACGGACGCTGGTGGCCGTGCTGACGGGCGCCAACATGAACTTCGATCGCCTGCGCTTCGTGGCCGAGCGCGCCGAGCTGGGCGAGGCGCGCGAAGCGCTCTTCGGCGTGACGATTCCCGAGCGGCCCGGCGCGTTCCGCGAGTTCTGCGCCACCATCGGCCGCCGCGTGGTCACCGAGTTCAACTACCGGCTCAGCGGACGACGCGAGGCCCACATCTTCGTCGGCGTGGCCACGCGGTCACCGGAGGAGGCCGACGCGCTGGCGGCCCTCCTGGCCGAGCGGGGCCACCGCACGCTGAACCTCACGCACGACGAGGTGGCCACCCTGCACGTCCGCTACATGGTGGGCGGCCGTTCGCCGGACGTGCGTGACGAGGTGCTCTATCGTTTCGAGTTCCCCGAGCGCCCCGGCGCGCTGATGGACTTCCTCGACCGGCTCGGCGGGCGGTGGAACATCAGCCTGTTCCACTACCGCAACCACGGCGCAGACTTCGGCCGCGTGCTGGCCGGCTTCGAGGTGCCGCCGGGCGACGAGGAGGCGTTCGAGCGCTTCCTGGTGGGGCTGGGCTATCACTACGAGCGCGAGTCGGGGAACCCGGCGTACGAGATGTTCCTGTCGGCGTGAGGGGTCTTGGGTCTTGGGTGTTGGCTCCGCGGGCCCAGAGAAACTGACCGGTCCACGAGCACCGCGTCGATTCAGTACCCCTCGACCAGAAGGCCAGGCACGCGCCGGTAGTGCTCCACGTTCCGGGTGACGACAGGCATCTGGTGCGCGAGGGCGGTGGCCGCGATCCACAGATCATTGCCGCCGATGAGGCGGCCGTTCTCCTGAAGATAGCGGTAGGCGCGGCCGTACTCCCAGCATACGTCCGGGCTCGACTGCAGGACGTAGAACGGGGCGAGGAACGCTTCCCCTCGGGATCGATCGGCCATCGAGAGGCCGGCCGCGAGCTCGCCGGCCACCGTGAACGTCAGGTACAGACGGGCATCGGGATTGACGTCGAGAAACGCGATGGCCGGCCCCGGGACGCCGCGATTGTGCTCGCGCTCCAGGTCAATCAGGAACGACGTCTCCAGGATCAGCGGGCGGCCCACTTATCCTCCGGGGGCGAGTCACGCTTCGTCACCGCCTCGATGCGATCGAGCTCCTCGTCGGAGAAGCGCCGCTCGCCGGTTCGCGCGCGCTCCAGCAGCTCCGCGGCTGTCATCGTGTCTTCGGGCCATCGGGCCCGCAGCACGACCTCGCTGAACGACTCTCCCGGATATCGCCGGGCCGCCCTGAGGCGGTCGTACGCCTGTTTCTTCAGCGAGATGGTCTTCGCACTCATGCATGCACTATGCATATTGCACAGATCGCCAGTCAAGACCCGGCAGTCATTTATGCGTATATTCGAACTATCGAATATACTAGATAGCAGGTGACCACCCCGCTCCGCTCCTTCAAGGCCGAGATCTTCCAGGCCCTCGCTCACCCCACGCGCATCGCCATCGTCGAAGCCCTGCGCGACAGCGAGCTCGGCGCGGGCGCGCTCGGCGCGTCCCTCCAGATCGAGCAGGCCAACCTCTCGCAGCACCTGGCGGTGCTCCGCAGCAAGCAGGTCGTCGTCGGCCGCAAGGCCGGCAACCAGGTGTATTACTCCCTCCGCGACCCCGTCCTCGTCCAGGTGCTCGACCTGATGAAGCAGTACTTCCACGCGCACCTGAACGACACCGTAGCGCTGCTGAGCGAAATGGAACCGAAGAGAAGACGCCGCGCATGACATCCCTCATCTCCCGCATCCCGTGGCGAAACTGGCAGCCGAAGCTGGTCGAGACGCTCGCCACGTACACCCGTGAAGCCTTCATCGCGGACCTCATCGCCGGCCTCACCGTCGGCGTCGTCGCGCTGCCGCTGGCCATGGCATTCGGCATCGCCTCCGGCGTGACGCCGCAGGCCGGCATCTACACCGCCATCGTCGGCGGCTTCCTCGTCTCGCTGCTGGGCGGATCGCGGATCCAGATTGGCGGCCCGACCGGCGCCTTCGTCGTCATCGTCGCCGGCATCATCGCGACGCACGGCCTCTCGGGCCTGCTGATGGTGACGATGATGGCGGGCGTGATCCTGGTGTTCCTGGCCGTCACCGGGCTGGGGCAGGCCGTGAAGTTCATCCCGCGCCCGGTGGTGATCGGCTTCACCAACGGCATCGCCCTCCTCATCGCGTCCACGCAGCTGAAGGACTTCTTCGGTCTCGGCATCGCCGATCCGCCCAGCGAGTTCTTCGAGCGGATGAGCGTGATTGCCGAGTCGATGGGCACGGTGAACCCCCTGGCCCTGACGCTGGCCGTGGGGTCGCTGGCACTGGTGCTGGTGGTGCCGCGTTGGTTCCCGCGCATCCCCGGCTCCATCGTCGCGCTGGTCCTGGGCACCATGGCCGTGGCGGCGTTCGGCCTGCCCGTGGAGACCATCGGGTCGAAGTTCGGGTCGCTGCCGGGCAATATGCCCCCGGTGGACGTGCCCACGTTCCGCGCGGACCTCATCCTGCCGCTGCTGCCCTCGGCGCTCACGGTGGCGCTGCTGGCCGCGGTGGAGAGCCTCTTGTCCGCCGTCGTCGCCGACTCGATGACCGGCGACCGGCACAACTCGAACGCGGAGCTGCTCGCCCAGGGCGTGGCGAACCTGGCCGCGCCGCTGGTGGGCGGCATCCCGGTGACGGGCGCCATCGCGCGCACCGCCACCAACTTCCGCTCGGGCGCGCGCTCACCCATCGCGGGCATCGTCCACGCGCTCACCCTGCTGGTCACCGTGCTGCTGCTGGCGCCGCTGGCCACGTATGTACCGCTGGCCACGCTCGCGGCGGTGCTGTTCGTCGTGGCCTACAACATGGGCGAGTGGCGCGAGATCGGCAGCATCTGGCGCCTGGACTGGGCCGACAAGTCAGTGTGGATCATCACCTTCGCGCTGACCGTGATGGCCGATCTGACCGTGGCGGTCGAAGTGGGCATCTCGCTGGCCGCCCTGCTCTATATCTACCGGGTGACCGGCACGACCACCGTGTCGACGGTGACGCCCGAGTACATCGAGGACGGCCGCGTCCACGTGCTGCAGGACAAGCAGGTGCCGCCCTACGTCACCATCCTGCGCATCCACGGACCGTTCCTGTTCGGCATGACGGACAAGCTCACCGACGTGACGGCCGACCTGAAGCCGTTCGCGCCGATCGTGATCCTGCGCCTGCGCAACATGACGGCCATCGACGCCACTGGGCTGCACGCCATCGAAGGGCTGAGCGACCGGCTGAAGAAGTCGGGCCGCACGCTCATCCTCTGCGGCGCGCGGGCGCAGCCGGCCGAGCTGCTGCACCAGACCGAGTTCGTGGAGCACGTCGGCGAGGACAACATCGTGCCGCACGTCGACGCGGCGCTGGTGCGGGCGCGCGAGATCCAGTCGCGCTTCTCGGGTGTCGGAGAGGAGACGGCACGCGACCTGGTCGCAGCGTCGATGTAGGCTGTGGCGTGGACGTCTACCTGATCGACGGGACCTACGAGCTCTTCCGCCACTACTTCGCGGTTCCTCCATCGAAGGACGCGAACGGGCGTGAAGTGGGCGCGGTGCGGGGCGTGCTCACCTCGCTTCTCGGCATGATGAAGGCAGGCCAGACACACGTCGGCGTGGCCACCGATCACGTCATCGAGTCGTTCCGCAACCAGCTGTGGCCCGGCTACAAGACCGGCGAAGGCATCGAGCCCGATCTGCTCGCACAGTTCCCCTTGCTGGAAGAGGCGCTCGCCGGGCTCGGCGTCGTCGTGTGGCCGATGGTGGAGTACGAGGCGGACGATGCCCTGGCGTCGGCGGCGGTGAAGGCGGCGGCGGACCCGAGAGTGGAGCGGGTGCTGGTGTGCACGCCGGACAAGGACCTGGCGCAGGTGGTGCGCGGCACCCGCATCGTGCAGTTCGACCGGCGCGTCCGCACCATTCGTGACGAGGCGGGGGTCATCGAGAAGTTCGGCGTCCCACCCCCCTCCATCCCCGACTACCTGGCGCTCGTCGGCGATGCGGCGGACGGCTTCCCCGGCCTGCCCGGCTGGGGCGCGAAGTCGACGGCGGCGGTGCTGGCGAAGTTCAGGCACATCCAGGCGATTCCGGCGGACGCGACCACGTGGGGTGTGAACGCCAACCGCGCGGGCGCGCTGGCCGCCACCCTGGTGCGTGAACAGGAGAGGGCGCTGCTGTTCCGCGACCTGGCGACGCTCAGGACCGACGTGCCGGTGTTCGAGAACGTGGACGAACTGCTTTGGACGGGGCCGAAGTGAGTCGTGGGTCTTGGGTCTTGGGACTTGGGTCTTGGGACTTGGGATCCCGATCTTCGTGCCGTTCTTCGTATGCTTCGTGACTTCGTGGTCTCCTTTGTTACCGGAGCACCGCGTTGA
>Ga0105094_10000802_pt1 | contig 16008 bp, 17 predicted proteins | sample PPLLak1March2015_2_FD_87023 | JGI IMG/M metagenome (GOLD analysis project Ga0105094, IMG submission 87023) | Freshwater sediment microbial communities from Prairie Pothole Lake near Jamestown, North Dakota, USA - PPLs Lake P8 Core (3) Depth... | ecosystem: Environmental > Aquatic > Freshwater >...
CACGCGCCTTGAGGCGCAGGTCGGGTCGGCAGGCATGCGGCCTTCCGCCGTCGTCAGTCGAGGCGACCGACCCCAGGTCGGCAGCCGGGGCAGGCGGGAGCGAAGTGCGGCGCCGTTCCTGGTGCTGGGGCAGTCCGAGGAGGTAGGCGGTTGAGCGCGGTGGGACGTGGCGAGGTGGTGCAAATGGAGAGTCTGTCGGCGGGCGGCATTCCTGGCCGCTTCACGTGGCGCGGCCGCAATCACCGGGTGCGGGCGGTCGGCTCACTCCGTCCTGCGGCCCGCCCTGGCCGCGCGCCGATCGGGCGTACGTGGATCGAACTGCGGACCGACAGCGGTATGCGCTGTCTGATGTCGGTCGATGGTCGCGATGGGGTATGGCGCATGGAGCGGGTGCTTCCCGCCCGAGGAGGCTGACGTGGAAGTCGGCATGCTCTGGTACGACGCCGAACCGGGTCGGGCCGTTCCGGCGAAGATCGAGCGGGCGGCTGCGTACTACAAGTCGAAGTACGGCCGCAACCCGACCGTGTGCTTCCTGCATCCGGCCACGGCTGGGCCGCTGGGGGCTGCCTGCGTGGGCGGTGTTGAGGTGCGCACCAGCCCGGCCGTGCTGCGCGAGCACTTCTGGCTGGGGATGGGCCCGTCGCAGGGCGATGGGGAGGGACAGGCGCGTGTCCGGGGCGGTTGATGTCGAGCAGCCCCTGGGGCTTCGGTGGAGCGAGTCGGGGGCCGGGGTAGCGAAGGATCAGACCATCAGCCCGGCAATGAACGCATCCAGGGCGACCTTGTCATCGGTCTGGCTGGACTTGACGCTCATATCCATCGCCAGCAGCCGGCGCATGATGTCCTCAAGCTGAATCAACGTGAAGTGCCGGGCCTGGGCGGCGATCTTCCCCGCCACAAAGGGATGGACGCGCAGCGACTGACGCGGGTCCAGGCCGGAGTCGAGCGCCTCGCGAGCCAAGAGTAGCAGCCGGAACTGACGCACGATCATCACCTGCGCGTAGACCGGCGATTCGTCTTCCAGCAGCCTGTGGAGCCGGGCCAGGGCGGTGGCCGCGTCGCGCATCCCCAGCGCGTCGACCATGGCGAAGACGTCGCTCTGACCGCCGAAGGGCGTGAGGCGCTCGACGTCCTCGACGGCGACGGGGCGCTGGCGATCGACGAAGTCGAGCAGCTTGCCCAGCTCCAGATCAGCCAGGCGCGGCTCGTCCCCGACAAGTTCGGCGAGGAGGAAGGCGGCTTGCGGGTCGATCTCGCCGCCCAGCTGCCGGCAGCGCTGGCGGACCCAGCGGACGAAGGCCTCGCCCTGTGGGGCGCTGAATTCGCGCACCAAGGTCGAGTCGGGATGGTCATCGGCCCAGTCCAGCAATGGAGAGCGCTTGGGCTTGGCGCCGTGGCGATGAGGTTTCTCGGTCAGCGAGCGAGGTTCGATCAGGACGAGGCGGTCGTGGTCGGGAGATCCGCCAGCAGAGCCTCCAGTCGCGCTCGGCGGGCTTCGTCGGCGACCAGAGCGGAAGCGGGCCGGACGACGACCAGACGCCGTCGGGCAAGGAAGGGAGCCGCAGAGCACGCGTGGGCCAGGGCGCCAAAATCGAGGCCTTCGGCACTGAACTCGTGCAGGTTGAGCGCGGCGCTGGACGGATCGCCGAGCATGTCGCGCAGCCGGGTGACGAACTCGGCAGCGGCGAATTCATCGTCTCCGTGCAGAAGATACAGCGTGGGCGGTGGGGACTCCGCCATCGGTCAGCCGGCGGTGGTGACTCGATGGATCGGCAGCGGGCGGGATCGCTGGCGATGGACGGCGCGGATCTCGATCAGTCCGGGATCGGCCAATGTGGTCACCCGTTGCTGAATGGACATGCCGAGCGGCTGGGCGATGAGCAGCGCCAGGACGGCCACCAAGATCGCCGTAGGCAGGCGAAGCAGGCGGTCAGACGTCCGTTCGGAGGCGCGGCGTCCGCCCATGCCAAGGAAGACCGCCGAGCCGGCCAGAGCGCCGGCGGTGAGCAGATTGGTGCCGCAGTTGGGATGCAGCGCCAGTCGGCGCTGGCCCTGACGCAGGCGGTCGAGTGCCTCGAAGGCCGCCTGCTCGACCGCCTCCGTCGGCACGTCGCCGTACAGCGTGAAGCCGCGGGCGTCGGACCGCCCGATCAGCGGCCGCTGGGGGAAGCGCGCCGCCAGCAGGTGGATGGTGGCGTGTTCCAGGGCATGGTTGCGGCGAATGCGGACGATGGCTGGATGGGCGAGGGTGTCTTCGATCAGGCCGGGCACCGGTGACCTCCACGGAGCGCCGGGTCATTATACCGTGCGGTCGTTCCCGGGCTAACACGCCGCTTGAGGGTGAGATGGACTAGAATCGGGCAATGCCCTGGGACATCTACGGTCACGATTGGGCGGTCAGCCTGTTGCAGAGTCACATTGCCGGGGCGCGTGTCCGGCATGCCTACCTGTTCACCGGCCCGGATGGCGTGGGGAAGCGGACGCTGGCGCTGCGGTTCGCGCAGGCGCTGGAGTGCCAGTCGCCGCCGTCTGCAGGCGAGGTCTGCGGCCGCTGCCGGGCCTGTCGGCAGGTGCCCGGCCAGGCCTTCGCCGATCTGCACGTCGTCGAGTCAGGTGAGGCCGGCGGGACTGTGAAGGTCGAGCAAGTACGTGGGCTGCACAGGCACCTGTCGCTCTCGCCGCTGGAGGGGCGTCGGCGAATTGCGCTGCTTCTGCGGTTCCACGAGGCGACGCCGGGCGCGGCCAATGCGCTGTTGAAGACGCTGGAAGAACCGCCGGCATCGGTGGTGCTGCTGGTGACGGCGCGCTCGGCGGAAGCGCTACTGCCGACGGTAGTCTCGCGCTGTGAGGTCGTCCCGCTGCGGCCGTTGGCGCAGGCTGAGCTGTCGGACATGCTGGCGGCGCGCGGGCTTTCGCCCGAGGACAGCCGGCTGATCGCCGGACTGGCAGGTGGGAGCCCGGGCAAAGCCCTGCGGATGATGGCCGATCGAGGCTTGCTCGAGCGACGGGCGGAGCTGGTCAAGGACCTGAGCCGGGTATTGCGGGCCGGCCGGGCAGAGCGTTTCGCCCTGGCGGAGGCACTGGCCAAGGACCGGGCGGCGGCGGTCCTGGCGCTTGAGACCTGGCAGAGCCTGCTGCGAGATGTGCTGCTGACCTCCAGCGGGTCGCAGGTCGAGCGCATCAACATGGATCAGCGTGAGGAAGTGGAACGGCTGGCCGAGGCCAGGGCGACAGAGACGTGGGCGGAGGCGGTCGAGGCCGTCGAAAGGACCCTGACCGCCATCCAGAGCAACGCCAACCTGCGACTGGCTCTGGAAGTCCTGTCGCTCGACCTGCCTCGCTTGAATTGACCGGCCGCCGCGCGCCGCGGCGAAGGGGGCGGATGGGGCCGGCTAGGCCGGCGGCAGGCGAGGTTCTACCACCAGGCGGACGGCGGTGCGCTCGCTACCGCCGATGTCCACGGTCGTGAACTCAGGCAGGCAGACAACATCGATCCCATCCTCGTGCAGGTAGGTGCGCGCGATGGCCACGGCTTTAACCGCCTGGTTGACCGCGCCGGCGCCGATGGCCTGGACCTCGGCACGATTGTGTTCTCGGATGACACCGGCGATAGCGCCCGCGACCGCCGAGGTGCGCGACTCGGCAGAGACTTTGATGACATCCATCGGGCCCTCTCCCCTCCGGGCGCTCGGCAGGATGCCGCGCGGCGTTGCTGTGGGTGAAAGCATTGTATCGGATTCAATGGGGCGATACAAGCAGTGAATCCTCAACCGTCTCGTTGAGGATGCGACGGGGCAGACACCCCGCACTGGCAAGGAGACATTTCCTAGCGGGGGACGGCGGCCTCACATGAAGGTCAGCTCGGGTGGCCGTTGACGCGCTCGACCTCTTCCCGGTCGAAGACGACCTCCTCCTTCCCGGTCAGCTTCTCGTGGATCTTGGAGACGACCAGTTCCAGGTGGCTGCTTTGGGCCACGTAGTCCAGTTCGTCCGCTGGCACGGTCAGGACCGGGCAGAGCGTGAAGTTGGAGATCCAAGACTCGTACAATGTGTTCAAGCGAGCCAGGTAATCGAGCGGTATCTTCTGCTCGTAATCGCGCCCGCGCAGGGCGATGCGATGCTGCAGGGTCTCAACCGACGCACGCAGGTACACGACCAGGTCAGGAGGCGGAAGGAACTCGGTCAGCACGCGATACAGGTCCCGGTACGTGCTGTAGTCTCGCTCAGCGATGTAACCCTGCAGGTACAGGTTGTGTGCGAACACCTCGGCGTCCTCGTAGACGCTGCGGTCCTGGATGGCGGACGACGGATGATTGCAGAGCTGCCGGTGGGCGCGCAGACGGCGGGTCAGGAAGAAGATCTGCGAATGAAAGGACCAGGCGTGCATGTCGCGGTAGAAATCGGCCAGGTAGGGGTTCTCGCCGACGGGCTCAAAGAACGGCTCCCAACCCATCTGTTGGGCCAGGAGTTCCACCAGGCTGGACTTGCCGACGCCTATGTTCCCGGCGACTGCAACAAACCGCTTCATGCTCCGACCCTCCTTCCGATGTCACGCGCCGTTATCGTGCGCCCACTTCTCCAGGATGAGTTCGACATGATCCAGAAACGCTTCCAGTTCGTCGAGCCGCAGGCCGGAGGCGGTGGGCAGCAGGCTCATCTGGGCGAGCAACCCCTCCCAGGCCGATCGGTAGACGGCGTGGCTGGCGTCCTGCGGCAGGCTGCGAATGGCCTGGTCCCAGGTCTCCAAGAGCGGCCACAGGATAGCCTGCGGGTGTCCGGCTTCGACCAGTGCCTGGAACCCGGCCAGGTGGTATCGGCGGCGGACCGGCTGGAACCAGCCGTCCTGGCCTGACCGAGCCGCGGCGGCGTCCATGGCGTGCCCCCAGCTGGAGAGAACCTCGGGGAGCTGCCAGGTGGTCATCGCCTCGGCGTTAAGCAGGCGGAGGAAGGCGGAGTAGACCTCCGGGCTTCCCAGAGCGGTGGTGTTGCGTTCGAGTGCCAGGGTGAGACGGCGGCCCGCGGCCGGGGGCCCGGCCAGGCAGGCGGCGGCGTTGGCGCCTTCCAGTGCGGCCCGCAGGTAGCCCTGCGGCCAATTCGAGGCGTCCTCGAGGCGGGCCTGGTCGCGGCGCGCCTGGGTGAGGAAGGCTTGGGCGCGCGCCAGGGCATGGTCCGGGCGGTGGAACTGCCCGCGCGCGCCGGCCTGGGCGCGTTCGAAGAAGTGCTGCGGGTCGAACAAGAACACGGGTTCAGACAGCGCCGGGCCCCACCACGGATCGACGCGCAGCTGTGTGGGCTCGTTGTAGAACTCGGCCGTGTGATGGGTGATGTCCAGATGGACGTCGGGGGAAAGCGGCACGATCTCGGCCGGTCGCGGCGGAGCCTGCGCGTGAATGAGGACCAGATCGATGTCGGCCGCACCGCCGAGCAGCGGCTCGGCGAGCGCGGTGCTGCCGATCAGGTAGCCCGATAGGATGGGATCGCCGGCAGTGACGCGGCGATGGATCTCCTGCTCGGCGAGTTGGATCAGCTTCTCGCGCGTGATCCTCACGCCAGCCGACCTCCCTTGAGGGGCAGCTCAGGCTGGAAGGGCGGAATGCCCAGCGCGTCGCGTATGCGGTTGGCGATGAAGGCCAGGTGTTCCGGTCGGGCGACGAAGTCAAGGGGGTTGCCGTCGATGATCAGGACCCGGCCGCCTTGGTGCCGGGAGAAGAAATCGTCGTAGGCGCGATTGAGATCGTCGATGTAGCCGCGCTCCATGTTGCGCTCGTAGGAACGGTCGCGCATGGCGATGCGCTGCAGGGCAAGATCCGTGTCGACGCGCAGGTAGACGATCAGATCGGGGATCGGAATGCGCTCGCCCAGGGCTTCGTGCAACAGGCTGTATGTGTCGAGTTCGTCGCCCTCGAGATTGAGGCGGGCGAACAAGGAGTCCTTCTCGAATGTGTAGTCGGCTATCAGGTTGCCGCGGGCCAATGCCTGCGGGACGGCCACGCGCTGCTGCCGATAGCGGCTGAGCAGGAAGAAGATCTGCGTCTGAAATGCGTAGCGCTTGCGGTCGCCGTAGAAATCGGAGAGGAAGGGATTTTCCTCGAACACCTCCAACAAGAGCTCCGTGTTGAAGATGGGCTGGAGCAGGCGCGCCAGCGAGGTCTTGCCGACGCCGATCACGCCTTCGATCGCCAGGTACATGCCCTCTCCTGAGGACTGCGGGGAATCGCTGAACGCTTCCTAAAGAATACCCGGGATTGGAGGATGGCGCAACGGTAGGGTCTCACCGGCTGGTCAGCGCCACAGGTGGGGGTCAGGCGAGCGACTGCGGTTCGTTGCGGAACTGAAGGCAGTAGTGGTGGAACGTGTTGCTGACCCAGGCGCTGCCCAGGCCGTAGGGCGCCAGGCGGATGTCGTCCTGGCACCAAATGCGCTCGTCCTTCAAGGTGTATGTCTCGCCCAGCTGCCGGGCAAGGTCCCAAGCCAGGGGGTAGATGCGCCCGCGCTTCTTGACGTTCTTGACGATGATGGTCAGGTAGGCGCCGGGGCGCAGGACGGGCTGTAGCCCGCGGTAGATGTCGACCAACCGGGTGAGGAACTCTTCGTATTTGGAGACGTTGCCCAGGTCGGCGGGATCGTCGGAGTAGAACACGTCCAGTGCCGGAGCAGCCCGGCGGCGCCGCTGCGTGCCGGCGCCGCGCGCGCGCAGCATATCCCAATACGGCGGCGAGGTCAGGACGTAGTCGATCTGCGGCAGAGTCCAGCGCTCCAGGCGGGCGGCGTCGCCGACGACGACGTCGGCGGCCAGGCCGTCGGCCTCCGCCCCCAGGGCGGCCCGCTCCTCGGCCAACGCCTCAACGGCGATCTGCGCGTAGGCGGGGTTGAGTTCGATGCCGATCCCATGCCGGCCGGCGCGCAGACAGGCGATCAGGGTCGATCCGGTCCCGACCATCGGGTCCAGGACGATCTGACCGCGCTTGGTGAAGAAAGAGATGAACGCTTCCGCCAGCGTCTCGGGGAACTTGGCCGGGTGACGGAGCACATTCGGGCGGCGCGGAGGCGGATTGTGGATGAACCACGACTTCTGGAAGCGAAGCCATTCCTTGGGCGTCAGGTCGTTCAGGCGGTTGAGGCGGCGGCGGGGCTCGGGCATGGGGTCCTAGGGGGTAGACGGCGCAGTTGGCGAGGCCATGCGCGCGGGGGCCAGGGCGCGCACGACGACCTCGTCGAAAGAGACGGTCAGTTGGCCGGCGTTGCCGGTATGCAAGATTAGCCCGAGCCCGCCTGATTCGAGCGTGTCGTCGCGCAGGGAGAAGGCCTCCAGGCCGTTGAGGAAGAAGCGCAGCTGATCGCCGGACAGCAAGACGCCGATGCGGTTGTCGGCCGGTGCGCCGGCCAAAACCAGAAAGGTCTCCGTCGGCGGAACGAGCGCAGCCGATGTGCCGCGCAGGACGCGAGTGACTCGGGCGCTGCCATCGCAGGCAAGCGTGATGCGATAGTGGTCGCCGTTCTCGGCCACGCGGAACATGACGCCGTACTCGTCACCGGGTGAACACAGTTCCGTGCGAAGCTGGACCTCAAGGTAGTAGTCGATCGGCGGAAGGTACGGGCTGAGCACGTAGCGGATCGCGCCCGGTTGTCGAACGACGAACGTCAATCGGCCGTTGTTCAGGCTTGTGCTTTCCTGCTCGGCCTGGCGCAGGGCCCAGCCGCGGTCACGGGAGAAATCCTCTCGGTACAACAACTCACCCAGATCGGCCAGGACGTCGGGCGTGGAGGTCATGACCGGAGGCGGCGTGGGTGTGAGGCTGGGAGGAAGTGTCGGGAAGGCGAATGTGGGCGTCAGGCTGGGCGCGAGGGTAGGCGTGAGTGTCGGGAAGGGGCCCGGCTGGATCATGACGCAGCCTGCCATGAGCGGAAGGGCGAGGCACAGCAGGAGCCTGTGCCGGGCTCGCGGCCCAGGCCTGGCGCGGTGTCGCCGGACGCCAGTGGAGAGGCGGAGGAGTCGCCCGAGCATGGCCGGGATTCTACTCAAGGACCGCGTAGACGGCGGTCTCCGCGCGGGGCTGAACGACCGACGACGCCGACGGATGATGGGCTGGCCGCTGGATGCCCTCCAGGCTGTGAGGAAGACGCCGCCAGCCGGCCTGCAGCAGGCCGGCTGGCGGATTCGACGGCGAGCTGACCTCACGGAGTGATCGTCCACAAGGAGAAATCGTCGAAGTAGACACTCAGATCCGTAGTCGTTTCTGCGCTGGCGAACAGGCCGAAGTTGCCGGCCGTCAGGTCGAAGTCCTGCGCCTGGCCGATCACCTGGCCGTTGGCGATCGCGTACAGGTTCGGCCCGTTAGCCAGGAAGCCCAGGCGATTGGTGCTGTTGGGTCCAGGGCGGATGGTCGTCGAGGGAGCCCATTCCGAGAGCACGCTGACTGTGCCGCCCAGGAACCTGCGGAAGCGGTAGTGCCCATCGCAGGAGAACTCGAGCGTGTAGCCGCTGTTGAAGCCGTAGCCGCTGACGCGCACGGCGAGGCCATACGCGTCACGCCCGGTGCAGGCCTCGATCACGGCCGTAACCTCGGCGTAGAGATTGGCCGAGTCGAGCTCCGGTGAGGTGGTGCTCCACCAGATGAACGCGTCCGCCCGGCGATCCACGCTGTGCAGGCGGCCGGCGTCGACCTCGTTGGTTGCGCCCTCGAAGCTTGGCCCGATCCAGGTCAAGTCGTTGTCGAACGCGTCGCTGTAGTCCGGCTGAGCCAAATCCAATCCCGTACGCGGATCGCCAGCCGGCAAGGGCGCCAGGGTCACGGTCGGGCTGGCGCCGGGCGTGGGCGTTTCGGTGGGGGTGGCCGTCGGCGTCAGGATGGGCGTGGCCGAGGGCGGCGGCGTGAGCGATGGGAAGCGAGCCGTCGCCGGCTGGGCTGAAGCAGCCGCCAGCGTTCCGGCCACCGCCGTACGGGAAAGGTCGGGCGGAGGCTCGCCGGCCGCCGACCGGTTGCAGGCCGAAGCCATCAGGCCGATCGAGACGAGGATCAGGAGACGCCCGCTTCGCCTCATGGCTGGTAGGGGATGTTCCAGTAGGCGAAGTCGTCGAAGGTGGCGGTCAGCGGGTAGGCCTCCTGCGACTGGACGTAGACGGCAAAGAAGCCGAGGCTGTACGTGTAGCTGTCGTCCAGCGCCGCGCCGACCTGCTCGCCGTTGATGAACAGGACGAACTGGCCGCGGTAGCCCCAGATGCCCAGCCGGTTGGTTCCGTTGGGGCCGACCTGTATGCGCTCGTTGGGAGTCCAGTCGACCATCTCGAAGGGCGTCTCAGCCGGGCGCAGTCGCCGGAACCGCCAGGCGCCGTCGCAGGAGACCTCCAGGGCATAGCCGCTGGGCGTCTCGTCGGCTTGGACGCGGATGACGAAGCCCAGTGCGTCGCGGCCGAAGCATTCACCCAGGCTGGCGCTGACCTCCGCGTAGGTATTGCCTGAAGGAAAAGAAGTGTACGACCAGTAGATCGGTCGATCGCCGGCCACGTGGTCGACGCCGGTCATCTGGCCGTCGGAAACGCTGTAGGCGGCGTACTGGGGATCTGTGTAACGAAACCAGGTCGACGGGTCATCGAAGAAGTCGTAGTGGTCCGGCTGGGAGAGATCGAGAATCGAGCGCGGGTCTTCGGAGGAATCAACCTCGAAGGGGGTCGGCGTCGCGGCGCGCTCCAACCGCTGCACGGCTTGCGTCGGCTCAGGAGCGCCGATGTCGGTGGTGGCATCGGCGCCGGCGGTCTCCTGCGAGGGTGCCTGCCCCCCGCCGCCCAGAAGTTCGCTGGCCGTGCTACAGGCCAGCGTGAATGCCAGGAGGATCGTCAGTGCAAGAAACGGCCGAACGTGAGGCTGCATCGTCCCACCTCCCCTAGGGTGTAAGCATGACCTTACCGGACTCACCGGAAGCCATGGCGGCAAAGGCCTTGTCGAACTCGGCCAGCTTGAAGCGATGGGTGACCATCGGGGACAGGTCGACCGCGCCGGAGCGGATCAGCCCGCGGGCCTGGTACCACGTCTGCCACAGCCGGCGGCCGTAGATGCCGAGCACGCGAGCGGCCTTGAAAACGATGTGATGGTTCCAATCGAACTCGAACGCTCCGGGGGCGACTCCGAGCAGGGCCACCTCGCCGCCCGGCTTGAGAAGACTGAAGCCCTGGTCGATGGCCGACGGTGCGCCGGACATCTCGAGCAAGACGTCCACCCCCTCGCCGTCGGTGGCGTCACGCAGTTGCTCGAGCACCGGATCCTCACTGGCATGCAGCGCCAGATCGGCACCCATGCGCCGGGCGAAATCGAGGCGATAGCGGCTGACATCGGTGGCGTAGACGGCCCGCGCCCCGATGGCCCGGGCGACAGCGATGGTCATCAGGCCGACCGGGCCGCAGCCGGTGACCAGCACTTTCTTGGCGCGCAAGTCGGCGGCGAAGGCGGTGTGAACCGCGTTGCCGAAGTTCTCCTGGATGACGGCCACCTCGACTGGCAGGTCGGGCGGATTGGGCCAGGCGTTCTGTGCAGCGATGGCGATGTACTCGGCAAAGCAGCCGTCGCGGTCAACGCCGATCAGACGCGTGTTGGCGCAAATGTGACCCATGCCCGTGCGGCAGAACGAGCAGGTGTTGCAGATGACGTGCGACTCGAGTGAGACGAAGTCGCCCACGGCCGGGCTCTTGACCATCGCTCCCCGTTCGACCACTTCGCCGCAGATCTCATGCCCGGCGATGATCGGCGGCCGCACCCGGCTGGCGGACCACGGGTCCCACTTGTAGATGTGCAGGTCGGTGCCGCAGATCGAGGTGGCCCGCACTTTGACCAGCACTTCATCCGCGCCGATGGCCGGGATGGGCACCTCGGTCAGCAGCAGGCCCGGCGCGGCGGAGGGCTTGACGACGGCTTTCATCATCTCGGGCATGCAGGCAGGTCCTCCAATGAGGGGCTTAATCGTTGGGAGTATAGCATGAAGGGCCGCGCGCTCTTGCGGGCGCTATAATCGACTGGGACCTTTGTCCCAGGGAGGCTCGCGATGTTCTACCGCAGGATGGGCTGCACAGGCTTGAAGTTGAGCGCGCTGTCTCTTGGCGCCTGGGTCACGTTCGGGAATCAGATCGACGAGAAGGCGGCCGCCGACATCTTGCATGCCGCGTACGACAATGGAGTGAACTACTTCGACAATGCCGACGTCTATGCGGCGGGGAAGGCTGAGACGGTCATGGGGCGGGCGATCCGCGGGCTGCCGCGCACCAGCCTGGTGGTCTCCAGCAAGGTGTTCTGGGAGTCGATGCCCGGACCGAACGGCCGGGGCCTGTCGCGCAAACACATCCTGGAATCCTGCCACGCCTCGCTCAAGCGCCTGGGGACGGACTACCTCGACCTGTACTTCTGCCACCGCTTTGACACCGAGGCCCCCATCGAAGAAACCTTGCAGGCGATGGACGACCTGATCCATCAGGGGAAGGTCTTGTACTGGGGTACCTCGGAGTGGCGGGCCGGGCAGATCGCCCAGGCGCACGGGCTGGCCCGGGAGCGGGGCCTGTACCCGCCGTGGGTCGAACAGCCGCATTACAACATGTTCGTGCGCCAGACGGTCGAGGACGAGATCGCTCCGGTTGCCGAGGACCTGGGTTTCGGGCTGGTGACCTGGAGCCCGTTGAGGTCCGGCCTGCTGACCGGGAAGTACAACGATGGGGTCCCGGCAGGCACGCGCCTGAGCTTGAAGGGATACGGCTGGCTGCGGGACATCCTCAATCCGACCGACATAGCCAAGACGCGCCGCTTGGCTGGCGTGGCCGAGACGATGGGTGTGACCCTGCCGCAGCTGGCGACCGCCTGGCTGCTGCGTCTGCCCCAAGTGAGCAGCGTCATCACCGGCGCGACCCGCGTCGCCCAGCTGGAGGAGAACCTCGGTGCGATTGAGGTGGTCTCGCAGCTGACTCCGGAGATCCTCGAGCGAATCGAGACGATCCTGAAGAACAAGCCGCAGGCCCGCGACTAGGGCGGACCCCGCAGCCGGGTCAGCCTCCCGCGCCGAGGCGCAGATCGAGCCCGGCCGTGTCGTCGTAATCGATCCGGGCGGCGAATGCACGCCCGATCTGCTCCAGCCATTCGACGGCCCAGACGGCGTCGAGGCCGAACGACTCGGGCTCGATTCCCAACGGCAGTGCCAGACCTAACATGTCGAGCACCTCGGGCGATAGGTCGAGCTGGTATCGTCGAAAGTCGATTCGCCCGCTCAGGCCGTATTCGCGCCGGGTGACGTAGGTCTGCCAGTCGCCGGTATCCTCCATCAACTCCGCCAGGACCCAGCGGGCCCAGGCCAGCGCGTGGGCGCGCCCGGCCTCGATTCGATGCGGCAGCCGGCCGGTGCCGAAGGAGAGCAGGCGGATCTCGCCCGGAGTGAAGCGATCGCCGCTGTAGTGGACCGCTTCAACGGCCGCGTGATAGCAGGGGTTCCCGGCAATCCCGACGCCGCCGTCGACCCAAGTGTGAGTGATGCCATCCAGCGCGGCCGAGTGGGCCGGGAAGTATGTCGGCGCAGCGACGCTGGCCAGGACCGCGTCGCGCAGCGGGAGATGCCCCCACAGATGAGCGTTGCCTGGGCCGTCGCGCACGAAGAAGTCGGTGCGCGAGGTGCGCGTGTTCTTGCCGGTGATGAGGACATCGACGGGGAGGGCGTTGAGGGGCTGGTCGGCGCCCAGGGCATCCAGCGTCTGGGCGATGAAGGCGTTGCTGTAGCGGTGGTTCCCCAGATTTAACAGCACCTGCCACCACGGAAGGCGCTGAAAGGCCCGGCGGGCCAGATCGCGATAAAGCGCCAGGAGCCCGCGGGCGCTCACGCCCAGCGCCAGGCCGGCGGCGATAATCGCGCCCGTCGAAGTCCCGGCGATTAGATCGAAGATCTCCCGCGCCGGCTTGCCCTGGGCCGCCTCCAGGCGCACCAGGCAGGATAGGGGGATGAGGCCGCGGATTCCACCACCGTCGATCGACAGAATCGACCTCATGCCGGCCCCTCCCGCGTAAGATCATCCTCGGCCGTTTCGAAGCCGAAGGTCTCAGCGAAAGATTCGATCACGGCAGTGCGCACGCTTGCCATCGTGGGGGGATTCTCGAAAAGGTCCGCCAGGCTGACCACCGGATGATCGACCAATCCACAGGCGATGATCCCCTCCCAGTAGCTCATGTCGGGGTCGACGTTCAATGCGAATCCATGCCGGCTGATCCCGTTGACGTCGACCTTGACGCCGATGGCGGCGATCTTCGATGGCGCGCGGCGGGCCGCCGGCGGGCAATGCACGCAGCGCGAGGCGACATGCGGCTGCACCCAAACGCCCGTCAGGCCGCGCAGCTGACCGGAGACCAGCCCCAGCCGGGCCAGCGATCGGATCAGCGCCTCTTCCAGACGGCGGACGTAGCCCACATAGTCGGCGCCAGGCAAATGTCCGGATGGGTCGACGGTCCCCAAGGGCAGCAGAGGATAGCCGACCAGCTGCCCGGGCCCGTGGTAAGTGACATCCCCGCCGCGATCGACCCACTGAATCTCGATTCCGCGCCGCGCCAACTCCTGCGGCCCCCACAGCAGATTGGCCTCCTGGCCTCGGCGGCCGAAGGTGAAGGTGTGCGGGTGTTCCAGGAGCAGGAGAGTCGGCGGCGCCTCACCCGCCGCGATCGCTGAAGCCAGGTCCGTCTGCAGGTCCCAGGCCTGACGGTAGGGGACCTCGCCCAACCAGTGGACCTGGCAGACGGGCCTGGTAGTCGGGCTCATGCGGGGTCCGTCTTTCCGAAGGACGGGTCGGGTTCGGGACGGCGGGCGGCATAGCGGGTCAGATGGCTGAAGCCTGCCGCCTGGGCGGCGTCAACTGCCTGCTGGGCGCCGAAGCCCACATGTTGGGGAAGGTGCGCGTCGGAGCCGGTGGTCAGGCGCTGTCCGCCGGCCTGTCGGTACCAGGAGAGGATCACCCGCTCGGGCGCCACTTCGGCGACCGGGCGGCGCAGCAGACCGGTGTTGATCTCGAGAGCGATTCCATTCCGGACGCAGGCTGCCAGCACGGCGCGGATCTCTTGCTCGTAGCGCTGAGGGTCAAACGGACCGTAGACCTGCGAACCGTAGTGTTTGACGACGTCCATGTGTGCCAGGATGTCGAAGCCGCCGGCAGCCGCCATCCGCTCCAGCTCGCAGAAGTAATCTCGGTAAGCCTGATCCTGGCTGCGATGATAGAAAGCCCGATCCCATATCAAAGTCCCATCCACCCAGTGCAGTGCGCCCAGGCTGTAATCCCAGGGGAAGCGCGCCAGCACCGGCACGATGCTGTCCGCGTAGCAGTGAGGCTCGCCGATCTCGATGCCGGCCCGAATGGTCAGCGATCCGTCGAAATCGTGCCGGCAGCGCTCGAGCTCCTCCCACCAGTCATCGAAACGCAGGTAACCGTAGGCCGCGTCCTCCGGCCGCAGGTCGAAGTGTTCGGCAAAACCGATCTCAGACAGGCCGTGGGCGACGGCGGCGCGGCACATCTCCGCCATCGGAGTGTCACAGTCAGAGGAGAACGCCGTGTGGATGTGGTAGTCGTGCGGGCGAGTATCGGCCATTGTCCTGGAGCCGGCGCAGCGGCATGGAGTGTGCACATTATAAGCGGGGCGGCAGGCGGGCCGAAGCCGGGCTGCACGGGTAGAATCAGGTCATGCCCAGGGTCAGAGATCTCCTGCACAGGCGACAGGCGCGCCGAACGCACGCCGGGCGCCGACGCGCCTGGGTGACGGCCGGGCTGGCCTTATTCGGGGCCGCCTTCGTTGCGGCCGGCTTGGCGGCTATGCTCGGGGCGGCGCTGCTGGGCGACCTGCGCCAGGGGCTGCCGCCGGTGGACCAGATCGAGACGATCTTCGATCCGGCCACCGGCGGCGCGCCACGCAGCACGCTGTGGCTCGATAGCAGCGGCAGCTACCTGTTGTATGAGGCGGCCAACCCAGCCTCGGCGGCGCGGCGCGGGGTCAGCCTGAATCCGGCCTCGCCGGACGTGGCGCCGCCGGCGCTCGTCCAGGCGACAGTCGCCTTCGTTGATCCCGGCTTCTGGGATCACCGCGGCTACGAGGCTGAATGGTTGTGGAGCTGCGTGTGGGCAGGTCTGACCGGGCAGTCTGTGCCCGAGGGGGGAACCATCACGCAGCGGTTGGTGCGCAGCGCGTTGGCGCCGGCCGGCGATGCGGCTCTCCATCCGCTGGCGCGAGCGATCCGCGAGGCGCTGCTGGCCGCCGAGCTGACGCGTACCTACGACCGTGAGACCATCCTGACCTGGTACCTCAACAGCGCCTATTACGGTGAGGAGGCCTATGGGGCCGACGCCGCGGCGCTGGTCTACTTCGGGAAGCACGCCGCGCAGCTGGACCTGGGCGAGAGCGCGCTGTTGGCCGGTCTGCCGCTCGATGTGCGCGCTGACCCGTTCAGGTCACCGCAGCGGGCCAAAGCGCTCCAGGCCGCCGTGCTCGAGGCCCTCCTGAGCGCCGGCCTCCTGCCAGCTGAAACGGCGCAGGCGGCGCTCTCGGACACGCTCGAGCTGGTTTCCCCGTCGCCGAGTCCGGCCATCCGCGCGCCGGCCTTTACCCGCGCCGCCATGCGACAGATGGAAGAGCGCTTTGGCACGGAGTTCCTTCACCGCAGCGGGCTGCGCATCCTGACGACGCTCGACATGGATCTACAGCTGCAGGCCGAATGCGTGGCGCGGACGCAGTTGGCCCGACTTTCGGGCGGCGAGCCGGGAGCGGTCGCGAACGCTGCTGACGGGACGGCCTGCGTCGCGGCCGGGCTGCTACCGCCATTGCGCCCGGGGGACGCCCGGCTCGACCATCTCATCGGCGGGGCGGGCGCGGTCGTGCTCGACCCCCAGACCGGGGTTGTACTGGCCCAGGTCGAAATCGGGGACGGGGACTCGGGCGACGGCGCGCCGCGGCCTCCCGGGCCGGCGCTGACCCCGTTCATCTACATGGCGGGGCTGGCGCGCGGCACGACGCC
>Ga0105094_10000810_pt1 | contig 15947 bp, 13 predicted proteins | sample PPLLak1March2015_2_FD_87023 | JGI IMG/M metagenome (GOLD analysis project Ga0105094, IMG submission 87023) | Freshwater sediment microbial communities from Prairie Pothole Lake near Jamestown, North Dakota, USA - PPLs Lake P8 Core (3) Depth... | ecosystem: Environmental > Aquatic > Freshwater >...
ATCACATTGACCGGGGACTTTTCAAGGAGAGGGAATCGCCTAAAGACAACAGCATCTTTCAGGGCAGCACCCGCCGCTGACCCCTCACCCCATTCCTCCCATGTGTCGCACAGGAACTGGAAGACTCCAGGGCTGAGGGTGAGCAGGATGTCTCCGCCGCTCAGATGCCCTTCGAAAAGAGAAAACCAGGCCTCCAGCACCTGGCTCATGCCGGTTTGAGAAAGCCTGAGCAAGCCTTCCCCTTCAGGGAGATCGGACAGGGGCCCGGGAAGCTCCGGTTCGTCGATCAGTCCTTTGAGGGGGGAATCCTTTTCTTTCAAGGTTTTCAGCAAATCCTCGGCCTGACTTCCCTCCTCCTGGATCTCGTGGGCCAGGTGCAGGAAAAGGTTCCACTTCAACGCATTTCTTCTCCTGTCTTCATCAGGGCGGTCGCCCCTTCGTCGCAGCTCCCGCCTGATTTCCCAGGTAGCCTCCTCGACTTGAGAGTTGCTTTCTTTGAAGGCTAGGAATGCATCGAATCCTTTGTCATGGCATGTCCTGATCCATCCCCGGTACTCTGCAAGGAGCCTCTTGAAATCTCCGGAAGGCTTGAGGTCCTGCGGCGGCCGAAAAACCTCGACCGCGCCGCTTTGCGAAAGAGGCACAGGCTCATCCATGAACCATGGCCTGCCGATCTTGACCGACCTGAAAAAAGAAAGAATGACCTTGAGAGTTCTCTCAGGGACGCTTGATTCCGGACAAAGGATTGCAACCGGTTCAGTCATGATTGCGGGGAGCGGCCTCCTTTCGGTTTTCGACAGCGAACTCCTCTTCTTTGCTCCTGGGCAAGGATTTTATAGCACCTGCGTGAAAGATAATCAAAAAACCTCTTTTGTCCCGCCCGAGCCGGAACGTTCTTTTACCTTGACAGTTCAGCCTGAGTAGACTACAAGGATACGTTCAACTTATGTAAATGACTGGATAATACCATTCCCGGCAGGAGCGAGACGATCTTTCGAATCATGGAGAAAACAACAGGAGTACTCGAAGACAGAAAGAAGAAGACCGAGTCCCTAAAGACCATGGGGATCAGGCTTTACCCGGCAGGTTTCCGATGCGACCTCACGATTTCCGAGGCCATTGACCGGTTCGGAGGACTGGATTCCGAGACGCTGGAGAAGACAAAGGACTCTTTCAAACTCGCCGGCAGAATCATGGGCCTCCGGGACTTCGGCAAGGCCTGCTTTATCCATATCAAAGACAGGACAGGCCGCCTCCAGGCCTATGTCCGGAAAGACAAGGTTGGAGAGGATAAGTACAAAATTTTCAAGCTCATGGACCTTGGCGACTTTGTCGGTCTTCAGGGAACTTTTTTCCGCACGAAAACAGCCGAACTGACCCTATTGGCAGATGACGTGAATCTCCTTTCAAAGTCCATGAGACCCCTTCCTGAAAAATGGCACGGTTTGAGTGACGTGGAAACACGATACCGGCAGAGGTATCTTGACCTCATCGCCAATGAGGACGTGAGGACCGTCTTTGTCCTCAGAAGCCGAATCATCCAGTCGATCCGCGACTTTTTCATCAAAAGGGACTTTCTGGAAGTGGAAACCCCGATGATGCAACCCATTCCTGGCGGAGCCACGGCCAGGCCTTTCAAGACGTTTCACAACGCGCTGGGGATGCATCTCTACCTGAGGGTTGCCCCTGAACTCTATTTGAAAAGGCTCGTCATCGGCGGTCTGGAGAGGGTTTTCGAAATCAATCGCAACTTCAGAAACGAAGGGGTCTCGGTGAAACACAACCCTGAGTTCACGATGCTCGAGTTCTACATGGCCTACGCGACTTTCGAAGATCTCATGGAGTTGACGCAGGAACTCTTCAACCATGTGCTCGCGGAAGTCCTCGGTAAGAACATCATCGAATACCAGAACCAGACCATTGATTTCACTCCGCCCTGGCCGAGAATCGCCATGGTCGATGCTCTCACCGGAACAGCGGGCATGCCCCAAGAAGCCTGGAAGGACCTCCGCGCGGCAACCGCTTTTGCCAAATCCAAGGATATCGTTCTTACGAAAGACGACAACTTAGGCAAGATTCTCGCAAAGATTTTCGATCAACTGGTTGAGCCTGAACTCATACGGCCTACCTTCGTCTACGGTTACCCGATTGAAATATCCCCCCTTTCCCGACGCAACGATCAGGACCCCGAGCTTGCAGACCGCTTCGAGCTTTTTATCGGCGGCAAGGAAATCGCCAACGCTTTTAACGAATTGAACGACCCCCTCGACCAACGGGAGAGGTTTAAGGCTCAAGCGTCGCTCAGAGAGGCGGGAGATGAAGAAGCGCAGTATATGGACGAAGAGTATTTGGACGCCATGGAATACGGCCTGCCGCCTACAGCCGGGGAGGGGATCGGTATTGACCGGGTCGTCATGTTGCTGACCGACTCTCCTTCCATCAGGGATGTCATCTTCTTCCCGCACATGAGAACGAAATGAGTCCCCGGTCCTTCTCACCCCATGGAAAGAGTTTCTGCGCCTGGACCGCCCCTGCCGTTCCGGGAATGAAAAGACGTTCCGGGGTCCCGAACGAACCCGAAAGGGCGATACCTTAGCCTATGCGATTCGAAGCCTTTCTTGCCATCCGGTACCTCAAGGCGAAACGGAAACAGGCCTTCATTTCCGTGATCACGGTGATCTCCGTTGTGGGAGTCATGATGGGAGTCATGGCCCTCATCGTCGTTCTCTCGGTCATGAACGGCTTCCGGGAAGATCTCATGGGCAAGATCCTGGGGGTCAATTCCCACCTGGTGGTTCTGAGTTACGACGGCGCCTTTCTCGACTACGACAGGGTCGCGAGGGACACAAGCACCGTGGAGGGGGTTGTCGCCGCCACCCCTTTCATTTACAGCCAGGTCATGGTCAACAGCCAAGGGAGCGTTTCCGGATCGGTCCTGAGAGGGATTGACACGGCCACGGCAGGCAAGGTGATCGCCATTGACCGCATGATCAAGAGAGGTTCCCTCCAATCCCTCGATACCCTTCATGACGGGCTACCTGCGATCATTATGGGCAAGGAATTGTCCCGGATGCTGGCTGTCCAGCCGGGAGACAGCGTCACCCTCGTCTCTCCCATGGGGAAACTCACCCCTGTGGGAAGAGTCCCTCAGAACCGGAAATTCAAGGTCACGGCGATCTTTGATTCCGGCATGTACGAGTATGACGCGACCATGGTGTACGTCTCCCTGAAGGAGGCCCAGGACTTCCTCGGATTGGACAGCAGGGCGACGGGCGTTGAAGTCAAGGTCACCGACGTCTACAAGGCGGATCAAGTGGGCAGCGCCGTGACAAAGAAACTGGGCTACCCCTACTGGGCAAAGGACTGGAAACAGATGAACCGGAGCCTCGTCTCCGCCCTCAAGCTCGAAAAAATCGCCATGTTCGTTATTCTCATCATGATTGTCCTCGTGGGCGCTCTGAACATCATCAGCACCTTGGTCATGGTGGTGATGGAAAAAAACAAGGATGTGGCCATCCTGCGGGCCATGGGGGCGACCCGGAAGAACATCATGACCGTCTTCATGTTTCAGGGAGTGCTGGTCGGGGTGGTGGGCACCCTGGTGGGACTGGCTTCAGGCCTGGGGCTCTGCCATCTTCTGGCCAAATACAAATTCATTGAACTTCCATCGGATGTTTATTACATTTCCACTCTGCCCGTTCGTGTGGAAATGCTGGATATCGTGCTGGTGATCGCGGCAGCGTTGGTCATCTCCTTTCTGGCCACCCTCTACCCGTCCTGGCACGCTTCACGGTTGAATCCCGTGGAATCCTTGAGATATGAATGAGCCTTGGAGAGACTGCCTTGCTCGAACTGCAACAGGTGCATAAATCCTTTGAACACAATGCCCTCTCCATTGAAGTCCTCAGGGGAATCGACCTCGTGCTTCAACGAGGCGAAAGCCTGGCCATCACAGGCGCCTCGGGTGCCGGGAAATCAACCCTTCTGAACATCATGGGGACCCTGGAACCTCCAACGCGGGGTGTGGTCCGGTTTGGAGATCACAGCATCCAGGACATGGAGGAAACAGAACTGTGCAGGTTGAGGAACCGGGGCATGGGTTTTGTTTTCCAGTCTCACCACCTTCTCCCGGAATTCAACGCCTTGGAGAACACCCTGATGCCGGCGCTGATTGCGCGACTGAGCAGGAGAGAAGCGGCGGAAAGGGCGGAAGAGATCCTCACCCGTGTGGGGCTGAAGAAGAGGCTCACGCACCGGGTCGGAGAACTTTCCGGCGGGGAACAGCAGCGGGTGGCCATTGCTCGGGCTCTGGTCATGAGCCCGAAACTCCTCCTGGCCGACGAACCGACCGGGAATCTGGATATGACGACGGGAGACGGGATTGTCGACCTTCTGGTGAACTTGAACCGATCGGAAGAACTCACCATGGTCATCGTGACCCATAATCAGAAGCTGGCCCAGAGAATGTCGCGACAGATTGAGCTTGTCGACGGCAGGATTCATGTTGAAAAGCGGGGATGAAACCATGCGTCAATGCTTTCCGAAAAGAGAATGGATCACGAAGCCTCTTCAGGTTCTCCTGGTGCTCGGATTCGTTCTTTGCCTTCCCTTTGCGTCCGGCGCCCAGCAGAAAAAGACCGCTGCAGTCCTGCCCTTCACCATCTATGGCCCCCAGTCCCTCGAAGCCATGAAAACCGGACTGCAGAGCCTGTTGACCGATCGACTGGCCAAACACGGCATCTCCGTGATCCCTCAGAACGAAGTCAACCGGCACCCGGTGGCCTCCCTTCCTGCCCCGGACCCCGGAGAACTCATCCGCCTGGGTAAAGACCTCGGAGCGGACCTCGTCGTCACCGGCAGTCTGACCCAGATCGGGAAGAGGATCAGCTTAGACCTGAGAGCGCTGGACGTGACCGGAGAGAAACCGCCCTTCTCTCTCTTCATGGTGGAAGACGACATCGATCGGCTCAATGACGCGATGGACCGAGCGTCTAAGAGCCTTTACAACCAGATCGTGGGGATCGCTCAGATTGACTCCGTCCTCGTGAAAGGCAACCAGCGCGTTGAAAGCGATGCCATTCTTGCGATCGTGGAAAGCCGGAAAGGCGAGAGTCTGGACTTCGACAAGCTCGACAAGGACCTCCGCGCCATCTACGCCATGGGATATTTCAATGATGTTCGCATCGAGACCGAAGACGGCGCCAAAGGGAAAATCGTGATCTTCACGGTGAGCGAAAAACCTTCCATCGGAAGAATCAACTTCAAAGGGAACAAGAAAATCAAAGCGGAGGACTTGACCAAAGAATCCGGCATCAAGCTTTATTCCATCTACAATCCCAATGAAGTGAAGCAGAGTGTCGGCAAGCTGAAGGACTACTACCGCCAGGAGGGCTACTACACCGTCGAGATCACGGACAAAGTCGAGGAGATCCCTCGGAACGAAGTGGCGTTGACCTACGAGATCACCGAAGGGGAGAAAATCTACATTCAGAAGATCGAGTTCATCGGGAACACGAAATTCAAGGAAGGCAAACTCAAAGACGTGATGGACACCAGCGAAAAAGGACTGCTCACCTGGTTTACGAAGTCCGGCGTGCTGGACAAGAAAAGGCTCGAAACCGATGCCCAGAAGATCACCGTTTTCTACCAGAACCAGGGATACCTCCGGGCCAAGGTGGGCGAACCCGCGGTGCGGTACGAGTCGGGATACGGACTGGTCATTACGATCGAGATCGTCGAAGGGGATCAGTATTTCGTCAACAACGTCGACATTGCAGGGGACCTCATCCGACCGTCTGAAGAGCTCCTCAAGTTAGTGGCTATGGTCAAAGGGGAACCCTTCAGCCGGGAGATCGTTCGAAAAGATGTCATGACCTTGAGGGATGTTTACGCCGATGAAGGTTATGCTTACGCGGAAGTGGTGCCCGTGACCCGGGAAGACGACAAGGCGCACACCGTGGACATCACCTACCGGGCCGCCACGGGCAACAAAGTCCGGTTCGAGCGGATCACGATCACCGGAAACACCAACACGAGAGACAAGGTCATCCGCCGGGACCTGGAAGTCTACGAAGGCGAATACTTCAGCGGATACGGGATGAGGAAAAGCACTGCAAACCTGCATCGCCTCGGCTTTTTCGAAGACGTGGAAGTCCAGACCAAGAGAGGGAGCTCCGATGACCTGATGGACCTCAACATCAACGTGAAAGAACGGCCCACGGGAAGTTTCACCATAGGGGCCGGCTACAGCGGTTATGAGGGCGCCACGGGGACCATGCAGGTCTCCCAGAACAACCTCTTCGGAACAGGCCAAAGGTTGGTAGGCTCTTTGAGGGTAAGCGCCATAAGCCAGTTCTTCGATATCCGGTTCACGGAACCGAGGCTGAACGACACGAAGATCTCGGTCGGTGCTGATATATTCAAGTGGGAATATGAATACGACGACTATACCCGGGACAGTTTTGGGGGTGCCCTCAGGACCCGTTTTCCCATAGGTTTTGATCCCGACTTCACAAGAGGCTACGCAAAGTACATCTATGACGACACCACGGTGTCCGACGTGGAGCCCGGGGCCGCTTTTGAAATCAGGGACATGGAAGGCAGAAATCTTACCAGCAGCATAACCGTCGGCGTGGACCGGGACTCCAGGGACAGGCCTTGGAACACCAGGAGCGGATCCTACAACAACCTCTCCCTTGAGTACGCCGGGGGCCCCTTGGGTGGAGACGTCTTCTACAATCGATACGAATTCACGACCCAGTGGTTCTTTCCGTGGCGCTGGGACACCTCCTTCATGGTGGAGGGACGCTGGGGGTATGTGCAGCAGAGAGAGGGAGGAAAGCTCCCGGATTACCAAAAGTACCGCCTCGGCGGAATCAACACGGTCCGGGGCTATGATAAGGATAGTATCACACTGAAGGACCCCGCAACAGGAGACGAGCTCGGCGGCGAGAGGATGATGATTTACAACTTCGAGTTTCGCTTTCCTGTGCTCAAGGAACAGGGCCTCCTGGGGGTCGTCTTCTTCGACGCAGGCAATGTGTTTGACGAGGAGGATACGTGGAACTTCACTGACATACCGATGTCCGCTGGCGTTGGAGTCCGCTGGTATTCTCCTCTGGGCCCCATACGAATTGAGTATGGCTACATCCTGAATCGCCGGCCTCAGGATTCAACAGGCGGGGTTGAGTTTCAGATCGGCGGAGCATGGTAATCATCACTTCTGGCTTTTGAGCCAAGATCATTTTAGAACACAAGGGGGAGTTATGAAAGGATTAAAAGGCTTATTTCTGTCAATACTCACGGTGGTGTTCTTGTTTCCGGCTGCTCCTCTGGCAGCTCAAGCCGTGAAGGTCGGGGTTGTGGATCTGCAGAAGTTTCAAAAGAATTCCAAGGCGTTTCAGAAAGCCAGCTTGTCCGTCAAGAAGAAGTTTGATGACATGCAGCAGAAGCTGAACGAGGAACGAAGTAGTCTGGCAAAGCTCGAAGAGGAGTTCAAAAAGCAGACGATGATGCTCAGCCTGGACGCTCAAGAAGACAAGAAAAGGGAACTGGAAAAAAAGCAGCGCCATTTCAAGTTCATGTATGATGACTTCACCCAGGAAATGAAAGAAACCGAGGTGGATGCCATCAAAAAGGTCATGAAGGAACTTGAAAAGATCGTAGAAAAAATGGGGGAAAAGGAAGGCTACACGATCATCCTTGAAAGAAGGACCCTTGGCCTCCTCTATTTCAACAACACCATCGACCTGACCGATCGAGTCACAGACGCCTACGACAAACAGAATCCCTAGGGAGGGAGGGTTGGAATTCAGCGCCAGAGAGCTCGCGGATCGAGCTGGGGGTAAGGTTCTGGGCGATGACCGGGTGATGCTCACGGGCATCGCCTCGCTGTCTGAGGCCTGCCCGGGGCAGATTTCCTTTTTTGCCGATCCCCGCTTCAAAGGGCTTTTGAAGACGACCCAAGCCTCCGCGATCCTCATTGCAGAACCGAGCGCCGAGTTCGAAGGCTCGCAGATCATCGTTCGCAACCCGGCCCTCGCCTATGCCAGGGTAGCGGCCCTTTTTGCGCCTCCTCCAAAGGTCGTGGGCATTAGTGAAAGGGCTTTCATCTCGGAGAGTGCGGTCATCGGCGACAAGGCTTCCATTTATCCCTTGGCCTACATCGGGGACCAAGCGGTGCTCGGTGACCATGTGATTGTCTTTCCCGGAGTCTTCATCGGAGACAGGGTCAAGATCGGAAACAACACTGTCCTCTATCCCAATGTCACGGTCATGAACGATTGCGTCATCGGAGCGGAGGTCATCATCCACGCAGGCACCGTGATTGGAAGCGACGGATTCGGATTTGTCCGTGACGGATCGGTCAACGTAAAGATCCCCCAGTTGGGAACCGTTCAAATCGACGATCACGTGGAGATAGGAGCCAACAACTGCATTGATCGGGCGGCCCTCGGAAAAACATGGATCAAGCGGGGAGTCAAAACCGACAACCTGGTGCAGATCGCTCACAACGTCGTGATCGGTGAAGACACCCTCCTTGTGGCGCAGGCAGCGATCGGCGGAAGCGTTTCCGTAGGAAACCAGGTCGTGATCGGCGGCCAGGCCGCCATCCGCGATCACCTCCGCGTGGAGGATCGGGCCATGATCGGTTCGCAGTCCGGCGTGGCCAAATCTCTTGGGCAAGGGGAAATCGTCTCCGGGTCACCGGCCATTCCCCACCGGGTGTGGCTCAAGACATCCGCTCTGATTCCGCACCTGCCCGATTGGGTGGCCCGTATCCGCCGATTGGAAAAAAGGCTGGACGATTTGGAGTCCTAGGCGGTCATTTACCCGCACTGCTCGCAGGGGATTCGTCGATCAGCCTTTGGTTGCGATCAAAAGCCGCATAGGAAAAGCGAGGAACGCTATGAATCTTCCGCTCGGCTACGAAGAAATTGTCAAAATCCTCCCCCACCGCTACCCTTTCCTGCTCGTGGACAGGGTGACGGAGCTCGAACCCGGAAAACGGGTGAAGGGGATCAAGAACGTCACGATCAATGAACCTTTTTTTCAAGGCCACTTTCCCGGCAACCCGATCATGCCCGGTGTGCTTATCATCGAGGCCATGGCCCAGGTCGGGGGAGTCCTCGCCGGATTCTCCATGCCCGAAGACATGAAAAAGGAGGGTCCTCGGGATTTTTACTTCGTGGCCATGGACAAGGTGAAATTTAGGAAGCCGGTGGTTCCGGGGGACCAGCTTGTTTTTGAACTCGTCACGCTCAGGACAGGCTCTCGAGTTTGGAAAATGGCGGGAAAAGCCTTGGTGAACGAGGAGCTGGTTGCCGAGGCGGAACTCATCGCCACCATCGCTTGAGAGAAGCCGGTCAAGAACCCAGATGAAAATCCATCCTACAGCAGTAGTCAGTCCTCGCGCGGAGTTGGCGGAGGGGGTTCAAGTCGGCCCCTACTGTGTGCTTCACGATCACGTGAAAATCGGCCGCGACACGGTCCTGGCTTCCCACGTGGTGATCGAAGGACGCACGGAGATCGGGGCAAGGAACCGGATCTCTCCTTTTGTATCCATCGGGTCGCCGCCGCAGGATATCGGGTACCGCGGTGAAGACACGGCCGTGAAAATCGGCGACGACAACATCTTGCGGGAGTTCGTGACGGTGAACAGGGCAACCACCAAGCAGGATGGGGTCACGATCATCGGCAGTGACAATTACCTCATGGCCTATGCCCACGTGGCCCACGACTGCGTCCTGGGAAACAGGATCATCATGTCGAATGTGGCCACCCTCGGGGGTCATGTCTCCGTGGGAGATTACGCGATTCTCGGCGGGCTGGCTGCGGTTCACCAATTTGTGAGAATTGGGGCTTACGCTTTCCTCGGGGGCAAGACGGGTGTCGATCGGGATGCCCCCCCTTTCATGATCGTGGCAGGACCCAGAGCAAAGCTCTACGGGGTCAACCGGAAGGGGCTCCAGCGCCTTGGTTTTTCCAAGGAGAAGCTGGACGGCCTCAAGAAGGCCTACAGCCTCATCTGGAGGGAGAACACCCTGTTCAGCGAAGGAGTGAAGAAAGCGAGACAGGAATTAGAGCCCTTTCCGGAACTCGACATGCTCCTCGATTTCGTGGAGTCCTCAAAACGGGGAGTTCTCCGGTGAGGGTGGACACCCAAAAACCCCGGGACAAGGAAGTCCTGGGATTGATTGCAGGAGGAGGCGTGTTTCCGCTCATGGTGGCGGACGCCGCCAGGAGCAAAGGGTTGCGTGTGGTCGCCGTGGCCCATGAGGGCGAAACGGATCCCCTTCTTGCTGAAAAAGTGGACGAGATCGCATGGATCAAACTGGGACAGCTTGGCCATCTCATCAAGGTCCTCAAGAAAGCCGGCGTCACAAAGACCGTGATGGCGGGCACGATCAACAAGAAGAAGATGTTTGAGAATGTCCGGCCCGATCTGAGAGGCCTGACCCTTGTGTCCAAGCTGGCTATCTTCCACGACGACGACATCCTGCGAGCGGTCGCCGGGGAACTTCAAAGGGAAGGAATTCACATCGTCAGTTCCGCTGAACACCTGCCGGAACTGTTGGCTCCCCGCGGGAACCTGACCCGCAAGAAGCCGAACCAGTCGGAGCGAGAGGATGTGGAGTTCGGATGGAAAATCGCCAAGGAGCTCGGTCGTCTGGACATCGGCCAATGCGTCGTGGTGAGGAAAAAAACGGTTCTTGCCATGGAGGCCATCGAGGGCACGAACGAGACCATCCTTCGGGGAGGGAAGCTCGCAAAGGAAAAAGCCGTAGTCGTAAAGGTCAGCAAGCCCAACCAGGATCTCCGTTTCGACGTGCCGGCCGTGGGCCCGGACACGATTCAGGTGATGGCCCAGGTGAAGGCCTCGGTCCTGGCCATCGAGGCGGGTAAAACTTTGCTCTTTGACAAACCCGCCATGATTTCATATGCTGATCGATCGAGTATTGTCATTGTGTCGCTTTAGTTCTCACAGAGACCGAGACCTTGTGGACCGAAGGGCCCTTCCTCTTTCATAAACGGTAAGGTGGAGACAGTCAGGGATTGAAGCAAAAGCGCATCAGAGTGGGTGTGATCGGGGTCGGCCACCTTGGAGAGTACCATGTTCAGAAGTACAGAGCCATCCCCGCAGCGGAGCTCATCGGCATTGCGGATAGCGATTCCGCCCGCGCTGCGTTGATCGCTGACCGATACGGGACAACGGCTTACCGCGACCACCACGATCTCCTCTCGCAGGTGGAGGCGGTCAGCCTTGCCGTGCCCACGGAGAAGCATTACGAAGTGGCCAAGGACGTGCTGGCGGCAGGCGTTCATCTTCTGGTGGAAAAACCGATCACCTACCTCCTCGAACCGGCGGACACCTTGATTCGTATGGCCAAGAGCAGAGGGCTGGTCCTTCAAGTCGGCCTGGTGGAGCGGTTCAATCCGGCGGTCGTGGAAATGGAAACCCTTCTGACCTGCCCCGTGTTCATTGAATCCCACCGGATGAACGTCTTCACTCCCCGGGGGACGGACGTGGACGTGGTTCTCGACCTCATGATTCACGACCTGGACATTATCCTTCACATCGTCCGGTCCGAGGTCAAGGAACTGCACGCGGTCGGCATGTCCGTGCTCACCGACAAGACGGATATCGCCAACGCGCGATTGATTTTTGAAAACGGAGCTGTGGGCAACCTGACCGCAAGCCGGGTTTCGGACTCGGCCTTGCGGAAAATTCGGATTTTCCAGCAGGACGCCTACATGTCCGTGAATTGCCTCAAAAGGGAGTTAACCGTCACGAAACTCGACGGTGTCCTGAGAGATGCCAACAACTTCCCTCAGGTCACTTCGAACAAGATCCAGTTCCCTGGCCGCGACCCCCTGGCGGACCAGATCGCTTCCTTCATCAATGCGGTTCTCAAAGGGTCTGAACCGGTTGTTTCCGGTCATGACGGACGAAGAGCGCTCCAGTACGCCCTGGCAATCATCGATCAAATCGAGAAGGGTTCCAGAAAATTCCAGGCCGTGTGCTGATCCCGTGAATTCAAGACTTGTGCTCATTGTTGCAGGAGAAGCCTCCGCCGATCTCCACGGTTCCCACTTGGTCGCCGCTCTGAAACGGCTCGACCCGGGGTTGACCTTCTGGGGCATCGGAGGCTCATGCCTGCAGGAGACCGGCGTTCGGATTCTGTTCAATTCCTCCGAGATGGCCGTCGTGGGCATGACAGAGGTCGTCTCGCGGCTGGCCACGCTCACGCGAGCCTACCTGACGCTCAAAGCCATTCTCCGGAAAGACCGGCCGCTCCTGCTCATCCTATTGGACTACCCCGACTTCAACCTGAGACTTGCCCGTGCGGCAAAGCGGTTCCACGTCCCTGTTCTTTATTACATCAGCCCCCAGGTGTGGGCCTGGCGAAAAGGCCGGGTTGAAACCATTCGGCGCTGCGTGGACCGTATGGCGGTTATCCTGCCCTTTGAAAAAGACTTCTACAGGGAAAAAGGACTTCACGTTGAGCATGTGGGCCACCCTCTCCTGGAGGAGATCCCCACCGATCTGGACGGGAAAAAGGTGCGCATGGAACTCGGCCTTGACCAGGCCTCCCCTGTGCTTGCGCTTTTGCCGGGAAGCAGAAAAGAGGAAGTCACCAACCTCCTCCCCGTGATGATCGCGGCTGCCGAGAAAATCCGTTCCAAGCACGCCCGCCTGAAGTGTCTCCTGCCCCGGGCATCGACCATTCCAGCCGAACTGCTTGACGGGCTCCTCAGGGAGTCCTCCCTCGACGTCCAGGTGATCCAGGGCGATGTCCACCGCGTGCTGAAAGCCTGCGACCTTGCCCTGGTCGCTTCAGGCACAGCAACCCTGGAAGCCGCGATCCTGGAGACTCCCATGGTCATCGTCTACCGCGTCTCCTCTTTCAGTTACTGGATCGGACGGATGGTGATTTCAGTCCCCTTCATCGGCCTGGTCAACCTGGTGGCCGGCGAAGAGGTGGTTCCCGAGTTGATTCAGGGCGACGTGACCCCGGAGCGGCTGGCGCGGGAGGCCCTGGACATCCTTGACCATGACGACAAGCGCAGGGATATGGTAAGAAAGCTCCGTGCTCTCAGAGAGACGCTCGGCCGAGGCAGCGCCTCCGAGAGAACCGCCCGGATCGCCCTTGAAATGATCGAAGCCTCCTCAAGCGGAGGAGAGACCAAGAAGAGGTGACATGATGGCAAGGACTGTTTTGATCGTGGATGATGAGGCGAGCATCATCCAGTCCCTGCAAGGCATTCTGACCGACGAGGGATTTGAAGTGATCAGCGCCGACAGCGGATCTTCGGCGATGGAAAAGATCGACGAACTCATGCCCGACATCGTCCTGCTGGATATCTGGATGCCGGGCATGGACGGCATCGAGACCTTGATCAAGATCAAGGAATCTCACTCCGAAATGCAGGTGGTCATGATGTCGGGTCACGGCACCATTGAGACCGCGGTCAAGGCCACCAAGCTCGGCGCCTACGACTTCATTGAAAAACCCCTTTCCATTGAGAAACTTCTGTTGGTGATCAACAATGCCGTGGGGTACTCCCGGCTGGAGGAGGAGATCCACCTGCTCAGGGAGCAGACCAAAGACAAATACAACCTCACCGGAGACAGCGACCCAGTCCGGCAGCTCAAAGAACAAATCAAAATCGTGGCGCCGACCAACGCCTGGGTTCTCATTTCAGGCGAAAACGGAACCGGCAAAGAACTGGTGGCCCGCGCCATTCACCGGCTCAGCAAACGCAGTCTCAAACCCATGGTCGAAGTGAACTGTGCGGCCATTCCCGAAGAACTGATCGAGAGCGAGCTCTTCGGACATGAAAAGGGCGCCTTTACGGGCGCCACGGCCATGAAAAAAGGCAAATTCGACCTTGCCCACGAAGGCACTCTGTTCCTCGACGAGATCGGGGACATGAGCCTCAAAGCCCAATCCAAGACTCTCAGAATCCTTCAGGAGCAGAAATTCGAAAGGGTCGGCGGCTCCAGGACCATCCACGTGGATGTCCGGGTCATCGCCGCCACCAACAAGGATCTGGAGGCGGAGATCGAAAAAGGCAGGTTCAGGGATGACCTGTATTTCCGCCTGAATGTCATTCCCATCCGGGTTCCACCGCTCAGAGAGCGCACCGAGGACATCCCTCCCCTGGTCAAAGAATTTCTGAAGGAGATGGCTCTCAACACCAACACGGCACCCAAGGAGTTTTCTGAGGAGGCGATTCAGGTGCTGAAGCGATATCACTGGCCCGGGAACATCCGGGAGCTGAGAAATCTGGTGGAAAGGCTGGTGATCATGACCCAGGCAAAGGAAGTGCGAGCAGAGGACATCCCCGCGCCCTTCAACAAACAAGCCGATGCGGAAACCGCGCTGACCTCCACTCTGAAAGCCCGCTCCTTCAAAGAGGCCAAAGAAAATTTTGAAAAGGCCTTCATCGCTTCCAAGCTTCAGGAGTTCAAGTGGAATGTTTCTCAGACCGCCGATGCCATCGGCATTGAGAGAAGCAATCTGCACAAGAAGATCAAAGCCTATGGCCTGGATAGCCTTAAGTCCTCGTCGAGCTGAGGAACCTGTCCCAGATTTCCTTGCGGCCTTCTCCGGTCTTGGCTGAAAAAAGGATGGGTTTTTGAGAGACGATTCCGGAGAGGTTTCTCCCCATCTCGCGAACCCGCGAATCTCTCTCCCTCCGGGTGAGCTTGTCCACTTTGGTGAGGACCGGAATAACGTTTTTTCCTTCCTGCTCCAGCCACTCCATGAGGCTCCTGTCGTCTTCCTCAAGATCCCTCCGGATGTCGAGGATCACGACCACCGCTTTCAGGTTTGGACGGTTCCTGAGATAGGCCTCCACCATGCCGCGCCATGAGCTTTTCACCTCGCGAGAGACCCGGGCATACCCGTAGCCGGGCAAGTCGACGAAGGTGAAGCGGTCATTGACACGGAAGAAATTGAGAGCCTGGGTTCTGCCGGGCGTAGAGCTTGTCCGGGCCAGGTTCTTTCTGTTCACGAGGGCATTCAGGAGGGAACTCTTGCCCACATTGGATCGCCCTGCAAAGGCCACTTCGGTTTTGTCGGGCGGAGGGTACTGGCTCTCGTCAAAGGCACTCTTGAGGAAGGCTGCGTCCATTACCGGCTCCTCAGATACCCTTCGACGCGGTCCAGCCCTTCCATGATGTTCTCGATGGAATTGGCATAGGAGATCCGGATATAGCCTTCTGCGTTTTCGCCGAAATCAATCCCCGGCGTGACCCCGACGCCGGCCTTTTCAAGGATGTCAAAAGCCAGGTCATAGGAATTCTGAGACAGATGGCGGACGTTCACAAAAAAGTAGAAGGCCCCCTCCGGCTCAACCTTCAAGACAAAGCCAAGTTCCCTGAGCCGCCGGATCAGGAATTTCCGCCTTTCATCATAAGTCCTTCGCATCCGCTCCACGTCGGAAGCCGCCTTCCTGAGCGCTGCCAGCCCCGCCCACTGGGAAACGCTTCCTGCAGAGATGAAGAAGTTCTGATGGATCTTCTGGAGGGGGCGGACAAAATCCGGCGGCGCAATGATGTATCCGAGCCGCCAACCGGTCATGGCAAAAGCTTTGGAGAATCCGTTCAGGACAAACGCCTTGTCGGTGAACTCGAGAATGGAATGCTCCTTTTTCCCGTACACCAGGCCGTGATAGATTTCATCGGAGATGACGTAGGGCCCGATTTGTGCAATCTGGGACATCCGTTCGGGGGAGAGCAACATACCGGTGGGGTTGGAAGGCGAGTTGACCAGAATGGCCTTGCTCCTGGGCGTGATTTTTTCTCTGATCCCCTCCGCCCTGTACTGAAAGCCTTCTTCCTCAAACACGTTCACACACACCGGTTTGGCCCCAAGAAAAGTGGCGAAGTTGGGATAGCAGGGATAGTGCGGATCGGAAATAATAATTTCCTCGTCCCG
>Ga0105094_10000811_pt1 | contig 15929 bp, 15 predicted proteins | sample PPLLak1March2015_2_FD_87023 | JGI IMG/M metagenome (GOLD analysis project Ga0105094, IMG submission 87023) | Freshwater sediment microbial communities from Prairie Pothole Lake near Jamestown, North Dakota, USA - PPLs Lake P8 Core (3) Depth... | ecosystem: Environmental > Aquatic > Freshwater >...
CATGGGCAGCGGCCTGGACGCCGACGTGGAGGTGGGCCCGCTCATCAACGCGAAGCAGCGCGATCGCGTAGCGGCGCTTGTCGCCGACGCCGCCAGCCACGGCGTGGAGGTGCGCGCCGGCGGCCATCGCCCGGCCGATCTCTCACGCGGCTACTTCTTCGAGCCCACGGTGCTCTCCGGCGTCAGGCCCGACATGCCGGTGTTCCAGGAAGAGATCTTCGGGCCGGTGATGCCCGTCGTGCCGTTCGACGATCTGGACGAGGCCCTCTCGCTCGCCAACCGGACACCGTACGGGCTGGCGGCCTACGTGTGGACCAACGACCTGCGCGCGGCCGTGAAAGCCTCCGAAGGCCTGGAGTTCGGCATCGTCGGCGTGAACGAATGGGCGCCGCACGCAACTGAGGCCCCGTTCGGCGGGTGGAAGCAGAGCGGCCTCGGGCACGAGAGCGGCGCCGAGGGCCTGGCCGAGTACCTCGAGACCAAGCTGGTGGCGGTGGGCGGGCTCGGATGATTCGCCTTCCATGACCATTCATGACTAGATATGACCATGAAGACCGTCGGCATCGCCGAACTGAAGGCGCGCCTGAGCGGATACCTCCGACTTGTCCGAAAGGGGCGCACCCTGACGGTCGTGGACAGGGATACACCCGTCGCACGCCTCGTACCTTATGCGCCAGAGGCCCTCGAGGTCAGGCGCGCGACCCGGCGACCCCGCGACCTGGCGCTGCCACCCGCACCGGCACATCGCACCGACAGCCTGTCGGTCCTGCTCGAAGACCGGCACCGGCGGTGACGGCTTACCTCGACACCTCCGCGCTGTTGCGCCTGATCCTGCGCGAGGCCGGGGCGCTTGACCAGCTGCGGTCGCTCGATCGGCTGATATCGAGCGAGCTCATCGTCGTGGAAGCGGCGCGCACGATCGACCGACTTCGTCACCACGGCGCGCGGTCGGCTGAGGAAGCCATCGATCGCCAGGATGTCATCAACGAATGGTTCGAAGCCATTGACCTGGTGCGGTTGCGCCCGCCGGTGTTGAACCGGGCGCGCGAGCCGCTCCCGGCGCCGCTCGGCACGCTCGACGCGCTGCATCTGGCCACGGCGCTGCCGTGGCGCGACCGCATGGCAGAGCCGGTCGTCATGGCCACTCACGGCCAGGCACTCGCGCTGGCAGCACGGGCCTTTGGATTCGAGGTCGTGGCCACCTAGCGTCGCGGCTGCCCGCACCCGCCTACACCCGTGCTAACGTCTCCCACCATGTCCGACTGGTCGTCCGCCTGCACCCACGCGCTCCGCTCGCTGCGGCGGCAGCCCACGTTCACGCTGATCGCGCTGGCCACGCTCGCCCTCGGCATCGGCGCGAACACGGCCATCTTCAGCGTCATCAAGACGGTGGTGCTCAATCCGCTGCCCTACCCGGATCCCGAGCGCATCGTGGTGGTGTGGGAGGTGAGCCCCGAAGGCAACCAGGACCGCGTCTCCATCCCGACGTTCGAGGACTGGCGGACCGAGGCCCGGAGCCTCGGGTCGCTCGCCGCCTATCGCCACGTGGACTTCTCGTTCTCGGGCCGGGGCGACCCGCAGAACGTGCCCGGCGTGCGTGCCACGCCCGAACTCTTCACCGTGCTCCGGGCCAATGCCATGCTGGGGCGCGCGTTCACGCGTGACGAAGCCGTCGTCGGCGCGGATCGGGTGGTGGTGGTGAGCCACGGCTTCTGGTCGCGGGCGCTCGGCGCCGATTCGGGGGTCGTCGGCCAGACCATCCGGCTCGACGCCGTGCCGTACACCGTCATCGGCGTGATGCCTCCTGCCTTCGAGTTCCCCACCAGCACCACCGTCGAGGTCTGGGCGCCCCTGGCCTTCGATCCCAAGGACATGCACGGGCGGTCGCGCCAGGCTCGATCGCTGACCGTGGTAGGGCGGCTTGCCGAGGGCGCCACGGCCGCGCGCGCGCAGGACGAGATCGGCGTGCTCGCCCAGCGCATCGCGACCGAGTATGCCGCCAGCAACAAGGGCTGGAGCGCACGCGTCGTGGCCGCGCACGAGCAACTGGTCGGCGCCTCGCGCCCGGCCCTGATGGTATTGATGGGCGCGGTCGGTTTCCTGCTGCTCATCGTCTGCGCCAACATGGCCAACCTGCTGCTGGCGCGCCTCTCGAGCCGCAAGCGCGAGTTCGCGGTGCGCGCGGCGCTCGGCGCCAGCCGGTGGGAGGTGGCCCGGCCCATCATGGCCGAGAGCATCCTGCTGGCCGTGGGCGGCGGGGCGCTGGGACTGGCGGCGGCGTTCGCGCTGCTGAGGGCGCTGGCCGTGCTGCCCGACGCACGGCTGCCCCGCCTCGACCAGCTTCAGATGGACCTCGGCGTGCTCGCGTTCACGGCGGGCATCTCGGTGATCGTGGCGCTCGCGTTCGGCATGGTGCCGGCCCTGCACGCCTCGCGCACGGACCTGCGTGCCGAGCTCTCGGAATCGGCGGGCACCACGGCGAGCCCGTACGCACGCCACGTGCTGGGCGGCCTCGTCGTCGTCGAGGTGGCGCTGGCCCTGGTACTGCTGGTCGGCGCCGGCCTGATGATCCGCAGCTTCTCGAAGCTGCTGCAGGTGGATCCGGGGTTCCAGGCCAGGAACGTGGTGGGCGCGCAGGTGTTGCTGCCGTCCACGAAGTATCGCGAGCGGCAGAACCTGGCGCGCTTCTACGAGGATGTCATCGAGCGGCTGCGGCGCGCGCCCGGCGTGACCAACGCGTCGGCCGTATCCACGCTGCCCATGTCGGACGTCGGCATGGCGATGGCGCTCCCGTTCAATGTCGAGGGACAGCAACCGCCGCGCGGCGAAGACCCGCTGGCGGACGTCCGCATCGTCGCGCCCGGCTATTTCGAGACCATGGGCATCCGGCTGCTCGATGGCCGGTTCCTCGACGAGCGGGACGTGGAGGCCACGCCGCGGACGAGCGTGATCAACGAGACGATGGCCCGGCGCTACTTCCCGGATCGGAGCCCGCTCGGCCAGATCGTGCAGAACCCGCACGGGCGGAGCGAGGTCGTGGGCGTGGTCGCGGACGTGCGCGCGCAGGGGCTCGACACCGAGCCGAAGAAGCAGGTGTACCTGCCACTCAGGCAGAGTCCCACCGCGGGCATGGCGGTGGTGGCGCGCACCGAGCAGGATCCCCTGGCCCTGGGCAGTACCATCCAGAGCATCATCTGGAGCGTGGACCCCGAGCAGCCCATCTACCGGCTGAGCACGATGGACCAGATCCTCGCGCGTGCCGTCTTCCTGCCCCGCCTCAGCACCACGCTGCTGGCCCTCTTCGCGCTGGCCGCGCTGCTGCTGGCCGCGCTCGGCATCTACGGCGTGCTCTCGTACTCGGTGAGCCAGCGGACGCGAGAGATCGGCCTGCGCATGGCGCTCGGATCGTCTGGCAGCCAGACCGTGGGGCTGGTGGTGCGCCACAGCCTGTTGCTGGTGGCACTGGGTGGGGCGCTCGGGCTCGTGGCGGCCGTGTTCCTCGCGCGGACGATGGCGGGCGTGCTCTACGGTGTGGGCCCGTTCGACGTGCCGGCCTTCGCGCTGTCGCTGGTGGTGCTGGTGCTCGCGGGCATCGGCGCCAGCCTGCTGCCGGCGCTCCGCGCGACGCGGGTGGATCCCATGGTGGCGCTCCGGGAATGATCGCGGCAGTCGCGGCGTCGACAGCCGCTGCGGTTCGTTGATGGCGTCGCTGTTGGCTCTCCTCGCGGCTGTCTTCTACGGCGCGGGCGATTTCTTCGGCGGCATCACGACGCGGCGCGCGACGATGATCGGCGCCGTGCTGGTGACACAGGGCTCGGGCCTCGTGTTCCTGCTGATGGTGACCCCGCTCCTGCCGGACGCGCAGCTCACGCGCAACGACGTCCTGTTCGGGGCGCTGGCCGGCGTCACCGGCAGCATGGGCGTCGCGCTGCTGTACCTCGCGCTGGCCATCGGTCCCATGAGTGTCGTCGCACCCGTCACCGCGGTGTGCGCAGCGATCGTCCCGCTCCTCATCGGGCTGGCGCTCGGCGAGCGCCCGCATACCCTGGCGGGCCTGGGGGTCCTTTTGGCGCTCGGCTCCGTCGGCCTGCTCAGCCAGAGCGACACGCCTGCCGAAGGCGAGACGCACAGCCGCGCGGGGCTCGGTCGCGGCGTGCGCGTGGCCCTGGCGTCGGGGGTCGCGATCGGCGGGTTCTTCGTGGCGCTGGCACAGACCTCCGCGGCAGCCGTGATGTGGCCGCTGGCCATCTCGCGCACGGTGTCGGTGACCATGTTCCTCACCATCGCGCTCGCGGGCGGACGGCCGGCGGGCGTGCCCCGCGCGGCGCTGGCGCCCGCGCTGGCGTGCGGCGCACTCGACATGGTGGCCAACGCGCTCTACATGACCGCAGCCCGGCAGGGGCAGTTGGGCCTGGTCGCGACGCTGGCCTCGCTCTACCCTGCCAGCACCGTCCTGCTGGCGCGGATCGTCCTGAAGGAGCGGCTCGGCCGCTGGCAGCAGGCGGGCGTGGTTGCCGCGGTGGCGGCGATCGTGCTGATCGTTCGAAACAGCTGAATCTCGCTGGACGCCACCGTCAGGTCGCGCGGCCGCCGGGCGGTTCGTCCCCGGGCGGCGGCGCGGCAGGGCGCGCGTACCACTTGGCGGGCGGTACCACCTTGGCTTCAACCGGGTCCCCGAAGTAGTGGGGCGACATGATCTGCACCCCGTGCTCGTTGAAGACGTCCTGGATGTACCCGTGGAGGCTCGCCAGCACCTCGGCCCGTGGGCGCGGCTCCTTGGGAATGGCCTGGCACACCAGCCGGTACTCCGGATAGAAGTCCGATAGGGCCGTCTGGAACACGCGCGGCGGCGGCGTCTCGAGGATGCCCGGGGTCCGGCGCGCCGCCTCGATCAGCATGGCCTCCACCTGGCGCCAGGGCGTGTCGTAGCCAATCGTCACCGTGGTGTCCACCACGTAGCCGTGCCCCACGACGGCGCGCGAGTAGTTCTTGGTGACGTTGCCGAGGATCAGCGAGTTGGGGAGCGTCACCTCTTCGCCGAGGCCCGTGCGCATCCGGGTCGTGAAGGTTCCCAACTCGGTGACGGTCCCCTCGTGATCGGTGATCCGGACGTACTCGCCCACACGCAACATCCTCGAATACCGCAGGATGAGGCCGCTCGCCGCCTGGCCGAACAGGCTCGATCCGCCAAGGCTGACCATGAGGCCGATGAGCACCGACATGCCCTTGAAGGCTTCGCTGCTCGATCCGGGCAGGTAGGGATACGCCATGACGATGGCGAAGATCCAGATGGCGGCCACCACCAGCCGGCGTGTGGGTTGCGCGGTGTCCACGTCGAGCACGCCGCTGCCGGCCTCCCCGCGTTCCACCCGGTCGAAGAAGGGGTCAATCGCGCGGTGGGTCGCGCGCGCCAGCAGCACGATCACGGCCACGGTGAGCAGGTCCGGCGAGCTGCGCACGATGCCGTCACCGACCCGGCTCAGCACGCCGAGCAGGAAGCCATCCAGCTGCCCGCCCCACGGCCGGGTATACGGGAACTGGTTGAGCGTGAACGACAGCCATTCGTAGCTGACGATCGCGAACAGGCCCCACGTCAGCGCGCCGATGAGGACGCGCGTCCAGGCCAGCTGCCGTTCCGGCGGGAGGAACTCGTACCCCGCCACCCGGAGTCCGAACGAGCGCGACCGGATGACGGTGGTCAGGCCGCGGCCGGCCCATCGTCGGGCTCGCAGAACCACGCTGACCAGCAGGAGGAACACGAGCGTCGCCAGGACGGTCGAGCCCACGCTCCAGATCAGCCGCCTGCGATCCCGCCCTTCGCGGGTCGCCGCGATGGCATCCTCGAGGGCCTGCGCGGCCTCCCGGGCGGCTGCGTCCAGCGACTGTCCCGTGGTGCGGTCGGCGTCCTCCGGCCCGAGCGGGAAGGCGAGTTGGCCGTCCACGAGCACCATGCGCCCCTGGGGCGCCTCCGACACGGTGACGACGCCGGCGCCGGGCTGGCTCAGGATCTGGCGGATCGCGTCCTCCGCCCGTCGTGCCCGATCGGCCGGGGCCACACCGAAGAGCGGCGCGCGCAAGACGGTGATGGTGCGGTTGAACACGACCACGGCCGCCTCGGTCGATGCGCCGCCAGGCGCGTCGGCAGGCTGCGCGCCGGCGGCGACGGTGGTCGCGACGAGCGCGATCGCCAGCAGCCACCTTCGCGAGCGAAGACCGCGCGGGACGGAGCGCTCACACGTCTGGGACAATTCCATCGGAGGTTCCTACTTCACCTTCGGCTTGCTGGCGTCGCCGGCGAACTCGGCGCGCACAGCCGATTGCTCGCGCCCCACCCGGCCGACGGTGATGTCCGCGCGCGCGTAGCTCTCCGGACGGACGGGTGCCGACATCGTTCCCCGCATCAGCGCCAGCTGCCCCACGTGGGTGAGCGCATCGGCCACCGGGCCCTGGAAGATCACCTCGGCAGGGAACGTGGCCGGCGGCACTTCAGCGAGCGCCGCGTCGAGCGCGGCCAGCATGGTGAAGAGGCGATCGACGGTTTCCGGCCACGTGCTCGCGGGGACCGGGTCCCAGTGATACGTGCCCCGCGCCATGCGCTCGCCCCAGCCCATCAGGTCGCACATGTGCCCGAGGGTCTCGAGCGGCGTCCGGCTGGCCGTCGAGAGGCGCAGCTCCGCAAACCCGTCAGGCACGTCGCGAAGCACCTTCTCCGCCCGGTACGCGAGCGTGGCCACCGTGTGGCGCAGGAACCGTCGCGCCTCGTCTGACATGGGGCCAGGCTGTGGCTTCATCTAGGCGCCTCCTTGGGTCTTGGGTCTTGGGTCTTGGGTCGTGGGTCGTGGGTCGTGGGTCGTGGGGCCTGGGGCCTGGCGCGAGGCACCTCGGTGCGTTGAACCTCTGCGCTTTGAACCTCTGTGCTTTGAACCCCTGTGCATTCAGTCCAGCGTAGCCACGGCCGCGTCGATCGCGGCGTGCAGACGATCCACGATGATCTCCAGGTGCGACTCCTCGACGATGAACGGCGGCGCGAGCAGGACGTGGTCGCCGGTGCGCCCGTCGATGGTGCCGGGCATCGGGTACGTCATCAACCCGCGCGCCATGCACTCGCGCCTGACGCGCGCGTGGAGCCCCGCGGATGCTTCGAATGGAGCCTTGCGTTCGCGGTCCGCGACGAGTTCCACGGCCCAGAACAACCCGCGACCGCGGATGTCGCCCACGTGCGGATGCTCCGCGAAACGATCGGCCAGGCGGGCGGCAAACGTCCGTCCTCGCAGGCCGACGTTCATCAGCAAACCGTCGCGCTCGATCACCTGCTGCACGGCCAGCGCCGCCGCACACGCCACCGGGTGGCCGAGATAGGTGTGGCCGTGCTGGAAGAACCCGCTGCCCGCGGACATCGCGGCCACGATCTTGCGATGCGCGAGGACGGCGCCAATCGGCTGATAGCCACCGCCCAGGCCCTTGGCAATGGTCATCAGGTCTGGGACCACGCCTTCCTGCTCGCACGCATGCAGCGTGCCCGTGCGGCCCATGCCGCACATCACCTCGTCCAGGATGAGCAGCACGCCGTGGCGATCGCACACCTCGCGGACGGCCTTGAAATAGCCGGGGGGCGGTGTCGTCGCGCCCTGCGTGGCGCCCCCTACGGTCTCGGCGACGAACGCGATGACCCGCTTCGGTCCGCAGGCATGAATCATCGCGTCGAGCTCCGCGGCGAGCCGTGCGCCGTAGCCTTCCGGCGTCTCGTCACGGCGCTGATCCCGGTAGGCATAACACGGCGAGACGTGCCGGACGTCGATGAGCAGCGGCTGGTAGAGGCGGCGGCGCGGCTCGTTGCCCCCCACCGCGAGCGCGCCGAGGGTGTTGCCGTGATAGCTCTGGCGGCGGGCGATGAACATGCCGCGCTCGGGCTCGCCGATCTCCACGAAATACTGCCGCGCCATCTTCAGCGCGGCCTCGACGGCCTCGGATCCACCGCTGACGAAGTAGACGTGGTCCAGCCCCTCGGGCGCGGTGCGCGCCAGTTGATCGGCCAACGCCTCGGCGGGCTCGGAGGTGAAGAAGCTGGTGTGCGCGTAAGCCAGCCGGTCGATCTGCGCGTGCATCGCCGCCGATACCTCGGGGTGCCCGTGCCCGAGGCACGACACCGCGGCGCCGCCGCACGCGTCGATGTACTGCTTGCCAGCCGCGTCCGTCAGGAACACGCCCTCGCCAGAGACGGCGACGGGCGGGGTCGTCCGCAGATGTCGGTGAATGATGTGGGTCATGGGTAATCGACCCATCATCATAGAACTGAATAGTCGATATAGCCCTTCTTGATGTCGGCCATCTTGCGCACCAGGCGGTACACGCCGCCGCCTTCGCGCGACTGCGTCGGATCGGTGTTGCCTTCGATGGTATGGACGTGCCCGCCGACGACCCGTTCGACGAACCCGGTGTGTCCCAGCCCGCGGCCGAAGTCCATGACGAACACCATGCCCGGGCTGACGAGGGCCGGGTCGCTGGCCGCCCGTCCGGCCACGACGCGTCTCGCGCCCCGCGCCGGCGCGCGGTTCCAGTGGTCCAGGCACCCCGCGGTCTTCACCATCGGGTTGGCGCGGCCCGACTCGCGTGCGGCTTCGTCGAAGCACCAGAACACGAACGCGCAGCACCAGGGCTTCCGCTCGGCCGCCAGCGACAGCGGCACGCCGGCGCGCCGCAGGTAGGCGTCCACTTCGGGCCCGCTGTTCGAGTTCTTCGGCCGCTCGACCACGCCCACCTGCGTGGCAGCCGTGGCGAGCACACCGGCGAGGAACGGAGAAAGCGCGGCGTTCTCCACGGGCACGGTGCCCTCGCCGAACAGAGCCGCCCAGGTGAGCGGACCCACCTTGCCGTCGTTCTTCAGCGGCTGTCCGTTGCCGTCCACGTGGCGTCCCTGGAACAACCTGACCGCGGCCTTCGTCCTCGGACCGAAGATGCCGGCCGCATCCACCGGCCCGCAGTGGCGCGCGAGGAGCTGGGCCTGCACGGCCCGCACGAGGGCCCTGTCCGTCTCCCCTTCCTTCACCGAGTGCCCCGGATACCGCATCGTCTCCCCCCGTCCTGCTCGCCGGGAAACCTTCTTCCGTTCGACAAAGCGTCCTCAGCGCGGCGCGGAGCCGCCCAGTCGGCGCGCGCTGGCGATGGCCTCCTCGTACCACGTTGTCCATGCCGCCGTCACTTCGGCGGGCGCCTGGTTCCTGCGTTCGGTGGCCATCCGCGCGTCGCGCGCCTTCTCGAGCAGCCGCTCCAACGGCTTCACGTCACCGCGATCCGCGGACGCGAGGAACAGCGACGTGGTCGCCACCGCCGTCGCGACATGGCCCATGGTCTCTGCGCTCACCTTGTCGATGGTGTCGAGATTCGAGTGGTAGTAGCGATCGGTGAAGTGCCAGTTGAGGAGCGCCGGCACCCCCGCGCGTGTGAAGGACGTGTGATCGCTTCCGCCCTCGTAGGGATTGGTGCGCACCACCCACCCGGTGTCGCGCGCGTGCCGGAGCGCGACTCCGAGATGGAGGTCGTTGAGAAAGCTGCCCTTCAACAGCGCGCGGTCCACCTCGCTCGCGCCCCACTCGCTGTGCGGGTCCGACGGGCGCTCCCACACCGCCGTCGGGTCGGGCCCCTTCTCGATGAGGAACGTGCCGCCCGTCTTCGCGGTGTCCTCTCCCGTCATGTCGAGCGACATCATCGCGAGCACCCGCGATGTGCGTGCCGCGTCCTCCGCAATCCACGCGTCGCTGGCGCGGTTCTCATCGCCCCAGAGCAGCGTCAACGTGCGGGCGGGGGGCGCGACCTTGCCATCCTTGATGGCCTGCTGGAGGGCCAGCGCCGCCGCCACCAGGGTGCCGCAGCCGCTGGCGTTGTCGTTGGCGCCCGGCTCCTGCACGTGCGCCACGAGCACGACGCGATCGTCGGGCCAGCGCGTGCCGGGAAACTCGGCGACGAGCGTGCGCACGGGGCGGCGATGGAACACCGTGTCCACCTGGACGTGCACCTGCACGGCACCCGCGGCCAGCCGCTCGCGAAGGCGCTCGGTGGCACGCGGCGTGGCCTTGAACCCGAACGACGCGCGCTCGGCCTCGTAGGGGATGCTGCCCCACTGCAGCACCTGCGGGGTCTTCTCGGGCTGCGTGTAGGGGGCAATCTGCGTGGAGACAACGCCGGCCGCCCCCCGCGCCTTCACCGCCTGGTGCCATACCGCGCCGATCGGACCGTCGGCCAGCACCACGGCGCCGACGACGCTCTTGCCGTCGTAGTCGGCCGCCTCGGTGCCTGTGCCCACGTCCACGAGCGGCGCCAGCACCCCACCGTCGCGCGTCGAGACCGAGTTGATGGCCAGCGGCACGCGGTCCTGCTCTCTCGAGAGCACCACCTCTCCCTCCGGCCCATCGAGGCGCAGCACCGCCTCCCGCATCTCCCAGCCCTGGCTGTTCGACGGAATGACGTCGTACCGCGTGGCGATGCCCGCCGACTGCAAGCGCTGGTCGATCCACTCCAGCGACAGGTCGAACTGCGGATTCCCGGCGAGGCGCCATAGCGGGGCCATGCGCGAGACGATGTCCATGGCCCCCTCGACGTCCACGCGCGGCGCCACGGCCCGGTAGATGGCCTCCGCACGCTTCGGCAGCGCCCGGTCGAGGGGTGGAAGGTGCGGCGCCGGCTGCGCGCCGGCGGTGGCGCAGGTCAGGAGCAGGAGGAGGAGCGCCTGGGGAACGGCGGACGGGCCATTGAGCGATTGGCGATTGCAGATTGAGCGATTCATTGGGGATGGGCGGATTGGGGGATTGTGCCATTCATTGGGCGATTGCGGAATTGGGGGATTGAGTGATTCGGGATTGAGCGATTGAGTGATTCGCGATTGGCGATTGAGCGATTCGGCGCACGCGCCTGAGGCGCCATGACCGCGGTCCACTGCGACTACGACCGACGACGAATCGTCAATGACGCAATCGCCAATCACCCGATGAATCGCTCAATCCCCCAATCCCCCAATCCCCAATCAATCGCTCAATCTGCAATTCATCAATCGCTCAATGGCACGCACGCTACCGTTGCAGGGGCGAGTAAGTGACGCCGTCCGGGCTGTTCTGCACCTCCACTCGGGCCAGCGTCTCGCCCGAGACGAGGTCCAGCACCAGCATCGAGTTGTCGTTGCGCACCGTGACGAACGCGTGCCGGTTGTCGGGATGCGGGAACACCCCCGCGGTGGAGGGCTCGGCCACCTGCGTGCGCCCGAGCGGGATGGACTTCACGATGGTCTGCGTCCCGACGTCGCCCACGACCAGTGACGAGGCCCGGGCATGCGGCACCAGCGCGCGGGTGCCGTCGGGCGTGAACTGCACGCGGTACGGAAAGCCCGGCGAGGACAGCTGCTTCACCACCTCGAGCGTCCGCGTGTCGATGATGGAAATCGTGTCGGCCGCCCGGTTGCCGGCCCACACCCAGCGGCCGTCCGGCGTCACGCCCACGCCCTCGCACTCGGCCCCGGTCTTCACGTCCTTGATTTTCGCGCCCGTCTTGAAGTCGAATGCGCTGACGCTGCCGTCCCGCATGTTCGAGCAGTAGAGCCGCGTGCGGTCCGTCGAGAGCGCCAGCATGTGCGAGACGCCCGCCCCGGTCCGGAACACGCGCTCGATGGCCCCGGTCGTCACGTTCACCAGCAGCAGCGCCTGGTTGGCCTCCGAGGTCACCACCACGCGCGTCCCGTCCACCCACCGCACGTCGTGCGGCGCGCGGTACTCGCCCAGGTCGATCGTCTTGATCGTGTCGCCACCCGGCAGTGCCAGCACGCTCAGGGTCTTCTGCTGGCCGACGCCCTGCTTGTTGTAGTTGGTCACGACCACCGTCCTGCCGTCCGGCGACACGGCCGCCTCGTGCGGCCCGCCCACGACCGGGACATGCCGGTAGGCTTCCATCGACTTCAGGTCGATGAGCGTGACGGAATCGGATTGCTGGTTGACGACCACCACCGTGCCGGTCAGCGCCGGCCGGGGCGCAGGCGGCTGTGCGAACGAGGCAGTTCCGGCAAGCACCGATGCGACCAGCGGAAGGGCGACGAGCGGCCTGATCATTCCCGAATGCTAACTGGCGCGCGCCTGGCGCCGCCAGCGTCTTGTGACGCGCACCGGGACGAGCAGCGGGCCCCGGCGACGGCAGGGGCGCAACGAAATGTGTTGCGCAACATGATTCGTTGCGTTAATGTCCAGACATGATCGCCCTTGAGACCGAGTTCCCGCGGGCCAAGCTCCAGCGCGTCGTCGACCAACTCGGGGGACAGAGCGCGGTGGCGGACGTACTCGGCGTGCACCGATCGCGCGTGTCGCGCTGGCTGGGCGGCGACCAGCCCGACCCCGACAACCAGGCGAAGCTCGAGGGGCTGGAGTTCGTGCTCGCGCGGCTGTCGCGGCGCATGGCGCCCGCCACGGCCCGCAAGTGGCTGACTGGAATCAACGCCCACCTCGGCCACCGCCGGCCCGTCGACCTCATCCTCCACAACCGCATCGCCGAGGTCCTCGCCGCCCTGGAACAGGCGGAACTCGACTCGTACGCGTAGCCCGGCGCCGTGCAGCTCTTCCGCGTGTTCGACTGGGACGGGGTGACCACGGGCCGCCACGAAGGGGGCCCGCTGTTCGTGCCACGCTCCCGCCAGGGCGCCGGCCGGCACGACGCGCCGGCCGTTTACGGCGCCTGGTACTGTTCGGGCCTGGCCGTATCCGCCATCGCCGAGTACCTGCAACCGTTTCGGGGACACGTCCTGACGGACGAGGACTTCACGCGCGCGGGCGGCCTGGGCAAGGCATTGGTGGCACTGGAACTGGACGGTGGGCTGCGGGTCATCGATCTCGACGATCCGGGCGAGCTCGTGCGACGACGGCTGCGCCCTTCCCGCGTCGCCTCGATGCAGCGACCTGTCACCCAGGCCATCGCCGCCGCCGTCTACCAGGAGGGCGCCGCCGGCCTCGCGTGGTGGTCCACCCTCAATGCCGACTGGGGCCACGTGACGCTGTTTCACGAGCGGGCCCTTCCGCACGTCCGCGTGGAGGTACCACCACAACGTCTGTCCACGGCACTCCCCGCGGTTCGGGAGGCCACCGAGTATCTGGGCATCCGGCTGTAGTCGGCCAGGATCAGATGGGGCGCTTAGCCGCCAGCCGACGACGCCCGCCCGACCAGCGGGTTTCGGGTGACCACGCCGCTGAACCTCGAGAAATCCCGGTCAGCGGTCCACAACTCGCGGACGCCGTGGTGCGCGCACAACGCGGCCACGCGCGCATCGTGCACCCGGGGCCCCGCGACCCGTGCGTCGGCCAGCATGGCGCGCAGCGTCGGCCAGTGTCCCGGTCCCTCGCTCAGCATGGCCAGCGTGGGCGACTCCATCCAGGCGTCAATCTGGTCGAGGGCGGCCGCCAGGGTCGAGGGCGGCGCGTAGATCCGGGGATGGGTGACGATGGCCGTGAACTCGTGGAGGCAGGGCCACGCGAGTGCCCAGGGGGAGGGGCCTTCGGCCAGATCCCGGACCACGGCACGGGCCGCGGCGTGCCACGGGGAGTCCTGGCGGTGGGCGTACACGAGGACGTTGGTGTCGAGCGCGATCACGCGCCGCGCCCCTCGTAGGCGAGATCGCGGATCGGCTCCCAGCGGCCCTCCACCACGCCGGGTTGCACGCCGTGACCACCGACGCTGGCCTCGCGGAGACGGAAGCCGGGCCGCTGGGCACGGCCGGCGACGACGTGCCGCAGCCCCTCCTCCACCAGGGCGCGGAGCGTCACCCCTTCGCGGCGCGCCACGCGCTTCGCCTGGGTCAGCAGCGGGTCGGCAATCTCTATGGTGGTCTTCATGTGGGTAACCATATCACCTGCCACGGGCAGGTGGCCCAGTCGGGCCGGCGCGCGCAGCCCCGGACGGGACTACAATCGGCACCATCATGAGCAGTGACGACCGGCATCTCGGCATGGGCGCCTCCATCACGCGGCGCGACTTCCTGAACGGTATGGCCATCGGCGTGGGCGGCGCAATGGCCGCGGGGTGGCTCCCCGGAGACATCGACGCCCTGCTCGCGCAGGGGATCGCTCCTTATCCCCCGGCGCTCACCGGCCTGCGCGGCTCCCACGTCGGATCGTTCGAAGTCCTGCATCAGCTGCGCGACGGCGCCTTCTGGAAGGCGGCCGGCACGCCCGAGAACACCGGCGAGGACTACGACCTCGTGGTGGTCGGCGCCGGCATCAGCGGCCTGACCGCCGCCCATTACTTCAAGAAGGCCCGGCCCGACGCGCGCATCCTCGTGCTCGACAACCACGACGACTTCGGCGGCCACGCCAGGCGCAACGAGTACACGCACAACGGCCGCACCTACATCGGCTACGGCGGCACGCAGTCGATCGACAGCCCGGCGCCCTACAGCCGCGTGGCGAAGGATCTCATCACCGAGCTCGGCATCGACGTGACGCGCTACCAGAAGGTGCTGGACGCGGGCCTCTACAAGTCGCTCGGCCTCGGGCCGTCGATGTTCTTCGACAAGGAGACGTTCGGTGCCGATCGCCTCGTCGTGGGCGACCCGCGCGACGACGCCTTCCAGGCGGCCGCGCCGATCAGCGACGCCGTTCGCCGCGACCTGAAGCGGCTGCTCACCGAGCGCATGGACCCGATGCCCGGCCTCTCGTCGGCCGAGAAGAAGGCGCGCCTCGCGCGGATGAGCTACACCGACTTCGTCACGACGCAGCTGAAGCTCGACGCCGGGGTGATGAAGATCTTCCAGACCCGCACCCACGGCCTCTTCGGCGCCGGCGTGGACGTCGTGCCGGCACAGGACGCCTTCGCGCTCGGGCTCCCGGGCTTTGCCGGGATGGGCCTCGACGCCGCGCCCGGTCCGGGCCAGAACTTCGACTCCATCCACAGCGAGGAGGCCGGGCACTACTACTTCCACTTCCCCGACGGCAATGCTTCGGTGGCGCGCCTCCTGGTCCGCCGCCTGGTGCCCGGCGCCATCCCCGGATCGACGATCGACGACGTGGTGACGGCGCGGGCCGACTACGGAAAGCTCGATGCCGCCGGATTGGCCGTGCGTATTCGCCTGAGCAGCTCGGTGATGCGCGTGCGCCACATCGGGCCGGCGGGCGGCGATCAGCGAGTGGAAGTCGCCTACGTGCAGCGCGCGTCGGGCCGCCAGGGCCTCGAGACCTCGGGACCTCAAGTCCTCAAGACCGTCCATGCCCGTTCCGTCGTGTTGGCGTGCTGGCACTCGGTCATCCCGGCCCTGTGCCCTGAACTGCCCGCGGCGCAGAAGAAGGCGCTCGACTACGCCATCAAGGTGCCGCTGGTCTACACCAACGTGTTCATCCGCCAGTGGACGGCGTTCCAGAAGCTCGGCGTGCAGCGCGTGTCGATGCCGGGGATGTGGCACACCTCCGTCAACCTCGACTTCCCCGTCAGCATCGGCAACTACACGCACCCGAAGGACCCGAACGAGCCCATCGTGCTGCACCTGTCGAAATCGGCGTGCAAGCCGGGGCTGCCGATCCGCGACCAGCACCGCGCCGGGCGCGTGGAGCTGCTCACCACGTCGTTCGAGACCATCGAGCGCAGCATCCGCGACTCGCTGGGCCGCGCGCTCGGCGGCGGCGGGTTCGATCCCGCGCGCGACATCCTCGGCATCACGGTGAACCGCTGGCCGCACGGCTACGCGTACCAGTACAACTCGCTCGCCGACGACTTCTGGGTGACCGGCGGCGAGCAGCCCTGCGTGGTGGCGCGCCAGAAGTTCGGGCGCATCGCCATCGCCAACGCCGACGCCGCCGCGTATGCGTACACGGACGCGGCCATCGATCACGGCCACCGGGCGGTGACGGAGCTGCTCGCACAGCCGGGAAGTGAGAAGTGAAAAGTGAGAAGTGAGGTGAGAAGTGACAGGCGCG
>Ga0105094_10000815_pt1 | contig 15901 bp, 16 predicted proteins | sample PPLLak1March2015_2_FD_87023 | JGI IMG/M metagenome (GOLD analysis project Ga0105094, IMG submission 87023) | Freshwater sediment microbial communities from Prairie Pothole Lake near Jamestown, North Dakota, USA - PPLs Lake P8 Core (3) Depth... | ecosystem: Environmental > Aquatic > Freshwater >...
GCATCGTTGATCCAGTCCACGTCCTCGGGGTCCGTGTCCGATGGCGCGAAGGGCTCCCCGCGATCGAGCTTGCCCGCGAGCGAGAGCACACGGGCATCCCAGAACGCGATGTGGCCGAGCACGCCCGCGACCGTCCAGTACTCGTTCACGGAGGTGCGCAGCGCCTCCTCGTCCAGGCGAGCGACGAGCGCCCGGAGGCGCTCGCGCTCCCTGGTGTTCTGCTCGACGTACGCCGGCTCGTCCGCCATCTGTCCGAGACCATACCCCGGCCGGACACGCCGATCCCGGGAGGCTCGGCTGAACGTTGCCGTGCGATCCGACGACGATCCGACCGACGACCCGGAACGGGCGGAACCGCCATGGCCGAGGTTCGGGTTGCAGCTGGAGGCAGACGATCGCGGTTGCGGTCCGAGCCCGTTGACGTTCAGGATGCGCCTGTCGTGATCGCTCCGGAAGTTCGCTACGCGCAGACCGTCGACGGCGCGGATATCGCGTATGTCGTCCTCGGGGAGGGACCACCGGACCTCGTCTGGGTCCCCGCTTGGGTCTCCCACCTCGACTTCATGTGGGAGGGACCGTTCGCCCATACGCAGGGGCGACTGCTGGAACGGCTGGCAACGTTCGCCCGTGTGGCCACGTTCGACAAACGCGGGACCGGGCTTTCCAGTCGCATGTCGGCGGCGGCCGGCGTCGAGGTCTGGGTCGACGACCTCCATGCGGTGCTCGACGCCGTCGGGATGGATCGACCGGCGATCTTCGGGGCTGGAGCTGCCGGATGCGCCATCGGCGTCCTCCAGGCTGCCGGTCATCCCACCACGACAGGGGCACTCGTCCTGTTCGGACCGAGCGCCCGCACCGTGACGAGCCCCGACTATCCGTGGGGGCTGACGGATGAGGAGATCGCCCGAGGACAGGCCGGCATCCTCGAGAGCTGGGGTACGGAGGCGTGGGTGCGCGAGTTCGCGGCTGTGGACTGGGCGTCCGCGGTGGCCGACCCCGAGTTCGTTCGGTACGCGGCGAGGTGGCTCCGCAACGCCGCGACGCCGAGCGACGCTGCACTCATGGACCGGATCTGGTCTCAGATCGATGTTCGCGCCCTCCTCCCGGCGGTGAGCGTCCCGACGCTCGTGCTGGCCCGCACGGGTTGGACGGGGTCTGCAGGGGACAGCCGCTACGTGCTCGAGGAGAGCCGCTACCTGGCCGGCCGCAGCCGGCGCGTCTCGAGCGTCGCGCAGGGGATCCCTGGGGCGGCATACGTCGAGTTGCCCGGCGCGGACTTCCCTCCCTGGTTGGGAGACATCGAGGCGGTCGTGGCGGAGGTGCAGGCGTTCCTCACGGGAACGCGCCCCGTCGTCGACCACGATCGCCTCCTCGCGACCGTCCTGTTCACCGACATCGTCGGTTCCACGGAGCGGGCGGCGGCGCTCGGGGACCACGCGTGGCGAGATCTGCTGGAACGGCATCATGAGACGGTGCGCCTCCACCTGGGTCGATACCGTGGCCGAGAGGTGGACACGGCCGGGGACGGGTTCTTCGCGACGTTCGACGGGCCCGCACGGGCGGTTCGGTGCGCCCAAGCCGTCGCCGAGGCGGTCAGGCCGCTCGGGATCGAGGTTCGCGCCGGGCTGCACACGGGCGAGGTCGAGACGATCGACCGCAAGGCGGGCGGGATCGCGGTGACGATCGGGTCACGGGTGTGTGCTCTCGCCGGGCCGAGCGAGGTGCTGGTCTCGAGCACCGTGAAGGATCTCGTCGCAGGCTCCGGTCTCGCTTTCGAGGACGCCGGCGAACGCGAGCTGAAGGGCGTGCCCGACCGCTGGCGACTGTATCGAGTGGTTGGGTGAATCCTGAGGCCACCCTCGGGTCTACCTCCCCGCGTGTCCACGATCGCCACCACCGCCACACCCGTCACTCCGTGTGGGCAGACGGAACGGTCTGAGCAGCGGAACCCATGGCTCCGGCTACGCGGGTGGGCGCCTCTCAACGTATCGCCAGGCGTCCCCACCTTCGGAGAACAGCAGGTTCTCCATGTCCGAGAACCGCATCGAAGCTCGGCCGTCGACGCCCCAGTCGCGACCCCACGAGTTCAGGATCCGGAACGTCATCCGAGGCACGTTCACCCCGTTCACCAACACCGCATGCCCGCCGGCGACCGAGCCGGTCGGGATGAGCATCCAGCGGTAGTCGCCGAGCGCGTCCTTCTCGTACACGGGCGAGAACATCCCGCTGTGCCAGTCGATCCCGATCAGCACGGGCCCGCCGCCCGCCGTCGCCGGTCGACGGATGAAGTCGATGAGATCTTGGAGCGTCGTGATCCGCTGGTACTCGGAGATGAAGCCCTTCTCCAACATCACCTTCGCTCCCGCGCGGACGGAGGTGCCGTCGTAGTTCTCCCCCGGCCATCCGTCGAGCTGTTGCGCTCGCTCGTACACGACGACCGGATCGACGACGGAACCGGTCTCGGGGTAGGTGGTCGGCGAGTTCTCGATCCGGTGGGTGGCCGAGTACGCGACGCAGTGCGGGAACGCACCCTGATCGCCTCGCCACGTCAGATCGCCCCAGTACCTCCAGTCGGGCAGGACCTCCTCGGCGACGGGTGGCGCGGCCTCCAGCCTCGCGATCCTGTCACGGGCATCCTTCTCGTCCTTCCGACGTCCCAGACGGATGTGCCGAGCCCCGATGAAGGTCTTGCCATCCTTGACTTCGACCGGGTGGAGACGCGCCCCCTTCTTCGGAGCCCTCGCCTCCTTCGTCTTCGCCAGCTTCGCCATCTGGAGATCAGCTCCCCCCGAACGCCCTCGGCCGACCGAACCAGCATCAGTAGCGGATGAACCGCACCGGCACCAGCCGGGCGAAAGGGCTACAGCACCTCGGCCCCGCCCGGGGGCCGTCTGCCGGTCCCGATCCGCTGAACCTCCGCCCGGGGGCGACCCGCGCTCGGAAGGTCGTTCGACCCTGCATCCGCCGACCCCGGGGATACGATGCTCCGGGGGAGGAAGGGGGGTGGTCGAAGCGATGGCCTCCTCGACGGACGCTCCTCCACGCCGACCCGACTTCCGGCCGGACCTGATGCAGCAGCGGATACCGCTCGCCGTTGCGATCTCGATCGCCCTGCAGTGGGCCGCGATGCTATGGGTCAACCAGCTCGAGGCCCAGACCGGCCTGAGTGTCGGATACAGCGGCTGGTCATTCCTCTTCATGGCGGCCGTGAGCCTCGGCACCTTGCTGGGCGTGGGGGTCGCCTGGGGGTTCTACGCCCTGTTCGCGTTCGTGCTGGCCGCCGTGACGGTGGCGACGTCCATCACCGACCCCGACGCGCAAGCGATCGGCGGAGCTCTCATCGCCGTGCCATCCCTCGTGCTGATCTTCCTGCCGCACGTGTACCGGTACGAGACGAACCGACTTCGCATGTCCATCGTCCGAGATGGCTTCGAGGTTCGCTACCAGCCCGCGAAGCGATGGTTCCTCGCCGGCCTCGTCGTCGTGCTGTTCATCGCCTGGAACATGCTGACCGCCTACGGCGTCCACTGAGCGCGAGGGAATCATCGAACCTCGAGGCAGGCATGGGTCCGTTGTGTCAACGGCAGGCTCGACGCGGTGGTCGACCCACGTGACGGGTTTACGACCTGCCGGCCCACCCCACCACGGGAACGCGTCATGATGGAGACCGTGATCGACGAGCCGAAGCGTCCCGACGAGCTGCGAGCGCTCGCGAGGTCGATCGTCGACTCGAACGCTTTCATGACGCTGGCCACGGCCGACGCGGACGGCCGGCCCTGGGCCTCGCCGGTCTGGTACGCGCCGTCGGAGTACCGGGGCTTCCTCTGGGTCTCGTCTCCCGAGGCCACGCACTCGCAGAACCTCATGGTCCGACCCGAGGTGGCGATCGTGATCTTCGATTCGCACGAGGCGGGCGGATGGAACGCCCTCTACATGTCGGCCGTCGCCGAGGTGCTCGATGACGTCGACGAGGGCGTCGAGATCTTCTCCCGCAGGTCGGTCGAGCGGGGGCTGCCGGTCTGGAAGAGCGAGGACGTGCTGCCCCCCGCTCGCCACCGTCTCTACCGGGCGACGGCGGCCGAGCACTTCGTCCTGGACCCGCACGACCGGCGGATCCCCGTCAGCCTGGCCGAGTAGGCTCGCCGCCCGAACCCCGGTCCGGCGATCGTGCGCCCGAGCGATGAGCTCGCGTCCCGCACGGCGTCTACAGGGGAGACGCGGAAGCGTCCTGGAAGGAACGAAGGGACATCTGGGAGGAGAGGGACATGACGGAACAGACGACACAGACCCTGAGCGTGCCCGGGGCCGTTCTCACGTACGACGTCCGCGCCGGCGCGTCGAGGGCGGACCCGGTCCTGCTGATGATCGGATCGCCGATGGGAGCGGCGGGGTTCGGGACGCTGGCCGGCCACTTCGGCGATCGGACGGTCGTCACGTACGATCCGCGCGGGGTCGAGCGCAGCCAGAGGACCGACGGCGCCACGGAGTCGACACCCGACGAGCACGCCGATGACCTGCACCGGATCGTCGCGGCGCTCGACGCCGGACCGGTGGACATCTTCGCGAGCAGCGGCGGCGCCGTGAACGCCCTCGCGTTGGTGGCCCGCCACCCGGAACAGGTCCGAACGCTCGTCGCGCACGAGCCGCCCGCCGCCCAGGTGCTTCCCGATCGCGAGGCGGCGCTCGCCGCATCCGTGGACATCCACGAGACGTACCTGCGCAGCGGTGTCGGCCCGGCGATGGCCAAGTTCATCGCGCTCGTGACCCACGAGGGCCCGATCCCGGCCGACTTCGCCGACCGAGCCCCGGACCCGGCCGCGTTCGGACTACCGACCGAGGACGATGGCTCGAGGACCGATCCACTCCTCGGGCAGAACATGGTCTCGTGCAGCCACTACCGTTTCGACTTCGACGCCCTGCGCGGCGCCTCGACGCGCATCGTGATCGGCGTGGGCGCGGAGTCGACCGGGACGCTGGCCGCCCGCGCGGCGATGGCCGTGGCCGAACGGCTCGGCACCGACCCCGTCGTCTTCCCCAGCCACCACGGCGGGTTCCTGGGCGGCGAGTACGGCCAGGCGGGCGATCCCGATGCCTTCGCGGTCACGCTGCGCGAGGTCCTCGCCACCGCTCGCGGCGATGGCGCCGAGTGACCTCGCGTTCGGATCGAAGGCGTTGCCGACGCCGGATCGTTCAGTCGCGGCCCATCGTGGTGGCGATGTCCGCCTCGTTGCCCGCGGCGTCGGCCAGGGTCCACCAGGCCGGCGCGAACCCATCGCGCACCATGCGCCCGCCGGCGGCGAGTGCCGCGGCGACCCGCGCCTCGGCCTGCTCGTGCGGCACCCACACGGCGATGTGGATCGCACCGCCACCGCCCGGGCGCGGCTCGTCCATCGGCTCGAACCAGAACGACGGCCCCCGGCCGCGGGGATCGACGAGATCCTCGTCGGGGGTATCGGCGCGCGGTTCGTAGCCGAGCACCGTCCGCCAGAACGGCATCACCTCGGCGGTGTTCGGCGCGCCCGGGACGACGAGCACGCTCTGAACCGCCGACGGATCGCCGGACAGACCGAGATCGCGGGCCACGGCCGAGATCTGCCGAGCCAGCTCGACGTCGCGCATCGACATGCCGTAGTAGTCGTCGGTCACCGTGATCAGACGAACGGTCACGCCGTCCTGTCGGAAGTCGACGTCGGGGTGGTGCTCGTCCAGCCCCGGCAGCTCGCTCATCGCCTGCACGAGCCGGGCACCGTCCGCGAACGAGCCCGTGCGGAAGAACGTGCAGGCGCCGTCACCTATCACCCGCCAGTCGTCGACGCCCTCGGCCTCGTGGAACTGCTGCGGTGTGATCGTCTGGGTCATCCCCCACCTCCTTGCCATGTCGGCGATCGGTGCTCGACGAGATCTCGCCAACCCACCCACGGTACGCGGTGGGCGGCGATCCAGACACCACGCATGTGGAGCTGGTCCCCAGCCGCGGGAAGGTCCGCTCGCGCCCTTCGTCGAGGAGAAGGTGCTTGGTCCCCCCACCTCGCCCAGAAGACGAGGTCCACGTTGGGTGGATCTGGCGCACTTCCAGACCGGGCTCAGCGGCCGGCCGGCCCGGTCGATCCGATCCGACCACCGTCCACGCGGGCTCGGGATGAGGCAGGAGTGAGATGATGGCGGTGTTAGCGGGACGGCTTGCGAAGAGGCCGTGGGCTGCCCCCCGATGAAGGGAGGCACCATGCCGACCGTCCTCCAGGACACGGTGCGCATCGTCCCGCCGTCGCGAACCCCGATCCTCCCGACGGCACCCCTTGATCCGGTGCCGGTGGAGGACGCCGGGGCCACTGCCCCAAAGCCCTTTGACCCCGAGGTGAGACCGGTCCTCGAGAGGGCCGACCTGGGCACAGCGGCGGCCGCACGATGACCAGATGCCCCGCGTGTCGGTCGGTTCAAGTTGTGTTCCGAGCGGGGCCGTTGCCGACGTCGTGCTACTACTGCGGGACGAGCTGGATCGAGCAGGACGGCGTCCAGACGGAGATCCGTCAACCCGAGCGGCCCTGGCCACCGGTTCGCACCGGCTCCCTTGGGAGCGCGAGGGCCGTATAGGGACCGCAAGACGGAGCGCTGAGGGTTCCGCGGTCGCGTCGCCTGTGCGTGACACCCGGTCCATCCCGCGGTTCGTCGCACCGCACGGTCAAGGCCCATCCTGAGGGGATCATCCAGGTGGGTGTCGGCATCGAGTACCGTGTCCCGGCATGTCGGACACCTTCGTCCCTCGCGACTTCGCACCACCGGAGCCCCCGGTTCGCGACGAGTTCATCTTCGAGCCCCTCGGCCCAGAGCACAACGAGCGGGATCACGCCGCGTGGATGTCGAGCATCGACCACATCCGGAGCACGCAGGGGTTCCCGATGGCGGACGGGTGGCCGACGCCGATGCCTCTGGAGGACAACCTGGCGGACCTACAGATGCACGCGGCGGACTTCGCGGCGCGGACCGGCTTCACCTACACGGTGCTCTCGCCGGCGGATCGGGACGTGATCGGGTGCGTGTACATCTACCCGAGCAAGAAGGAAGGCTACGACGCTTGGGTCCTATCGTGGGTCCGGGCATCGCACGCGCACCTCGACGGACCCCTCCGGCGGACGGTCGCGGACTGGCTCGCCTCCGAGTGGCCGTTCGATCGGATCGACGACGCCGCTCGAGGCTAGCCCGAGGATGGTTGACGACCTTCTGCTGCGCACAGACCGGCTCTCGCTCCGGTACCCGGGCGGCACCCTCGCGCTCGATGAGCTGACCGTCGATGTCCCCCGCGGTTCCGTGGGGCTGGTCGGCGCCAACGGCGCCGGCAAGACGACGCTGCTGCGCCTGGCGCTGGGCCAGCTGCGCCCCACCGCGGGAGCGATCGAGGTCGTCGGGCGGGCGGTGGCCGAGGACCCGATCGGTGTGCGTGCCCACATCGGGTTCATGCCGGAACACGACTGCCTTCCCCCCGACCAGACGGCCGCCGACGTCGTCGCGACCCTCGGCGAGCTGGCCGGGCTGCCGCCGCGCGCCGCGCGCCAGCGCGCGTCGGAGGTGCTCGACCTTGTCGGCCTCGACGAGGCCCGCTTCCGGCCGATCGGCGGCTTCTCGACGGGCATGCGCCAGCGCACGAAGCTGGCCCAGGCCATCGTCGCCGACCCCGAGGTGGTGCTGCTCGACGAGCCGACCGCCGGCCTCGACCCGATCGGCCGAGAGGAGATGCTCGCCCTCGTCGGCCGGCTCGCCGGCTTCGGCATCTCGGCGCTCGTCGCCACCCACCTGCTCGACGACGTGCAGCGCGTGTGCGACCGGGTGGTGATGATCGACGGCGGCAAGCTGCGGCACACCGGCGCCACCCAGGCGCTCCTGCACCGCACCGGGGCTCTGCGGGTCCAGGTGAGCGACGGCGCCGCCCACCTGGCGGAGGTCCTCGGCGCCGACGGCGTCGCCGCGACCGTGATCGACGACGCGACGCTCGACGTGCGGATCGACGGCGACGAAGGGCGCGTGCTCGATCTCGTCCGCGACCGAGCGGACGACCTCGGCCTCGCTCTCTACGCCCTGACCACCCGCCGCACGTCCCTCGACGAGTTGTTCGTGGACCAACCCCAGTGAAGGTCCCCTCCGCCGGCGCCGTCTACGACCGCGGATACCGCCCGTACGAGGGCGAGCGCGGGGGACGGGGCGCGTCCCGCGCGGCCCTCGTGCGCCTCTCGGTCCGCCGTGCCCTCGGCCTGCGCCGGTCGTGGCGGCAGAAGGTCCTGCCGTGGTCGCTCCTCGCGATCGCCTCGATCCCGGCCGTGGTGAACGTCGGCGTGAAGTACCTCACCCGTGACACCCCGGCCGCCGACTTCGACCTGATCACCTTCCGCGAGTACGTGGGTGTGTCCACCACGCTGCTGCTCTTCGTGGCGATCACCGCGCCGGACATGGTGTGCCCCGACCGTCGCAACCGCGTCCTGCCGCTGATCTTCGCCCGCCCGCTCACGGGCAACGACTACGTGCTCGCCAAGGTCGGGGCGCTCACCGCCATCCTGTTCGGCTTCAGCTTCCTGCCCCAGGTCGTGCTGTTCGTCGGCCAGATGTTCGTGGTGCGGGGGGGCGCCCTCGACTTCCTCACCGAGAACGCCGAGGTGCTGTGGCAGGTGCCGCTAGCCGTCGCGCTGTTCTCCCTGTACCTGGCGTCTCTCGCGCTGGCCATCTCGGCCGCGACCGCGCGCCGGGTCGTCGGCGGCGCGGCCCTGCTCGCCACCGTCCTCGTCTCGGCGACGGTGGCCACGATCCTCGTCCGCGCCGGCGGCGAGGGGTTCATCGAGAGCGGCAACCTGTGGGGGCTCCTCAGCGCGCTCGACATCCCCCTGCGGATGAGCGACCTGGTGTTCCTGGGACACGTCGATCCCGAGTCGCTCGTCGGCGGGGCAACCGGGGCGGGCATCGGCGTGGTCCTGGTGTACGCCGCGGTCGTCGCCGGCTCGCTGGGCTACCTCGTCTACCGGTACCGGCAGGTCCAGTGAGCGGCATGCACGAGGCGGACCTGTCGCCGGACGACCCGGCCTTCGCCGAGGATGCGACGGTCGTCGTCAGCGAGGCGACGGTCTGGTTCGGCCCGAACGTGGCGCTCAACGAGGTGTCCTGCTCCTTCGGTCCCGGGGTGACGGGCCTGCTCGGCCCGAACGGCGCGGGCAAGACGACGCTCATGCGTGCGATCTGCGGGATGCTGCCCCTCAACGTCGGCACCGTTCGCGTCGGTGGGCTCGATCCCCGCACCGAGCGGGAGGCCCAGCGCGCCCTCGCTCTCGTCCCGGAGGAGGACGCCAGCCCGGGCACGCTCTCGGCCCGCCAGCTGGTGCGGTACGCGGCCGCCCTCCACCGGGTCCGCGACCGTGCCGCGCCCGAGCGAGCCCTTGCGGCCGTCGACCTGGTCGACGTTGCCGACCGCCAGGTCGGTGGCTTCAGCAAGGGGATGCTCCAGCGCACGAAGGTCGCCGCCGCCCTGGTGAGCGACCCCACGATCCTCGTGCTCGACGAGCCGCTCAACGGCGCCGATCCCGTCCAGCGCGTCGCGCTCATCGAGCTGTTCAACCGCCTGGGCGACGAGGGCCGCACGGTGATCGTCAGCTCCCACGTGCTGCACGAGGTCGAGCGCCTGGCTCGACGCCAGATCGTGCTCGTGCACGGCCGGCTCGCCGCGGCCGGCGATCACCGCGCGATCCGCGGCGCGATCGCCGGCCGCCCACGGCAGGTGCTCCTGCGCTCGTCCGATCCCCGCCGCCTGGCGGCCGCCCTCGTGGGCGTCGAGGCGGTGAGCGGCGTCGGCATCGACGGCGACGACGTGGTCGTGTCGTCGCTGCGCGCCCTCGACCTGGCCTACGCGCTGCCGGGGCTCGCCCGGCGGGCCGGCGTCCGCCTCCTCGAGATCCGCCCGCTCGACGACTCGCTGGAGTCGGCGTTCCGGGAGCTGGTCCGATGACCCTGCCCGCGGCCGAGCGCGCCCTGCCCGGTCCCCCGCTTGCCGCCTTCCTGTACACGCTGCGGGTCTGCGTGCCGCCCAAGCGGGCCGTCCTGCTCGCCCTGCCGTGCGCCGGCGCCCTGCTCTTCGGCCTGCTCGCCCGCACCGTCGACGACCCGACCTCCGCCGGCGGGTTCAACGCGATCAGCCGCGCGCTCTTCGGGCTGATCCTGCCGCTGGCCTGTCTGGTGGTCGGTGACGCCGTGCTCGGCGCGGAGGTCCGGTCTGGAACGTTCGGCCTCACGTGGCTGTCGCCCGTGCGCTTCTCCACGATCGTCGTGGCCCGGTGGTCGGCCGGCTGGCTCATCGCGGCCGGCGCCCTGACGCCGGCGATGGCGCTGTCGGCGCTCATCGCGGGGGTGCCCGGGGCCGTCGGCCCGATCGCGCTCGCGACGATCGGCGGGACCGCCGCCTACCTGGCGCTGTTCGTGCTCCTCGGCGTCGCGTTCCGGCGCGCCGTGTGGTGGTCGCTCGCGATCGTCCTGCTCGGCGAGCGCCTCCTCGGCGCCGTGCTGCCCGGCATCGCGCAGTTCTCGCCGCAGTGGCTGGCCACGATGGTCTACGCCGGACTCGGCCCGGGCGCCGACGAGCTCGAGCGCGAGGGCATGCCCACGGGGGGCGCCGCCGTGGGACGCCTCGTGATGCTCACCGTCGTGTTCGTCCTGCTCGCCGTGTGGCGGATGCGCCGGCTTCGACTCACGGGCGGCCGGGAGTAGCCGGGCGGCCCGGCCCGGACGACTAGCCGCTCTCCCGGAGCGCCGTCCAGGCCTCGTGTGCGGTCCACTCGGCCTCGGCCACGACCTGGGATGCCCGAGCGACCCGATCGTCGGCGCGCTGCCAGGCGAGCACCGCCTCGGGGTACCGGGCCGCGGCGACGTCGGCTCGCAGGACCTCCCAGTCCCTCGCGAAGGCCTCGAGCTCCTGGCTCTCGGTCAGCTCGACCGCGACGTAGGGGCCGAGCCCGTCGTCGGCGATCCGGTAGTACCTCATGTGCCCATGGTGCCAGTGGTCGGCTCGTATTACAAGTGTGTGATTTCATGTGGGGAGCTTCGTCTCCGACCGATGACCCTGCGGCCGGGCCCCGGTCGAGGGATTCCGAGGAGCGTAGGGTGGCGCGATGGAGATCGATCGGAGCGCGCCGGCGACCGCGGCGGGCGAGCTCGACATCGCCGCCTCGCCCGAGGTCGTCTGGGACGTCATCTCGAACATCGAGGCGTGGCCGTCCTGGAACCCGGACGTGAAGACGGCGACGCTGGATGGTCCGCTCGCCGTCGGCTCGGTCTTCCGCTGGAGGGCAGGTAGCGCCTCGCTCACCTCGACCCTCAGGGTCGTGGACACTCCGCGCGAGCTCTCCTGGTCCGGCCGGGCGATGGGGATCCGGGCGATCCACACCTTCCGCTTCGAGCCGAGCGACGGCGGCACCCTCGCGCGGTCCGAGGAGTCCTGGGCGGGTCTCGTGCCGACCCTGCTCAGGGGGTACAGCCGCAGAACCCTCGACCGCGGGATCCGAAACGTCCTGCGGCTTCTGAAGGACGAGGCCGAGCGGCGCGCGGGCACGTGACCTGCCGCGAACCCACGCGGGGCCGGACCGCCGCCCTTGTTCGTCTACCGCATCATCCCGCGGTCAGCGACGGCGTTCGCGATCCTCGAGCCCGGCGGCGCGACCCGGTGGCGCTTCCTGAGCTGAGCCATGCGTCGACGGCATCGCCGCACGCCGGAGCGCACAGCCCGTGGCTGCGCGCGATCACCAACGTAGGTTCTCTCCGGCCGGCGTTTCGCCCGCGCCGGTTGTCGGTTACGGTTCCGGTGGAGAAGGAGGGCGTATGGATCTCATGTTGTTGGCTGCCAGGTCGTGCGGCGGCGGAGTTACGACGCTCCTGTGGATCGTCGCGGTCGTCCTCGTGATCGCGGGCATCGTGACCCTCATCCGTGGCGGGGTCGTCGCGGGGATCGTCCTGATCATCGTCGGACTCCTCGTGGGACCGGGAGGCGTCAGCATCTTCTGCTAGCCCACTCCGTCCGAGCACGCCGGCGAGGAACGGGCGCGCCCTTGGCTGCGCCGCTCTCTTGGGGCGTCGGGCCGCCCGTTCCTTCCCACCGACGACGCCTTTCGTTCAGGAGTTCGTGAGGTCGCCTCCGGGCTCAGGTCGTAGCGCGGCGCCCCGCGAGTAGCGCACGGACCTCCCCGGGCGTAGGGTCACACCCTCGCGTGCGATCGCGGGCCACGGAGGGAGGGCCGTGTCCGAATCGGGGCGCCGAACGGGACGGTGGCCGGCGTCGCTGGCCGCGGGCCTGGTCGTCGGGGCCGTCGAGGCGCTGGTGGCGATCTCGTTCGCGGCGCTCGTGTTCGCCGGGTACCTCGAGTCCTTCCTCGCCGATGGCATCGGCCTGTACCTCGGAGCCGCCGCGGTCGCGCTCGCGGGGTTCGCGTGGTTCGCCGGCCCCCGAGGCGTGATCGGCGGCATGCAGGCCGTGGGGGCGGCGGTGCTCGCGATCGTCGTCGCAGGCGCGGCGATCGACTCGTACGGGGCGCTCCAGCGGGACTTCCTCACGGCGGTGGCGGCGACCCTGGTCGTCACGATCCTGTGCGGGGTCGTCTTCCTCGTCCTCGGCAGACGGCGGCTGGCCAACGTGATCCGGTTCGTGCCGTACCCGGTCGTGGGCGGGTTCCTCACCGGCACGGGATGGCTGCTCGTGAAGGCCGGGCTCTACGTCTCCTCCGGGGAGTCGCCGTACATCACGCCGCTGACCGAGCTGATCGACCGAGAGGCCCTCGTGCGGTGGCTGCCGGCGCTCGCGTTCGCCGTGGTCCTGCTCCTCGTCGTGCGGATCGTGAAGCGCCCCCTCGCGATCCCTGTCGCGATCGGGATCGGGCTCGTCGCGTTCGCGATCGGCGTGCTCCTCACCGGCTCCTCGCTCGAGACCGCGCGGGAGGGGGCGTGGCTGCTCGGACCGCTCGACAGCACGCTGTGGCGGACGTGGACGTTCCGGGCTGTCGCGGAGGCGGACTGGTTGGCGGTGCTCGGGCAGTGGGCGTCGATCGTCACCGCCGTGTTCATGGCGACGATCGCGATCACGGTCAACGTCGGCGGGACCGAGGTCGTGCTGAACCGCGACCTCGACACGAACCGGGAGCTCCGCGACGCGGGGTTCATGAACGTCGTCTCGGGCGCTCTCGGCGGGATCCCCGGCTATCACGCGCTCAGCCTGACCGCGCTCGCCGAGCGGATGCGTGTGGACGCGCGGGCCGCGGGGCTGATCGCCGCGGCGGTCCCGGCGGCCGCGGTGATCTTCGGCGCCACCGTCGTCGAGCTGATCCCGCGGATGATCGTCGGAGGGGTGCTGGCCTTCCTCGGCCTGGCGTTCATCGTCGAGTGGGTCTGGGACAAGCGCCGGGTGCTGCCGCCGCTCGAGTACGCGGTCGTGCTCCTGATCCTGGCGGCGATCATCGCTCGCGGGTTCCTGCCCGGCGTCGTGCTCGGGCTCGTGCTCGCGGTCGTCCTGTTCGCCGTCAGCTACGGCCGGACCGAGCTCGTGCGCGAGGTCTCCTTCGGCGACACCTATCGCAGCAACGTCGACCGTCCGCCGGCCGACCGCGCCCGCCTGCGCACGCTCGCCGACCGTGTCCAGATCCTGCGCGTGAGTGGGTACCTGTTCTTCGGATCGACCAGCGGCCTGCTCGAGCGGATCCGGGAGCGCGTCGAGACCACTCCGCCGGCGTTCCTGCTGATCGACCTGCGCCGCGTGACGGGCGTGGACTCCTCGGCGGTCGCCACGCTGGCGAAGGTGCTGCGACTCGCGCAGACGCACGGGTTCGGGGTCGTGCTCACCGGCGCGTCGGGTCCGGTACGCGCCCAGCTCGAGCGCGGCGGCGTGCTCGAGGGCGAGGACACCGTCCGTTTCGAGCCCGACCTGGACCGAGGGCTGCAGCGGTGCGAGGACGCGCTGCTCGGGGCCGGCGCCGAGACGGCGGTCGCCGGCGCCGAGGGAGATCCCGCTTCGGACGGTCAGATGCCGCCCGGGGTCCTCCCGTACCTCGAGCGGATCTCGGTGCCGGCGGGCACCGTGCTGATCCGCCAGGAGGAGCCGCCCGGCGACCTCTTCGTGCTGCGATCCGGACGCCTGGCGGTGGAGACGCGCACCAGCGAGGGGACCCGGATCAGGCTCCGTGCGCTCCGCCCCGGTGTCGTGGTCGGAGAGGTCGGGCTCTACACCGGCACGCCACGTACGGCCGACGTCGTGGCCGAGACGGAGAGCGTCGTCCTGCGGTTCAGCGCCGGGTCGATCGCGAGGATCGAGGCCGAGGAGCCCGAGGTGGCCGCGGCGCTGCATCGGTGGCTCGCGACGACGCTCGCGGATCGCCTTCACGAGACGCAGACGACCTTCGAGACCCTCCTGGAGTGACCGGATGGCCGTGACCGAGCAGCGACGAACCGTCCGATGGCTGGCCCCACTCGCCGCAGGCCTGATCCTGGGCGCCGTCGAGACCGTGCTCGCCGTCGCCTTCGCGGCCTTCGTCTTCGGGGGCCTGCTCGTGGACCGGCTCGACGAAGGGATCGGGCTCTACCTGGCGGCCGCCGCGGTGACGCTCGCGCTCTTCGCGTGGCGGGGCGGTGCCCGGGGTGTGATCGGCAGCGTGCAGGACGCTGCGACGGCAGTGCTCGCGCTCGTCGCCGCGGCCGCGGCGACGAAGGCCGCCGACCTCGCCCGCGTCGCCGTGATGGCCGGCGTGAACGACTTCGAGGCCCCCGACATCTTCCTCACCGTGGTCGCCGCGACGCTGGTCGTGACCGTCCTGTGCGGCGTGGTCTTCCTGACGCTCGGCACCTTCCGGCTGGGCAACCTGATCCGGTTCGTTCCCTACCCGGTCGTGGGCGGCTTCCTAGCGGGCACCGGGTGGCTGCTCCTGATGGGTGGCATCTACGTCGCCTGCGGCGTGTCGCCCCACCTGCGGACCATCCCCCAGCTGATCGAAGGACACCAGCTGCTCCTGTGGCTTCCCGCCTTCGCGTTCGGGGTCATCCTGCTCGTCGCCGTGCGGCTCCTGCGCCGGCCGCTCGTGATCCCGGCCGTGATCGGGATCGGGCTGGCGGCGTTCGTGATCGGCATGGTCGTGACCGGCACGTCGGTCGAGGCCGCGCAGGACGGGCGGTGGCTTCTCGGCCCGTTCGAGGGCTCCAGCCGATGGGAGCCGTGGGCGCTCCGGGCGCTGACCGGCGCGGACTGGTCGGCCGTGCTCGGGGAGTGGGCGGGGATCGCCACGGCGGTGTTCATCGCGGCGATCGCGATCCTCTTCAACGTCAGCGGCATGGAGGTCGTGCTGGACCGCGACCTCGACACGAACCGGGAGGTCCGCGACGCGGGGTTCGTCAACGTGGTCTCCGGAGCGCTCGGGGGGGTCCCCGCGTACCACGCCCTCAGCCTCAGCGCGCTCGCCGAGCGGATGCGCGTGAACGCGCGGGTCGCGGGACTGATCGCCGCGGCGGTCCCGCTGTCGGCGGTGGTCCTCGGCGCCACCGTCGTCAAGCTGATCCCGCGGATGATCGTGGCCGGCGTGCTCGTGTTCCTCGGCCTCGCGTTCATCGTGGAGTGGGTCTGGGACAAGCGCCGGGTGCTGCCCCTCCTGGAGTACGGGGTCGTGCTCGTGATCCTGGTCACGATCGTCGTTCGAGGGTTCCTGCCCGGGGTCGTGCTCGGGCTCGTGCTCGCGGTCGTGCTGTTCGTCGTGAGCTACGGCCGGACGGACCTCGTGCGTGAGGTCGCCTTCGGCCACACCTACCGCAGCAACGTCGATCGCCCGCCGGCCGAGCGCGCCAGGCTCCGCTCGCTCATGGATCGCGTCCAGATCCTGCGCGTGAGCGGGTTCCTGTTCTTCGGATCGAC
>Ga0105094_10000816_pt1 | contig 15901 bp, 15 predicted proteins | sample PPLLak1March2015_2_FD_87023 | JGI IMG/M metagenome (GOLD analysis project Ga0105094, IMG submission 87023) | Freshwater sediment microbial communities from Prairie Pothole Lake near Jamestown, North Dakota, USA - PPLs Lake P8 Core (3) Depth... | ecosystem: Environmental > Aquatic > Freshwater >...
AACGGGCTGAGCTTGATCGCCCAGGCGGCCGAAGGAAGCCTCCGGGACGCCCAGTCGCTTCTCGACCAGGCCGTAGCCTTCTCGGGCGAAGTCGTCCAGGATGAGGAGCTGAAAATCATACTCGGGTCCATCAGCCGGGAGATCCTGTTCGAGTGCTCTTCCCTGATTCTGGCCCAAGCACCGTCCGGAGTATTTTCTCTCGTAGAGAAGGTCATGGAAAAAGGGTACGACCTTCGCTCCTTCTACAAAGAACTCATCCGCCACTTCAGGGATTTGATGTTGGTCAAATCGGTCCGGGAGGTCGAAGGCCTGCTCCCGCTAAACCCTGAGGAACTCCAGCAGCTCAGGCGGGAAGCCGATAAGGCCTCGCTCGAGGACATCCTCCGCTACCTGCAGGCGCTCCAGCTAGCCGAGCAGGGCCTCCGCTTCTCCTCCCACGCGCAGATTTATCTGGAGACGCTTCTGGTCAAGCTCTGCCATTTCCAGAAGATCGTCCCGCTCAAAGAGCTGCTGGCGGAATTGCAGAAATCCAATCCGGACAGTGGAAGTTCTTCCGCCCCTATGGGTGGCGCGGGGTTGCCGCCGGTCAACCTTTTAAAGAAGCCGGAGAGGAAATTGGACGCAATCCCCAGACCCGAGCCTGTCCTGCCGCCGTCCGGCTCTCAAGAAGAAGAGCGCAAAAACAATTTTCGCAGGATCCTGGCCGAGCTGCAGAAGGAAAAGAGCTCTCTGGCAGCCATTCTTTCCAGACAAGCTTCATTTAGGTTCAAAGACGTGCCGCTGGACATCAAGTTCTCCCCGGAAAAGAGGTTTGTCGTCGACCAGCCGGCCGTCCTGGAGATATCCTTTTCCGGCGGCGACGATTATTACCGGGAGGCCGTGCAGCGGGACATTCGAACGGTTGAGCGGATCGCCTCCGAAGTGTTCGGGCAGAAGATCAAAGTCAAGCTGGCCGAGGGATCGGGCCCCAGGGAAATCAGGCGCGAGAAAGAGACCGACATCGCCCTGAAGGACCCCTCGGTCCAAGCCTTCATGGACATATTCAAAGCCACGATCCTGTCGGTTGAGCCGCTCAAAGGCACAAAGGAGAGAGAATAGGATGAAAGACCTTGGCAACCTCCAGAAAATGCTCAAACAGGCCAAGGAGATGCAGGATAAGCTTCAAAAGGAGTTGGCCGAGCTCCGTCTCGAAGGGACAAGCGGCGGAGGGATGGTCAGCGTCACTCTGGACGGGCAGAAAAACCTGGTCGCCGTCCGCCTCGACCCCGAAGTCATCAACCGTGATGATATCGAGATGCTCCAGGACCTCATCGTCGCCGCCTTCAACGATGCTGCGGCGAAAGTGGATGAGCACCTCTCCCAAAAACTCGGCGCCCTTGGCGGGGGCTTCAAGATCCCGGGGCTGTTCTGATGACCGACACCGCTCAGCCCCTCCAAAAGCTTATCGAGGAACTGAAGCACATCCCCGGCATTGGCGCTAAAACCGCCCAGCGCATCGCCTTCTACATCCTGGGCCTTCCCCAGGAAGAGGCCGAGCGGTTGGCCGAGGCCGTGCGCGAAGTCAAGAAGAGGGTTTTCTATTGCTCGGTCTGCAACAACATCACTCACATTGACCCTTGCGCGATGTGCGCGGATGGCGAGCGGTCGGCCGAAACGCTCTGCGTGGTCGAGGAACCCTATAATATCTCTTCGATCGAGAAAACGGGCATCTATCACGGTCTCTATCATGTTCTCCTGGGAACCCTGGCCCCTCTCCGCGGCGTCGGCCCGGACGAACTCCGTCTGGACAAGCTCGTCCGGCGGGTAGAGATGGGCAATTTCCAGGAGATCATCATCGCCACCAATCCTACCGCCGAAGGGGAGGCGACCGCCCTTTACCTGGCCAAGATTCTAAGAAACCATCCGGTCAAGCTCACTCGACTGGCCATGGGGCTTCCGGTGGGTTCGGACATCGATTTTGCCGACCAGGTCACCATCAAGAAAGCGCTGGAGGGCCGCACCGAGCTCAAAGAATGATTTTTACGACGTTTGGCTGGACCATCGCGACTTTATAAAGTCACGATTCGGAATGTCATCGAGTGAACTCATCATCAGAGAGGAGGTTCAATGAAAGAGACACTTGAGATTCGCTGGCACGGACGCGCCGGCCAGGGCGTCGTCACGGCGGCAGTGACGCTGGCGGATGTCCTCTCCTCGGAAAAGGGGAAACATGTTCAGGCCTTCCCCGAGTTCGGCGCCGAGAAGAGGGGAGCTCCGATCCTGGCGTTCAATCGCATCAGTCAAAGGCCGATCCGCATTCATAGTCAGGTCTATTATCCCGACATCGTGGTGGTCACCGACCCGAGCCTGCTGGGCCTGGTGGACATCAGCGAAGGGGCCAAGGATGAAGCCATTTTCCTGATGAACACGATTTTCGAAATTCCCATGATCCGGGAACGCCTCAGCCTGGGAAAAAGAAAGATCTATGCCCTTGATGCCTACAGCATCGCCAGGGACGAGCTGGGACGGGCCATCCCCAACGTCCCGATGGTCGCCGCCCTGGTCAAGATCCTCAACCTGATGGACCTGGAGAAGTTCCGGGAAAACATCAAGGTCTCCCTGGCCAAGAAACTGCGGCCCGAGGTAGTTGAAATGAACATGAAGACCATCGACAGAGCGTTCAAGGAGGTCAAGGAAGGATGAAAAAAGAAACCTGGAAAGAACTCCCGATCGGGACGGTCAATATCCATGCGGGGAATTCCGTTTCCAACCTGACCGGAACATGGCGCTCCGGCCGGAAGCCCGAGTTCATCGAGAAGCACTGCATCCAGTGCTTCTTCTGCTGGCTCTACTGTCCCCACTTCGCCATCCGGGTCGAGAACGGGAAAGTCGCGGGCTTCAAGTATGACTACTGTACGGGCTGCGGTCTCTGCGCCGAGGAGTGCCCGACCAAGGAGAAAGCCATTGTCATGGTGAAAGAAGAGATCAAGCTTGCCGAAGGGAGGAAAAAATGAAGGCTACGAAGATTCTCAACGGCAACCAGACCATCGCCGAGGCCGTCCGCCAGATCGACCCCGACGTCATCGCCGCCTACCCGATCACTCCATCGACGGCGATCGTCGAGACAATCGCTTCTTTTCGCGCGGACGGGTTGATCACGGGCGAGTTCGTCTGCCCCGAAAGCGAGCACAGCGCCATGAGCGTTTGCATCGGAGCGGCCTCGGCCGGCGGGCGCGTCATGACGGCAACCTGTTCCCAGGGCCTCGCCCTGATGTGGGAAATGCTCTACATCGCCGCCGGGCTGAGGCTCCCCATCGTCGCCGCTATCGCCAACCGCGCCCTGAGTGCGCCGATCAATATCCACGGCGATCACAGCGATACGATGGGCGCCCGGGATTCGGGCTGGATCCAGATATATTCCGAGGACTGCCAGGAAGCCTACGACAATTTCATCCAGGCCTTCCGGATCGGCGAGCACCCCGATGTGCTGACCCCCGTCCTGGTCGGGCTCGACGGGTTCATCATCAGCCATTCTTCGGAGGTCGTCCAGGTGGAGGACGATGCCGCGGTCAAGAAATTCATCGGCGGGTTTAAGCCCCCCTTTCCGCTGCTCGACACCAGCCGGAAATTCTCGGTGGGCCCGATCGATTTCACCGATTATTATTTCGAGCACAAGAGAAGCCAGATTGAGGGTATCGAGAACTCGCCCCGCGTGATCGAGGAGGTCGGGAAGGAGTTCGGCCGGACCTTTGGCCGGACCTACGGCTTCTTCGAGGAGTACAGGACGGATGACGCCGAGCTCTGCATCGTAGTCATGAGTTCGGCCGCGGGCACGGGCAAGGATGCCGTCGACGAACTCCGGGCCGAAGGAAAGAGGATCGGCCTCCTCAAACCGCGCGTTTTTCGGCCCTTCCCTCACCGTCAGATCGCCGAGGCCTTGAAGAACATGAAGGCCGTGGCGGTCCTGGACCGGTCATCCGCCCCGGGCGCCTTCGGCGCGCCGCTCTTCACCGAGGTGCGCTCGGCGCTCTATGACTATGAAAAGCGTCCCCAGATGGTCAACTACGTCTACGGGCTGGGCGGCCGCGATATCAAGATCGAGCACTTCAAGGAAGTCGCCGGCAAGCTTGAGAAGATAGCCGCCACCGGAAAGGTCGACGAGATGCTCGGCTATCTCAACCTGAGAGAGTAGGACGCGACCCGCAAAGGAGAAACGAACATGGCAGTAAAACTCAAGGATTTGGCTCAGATGGAGGATCGGCTCGTCGCCGGCCACGGCATGTGCCTCGGCTGCGGTATCCCCCTTATATTCAAAATCATCCTCAGGGCAACCGAAGACCCGGTCGTCGTGGCCAATGCCACGGGCTGCCTGGAAGTCTGTACGACCATCTTTCCGCGGACCGCCTGGAACTGCATGTGGGTGCACAGCGCCTTCGAGAACGCCGCGGCCACGGCTGCCGGTGTCGAGACGATGTTTAAGGCCTTGAAAAATAAGGGCAAGATCCCGGCCGATAAAAAGATCAAGTTCCTCGCCGTGGGCGGAGACGGCGGCACCTACGACATCGGCATCCAGTCCCTTTCCGGCGCCATGGAGCGCGGGCACGACATCGTCTATGTCTGCTACGACAACCACGCCTATGCCAACACCGGAGGACAGCGCTCCTCAGCCACGCCGATGGGCGCGTCCGCGACCACTTCGCCGGCCGGCACCAGGAGCCCGGGCAAGGTTCAGAAAAAGAAGGACCTGACCAAGATTCTCGCAGCCCACAATATCCCCTACGTCGCCCAGGCGAGTCCCCACCGCTGGCAGGACCTCTACAATAAAGCCAAGAAAGCCTTCGAGGTCGAGGGCCCGGCCTTCCTGAACGTCCTTTGCCTCTGTCCGACGGAGTGGAAATACGAGGAATCGCAAGGCATCAAGCTGGCCCAGCTCGCCGCCGACACCTGCGTCTGGCCCCTCTACGAGGTGGAGAACGGAACATACAAAATCAACTACATGCCCAAGGAAAAAAAGCCCGTCCTGGAATGGCTCAAATCGCAGGGCCGGTTCCGTCATCTGTTTAAGGAGGAGAACGCCTGGATGCTCGAGGCGATCCAGAAACAGACAGACAAGGACTGGGAGGACTTGAACAAGCTCGCCGAAATAACTGGAGCTTGAGACTTTGGAGATGACTACCCCCCAGGGGTGAGGCGAAATCCCATCCCGAATCACCTCTGGGGAGGATTGCCCCTTTCTCCGCCGGGGTCCATTCTATTTTTGGCTCCCGGAACAGAGCCTCGTCATCTGTCCGGACCCCGCGATTTCCGGAGGAGAAAGGAACCGACCATGCAAAACCAGGCAAAAGGGATCATCCGGTGGGCATTTTTTCTTGGCCTCATCGTCTTGGTCGTCCAGCCGGGGAATTTGGGGGCGTTCGATAAGAAGCTCCGGGTCGCCTCTGACTACGCCCATATCTATCTCCAACCCGACAGCTCTGGCCCCGTAATCGACACCCTGGAGAGAGGCCACATCCTTTCCCTGCTCTATTCGGGAAAGATGAAGAAAGCCTGGTACTACGTCTGTTTCAAGTCGGGGAAGACCGGATCGACAAAGTCGGGCTATGTCCTTGAGTCCACAGTGGAGCTCCTTTTCGACCCCCTCAGAAGCATCACGATCATGGAAGAGAGCCAGGATCTTCATGTCAGCTACGCCCCCCGCAACTTCGAGGAGATGCAATGGGGACTGAGCAAAAAGGAGGTTGTGGAATTGGAGGGCAAGCCGGCCGACCAGCGAAAGGTGAAAGGCCTGGACGTTATGAGATACCAGCAACGGGTCATCAACCTGGACTGCGCCATCGACTACTTCTTTGCCGCCAATAAGCTCAGCCGGACCCGGTTCTCCTTTGCCGGCGACTATCTCGACAAGAACGCCTACCTCCAGGATTATCAAAAGATCAAGGACGCCCTCGTCCAGAAGTTTGGCCGGCCCCTCGAAGAGGCCATGAAATGGCGGGACAATTCCTACAAGGACGATTTTTCCGCCTGGGGGGAAGCGGTGAGTTTGGGCCACTTGGAGTTGAGCTCGCGCTGGTTGACTTCTCAAACCGAGATAACAGCCAACCTGAGCGGGGCAGAGGACGAGATCCTGTTGACGGTGGAATACGCCGGCCTGCGGCTCAAAGAACTGGCCATGAGGAGCGAAGAGTAGCCGCGACCCGGGCCTTTATCAGCTTTCGGGCGCCGGCCCGATAACCACCTCCAGCGCTTTCTCCGCTGCCAGTATTTCCCTGATGTAGGAATTCACTTCATCCAGGGTCAGAGCATCAATCTCCGAAAAAAGGGAGCCAAAAAACTCAAAGCCCAGGCCGGAGGCCTCAAAAAAGGCCAAAATCCCTGCCTTTCCGGCCTTCGTTTCACTTTCCCGGATAAAATCCGTCTTGACGGCATTCTTGGCATAAAGCAGCTCCTCCTCGGTCGTCCCGTTCTGGTAGAGGTCGACAAGAACAGAGCGGAGGGCCTCCCGGGCAGCTTCCCTTTTGGCCGTGTCCGTCTCGAGGTAGGCTTCAAGTAGGCCCCCCTCCTGCATCTGAGTGGCACGGCAATTCACGTTGTAGGCCAGCTTCATTTTAGCGCGCAGAGACCAGAGCCGTGATCCCTGGCCCTTGCCGAGCAGGCTCTCAAAAAGGGAGGCAAGGGCAAAATTTCGGCCGGAGATGCCGGGCAGGCGGTAGGCCAGGCCGACGAACACCTGCTTGGTGTCCCGGTCGAGTTGGATTGTTTTTTCCTCCGGCCCAGAGGGGGCGACACGGGCCAGGGCAACGGAGCTTCCCGAGGGAATGGCGGAGAAATATCGGCCGACGATATCCAGGAGCGCATTTTCCGGGAGGTCGGAGGCGATAGACAGAATGATGTTCGACCCGACGAAATGACTCTTATAGAATGCGGAAACGTCCTTGTTCTTGACGGCCTCGAGAGAGGCTCTGTCGCCGTACATCGAGCCCCCGTATCCGGATCCGGCGAAAAAGGCCCGGAGACCGGCCAGATGTCCAAGCCGGACCGAGTCGTCTTCCTCAACCCTGCTTTGATGTTCCATGTACTTTTTCACGGCATCGACCCGAATCCCGGAAAAGAGGGGATCCAGGAAGATCTTGGACAGGACCTTGAGCGAAGGCTCGAGGTTGGCCGAGAGGCACTCGATCTGGACAAGCGAATAATCGTCCGCGGCATTGGCGGAAGCTCGCGTGGCCAGGCTGATCAGTTGCTGGGCTTTTCCCGAATCCGGGATCTCGATCAACAGCCTTGTGGTCAGGAAGGCCAATCCCCGTTTAGCCGGGGTGTCGGCGCGTTTCCCTCCCTTGATCAGGATCTGGAGGATCGTGTTGGCCGAGGACTCGTCTCTCTCCAGGATGACCGTCAGCCCGTTCTCCAGGACCCTTTTTTGAGCCCCCAACCCCAGGCCGCTGGCTCCGACCATAAGGGCCAGACTCCAAAGAGAGATCACACCCCAGGTTTTCTGTCCCGTCATGTCTTATTTCTTCCTCGGGACGATCGAGATCATCACATAGTCCGTCCGTCCGAAATACTTGTCCGCAACTTTCCTCAAGTCTCCGGATTTCACCCTGTCGATGTTCTCCAGGTAGCTGCCCTGCGCCTGGCCTTCTCTCAAGATCATGAACTGGGCCAGTGACATGGCCAGGAAAAGCCCCTTTTCCTGGGACTCGTAAGCGTTATAACGGATCTGGTTCTGGGCGCTCCTCAGGTGGTCGAAGGCATACATCTGCTCATCTCCCGGGAAATCCGCCGGTGTGAAATACCCCTCTCTCGCCCTCCTCAGGTAATTGACCGCCTCGCGCTTGGTCCGGCCCAGATTTTTTGGGTCCAGGGTCAAAAAGGCCAGGACAGCACCTCCGTATTTATGCGAATGGTAGGCCATCATGATTGTTTCGACGAGCCTCCTCGGCCCCTGGTTGAGCGCGGAGTAGAGGAGCGGGTTAACGCCGCGTCCCAGGACCTCGGTCAGGACGTCCATGGCGTATTGCTCCGGGCTGTTGAAATCGGGCGCCTGGACGGCGATAACAAGATAGGCCTTCTGGACGTCCATCTCCACTTCCAGGTCGACAACCCCTTTCGGCGCTTGAGCCGGCTCGAATCGGGGCGGAGGGGGGGCTTCGCCCTTGACGTCGCCGTAGACCCGGCGCACCTTTTCCTCCATTTCCGCAAGGTTAAAATCACCAACCACGGCGAGCGAGCAGTTGGGTGGGACAAAATATCGCCGGTAAAGCGCCTCGAGCTTGTCTGCGGTGAGGTTCTTGATGACTTCCGGGTCGCCGATCAAGGGATTGGCATAAGCATGCCCTCGGAAAAGGTGCTGATAAACCAGATTGGTGGCGGTGCCAAACGGGTCATCCTCCAGCTGACGGAGCTCCTCCAGGATGATCTCTTTTTCTGTATCCAGCTCCTCCTGAGTGATTTTGAGATGGAAAAGGATCTCCTTTTGATTGCTCAAGGCAAAATCTGAAGCGGAGGCGGGGACAGAGATTTCGAAGAAAGCGATGTCCTGGCCCGTATGGGCGTTGAAATAGGCGCCGTGCCGCCGGACGTCGCGGCTGATCTCGCTCCCCGAACGGGTTTCTGTCCCCCGGAAAAGAATGCAGTGCTCGAGGACGTGGACGAGGCCGCTCGTCTCTGCGTTTTCGTCCTTGCTGCCCAGGTCGACGGCTGCCGCCACATTGACCAGTGGAACGCTGCGTTTCTCCAGGAGGAACACCTTGAGCCCGTTGTCGAGGACAAAGCTCTTGGCTGCCTCTTCGCTCCCGAGATAACAAGGAGTGAACGCGCCTAATGCGGAAAGGGCAAAAACGAGGAAAAATCGGCAGCGCTGACCAAGTCTTTGGTCAGGGTTGAGATTCTTGCTTCTCACTTGAGCCGGCTTGTTCCCTTCAATAGCAAATTTTATACCAAAAGCCGGGCTTATGGATAGCCCGGACTTCCAGGGGAATCGCGATTGCGCAGGAGAATTCAGCCTGGCCGGCCCATGTAAAGCCCTTTTACATGTTTATGCATGTGCACCTCTGTTTCCGCTACAGTAGCCGGTTCCCGTTCCGTGTAATTCCTCCTGGTTGGCGCGGGGAGGCCGCTGTGCTAGAATGTCTCTCAAGAGGCGGTCATGAGAAACCTTCGCAAAGCCAAGATTCTGGTCGTTGATGACGAGGAAAACATCCGGAAATCCCTGAAGATGATCCTCGAGTACGAGGGGTATCATTTTCTTGAGGCCGGAGACGGCGAGGAAGCGCTCTCCCTGATCGGAGAGATGATCGACCTCGACCTTGTTCTCCTGGACATCAAGCTCCCTGGCCGGGATGGCCTGGAAATTCTGGCCGAGATCAAGAAACGCCCCTACGCCCCCGAGGTGATTATGATCTCGGGACAGGGGACCATCCGGACGGCCGTGGAAGCCACCAAACTCGGCGCCTTCGAATTCCTGGAAAAACCCCTCCACCGTGATCGCGTTCTGTTGAGCATCCGCAACGCCCTCAATCAGAACACCCTCCGCCGGGAATGCCTCGACCTGCGCAGAAAGGCGGAAAAACGCTACGAGATCGTCGGGAACCACCCCCTGATGAAGCAGCTCTGGAAGGAGATCCTCAAGACGGCTCCGACCAACGCAACCGTCCTGATTCACGGCGAAAGCGGCACAGGAAAAGAGCTCATCGCCCGGGCCATCCACGGCCACAGCCTGAGGGCCAAGGATCCGTTTATCCAGGTCAACTGCGCGGCCATCCCCGAGGAGTTGATCGAAAGCGAGCTTTTCGGCCACGAGAAGGGGGCTTTCACCGGTGCGACCGAACGGAAGGTCGGAAAGTTCGAACAGGCCGACGGCGGGACGATCTTCCTGGATGAGATCGGCGATATGAGCCTCAAAACCCAATCGAAGGTCTTGCGGGTGCTCGAGGAAGGGGAGGTCCAGCGCGTCGGCTCCAGCAAGGTCAGCAAGGTCGACGTCCGGGTCATCGCGGCCACCAACAAGGACCTGAAGAAGGAGATCGGCGACGGCAAATTCCGGGACGATCTTTTTTTCCGGCTCAACGTCGTTCCGGTCTATTCGCCGGCGCTCCGCGAGAAAAGAGAAGATATCCCGGTGCTCATCGAATATTTCAGCCGCAATTTCGCCGAAGAAAACAACTTCAAGCCCAAGAGATTCTCGGCCGATGCCGTGGCCGCCATGATGCAATTCCCGTGGAAAGGCAACGTCCGGGAGCTCAGGAACCTGGTCGAACGGTTGCTCATCATGACCGAAGCAGAGGTCATCGACAAAAAAGACCTCCCCGGACAGGAAGGGAGCGGGGGCAGAGCCCAGCTCCCGGATGCCGGCGAGGCCCAAACGCTCAAAGATTACCGGGAGCTGGCGGAGAAGGATTTCATCCTGGCCAAGCTCGAGAAGAACAACTGGAACATCAGCCAGACGGCCCGGGAGATCGACACCCCGCGCAGCAACCTCTATAAAAAGTTAGCCCAGTATGGTATAAAGATAACGGTTGGAGTGGGCGAGGCGGTTGCTCCTTCTTCTCCTACCGAGAAGAAAGGGGAGGAAAGTCCGAACTCCGAAGGGCAGGATGGTCGCTAACGGCGACTCCGGGCGACCGGAGGAAAGTGCCACAGAAAAGACACCGCCGAAGGGGAGGGGAGACCTTCCCCTGGCAAGGGTGAAAAGGCGAGGTAAGAGCTCACCGTCCTGATGGCAACATCAGGGGCAGGGCAAACCCCATCCGGAGCAAGACCAAACGAGCCCCGCACTGGGATGGCCCGTCCCGAGGGGTGGGTAGGTCGCTGGACCTCCGGAGCAATCCGGAGGGGAGACAAATAACCGCCGCCCGCGCAAGCGGGAGACAGAATTCGGCTTACGGCCCGCTCCAACCGTTTTTTTTATCTTCCCTGGGCTGGTTTCAGAGTCCAGAGCTGCAATCTGGTCAATTTGACTATATTTTCCATATCCAGGTCCAGCCGATGCACGGGCCAGGACTTGAAGCCTCGGACGGCCTGGGCATCCTGAAACCCGCTTTCTGTTCACTCCCGTTGAGCGACCAGCTCGACCGGCTTGTATCCTCCTCTGGCCCGGAAATACAGGATCAGGATGATATAGCAGGCCAGCATGACGGCCGGGAATATGGCCACTGTGAGCAGGGCGTTCTTCTTGGCTGTGGCGGTCGTGTCAGAGACAATTTTTTGCTCTCCCTCGCTGAGCACGGCCACTTTCTCCTTATCGAGCGGCTGGTATTTTCCGAAGACGCTGGTTTTTTCCAGGGCGACGACCTGGGCGTGGAGGGCGGGGTGCTGCGACAGAAGCTCGCGGTCGACCTGCCGGTCCTGGATATTGCCCAAGAAAACGGCGCCGATCACCCCGACGCTCAGCATGCCCATTCCGCCGATGGCGTTGAGGGTGAGAGCCCCCCCTCGGGGAAAACGTTCGGCCGCGACTCCCAGCATGGTCGGCCAGAAGAAAGATTTCCCCAAGGCATAGACAGTGGCGGCGACAAAGATCATGATGCCCGCCACCTTCGACAGCATGACCAAACCGACAACCGCGATCCCGCTGCAGACGGCAAGAAGTCCGAGCGGCGATAGCTTGTGGATGATCGGCCCCGCCAGAAACCGCAAGATCATCATGATGAACGCCGTGTAAATCAGCACCCATCCAGCCTGAATCCCGATCTTGGCCATGACGGGGTTGACGAGCTCGGTGATCCAGGAATCCGTCCCCAGTTCGGTCGTGGCCAAAGGAAGCATGATGAGGAGCAGGAAAATGAAAAGCGGGTGGCCCAACTTACGAACATAGAGAGAATAGCCTATGATCAAGACGGCAACGACGATGATTTTCGCCCCGAGCGTCCACTGGAAGATCCGGCCGATCTCGGCGATCATGATGATGATGACAATCGCGGCCCCGATAATCCCCCCCTCCTGAAGCATCGCCTTGTAGGAAACTCCGGCCTTGACGCGCTCCTGGACAGGGAACTTGGCCCGGATCATCATCAAGGCATAGACCACGGCCGGAATCAGGACGAGCCCGACCTTCCATCTCCAGTCCAGGCCGGGCATCAGGACGAGGATCAGAAGTCCCCCGATGACCATCCCCCCGGGCCAGCCGGCATGGAGGGTATTCAGCCATTTGGTTTTCTGTTTGGAGTAGACCGTGGCGACGACGGGGTTGACAACGGCCTCCACGGTGCCGTTTCCCACAGCCAGGATGAAGGTGCCCCAGTACAGCATCTGATAGCCGGTGGCGAAGATGGTGACAAAAGCCGAGGCGACGTGACAGATGAAGGCGAAGGCCAGGGCCCGGCCGTAGCCGATCCTGTCGACAATCAGGCTGAACAGGATGATGCCCAGGGCAAAAGGCCAGAGGCCGACTCCGAGTATTTCTCCTTTCTGGGTCTCGCTCAGGTTGAAGTGAACACCCAGGTCGCCGATGATGTTCGCGCGGATGATGAACCCGAACGAGGTGGCCACGAGGGCGACAAAGCACGTCCAGAAGAGCCACTTCGAGACTTCCCCGGTTCCCGCGGCTGCCCGTTCCCGATTTCCCGCTCCAGCCATCTCTCCCTCCTCGATTGAAATTGGTCGAGCTATGAAGCAACCGCCCGGGCAACGGTCAACGCTGCCCTCGGTGCGAGCGCCCTAGGCTTTGCCGAGGACCATGGCCAGCAGGGCCATCCGGACATAGAGCCCGTATTCCATCTGCCGGAAATAGGCGGCCCGCGGATCTTCGTCGAACTCCAGAGATATCTCGGTGAGGCGGGGGAGGGGGTGCATGACGATCATTTTCTTCTTGGCAGCCTTCATGACCGGGGGGGCGATGACATAGGCCGATTTGACCTTGTCGTAATCACTCACGTTCTTAAAGCGCTCTTTCTGAACCCTGGTGACATAGAGGACATCGGTCCGCGGGAGGACCTTCTTGAGGTTCGTCTGCTCAACCTGCGGAATTCCCTTTTCGGCCACCTCCTCCATGACATCCTGGGGCATCCTCAGGATGTCCGGGGAAACATAATTCAGGGTGATTCCTTTAAACAGCGTGAGCAGTCTCGCCAGGGAATGGACGGTCCGGTCGTATTTCAGGTCGCCAAGCATTGTGACATTCAGGTTGTCCAGTCGTCCCAGCTCTTCATGGATGGTGAAGGTATCGAGAAGGGCCTGGGTCGGATGCTCGCCGACGCCGTCTCCGGCGTTGATGACCGGCTTGCCGCAGTGCTTGGCGGCCAGCGCCGCCGCCCCCACTTCGGGATGGCGCAGGACGATGACATCGGCATAGCACTCCAGCGTCCGGACGGTGTCGGGCAGGCTTTCGCCCTTGGCCACCGAGGAATATCGCACCTCGCTAATCGGGATGACCGCTCCGCCAAGCCTCTCCATGGCCGCCATAAAGGAGGAGGCGGTGCGCGTCGAGGGTTCGTAGAACAGGTTGGCCAAGATCTTACCCTTGAGAAGGTCAAACGTCCCGATCCGTTCGACCATGATGCGCATCTCGTGAGCGACTTCGATGACATATTCCAGGTCGGTGCGGCTGAACTGCTTGACCGAAAGGATATCCTGGCCGTACCAGGGAGCGGTTTTATGGTCGCCGATGGGCAGACAGGGGCTTTTCGGCTTGCTGGGCATGGGGACCTCCTTCCCGGAGCATGCCCAGACTATACCGCCGGCCGGCGTTCTATGTCAATGGAAAGTGGAAACCTTTGAACAGACCTTTAGGGCAGTCTCCAGGGCAGGATCCAGCCCCGTCGGGACGAGGTCGGGAGTTTATTTGGGCCGCCGCTCTGTCCAGGCTTCCGCCAGATAAGCCGCTAGATCAATGGCGGCCGCCCTGACGATCGCCGACACCGGCTCTCCCCAGGCGACTTCTTTGGGCTCAATGCCGACGAGAATCACTCGGCAGCCGGTCGTCTCTTCGAGATAGCGGACCAGGTGACAAAGCGGAAGTCGATGGGTCGAGATATCGTCCTGGCGGATCTTGTCTTTATCAATAACAAAGATCGTCCCCGCTTGATGTCCCCCAACGGCTGCGTCGACGATGAGGACGTGGGTCGGCCGGAACTTTCTGATCAGGCCGGTCGCAGCCTCCGGAGTCTCCCCGGCATCGAGGACCTGAAGCTCGATGGGAGGGGTTTTCTTCTTGGTCCCCCGGAGACGGGCGGTTCCCGCGCTCCCCGCATCAGCACGGCGTTCTCTCTGAACAATCTCGCTCTTGAGCAGGCGGACGCATAGGCTTCCAACTGCGTCGTCACCCTTCCGCCTGTTCCCGATTCCCAGCACGAACAGACGCTCGGCCTTTTCGAGTTCCCAGAAAATCGTCTCGCGCCAAGTAATATTCGATCCTTTGACTGGGCGAGTTTTTCTTGCCCGGCTCGTGGCTTTATGGCGTGGAGGCATGGCAATACAGCAAAACCGATGAATTATCCGCCAAAGGTGTAAGTATCAGCTCTTGGCTTCTGCAGAGGGGGTCCCGGCCGCGGCCTTGGGCTTGACCTGGGCCTTCACATACTCCCATTCCTTCTTCAGATCCCAACGGCTGAAGGCTGCGATCTCGAAGAGGTGGTCCATCTCTAGGGCTTTGGGTGTGGTCGGGCAGGATTCCACGCACTGGGCGCAATGGATGCAGCGGTCGTTGTGTATGACCATCTTGAACTTCTTGTCCGCTTCGCTGACGGTCAGGATATCGATGGCCTCGGCCGGGCAGTCTCGAACACAAGCCCGGCAGACGATGCACAGCTCCGGATGCAAAAAGGGCGTGCCGCGAAAGCCCTTGGGGACCTCCAGCTTCACGAACGGATAATCCACCGTGGCCGGCTTTTTGAAGAGATGCCGGAGGATCTCCGGAAGAAAGGCCGCGATTCTCATCGGACAAACCCCTTGAGAACGATGGTGATCAGAAGCTGCAGCACGGCCAGCGGGGCCAGATACTTCCAGGAAAAGCTGATGACCTGGTCGATCCGGATGCGGGAGGTCAGCGCGCGGATCAGGGAGAGGAGGAAGATGATGGACAGAGTCTTGATTACAAAGTAAACGAATCCCAGGATGACTCCACCCGGGAACCCGCCCAAAAACACGGCGGCGATGAGGCCGCTTCCGACGACCATTTCCACGTCCGTCATCAGCCGGAAAAGGGCCAGTTTCTTGCCCGAGTACTCGGTGAAAGTGCCGCCGACGATCTCGGTCTCGGCATGGGGGATGTCGAACGGCGTCCTCTCCAGCTTGGCCTGGAGGCAGATGACGGAGACGATGAAGCCGATGATGTTGGGGAGGAGCAAGAGCGGTTTGTGCTGGAAGAACGCGGCGATCTCGGCCAGCCGCCAGGAGCCGGCCATGATGGCCGGGCTCAAAACCGCCAGGAAGAGAGGAACTTCGTAGCCGAAAAGCATGGTCAGGACCCGGGCGCCGCCGATCGTCGAGAAAAAGCTGGTCGATGACCAGGCTGCCAGGAAGAAGACCAGAGTGGGTAGGGTCAGAATATAGAGGAGGACGATGATATCGCCGGAGAAGGAATTGGGGCTCGGCTGCGCCACGTCATAATGCCAAACGGGAAGGAGCAACATGGCGGTCGATACGGCCGCGATCCCGAAGACCGGAAGCAGGGTGAAGAGCGTTTTGTCCGCCCTCTCCGGGACTATGTCCTCCTTGGCCAGCAGCTTGACGAAATCGGCCACCGGTTGGAGGATTCCCCAGCGGCCGGTATGGGTAGGACCCATCCGGTTCTGGAGGCGGGCGTAAACCTTGCGGTCGAACCATTCACAAAAGGTCGAGTAGACGAAAAGGAAGAGGAGCCCGGGGTAGACCAAGATGTAAAGGAGCGTTTTCAGAATGGCCATACGGCATCCTTCTTCGGGGGGGCTTTCTTCCAGCGCTCCTGGGCCCGCCGGCGCAACTCGCTCATCAGGACGGCTTTCTCCTG
>Ga0105094_10000820_pt1 | contig 15879 bp, 10 predicted proteins | sample PPLLak1March2015_2_FD_87023 | JGI IMG/M metagenome (GOLD analysis project Ga0105094, IMG submission 87023) | Freshwater sediment microbial communities from Prairie Pothole Lake near Jamestown, North Dakota, USA - PPLs Lake P8 Core (3) Depth... | ecosystem: Environmental > Aquatic > Freshwater >...
CTGAATTTCTCACCTCTTAAAGACGGCTCATTAAACACCCAGGGTGTGGCAATTGTCCTTGACGATTTGACAGAGAAGAAGCGCCTGGAAGCGCAGAGACGGCTCTTCGAGAGAATGGTCTCGCCCGCGGTCATCAACCAGCTCGACCCGGATAAACTGCAGCTTGGCGGCGTGAGGGCAGAGATCACTTCATTATTCTCCGATATCCGCGGATTCACCAGGATCAGCGAAGGGCTGGACCCGGTCACCCTGGTTTCTATTCTAAACCGCTACCTGGCGGAAGCTGCAGATGCTGTGCTTAATCAGGAAGGGACCATCGATAAATTCTTAGGGGATGCCATCATGGCATGGTTCAACGCTCCGATCCCTCAGCCCGATCACACCATGCGTGCAGTTCGAGCTGCATTGAACATCCGTTCAGCAGTACAGAGGCTGCACGAAGAACTTCCCAGCGAATATCATCTCAATTTCGGGGTCGGTATCCATTACGGTGAAGCGGTTCTGGGACTCGTAGGAACTGAAAAACGCCTTGAATATACAGCAATTGGGGACAGTGTCAACACCGCCAAACGCATCCAGGAGAATTCGGCAGCGAACCAGCTACTTATCAGCGAAGCGGCTTATGCTTTTGTCGCTGACAAAATCCAGGTCAATTCATTGGGAAAAATCCAGATGAAAGGCAAAGCAGAGCCGATGCAGGTATATGAAATACTGGGATTGAAGGGCTGAAATTCCGGGTTATTCGAATTGGCGGTAGCGGTCAGCGAATAAGGCCGGCGTGCCTCCAGTATGCCAGAAGAGTATCGTTGATCCCGTTGCAAGGCTTCCTTTGCTGATCATGTCGAGCATTCCAGCAGCGGCGCGCGCTGTATAAACTGGATCCAACAATAACCCCTCAGTCCTGGCAAAAGTCCGAATTGCATTGACTTCTGACTCCACCAATACCCCATAACCTGGCCATTGGTAATCTTCATTTACCCCGATTTCACCAGGGGAGATTTCCAGCTTTTCCGATAAGAAATCTGCAGTCTCAACCGCCAGTTTTGCCACTCTTTGTGTCAGTACCTCTGCAGTCTCATCGACGCTGATCCCTAAAATTCGTCCCTGATAGCCAAATATCCGGGCGCCTGCTTCCAGACCTGCATGAGTGCCTCCCGAGGAAGACGGGAAAATAATCCAATCCGGATGAATATCTTGACCCAGCAGCTCCTGGACTGCATAGGCATAGGCGCTTGCCCCGGCAGGACTCGAACCACCGTAAGGAATCAAGTATGGACGCCGGCCCGCGTCCCACGCCGACTGAAAAGTCTCCTGCAAATTCTTATCGCGCGATTCCCATTCCGACCAGATTATCTCGGCGCCAAATATCCGGTCTAGCAGCAGATTGCCCGATGGCTGCTGGTTTTGGTTCGAAGTTATATCTTCGCCTTTTGGAACAATTAGAATCAGGATGCAATCAAATCCAAACCGCCGTGCAGCAGCAGCCGTTTGCCGGCAGTGGTTGGATTGTACGGCACCAGTAGTGATTAATGTCTTTGCTCCATTCGCTCTGGCTTCAGCCAGCAGGAATTCGAGTTTACGAGTTTTGTTCCCACCAAGTGCCAACCCGGTCTGGTCATCTCGCTTTACAAACAGCTTGATACCAAGTTGCGCGGATAAGCGGGGTAAATACTCAACCGGAGTGGGTAAGACTGCAAAACGAAGTCGCGGAATTTCTTTCATTAATCCCTCCGAATGGATAATCTAGTTCAAGCCAGCTGCCTGCGTGCGCGTGATTTTCCGCGCCAGCGCATCCAATCCAGCAATGCAGGCAGAATCCTCGAATACAAATAGTACTTAGAATTACTCAGCGGAAGATCCCATGCTCCAATATGACGAACAGTCACTCCACCCAGGCCTTCTTTGAAGCGGTACACACCCCAAAGTGGATCAGTCTCAATAAACTCATCTGGAGCGCCCCACAGATCGTAGATTTTGCAACCGTTGGCCTTAAGATTTAAGATCGATTCCCATTGCAATAAATAGTTTGGCATTTTCTCTCGATCTTCGGATCCCGACATCCCGAATAAGAACCAGGCTTTACCAGCGAATCGAAACAAGATCACCCCAGCTATCGCTTTCCCTTCCACTTCTGCGACAAATACATCCGCCAGGTTACTGGCGAGGAACTTCGACCACACTTCCTGGTAATAAGCCTGTTTTCGAACCACAAAATTATCTCTCACCGAAGTTTCGAGGTACAGCTGGTAAAGAAGGGGAATGTCATGAACATCTCCTTTCCGGATTTTCACTCCTTTTCGTCCTGCGAGGCGAAGATTGTAACGGGTCTTGGGTTTCATCCTGGCAAGCAGTTGATCCTGGTCGAGAGAAAGGTCGATTTGCACAGTATTCTTGAATTGGATTTGTTCGTGTGAATACCGCCATCCCATATTTTCGAGATCGCTCACTACTTCATACCCGGTATTGTCACCGAGAGAATCCTGCAACGCGGATTCTCCGGTGCCTAACTGCAAATCCGGATCAATTTTAATGAATACAGCCCTCCGATTTCTAGCGATCATTTCCAGGTCCCGCAATACCTGCAGGCGCAGTATCGAATTCGACCAGTCAAGAAGCGGTCCTTTTGGGACGTATAAGAAGCTTAAAAGTCGGGATAATAGCGGTACCGTAACACTGCGGGACAACAGCAGGGCTGCCGCTCGTATGCTCCCCTGTGAATCTTTCCACACAACTGGCAGACGCTGCCAGCCAAATTGGCTCTTGATTTGACCCCACTCTGCAGTCTGCAGGACATGCGCATGAGGCAGCCCGGCGATCAAATCGTCCCATTTATGATAATCAAGTGCCTCTGGATTGAGAAGCTCAAAAGAGAAATCAGGCATGGGAATCATTGCTACCCCGCGTTCTCATTCCTTGAAGACCTGATCAGCGTCCAGATCCGGTAGAAATTGTAGAAGAGTGGGAGATAAACACGGTCCCACGGTCCTACAGCCCTGCGCAATTGGCCACCAAATCCACGCTTGAAACGATACACACCCCACAAACCGCCAGAACGATTTGAAAACCGAGATTCGAGAACCTCATATTCGTGATCCGGGACTCCCCACAAATCATAGATCCGGCAGCCACGCGCTCTTGCCCAACGCATTGCTTCCCACTGCAGCAAATATGTAGGCATCAGATCACGGTGTACATCCGCCGAAGCGCCATAAAAATACCACGCGCGTGGTCCGTGCGCAAACGCCATCAAACAGGCGATAGGCAGTCCATCAAATTCTGCCTGGAATAATTCACATTGACCAATTGAGTGGAAATTCTCATAAGCGGCTTCATAGTAAGCCTGGCTGTGCACTGCAAACCGATCTCTTTGCCCTGTATCACGCATCATACGGTGGAACGCATCGAGGTCAGTGCTGGTGGAGACCACAATACCCTTCTTTTGGGCCAGCCGGATATTGTATCTGGTCTTTTGTTTCATTCGCCCGAGAATGCCAGCCTCCTCACCACCGATATCTACTAAAATCGTCCGGGGAGGTTGTATACTGTGCCCGCTTACCCGAAAACCAGTCGGCGCAAACCCGGTTGAAGCGTTCGTTGATTTCTCAGCATTCTTTTCTGGTTGCAGCAAATCTGGCTCAACTTTTAATAGTATTGCCCGCTGATTCTGGCAAATGGAATCGATTTCCCGCCACAGCGCATCCCAGCCTAACTTGTTTTCCTGAGACCCTTTTTGACCCACCGGTCCTTTCGGAATGTAACCGATAGAAAATCCCAGCGGAATTGACCTGAAAAGGATCTGAGCTCCAGACTGTTCAGTCGGACCGGCTACAGAAGACCCGGCAATGATACGGGTAACTTTCCATCCGTATTGCGACTTCAGATCTCCCCACTGCCTGGTCTGGAGAATGTGTGCCTCAGGAAAGGTGAGAAGGAAATTCTCCCACTCCTCAGCATTAATTACTGGCATTTATGGAACCATGACTCGTGTCCAGGTCAGATTATTGTGTCCAATGGGGAAAAACAGGCCACATTCGCCCTCGGCACAACCCTTTGGGATCTGAACATCTTTAGATGAGTGCAGTCAAATCGGGCGGCGGCGCGCTTCGAACTGCTGCACCCGGGATACAATCATCCAGGATGCGTACGATGGTTGCTGGATCGCCTTCTCGCGACAGGTGAATCAACTCATCCACTGTGCGCATCAGCACCGGCCCAGATAACAGGTCTTCATCCTCCAACAAGACGATGTCTGGATGTGCGGTTGGCTTGTAAGTGACCCATTGATCCCACAATTCTTCACTCAACTTCTCTCCTGGGCGAATACCGGTAAACACGATTTGGATATCTTTTCCTGGTTCCAAACCCGAAAGCCGAATTAAATCCTCGGCTAAATCGAGGATGCGCACCTGTTCACCCATGTTCAGAACAAAAACTTCTCCACCCAGTCCCATTGCAGAAGCCTGCAAAACCAGATGAACGGCTTCGGGAATGGTCATGAAATATCGTTCCATGTCAGGGTGTGTGATTGTCAAGGGACCACCCTGTAATATCTGCCGTTTGAATATAGGAACCACGCTGCCCCTGCTGCCCAATACATTTCCAAAGCGCACAACAGAGAAAGGTAAATCAGTCCGGCTGGAGGCGTCCAAAACCAGCATCTCGGCCAGGCGCTTGGTAGCACCATAAACACTTACCGGACGAATGGCTTTATCGGTGGAAATCATGACCATGCGTTCGGTAGTGAAGTTCAATGATGCTTCGACGATATTTCTGGTACCAAGTACATTATTGGTGATCGCTTCTTCTATGTTGACTTCCATCATGGGGACATGCTTGTGAGCCGCAGTATGGAAGACCACCTGTGGGCGGTGGTTTTCGAATACAATGTTCAACCGGTCGATATCGCGGACGTCGGCTATCACAGGATGAACAGGCAATGATGGAAAATTTTCTCCCAGCTCCAAAAGAGTTTCAAAAATGCTGTTTTCACCGTGACCCAGTAGGATGAGCGCTTCCGGCATCCAGCGTGCGATCTGGCGGCACAGTTCCCGGCCAATGGAGCCACCCGCACCTGTCACCAGAACTCGCCTGCCTCCCAGACTCGATCCTACCATCTCAGTATCCATGCGTGTCGGTTCACGACGCAGCAAGTCGGTGATTTCGACATCTCTCAGCCTGCTTACATTGACCTTTCCCCCCAGCAGTTCATAGATTCCGGGCATCGTCCGGAATTGAATTCCCCGTGAGCGGCAGACTTCGGTGACATTCCGAATGACCTGACCGGAGGCACTGGGAATCGCAATAATCACCTCGTGGATGCGCCTGAGGGTTAAAGTGCGTGCCAGGTCGGATAAGGTGCCAACGACCGGAATTCCATGGATCTGCTGCTTGAGCTTACCCGGATCATCGTCGAGAAATCCAACAGGTTTTAACCGCAGCTGGTTATTCTTCTGCATTTCGCGCACTACCAGGGCGCCAGCGTCTCCAGCACCGATGACCAACACTCTCCGCAGACCCCTGGAGGACTCTTCGGATGGGGAACGGTTCTCTGCCAAAATCCGTAACGAAAACCTGAATCCCCCGATCAGAACCAGGGTTAATAGCCAATCAATCGGAAGGGTGCTGCGGGGAAAATAAGGCAAGACTTGCAACACCCGCAGTAAAACAATTACTAAAGATACGATTACTGAAGCAGTTGTGATCGCAACAATGATCAGTTTCAGCTCTTTAATGCTCGCATACACCCACAAGCGGCGGTATAAACCAAATAAGGCAAACACAATCGGTTTAACAAACAGACTGATGGCTATCAGCCATATGGCCTGCGGAAGGTAGTAAATGAAAAGCGGCCCGAGATCCGTCCTCAATACAAAGCTGCCGATTCCCGCAACCGTTATCAGGAACAAGTCAGTAACCAGGACGATCTCGTTGCGAAATCGCGGGTACAACCGCATTCTCACCGGCCCCGAAAACCAAATATAGTGGCTGGAGTCCTGAGGAGGATCAACAATTCCATCGCCAGGGTTCGATGTTTGATGTAAAAAAGATCATATTCAAGCTTCATCATGGTTTCATCGACGGAAGAAGCATAGCCAAAATTGACCTGAGCCCAGCCTGTAATCCCTGGTCTGACAAGTAAGCGAGCGCGGTAGAAAGGTATCTGCTGTTGATACATCAACACCAGCTCTGGGCGTTCAGCTCGTGGGCCGATCAGGCTCATTTCACCACGCAACACATTGAAAAACTGTGGAAGCTCGTCGATGTGAGTCTTTCTCAACAAACGACCAACGCGAGTTGCACGGGCATCGTCTTTGTTTGCCCATCGCGGAACTCCGTCGGCTTCCGCATCTTTCCGCATTGTACGGAATTTCAGAATTGTATATGTGCCCCCACCTTTACCAGAGCGTGTTTGAGTATAAAATATCGGCCACCCATCATCAATAAAGATCAATACACTGATGATGGGTAATAACAGGAGGAAAATTGCCAGACCAATTAATGCACCAAAAATATCCATCAATCTCTTCGTCAGCTCGAAGAAAACGCTAGCGCGTGCCTGGTCGGAGAAAGTTCTGAGAATCCAATCGGCTTCCAAGGATTGAATCGGAACACGACCCAGGATGTCTTCATAGGCCGTCTCCATGCGTGTGATTTGAATGCCGGATTCCTGGGCATCCAACAAAGCCTGGAAAAGACAGCCTTCCATTTTACCCATAATTGCAACAATAATTTCTGAGACTTCATTCGCCTGAATGATCTTGTGGATCTGATCACTCGTTCCTATCACCTGGTATCCGTCTATGTTCGTACCTAATTTACGGTGGTCGTCGTCGATAATACCGATCAGATCGAAGGGTTTAACTTTCAAATTATTGATTTTTTTTAACAGCAATGAGCCGGTTGTACCGCCTCCTATCAGCAAAACCCGCCGCATAAACTGCCGTGCAGTGAAGATCTGGATATACAACCACCTCCACGCCAGGGTAAGAACAGCTGCTGCAACGACAAAACTGGCAACCCCACGCCGCGGCAAAGCCGACCTGGGAGGATCTGCATAGTAAAAATAAAGAAGTAAATACAATGTCAAACCAACAGCAGCGGCGACAGCCACTCCTTGAATTGTCCGGCGCCAGTCATTTGCACGGTGGACATCGTAGAGCTCGACCATTAACAACAACCAGATTAAGGGTAGAAAATAAAACCAGATCGGAACACGTCTTTGGAGAAATTCCAGCGTAGGACCCAGGAACCTTTCGGTCGACCCCCAGTAATAAAGCGATAATCCAAGGGAAAAAACGGCCATCAAGAAGTCGCCGATTATGAGCAAAGACCGCCGCTCACCAAGGCGCAGCTGCCAGAGTCGCATGGAAAATCTATGGCCAGACTTTTTCATTTAGTACATACGCTCCAAATAAATGCACTCCCCCAGGAGAAATGCATGGTCGCGATCGCCAGAGGAACGCTAAACATCAACGAGAAATCTTTCTTTTTTTTTGCGGAATGGAAACCGGCAGCCAATAATATTATCGAGTAGGAAAGTAATTCTATCATGAATATCCAGGCCGCAAAAAACCACGAAAAAGACAGCAGGGAAAGAAAAACAAAGCCGAGGATCATGAGAGGTGGAAGTGCCTGTCTCCAGCGGATTGTCTCTGGATATCGGCGAAGCATACGCGCCTTCCAATATCCATATCGCCAGTATTGTCTTGCCAGCTCCTTGATTGTAGAGCGTGCATAATATATAGATCGAATCTCGGGATCCAGCCAGACTTTCCCACCAGTTTTCCGCAAACGCACATTGAACTCATAATCCTCATTGGTCAATAGAGTCTCATCAAAATAGCCGATTCGCTCCAGCAGCTGTCTACGAAAAGATCCAAAAGGTACCGTATCAACAAGTTTGGGTAGTTCTGCATACCTGTAAAATGCATCGCCTACTCCGAGCGGATGAGAAGCAGCTGCCGCGATTCCACGCGCCATCCAGGTGTCTTTACCTGGATGTATCTCCCAGACACCTCCCACATTATCACCTCTCCCTGCCTCGATGGATTGGACACAGCGCGATACATATTCTGGATAAGGAACGGAGTGTGCATCCAGGCGAACAATTATCTCGCCAGTCGCGGCTTTGAGCGCCAGATTTAAACCAGCAGGGATTGTTTTTTGGGGATTATCAATAATCATAATACGCAGATCCGAGTGTACTTGCATAAATTCCCGGATGCGCTGGGAGGTGAGATCTGACGACATGGCATCCGCAATGACGACTTCCATATCCTGCATTGGATAAGTTTGCTCATTCAGAGCATGAAGCAAGAAGAGAATCCTGTCCTGCTCATTGCGGCACGGTACAACTACAGAAACGAGTGTCATCTGCTCATGATCTCCGCGTGAAACCTGAGCTTGCATGAAGATTGGCTCCCTGTGGGTTTGAGGAGTCCATTCTTTCCGGATGGGTAAGCGGTAACCGCACAATGAATTCACAGCCAATACCAGCATATTTGGAGTGGCCGATTTCCTGGCTTGCCGAACTTACAGCAGGTTTGTTTTCCACTAAGATCGAGCCACCGTGAGCCTGCACGATTTCGCGCGCGATAGCCAGCCCTAATCCCACCCCACGTTGGCTCCCTCCAGTGCGAGATTTATCCATCTGGTAAAACCGTTCAAAAACCCTCTCGACTTCTTCGGGTGGGATGCCGGGACCACTATCTTCCACCCTAATCTCAACCCATCTGTCTTTCAATAGAATGCCAGCCTGGACTTTCCCTCCAGCCGGCGTGAATTTCAACGCATTTTCAATCAGGTTTGACAAGACCTGTTTGAGCCGGTCAGCATCGGCGGTGATCTTCACAGGTTCCCCGGGAGTCGATCCATCCAACAAGCGTCCAGTAGTAGCATGCACCGGTAATATCTCGGCAGCCCCACTTTCAAATTTCAGATTCACCTGCAACTTGCTTGCAAGAGGCTCAAACTCTTCAACAACTTCAAGCAATACTTCTTCAAGATCGACTTCGGAAAAATCAAGTTTTGCCATCCCCGAATCGTAGCGAGCCAGTTCCAGCAAATCCAGCACCATGCGGTGCATGCGCTCTGCTTCATCAAGAATAACCGCTGCTGCCTGTTTTATTCCATCCGGTCCTTCAGCCGTACCATCCGTGATCGCTTGCGCGAATCCCTGGATCGAAGTGAGCGGGGTTTTTAGTTCGTGGGAAACGTTCGCGACGAAATCCTGCTGCGACCTCTGGGAGGATTGAACTCGTTCACCCATTTCGTTGTAAGCCTTAGCCAGCTCCTTGATTTCACGGGGACCTTCCAACTCGATCTTATTGAATCGCTGCACAGAAATATTCATCACTGCTGCAGCCATTCTTTTCAAGGGAGCTGAAACCCATTCGGAAATCCATATAGCCATACTTAGGGATAAGAAAAGCGCCAGCAGCACTCCCCTTCCAAAAGGAGGTAAAATATCATCTCGGACTACCGTCCAGATCGGATATCGAATCCGTGGTAAAGCCAGGAGCAAATAATCACCGCTTTCGACCGGTGTGACCACGAACAACCACTGCCTCCTGCTTGAATCCCGAAAGCTGGTGGTATTCGAAGAGGATAAATAATTCCAGTCTGGTAGGTCTGCGGCCAACCCCTGGCGGGAATCAGCTAAAAGGTCGCCGTTCTCACTAAACACTGCCGCACGCACTCCGAGCTGCCTGTCTACTCTCTGAACTGTCTTCTGCACATTCTCAAAAGAGTCATTCTCCAGCGCCTGGAAGAAATTTGCGTCCCGGTTTTCGATTAAACCTGAAATTACTCTCAACCTCTGCAGCTCGCGGCGGTCAGCAGCCGGATTTCGAATCAAGTATATGACCATCACAATGCCGGCAATACCTATGACGATCCCCGCAATAAGAAGATATGTCAGCCAAAGGCGAAAACGCAAGCTCGAAAACATCAGGCTACCAATTTGTATCCAATTCCGGTTATGGTTTCGATCCGCACCCGGCTGGCAGACAGTTTTTTACGCAGCTGCCCGATATGGACGTCTACTGTGCGAGTCTGGCCGAAATAATCAATTCCCCAGGCTTTTTCCAGCAGCTGCTCCCTGGAGAGAACCAGCCCCTTGTGTTCTGCCAGGGTGAGCAGCAAATCGAATTCCTGGGTGCGCAAATCCACGGGCTGCCCGTTCACACTCGTCTCGCGGCTGGCAGGATCGATAACTAGGTCCCCGATATGAATGGCAGATGTACTGCGGGAAGTCGATGGGTCAGACCGCCTCAATATCGCCTTCACCCGCGCCACCAGCTCGCGGGGATTGAAGGGCTTGGTCAGGTAGTCGTCTGCACCCATCTCTAATCCCAGGATTTTGTCGATATCCTCATCCCTGGCAGTCAGCATAACTACCGGTACACGGTTGTTTTGAGCGCGCAGCTTCCGGCATACCTCGATCCCATCCATTTTCGGGAGCATGATATCGAGGATGACCAGCGCGGGTTTCTGAAATTCGACTGCTTCCAAAGCGGATTTACCATCTGCCCTGAAATCAACCCGGAAGCCCTCCCGTTCCAGGTACAGGCGCGCTAACTGGACGATGTTCTGCTCATCGTCGACGACCAGGATTAATTCCCCAGACATGCGACAGCTTCGATTTCCACCAGGCCGTTCTTGGGAAGAGCTGCGACTGTTATGGTCGATCGCGCCGGAAAATCTGAATTAAAGAATTCCGCGTATACTGTATTCACATCCCCAAAATCCATCATATTCCTTAAGAAAATGGTGGTTTTAAGGACATTATTCAGTGATGAACCGGCGCTCTCGAGGATATTCTTCAGGTTTATCAATGCCTGGCGTGTTTCCGCCTCCACCCCTCCAGGAACAATATTCCCGGTTAATGGATCCAGACCCAGCTGGCCGGCTGTAAAAACCAGATCGCCAAAAGTCGTGGCCACAGAATATGGCCCGATAGCCTGGGGGGCATCCGGTGCTGTCACAATTTTCTTTGTAGACATTTGTTTTCCTTTTACTATCTCGAACAATTCCAACATCTAAGAATTTCGGAATGCCAATTGCTTTGAAGGAATGATCTTCTATTAAATTCTAATGGAAGTCGAAGAAATGGTCAAACGAGTCGCTTCCACCCGCGCAGCAGGGTAATTATTATTAAGAAGAACTACTTTATGCTCCGGCTCACAAAACGATGTTTACCAGCTTATCTGGGACAACGATCACTTTACGCGGCGAATTCCCTGCCATGATTTTCTGGATCGACGGGCTCGCCAGGGCAATTTTTCGTGATTCGTCCTGGTTTATACCAACTGGCACGGGAATGCGGTCACGGACCTTGCCATTTACCTGGATAACCAGCGTGACCAGCTCCTCCGCGGCAGCCGCCTGGTCGACCTCCGGCCAGGACTGGATGTGAATGGAATACGGCTTTCCCGCGGCTGCCCACAGCTCTTCGGCCATGTGCGGTGCAACAGGAGCCATCATCCGCAAATAGATATCCAGGGTTTCTTCCCATTCAGGCGTTCCAGCTGCGCCATTTTCACGCGCCCTGTACATCTCATTCAGCAGCTCCATCAAGGCAGACACGATGGTGTTAAATTCGAAGGAATCGAAATCATGTGTCACCTGCCGCAGCGTCTGGTGAAGGCTGCGGCGAAGATTGCGGAGGGTTTCTGGATTGGGTTCTCGTCGCGTGATGGGTTCGTTATACAGCGCCCATACCCGCCGCATCCAACGTGCCGTTCCTTCAATTCCGCTGCTGTTCCAGGGGGCCCCCATATCCCAGCGAGCAAAGAACATTAAATAAGCCCGTACCGTGTCTGCGCCATACCTGTCAACCAGGGTATCAGGGGAGACGACGTTGCCGCGGCTCTTGGACATCTTTTCAGTATCTTCTCCCAGGATAATGCCCTGGTTGCGCAGCTGCAGCATCGGCTCCGAGCCCTTCATCACACCCATATCTCTCCCGGCTTTATGAAAGAACCGGGTGTAAATCAGATGCATGGTGGCGTGTTCAATTCCCCCGGTGTATGTGTCCACAGGCATCCAATATTCATATTCCTCTGGATCAAACGGACCATTTGGATAATCTGGACTCAGATACCGCAGGTGATACCAGGATGAGCACATAAAAGTATCCATGGTATCAGTCTCGCGCACCGCAGGCTGTGAACAGAGCGGGCAGGTTGTCATTTTCCAAGTGGGGTGCAGTTTCAGCGGGCTTTCGCCGGTGGGAAGCCATTCAACATCGTCTGGAAGCAGCACCGGCAGCTGTTCATCTGGCACGGGAACCGCTCCATGCTCCTGGCAATAAATGATTGGAATGGGCGCACCCCAGTAACGCTGCCGGGAAATCAGCCAGTCACGCAGCCGGTAATTGACAGCAGAATTTCCGATCTCCCTGGACTGCAGCCATTCAGTGACCGCAGCCTTTGCAGTCTGACCAGACGTACCACTAAATTCTCCCGAATTAATCATCGTACCATAGCCTGCATGATACAGCGCATCCCGATAAAATTCCTGGCTCCAGAGCAATTCCATCAGAGTTCGGAAATCTCCCAATCCCGGATCGGTCTCACAGCATTTTTCCAGGATCTTTCTTTCGCTCTTGACCGAATCCCAGGAGATTTCACCTTCGGAAAACAGGAAAGACCATTGGGTACCCACAATTTCGATTTTCTTTCCCGGCAGGATATGATGCTGAACCAACTCACGAAAAGCTTGAATATCTTCCGGTGGGATGGTCAAATAGAAATCACCCTGCCGTTCGAAAACTACGATGTTCGTTTTTTGCAGCGCTTCTTCCCAACCCACTCTCAAGCTGCCCTGGTGTACGATCGATTTGGTTAAACCATCCGGCCGGTCGATGACTGGCAGGATTGGCAAGCCAAATTTAAGTGCAAAGGCGAAATCACGCTCATCATGGGCGGGTACCGCCATGATTGCCCCGGTTCCGTAGGTCATTAAAACATAATCGGCAATCCAGACCGGGATGCGTGCACCATTGACAGGATTAATCGCGTACCCACCTGTGAAGACTCCGGTCTTTTCCTTGTCGGTAGCTTCACGCTGGATGTCGCTCTGGCGCTCAGACTGACGGATGTATTCCTGCACCGCCTGCCGCTGGTCGGATGAGGTGATTTTTCCAACCAGGGGATGCTCAGGAGCCAGGACCATGAAGGTCGCACCCCACAATGTATCCGGTCGCGTGGTGTACACTTCCAGCGGATCGCCCTGTTCCAGCTTGAAAATCACACTGGCGCCTTCCGATTGCCCGATCCAATTGGTTTGGAGCAGTCTTACACGCTCCGGCCAGTCCAAACCGGAAAAATCCTGCAATTCCCGGGCGTAGCTCGTGGTGCGGAAAAACCACTGTTCCAGGTTCTTTTTGATCACCGGAGACCCGCAGCGTTCGCAATGGCGGTCATCACCCCACACCTGTTCGCGCGCCAGGGTAGTGTTGCAGTGCGGGCACCAGTCCACAGCAGCTTCTTTGCGGTACGCCAGGCCATTTTGAAATAGTTTAAGGAAGAACCATTGTGTCCACCTGTAATATTCTGGGTCAGCGGATACAGCCTCGCGCCGCCAATCGAACATCGCACCCATGCTGCGCAGCTGCTGGCGCATTCGGTCGATGTTGGCGTAGGTCCACTTGCGAGGATGGATGTTGTTTTTGATGGCGGCATTTTCGGCTGGCAAGCCAAAGGCATCGAATCCCATCGGGAACATTACATTAAAACCGCGCATGCGCATATATCGCGCTCGGGCATCCGAAGGTGTCATGGCGTACCAGTGACCGATATGAAGATCACCCGAAGGATAGGGAAGCATTGTCAGGGCATAATGTTTTGGCCGCCCAGGCTCGACATCAGAATGGTAAAGCCCGTCTTGTTCCCAGCGCAACTGCCATTTTTGCTCAATTTCTGCTGGAATATATTGCCGCAATCCATCCATGTTTTTCTCCAGAATTCCTGTGAAATAAGATTTCAAAGATGACTAATCCGTCACGATATTTACGACTTTACCTGGAACCAATATCACCTGAGCAACGCCACGTCCCTGGAGATGCTGGCGAATGCGCTCCAGGGATAAAGCCAATTCTTTAACCTCGTCTTGCCCAGCATCCACTGCCACTTCGATTACCTCCCGTAAACGACCATCGACCTGTACTGGGATTTGAATGACCTCATCGTGTGCCAGCTCACCGTTCCAGGTTGGCCAGGTCTGCTGGTGCACACTTCCCGTATGACCGGTGCGCTGCCACAATTCTTCGGAGATGTGCGGAACAACCGGTGCCAGCAGCAGAAGGAGTGTATCCAGTGCCTGGTGGAAGGTGCCCGTTCTCCACGCCTCCGCCTGATAACGTTCATACAGGATGTTTACAAACTCCATGAAGGAAGAGACCATGGTGTTGAAGCGAAATCTCTCGATCCGCTCTTCAACCTTCCTGATCGTTTTATGTAACATCTTCAATAGATTTGCATCTTCCCCGGAGTAGCTTTGACCAGCCATATACGTATCGGAATACAAAATCCACAGGCGGTTAAGAAATCGCCACGATCCGCTGATACCTTCAGTGCTCCAGGTTATATCCTGCTCGAAGGGCGCCATGAACAGCTCGTATACACGCAAGGCATCTGCGCCAAAAGTCTTCACTGTGCTGTCGGGAGTAATTACATTGCCGCGCGACTTGGCCATGCGCTGGCCGTCGGGTGCCAGCAGCTGTCCCTGGTTCAGCAGCCTGGTAAACGGCTCGCGAAATGGGATTAAGCCCGCATCAGCCAGGACCATGGTCCAGAAACGAGCATAGAGCAGGTGCAGCACGGCGTGCTCGGCTCCGCCAACATATAGATCGACCGGCATCCAGTAATTCACCGCTTCAGCTGTAAAGGGCGCTGAGTCCTCGTGGGGGCTGGTGAAGCGCATGAAATACCACGAAGAATCGACAAAACCGCCCATGGTATCAGTCTCGCGCAAGGCGGGCTCGCTGCAGTTCGGGCAAGAGGTATGCAAGAAATCCGCCTGGCGGGCCAGTGGCGAGCGACCGCTCCCATCCGGCTGGAAATCTTCCATCGGCGGCAGTAAAACGGGCAGCTGCTCCTCGGGAACTGCCATCTCGCCGCAGCTCTGGCAGTAAACGATCGGCACAGGCGTACCCCAGTAGCGCTGCCGGCTGATCAGCCAATCGCGCATGCGGTAGTTGACCCTCGGCCCACCAGCACCTTTCTCTATAAGCGAGGTACCTACCTTCCCCGACGCTTCCCGGCTTGATAACCCCGAGAATTCCCCGGAATTCACCAACCTGCCGTTGCCGGTATAAGCAATTGCCAGGTTCTCACCTTCTTTAGTACCTTCTCCTGGTGGCAGGATTACCACACGCACCGGCAGGTTGAAAAGACGGGCAAATTCCAAATCACGCGGGTCGTGCGCCGGCACACCCATAACAGCGCCGGTTCCGTAACCAGGCAGGACATAATCCGCGATAAAAACCGGGATCATCTCGTTGTTGATTGGATTAACGACATAGCCGCCTGTGAAAATACCGGTTTTTTGCCGCTTTTCTTTCATACGCTCGATTTCGCCCTGGCGCTTTGCCTGTACGATGTACGCTTCCACATGTTGGGCATTCTCAGGGGTAGCAATCCTGGAAGAGAGGGGGTGTTCGGGTGCCAGGACAAAGAACGTGGCACCAAACAGCGTGTCTGGCCGGGTTGTGAATACCGGTACGGCCTCACCACCCATAGTTCGAAAGATGATCTCACAGCCTTCAGAACGACCGATCCAATTGCGCTGCATGGCTTTGATGGATTCTGGCCAATCCACATGATCGAGGCCAGACAGAAGTTCTTCGGCGTAGCTGGTGATGCGGAAATACCAGGC
>Ga0105094_10000821_pt1 | contig 15878 bp, 11 predicted proteins | sample PPLLak1March2015_2_FD_87023 | JGI IMG/M metagenome (GOLD analysis project Ga0105094, IMG submission 87023) | Freshwater sediment microbial communities from Prairie Pothole Lake near Jamestown, North Dakota, USA - PPLs Lake P8 Core (3) Depth... | ecosystem: Environmental > Aquatic > Freshwater >...
GGTGGCCTGGGCCGGCAACACGCGCCGCCAGCGCCTGATTCACGACGTGCCCACCTCGCGTATCGCTTCGGCAGCGCAGGGCTACGTGGAACTATCCGGGCGCATTGCGCAAGCCGACGAACTCTTGCTGGCCAAGCTGAGCCAAACGCCCTGCGTGTGGTATCGCTATCAGATCGAAGAAAAGGATGCCGACGACGACTGGCGCATCCAGGAATCAGGCGAAAGCGACCAGACTTTTGTGATCAACGACGAAAGCGGCGCCTGCGTCATCGACCCGCTCGGCGCGGAAATCAACACCCACCACAAAAACGTCTGGACCGAATTCGACCGCCGCTACACCGAATATTTATTGTTGGCCGACGATGATTTGTATGCGCTGGGCGAGTTCGCCACCATCGGCCCCGACACCACGCCGCAAACCTTCAAGCGCGAAGTCGCGGCGCTGCTAGCCGCTGGGAAAGCCGACCGCGCCAGCTTATTGCAGCGCTTTGACCTGAACCAGGATGGCGAAATCGATTTACCGGAATGGGACAGAGTGCGTGCCGCCGCCGAAGCGGAAATTCGTGCGCAACATGCGGCGCGCGCCACGGAAAAGCCGACGCATCGCCTCAGCCAGCCGAGCCAGCGGCCCTTCCTGCTCTCCAACCTCGGCCATGACGACCTGAGCCGGCGCTACCGACGCTGGGCCTGGGCGCATCTGGCGATCTTTCTCGCCGGCTGCGGTGGGTTGGCTTATTCGCTTCTGATTCATGCTTAAGTAGCAGCGATCAACCCCAACACCTTTTGAACCGCAGAGACGCGGAGAACGCAGAGTAAATCAAGTGCTGGTTTTGCTTTTCCTCTGCGTCCTCCGCGTCTCTGCGGTTAAGCGCATTTTTGAGATCAAAATCACAGAATTTAATATTCAGCCAAACAACTGCTTGATGTCCACGTCCTGTTTTTCTTCGTCCTGGAATTGCAGCAGCTCGGCGGCGGGAAAATTGAAGCGGCGCGCAATCAAGACATCGGGAAATTGCTCGATGCGCACGTTGTTGATGTTGACGCTTTCGTTGTAGAACTCACGCCGGTCGGCGATGGCGTTTTCCAGGCCGGTGATGCGCTGTTGCAGATGCTGGAAAGTATCGTTGGCCTTGAGATCGGGATAGGCTTCGGCCAGTGCGAACAGGCCGCCGAGCCCAGCGCGCAGTGCGCTTTCGGCCTGTCCCAGCGCGGGAATGTTGTGCGCCTCGCGCGCCGCGGCCACGCCGGCGCGCGCCTGCATCACTTTCTCCAAGGTGGCTTGCTCGTATTGCATGTACTGCTTGCAGGTTTCCACCAGTTTGGGCAGCTCATCGTGGCGCTGCTTCAGCAGCACGTCGATATTGGCCCAGGCCTTGGATACGTTGTGCTTGATCTGCACCAGGCCGTTGTAGAGCATGATGCCATACACCACGACCACCACGGCCACGCCCAACAAAATAGAACTGACAACCCCCATGTTTCCCCCCTGTCTATGATCCCTCGGAATCAGTCATTCCGAGGGAATAGTAAACGGCGCGGGGGAGTCAGGGCAATATGCTAGTGATTCGGCAGCGCCTGCGCATCGCACAGCAGTTGGTCGATTTCCAGTTCCGCTTCGACCCAGTCCTGCTCCGGATTGCCGCCGATGAAGCCGCGGCGCTCGGCGCGAAAGTAGGCCGCATCGCAAATCATCTGGTAGCGCTGTTCCGGGGTGACGCCACCCAGGAGAGCGGCGGCTTTCTTGGATTTTTTCGCCGCACTGATTTCACCATTGCCATTGCCCTTGGCCTTGGTCGAAGCGGCGCGTGGCGTGGCTTTCTTGGCGGGGGCCTTGGCTGTGTCCTTGGCGCTTGCGCTCTTGGCGACAGCCGGTTTCTTGGCGACGGGCTTGGCCGCAGCTGTTTTTTTCGTCGCAGGGACGGCTTTGGGAATCGCCGCGGACTTCTTTGCGGCAACGGTCTTGGTCGTAGTGACAGCCATGGTGATACCTCCGGTAGAACAGCAATATATAGGGCGAATATAGCACACAATCTATGACAATTGCATTACGAATGCGCTAATACTTTCGCTTCATTGTAGTACTCAGCAATGCTTATGCCAGGCAAGCATTGACCGGCGAAAACCGATGAATTTGATGCAGGAGTTTGATCTTTAACGGATATCAAGTATCCATGTAAGCGGCAGCCCGCACCATCCGGGTGCGGACTGTCATGCCAAAGATCATTCCCAGTGCTAAGCGGTGCCGCCGACGGTGAGGCCGTCGATGCGCAGCGTCGGCTGCCCCACGCCGACCGGCACGCTCTGCCCTTCCTTGCCGCAGGTGCCGACGCCGGGGTCGAGCGCCATGTCGTTGCCGATCATGGACACGCGCGTCAGCACATCCGGGCCGTTGCCGATGAGGGTGGCGCCCTTGACCGGATAGGTAATCTTGCCGTCCTCGATCATGTAGGCCTCGGCCGCCGAGAACACGAATTTGCCACTGGTGATATCCACTTGCCCGCCGCCGAAGTTGGCTGCATACAGGCCATGCTTCACCGAGGCGATGATTTCTTCCGGCGTCTTGTCGCCGTTGAGCATGTAGGTGTTGGTCATGCGCGGCATCGGGATATGCGCGAACGATTCGCGCCGCGCGTTGCCGGTCACGCCCACGCCCATCAGGCGCGCGTTCAAGGTGTCCTGCATATAACCCTTGAGGATGCCGTTCTCGATCAGCACGGTGCATTGCGTGGGATTGCCCTCGTCGTCCACATTCAGCGAACCGCGCCGGCGCGCCAGCGTGCCGTCGTCCACCACCGTCACGCCCGCCGCCGCGACGCGCTCGCCGACGCGGCCGGCGAAGGCCGAACTGCCCTTGCGATTGAAGTCGCCTTCCAAGCCATGGCCGATGGCCTCGTGCAGCAAAATGCCGGGCCAGCCGGCGCCCAGCACCACGGTCATGGTGCCGGCCGGCGCCGGCCGCGCATCCAGGTTGACCAGCGCTTGATGCACCGCCTGCTGCGCGTATTGCGTAAGGATTTCATCGCTGAAATACGCATAGTCGAAACGCCCGCCGCCGCCCGCCGAACCTTGCTCGCGCCGGCCATTCGCTTCCGCGATCACTTGCACCGACAGGCGCACCAGGGGCCGCACATCGGCCGCGACCAGGCCGTCGGCGCGCGCCACCAGCACCACTTCGTATTCCGCCGCCAGCCCCGCCATGACTTGGGTGATGCGCGGATCGAGGCTGCGCGCAATGCGCTCCAGTTTTTCCAATAAGGCAACCTTGTGTGCATCCGGCAAGCTGACCAGGGGATCGTGCGGCAGATACAGGGCCGGGCGGCTGAGTTGCAAACGGCCGTGCTTATCGTGCGCCAGGCTCGGCACTTCCACCCGGGCTTGCGCGCCGGCCTGGGCAATGGCGCGCGTCGCCGCTGCGGCTTGTTGCAGGGCCGGCAGCGTAATGTCGTCGGTGTAGGCAAAGGCGGTCTTCTCGCCCGCCACGGCGCGCACGCCCACGCCCTGCTCGATGCTGAAGCTGCCCGACTTGACCTGCCCTTCTTCCAGGCTCCAACTCTCGGCGCGGCTGTACTGAAAATACAGATCGGCGAAATCGACCTGGTGCGTCATGATCTGGCCCAGCACCTGCTGCAAGCTGGATTGATCCAGGCCGTAAGGCGCGAGCAGGTTGTCGCGCGCGGTGGCTAGCAGGGTTTCGCCTTGGATAGCAGTGTCAGTCATTTTTTAGCCTTTAAAAACAGTTTAACCACGAATGAACACGAATGAACACGAATAAAACCCAAATCGTTTTCCCGATTACTTGGATGCTGCATGGTTTTAATATTAGTGTTCATTCGTGTTCATTCGTGGTTACAAATTCAATTTAGCACTTATGCAGCGTGCGATGCTTCAGCGCCGGTAGGCTGTTGCGCAAGCTGGCTTGATATGCCGGATTGACGCCGGCGATGACCACGCCGGAGCCGCGCGGCAGGCGATCCAGCACCACGCCCCAGGGATCGACGATCATGCTGTTGCCGTGGGTTTCGCGTCCGGAGAGGTGATAGCCGCCTTGCGCCGGGGCGATCACGTAGGCCAGGTTTTCGATGGCGCGGGCGCGGATCAGGGTTTCCCAATGCGCCTTGCCGGTGGTGTCGGTGAAGGCCGACGGCAGCACGATGATGTCGACGTCGCCCATGGCGCGGAACAGCTCCGGGAAGCGCAGGTCGTAGCAGATCGACAGGCCGAGCTTGCCGAACGGCGTATCGACGGTGACGATCTTCTTGCCCGGCTCGATGGTGTCTTCTTCGAGATAGTGTTCGTTGCCGAGATTGAGATTGAACAGGTGTATCTTGTCGTAGCGCGCCACCACCTTGCCCTTGTCGTCATATACCAGACAGCTGTTGCGCACCTTGTTCGGCACGCTGGCTTCCAGCGGAATGGAGCCGCCGACCAGCCAGATCTTGTGCTTCTTCGCCTGATTGGCGAGGAAGCGCTGGATCGGCCCACGGCCTTCGGCTTCGCACACCGCGACCTTGTCGGTTTCCTTCATGCCCATCACCGGAAAATATTCCGGCAAGGCCACCAGCTTGGCGCCCTGCGTCACCGCCATTTCGATCAAGCGCTCGGCCTCGTCCAGATTGGCGGCGACATTCGGCCCGGACGCCATTTGGATTGCGGCGACCTTGAACACGCCGGGTTGCGGCTTGCTCTTGGCGAAGCTGGTGCGGGTTTTTTTCTTGGCAAAGCTGGCGGTTTTGGTGCTCATCGAATGTCCATGATCTCAAGTTTGATGACGTCAACCGGATTTTCATCCGTCAATTCTATGCGCGCAGCCTCTACGCCCATGGCGATCAGCCAGCCACGCAATTCCTCGGCCTGTGCGATCGATTCGTCGCGCTTCTGATGGTGCACGCGAATCCGCGCCCGCTCCGATTGCAAATAGACCGCGAGCGCCTGTTGCAGCTGCGGTTGTGCGCGCACGGCTTGGCCGCTGCGCGGCGCCAGCCAAAAGTCCGAGGTCAAGGCATACGTCTGGGCCAAACTCGGCCCCCCCCAAAACAAGGCCAGCAGTGCCCACATTCCCAGCTTCACGGCGCGTCCTCTTTTGATTTTCGTTCCACCTTGACGGCCACCGGGTTTTCCCAGGTTCCGGTCACGGCATAATCATAAGCTGCAATTTGTCCCAGCGGGTCCTTCAGCAGCTTTGAGATAATAAAGGTGCCAATCCCGGCCACGGGCCCACCCAGGAAAGCCAGCAAGGAAACGCTATCACCTACCACGGGCACCACCTTCACCCGCAGGTTTTGCGTCTCGCGTGCCAGATCGGTGGTGCCGGTCATGCTAACCACGGCCGCCGGACCCTGCATCACAAAGTCGTTGGTGCTGACCACGCCCTGGTTTACGTTCATCACGCCCAGTATGGTATCAAAGGCAAAGCCTTCGCTGAACACATCGCGAAAGTCCAGGGTCAAGCGTCGCGGCAAAGCTTGCAAGCTCAGCAGCCCCAACAGCTTGCCGACCCCGGGATCGACCTTCATGAACTGGCCGCGCCGCGCTTCGAGCTTCATGTCGCCGCTCAGCGTAGCCAGATTGAAATCCTGCGGGCTGCCGCGCCAGCTGAGGTTGCCGTTGAACTTGGCGGTGCCGCCGCGGATGCGCTCCGGATAACCCATACGCGCCAGAAATTTACCCACATCGTTCACGTCCAGATCGAGGGCAAGCTTGGACTGCGGTTGCGCCAGCCAACTTTGCCAAAAGCCATCGGCATTCAGGGTCGCGTCCGGGTTCGATATCCGCAGGCGCTCAATGCGCCAATCGTCGCCCTGCTTGTTTGCCAGCAGTTCGACCTTGCCCAGGCTGGCATTCTTCAACTGCATCTCGTCGATCACGATATCCAGCGCGGGCAGGTTCAAATCATGTCCGCCCGCCGGCTGCACGCCACGCGGCGGCGCTGCATCCGGGTACATCAGGCGCTGGAAGCGCGCCACCAGTCGGCCCCCATCCCGCTCGCGCCAATTCACCTCCCCTTGCATCTCGTCGCTGCCCACCGTGGCCTGCCAGGCATCTTGCTGCGCCACGCCATTCAGCGTGAAATTGTTTAAACGCCGCCCCAGGAAATCCAGTGCCTTCACTTTCAGTTGGATGCCGGACAAAGGCAGCAAGGGCGGCTCGTCCTCGCTGGCGTAAATGATGCTGCGCCATAAATCAGCATCGAGCTTTTCCAGTTCGCCATCCACCCAGACGCCGGCCTGGGTCGGCGTGGCGTCGCCGTCGCCGAGGCTGATCTTGCCCTTGGTGATCTGCGCTTCCTCGCCCGCGGTATCGCGCAGAAATTGCGCCTTTAGCTGCTTGCCCAAGTCGAAGTTCAGGGCATCATGCGCGGCATCAAAGTAACGCCGCTCGAATTTCAGCGGCATGCTGTCGGACGCGGCCTTGCCGAGCGGATAAGGCAGCTCCGAACCGAGGCCGACTAAATTGGAAACCAGCACCAGATTGACGGCCTGCTTGCGCACCGCAACCGAGGCCGACCAATTGGCGCCACCCTTCAGGCGTTGTGCAAACGGACCGGGGAAAGCTTTTAGCAGGCCCTCTGCACTGACACGACCGGCAATGCCCAACCGCACCACGCCATCCGGCGTGGTGCGCGAGCTGATGCTCACCGGGCCGCCCAACAACTGCGCCGTGATTTTCGGGATGACGATGCCGCTCTCGGAAAATTCGAGCCTGCCGCCGGCCTGTTCCAGCGCCGGCGCGTTGAGGGTGAGCCCGATCTTGTTCGCCTGGAACTGGTAATTCCCGGCAACGCGCGTGTCTTGCAAGCGCTGGATGGGCAGGCGCAGGGACAAGGCGAGCTTGCCGCTGCCCTCGGCGCGCATTTGCGCGGTGAAACTATCCAGGCTCTGTGCGACCGGGCTTTCATTGACGAAACGCAGTTGATCCATGGTCGGGCCCTGCGTCTCGCCATCGACCTCGATCACCGGGTCATGATGCGCCAGGTCGGCAATGGCGATCTTGGCGCGCACTATGCGCGTGTCGAATATCTTGCCCTGGGCATTGCTGACGTCCATGCGCGCGCCATGAAAATCCAGGGAGGCCTGTACCTGCTCGATGCGCGGCCAACCCGGCACGTATTGCAATACGCCGTCCCGCACCTTGGCCGTCACCTGGAACACGCCCTCGCGATCATCGATGAAGGGAAAGTGGTCGAGCCGGCCCTTGAGCCTGATCCGCACATCGTCCGACTTGCCTTGCACCAGCGCGGCCTTCAGCCATTCATAGGTTTTTTCGCCGGCCACACGCGGCATGTATTGATAGGCCGCTGCGGCCTCGGCGCGCGTCAAGCGGCCTGTAATATCGACCACGCCCAAGCCAGCGGCCCCATCAACCGAATTCTCATAACTGCCGGAGACAGCGCCTTGCATGTGGGCGTTGGCAAAATTCATTTTGTCGATATTCAAGCGCATACGACGATTTTTGATGCGCCAATTTGCCGCGACTTCCATCCCGTCGAACTGCATGGCTTCGCGAAACACCAGCGGCATATCCAGTTGCGCGCGCTTGCCGCTGAGTTTGAGCGTCCCGCCCTGGGGATCGGCTTCCACCTCGCCGCTGACATTCGTAAAGCCCGGTAATTTACCGAGCGCTCGAATGCCCAGATTGCTGAATTCGCCTTTCACGTGGTATTCCTGCGGCGCTTCCGGCGGCCCATTCCACGCCAGGGCCAGGCGCTTGAATGCGCCTTGCGGCGAAGCTTCCTGCAACCGCGCACGCTGCGCATCGCTCAAGGGCAGATATTCGGACAAGGCCAGCAGCGGTGCGATATCAAGATTCTCGGCACGGAATTCGCCTTGCTCCAGGTGCTTTGCGTCCGCCGCCTCATAACGTCCGAGCAGGTTTTTGGTGCGGATGCGCCGTCCCGCGCCGGCATCGAGCTCCATGGCTTTGGATTCGAAGGCGAAGCCCCGTGGCAACTCGCGCCAGGCCAAATGGCCCGAGAGTTGCGCCAGGTCGAGCTCCGGCAATTTCTGGCCCAGGCGGGTGCGCACTTTTTCCAACTGCACGAGTGCCGACACGGAAACCAGGCGTCCCTGCGTCAATTCCGTCCATAGTTGCATGGCGCCATGCCCCTGGCTGACGCGATACGGCAGATCGAGCCAGGGACGCCAGGCGGCAATATCGGTCTTGCCGAGGTCGGCATACAGCGTGCCCGCCCACAACTCCCAATGATCGAATGACCCGCCCTTCAAGTCGCCGCGCAAATCGAAGGTCGAGGCCAGTTCCTGGGGCGCAGTCGCCACGAAACCGAAACGATGACGCTTGCCGTTGTTCTTCAAGCGCAGGCCGACATCGGTCAGCAGCAAGGGCGGCGCACCGCGCAGATTGTCGTGCCATTCCAGGATGGCGTGATTCAATTGGATCGACTCTTGGCGCAAGATCCAATTGCTGAAGGTGTGTGGCGTGCTCGGGTCGTTGATGGCGCTGGTGAAGCCCTTGACGAATATCAGGCCATTCGGTTCACGCGTGATGTCGAAGCGCGGGCGCGTCAGATCCAGGCGATGGAATTGAAATTCCGCCAACAACAGCGAATGCCAGGACAATATCGCATCGATGCGCTCGAAGGTCAGGCGCGGCAATCCGGCCGCGTCATGCACCACCACTTGATCCAGCTTGAGATGCGGACGCAGACCGAGCCAGCCGGACTCGATCTTGGCAATGGCAACCTTCTGCCCCAGAGCCTGGGAAATCCGCACCTCGATATCGGGCCGATACTGGTCGATATTCGGCAATATCCACCAACGCAAGGCGACCACCACCGAGGCAAAAAACAGCACCCACGCCATGACGGCGTAGAACAGGATGCGGCGCAGCAACGTAAACCAGGGAGTCAAGATGGGTATCAAAATAGCGGAAACTCGAATTATGCCAGGATTATAGGCCCTCGGCTGAACCACGGACATCAGACAAACAAGCCGTATCTCGCTCCGGGATTAACTTGTTCTGACAGGGAACGAAGTGTCTTGTTTCCGTGTTTACCTTAAAATGGGCTGGTTTTATCCGATTGCAACACGACAACCCGAAAATAACCCGGAATAAAGCATGAACCCCGTTATTGAGCACCTGCCGCGCTTGCGCCGCTATGCAAATGCACTGACCAGGGACCAGGAGCGCGCCGAGGACCTGCTGCAAGACACCCTGGAACGCGCTTACCGCAAGTGGCATTTGTGGACGCCGGGGGGCAGTTTGCGCGCCTGGCTGTTCAGCATCATGCACAACGTTTACATGAACCAATTGGCGCGCGAGTCCAAACGGCCTGATGCGGTGTCCCTGGATGAGGCCGTGCACGAATCCAGCGCGGGGCAGAATGAATCGCAACATGCGACCCGTGATTTGCTGAGCGCCTTGGCCAAGCTGCCGGACGAGCAGCGCGAAGTGGTGTTGCTGGTGTGCCTGGAAGACATGAAATACGAAGAAGTGGCATACGTTTTGCATATCCCGATTGGCACCGTCCGTTCGCGGCTGGCGCGCGGTCGGGAAAGACTGCGCCGGCTGATGGAAGGCCTGCCCAGCGGGGAAAATATAACAACATTCAAGGTCGTTAAATGAGCAGACAGAATCAACCCGTTAGTAACGAAGACCTGGTCGCCTTCGCCGACGGCCAGTTGGAGCCGGCGCGAGAACGCCTGGTCGCTGAATATTTGCACAGCAACCCGGAAGCGGTACATCAGGTCGAGGCCTACCGCCAGCAAAGCACCGAATTGCATCGCCTGTTCGATCCCATGCTGTCCGCGCCGATTCCGCAGCATTTGCTGCCGCCCGAACATCCCTCTTTTGGCTGGCGCAAAAACCTCGCGGCCCCCCTCACACCGCGCTGGGCTTGGGGCATGGCCGCCGCCGTGGCCTGGATCGCCTTGGGCGCGACCCTGGGCTGGATGCTGAAAGCGCAACAAGCCGGCCCAACGGAACAGTTCAGCCTGGCGCAGCAATCGCCCGTGCTGTTGCGCCAAGCCAGCGTCGCGCATGCCGTTTATGCACCGGAAGTCATGCACCCGGTCGAAGTGAGCGCCAAGGACGAGGCGCATTTGGCCAAGTGGCTGTCGAAACGCCTGGATAAAAAGCTAAGCATCCCATCCTTCGCCGAACATGGCTTCCATTTGGTGGGCGGGCGCCTGCTGCCGGCCGAGCCGGGCACGGCCGCGGCGCAGTTCATGTACGAGAACAAGAACATGCAACGCTTTACGCTGTATGTGCGGGCGATGGAAAAAAAGGAAGCCGACACCTCGTTCCGCTACGGCGAAAACAAGGGTATCGGCGTGTTTTACTGGATCGATCGCGACTGGGGTTATGCGCTCTCGGGAAAACTGGATCGCGCCACCCTGCTCCAACTGGCCGATACGGCGTATCGGCAATTCAGCCTATAAGGCATGTAGGGGCGAGGCATGCCTCGCCCGACCCTCGTCCAGCATTGACAGCGGGTCGGGCATGCCCGACCCCTACCACTAAGTTCCCGAACGGCTCTCGCGCTTGCGATCCATCTCTTTCAGGTAACGCTTGCGCACGCGGACGAAGTGCGGCGTGACCTCGACCAATTCATCGTCCTCGATAAACTCCAAGGCGCGTTCCAGGTTCATCAGGATCGGCGGCGTCAGCGTCACCGCCTCGTCCGTGCCGGAAGCGCGCACATTGGTGAGCTGTTTGCCTTTCAGCGGATTCACCACCAAGTCGTTGTCGCGCGTGTGGATGCCGATGATCATGCCTTCGTACAACTCATCGCCGGGGCTGACGATCATGCGCCCGCGATCCTGCAAGTTGAACAGCGCATAAGCCACGCACTTGCCGGCGCCATTCGAGATCAGCACGCCGTTGCTGCGGCCCTTGAGTTCGCCCGGACGGATCGGCCCGTAGTGGTCGAACACGTGATACAGCAGGCCGGTGCCGGCGGTCGCGGTGAGGAATTCGGTCTGAAAGCCGATCAGCCCGCGCGCCGGGATCATGTATTCCAGGCGCACGCGCCCCTTGCCATCCGGCTCCATGTTCTGCAAATCGCCACGGCGCATGCCGAGCTTTTCCATGATGGCGCCTTGATTAACGCTCTCCACGTCCACCGTCAGCATCTCGTACGGCTCTTGTTTTTCGCCGTTGATTTCCTTGATGATGACTTGCGGCCGCGACACGCCGAGCTCGAAACCTTCGCGCCGCATGTTCTCGATCAGGATCGACAGATGCAATTCGCCGCGGCCGGAGACGCGGAATTTGTCCGGGCTGTCGGTATCCTCGACGCGCAGGGCGACGTTGGAGAGCAGCTCGCGGTCCAGACGCTCGCGGATCTGGCGGCTGGTGACGAACTTGCCGTCGCGGCCGGCGAACGGCGAGTTGTTGACCTCGAACGACATGGTCACGGTCGGCTCGTCCACCGACAGCGGCGGCAAGGCTTCCGGCGCGGCCGGGTCGCAGAAAGTATCGGAAATATGCGGCGCTTCGATGCCGGTGATGGCAACGATGTCGCCGGCGCTGGCTTCCGCCACTTCGACCCGGTCCAGGCCGTGGAAGCCCAGCACTTGCAGGATCTTGCCGTTGCGCTGCTTGCCTTCGCCTTCCACCACCACCACTTGCTGGCCGGGCTTGACGCGGCCGCGCTTGATGCGGCCGACGGCGATGGTGCCGACATAGCTGGAGTACGCCAGGCTTGAGACTTGCATCTGGAACGGGCCGTTCGGATCGACGTCCGGCGCCGGCACATATTTAAGGATCGTGTCGAACAAGGGCGTCATGTCGCCCTCGCGCGCTTCGGAATCCAGGCTGGCATAGCCATTCAGCGCGGAGGCATACACCACGGGGAAATCCAATTGCTCTTCGGTGGCGCCGAGCTTATAAAACAGGTCGAAGGTCTGGTCCAAGACCCAGCTCGGGCGCGCGCCGGGACGGTCGATCTTGTTGATCACCACGATCGGTTTCAAACCTTGCGCGAATGCCTTGCGCGTCACGAAACGGGTCTGCGGCATGGGGCCATCCATGGCGTCCACCAGTAGCAGCACCGAGTCCACCATGGACAGCACGCGCTCCACTTCGCCGCCGAAGTCGGCATGGCCCGGGGTGTCGATGATGTTGATGCGGTATTCGGTAGCGCCCTGCTTCCAGCGCAAGGCGGTGTTCTTGGCGAGGATGGTGATGCCGCGCTCGCGTTCCAGGTCGTTGGAATCCATGACGCGCGTGCCCATTTGCTGATGGGCGGCGAAGGTGCCGGATTGTTGCAGGAGCTTGTCGACCAGCGTGGTCTTGCCGTGGTCGACGTGGGCGATGATAGCGATGTTGCGGAGATTTTGAATCACGGGATGCACCAAGGGTTACGGCTAAAAAAGCCGGCCATTATACCCGATACGGTGCCCGCCAGCTTGTTTTATGTCGGCTTTAAGCTGCAAAAACCGGTTGTCCACGAAAAACACGAAAAGCACGAAAGTGTTCAATGGTTTTTGCCTTGTTGTTGAACTATTTCGTGCTTTTGCGAGCTTTCGCCCGATGGCGAAATGCCTGCTTACCCCGTTTCGTGGACCGATCGCCTTTTTTCGGTTCGATTCAGCCTAAGCCTTGGGCGCCGTATCGATGAACGGCTGCATTTCATTTAGCCGATCCGCCAATTTGGCCAGGTTCGGGTGCGCTTCGCGCCACTTGATTTCGGGAAAACGGAAATCCAGATAGCCCAGGGCGCAGCCGGTGGCGATGTCGGCCAGGTTCATCAAATCGCCGGTGCACCACTTCTTTTCGCCCAATTCCTCGGCCATCGCCTCCAGGCCGCGAAACACCGACTGCTCTTGACGCACGACCCAGTCATGGCTTTGGTGTTCCGGCGCGCGCTGCACGCGCTCGATGTAAATCAACGCGGCGGAATCGGTGATGCCATCGGCCAAGGCTTCCCAGCGCTTGACGGCGATGCGCTGGCGGTTGCCCTCGGGAATCAGGCGCGACACCGGGGTCACGGTATCCAGATACTCCACGATCACGCGCGAATCGAACAAGGTCGCGCCGTCGTCCAGCACCAGCACCGGCACCTTGCCCAGGGGATTGAACTCCGACACCTTGGTATCGGGGTTCCAGGGGATATCGACGACAAACTCCAAGTCGATGTGTTTTTCGCTGGCGACGATGCGCACTTTGCGCACATAGGGGCTGGTAAGAGAGCCGATCAGTTTCATTTGATGTTCCTAAAAAAAGCTTGAGCCACAGAGACGCTGAGGCGCTGAGAAAACCCAAAAAACTCTGCGCCTCCGCGCCTCTGCGGTTCGCCTGTATTTACGCCTGCGCCACCGGGATTACCTTCCCCGGGCGGATATAGTCTTCCATCTGATTGAAATTCAGATAGCGGTAAATATTGTCCGACAGCGGCGCGATCTTATCCTTCACTATAGCCAGATATTCTGCCAGCGTGGGCATGCGGCCGAGCTTGGCGCACACTGCCGCCAATTCGGCCGAGCCGAGATAGACGCGCGCATTCTTGCCCATGCGGTTGTCGAAGTTGCGCGTGCTGGTGGAAAACACCGTGGCGGCGTCCGCCACCCGCGCCTGGTTGCCCATGCACAGGCTGCAACCCGGCAACTCGATGCGCGCGCCAGCGCGGCCGAAAACGCCATACACGCCTTCTTCGCGCAATTCGTGCTCGTCCATGCGCGTCGGCGGCGCGATCCACAAGCGGGTCGGGATCAGGCCCGCGTCTTCCAGCACCTTGCCGGCGGCGCGATAGTGGCCGATGTTGGTCATGCAACTGCCGATGAACACCTCGTCGATCTTGTCGCCGACCACGGCCGACAGCGGCTTGATGTCGTCCGGATCGTTGGGGCAGGCCACCAGCGGTTCCTTGATTTCGTTCAGGTCGATTTCCAGCACATAGGCGTACTCGGCATCGGCGTCGGGTTGCAGCAGCTCCGGCTTGGCCAGCCAGGCTTTCATCGCATCGATGCGGCGCTGCAGCGTGCGCGCATCCTGGTAGCCCTTGTCGATCAGGTGTTCAAGCAGCACGATGTTGGAGTTCAGGTACTCGATGATCGGTTCTTTGTTCAGGTGCACCGTGCAGCCATTGGCGGAACGCTCGGCAGAGGCGTCGGCGAACTCGAAGGCCTGCTCCACTTTCAGGTCCGGCAGCCCTTCGATTTCCAGGATGCGGCCGTTGAACACGTTCTTCTTGCCCTGCTTGCCGACGGTCAGCTCGCCCTTTTGGATCGCCGCATAGGGAATCGCGTTTACCAGATCGCGCAGGGTGATGCCGGGCTGCATCTTGCCCTTGAAGCGCACCAGCACCGACTCCGCCATGTCCAGCGGCATCACGCCCATGGCGGCGGCGAAGGCCACCAGGCCGGAGCCGGCGGGGAAACTGATCCCGATCGGAAAGCGCGTGTGCGAATCGCCGCCGGTGCCGACGGTATCCGGCAGCAGCATGCGATTGAGCCAGGAGTGGATCACGCCATCGCCTGGCTTGAGCGACACGCCGCCGCGCGAGGCCATGAAGTCCGGCAAGCTGTGTTGCAATTGGATGTCGACCGGCTTGGGATAGGCCGCGGTATGGCAGAAGCTCTGCATCACCAGATCGGCGGAAAAGCCGAGGCAGGCCAGCTCTTTCAGCTCGTCGCGCGTCATGGCGCCGGTGGTGTCCTGCGAGCCCACGGTGGTCATCTTCGGCTCGCAATAAGTGCCGGGGCGCACGCCCGCCACGCCGCAGGCGCGGCCGACCATTTTCTGCGCCAGGGTAAAGCCCTTACCGGTGTCTTTCGGCGTAATGGGTTTGATGAACAGATCGGAATGCCCCAGGCCCAGCGCCTCGCGCGCCTTGTTGGTGAGGCCGCGACCGATGATCAGCGGAATGCGGCCGCCGGCGCGCATCTCGTCCGGCATGGTGAGCGGTTCGAGCTTGAAGGTCGCGATGGTTTCGCCCGACGCATTTGCAACGATGCCCTGGAACGGATAAATCGTGATCACATCGCCCATGCTCATCTTCGACACGTCGCATTGGATCGGCAGCGCGCCGGAGTCCTCGGCGGTGTTGAAGAAAATCGGCGCGATCTTGCCGCCCAGGACAATCCCACCCGTGCGCTTGTTGGGCAGGTGCGGGATGTCGTTGCCCATGAACCACTGCACGGAATTGATGGCGGATTTGCGCGAGGAGCCGGTGCCGACCACGTCGCCGACATACGCCAGCGGCAGGCCTTTCTGTTTCAGTTTTTCGATGGTGGCCAGGCCGTCCGGCATCTTGTTCACCAGCATGGCCTTGGCGTGCAGCGGAATGTCCGGGCGCGACCAGGCGTCCTGCGCCGGCGACAGATCATCGGTGTTGGTCTCGCCCGGCACTTTGAATACCACGCACTGGATCGACTCCGGCAGCGCCGGCTTGTTGGTGAACCACTCGGCATCGGCCCAGGATTGCAGCAGGGTCTTGGCATGCACATTGCCGGCCTGGAATTTTTCCACCACATCGTGGAAGGCGTCGAAAACCAGCGCGGTGTGCGACAGCGCCTGCACCGCATCCGGCGCCAAGGTGGCGTCGTCCAGCAGATCGATCAGGGTATGCACGTTGTAGCCGCCGAGCATGGTGCCCAGCACCTGCACCGCATGTTGACGGCACACCAGCGGCGTTGCGACCTTGCCCTGGGCGACATCGGCCAGGAACGCGGCTTTCACATAGGCGGCCTGATCCACGCCGGGCGGGACACGGTTTTCCAACAGGTCGATCAGGAAATCGTCCTCGCCTTTTGGCGGGGCCTTGATGAGTTCCACCAAGGCGGCGACTTGTTCGGCATTCAGGGGCAGCGGCGGCAGTCCTTGCGACGCGCGCTCGGCAACGTGGGAGCGATAGGCTTCAAGCATGGGGAGTCATTTCATACGACAAAAATAGGAAGCCGGATTATACCATTCGGCAAGGA
>Ga0105094_10000824_pt1 | contig 15857 bp, 11 predicted proteins | sample PPLLak1March2015_2_FD_87023 | JGI IMG/M metagenome (GOLD analysis project Ga0105094, IMG submission 87023) | Freshwater sediment microbial communities from Prairie Pothole Lake near Jamestown, North Dakota, USA - PPLs Lake P8 Core (3) Depth... | ecosystem: Environmental > Aquatic > Freshwater >...
AATGCCCGTTGCGGCGACGATGACCGCTGCGATGACATAGAAAAGCAATCCGTAAAGTGTCATGGGTAGCCTTAATCCAATATTGAGGAATTAGCCCTTAGCTGTTAGCAGTCCCTCATGCCCCTTCGGGCCACCCCAAACAATGAAAAGGCGCATTGGGGGCTGGTTTTCAACTAGAAACTCGAAACCCGTAACTCGAGACTTTTCAGAGCGGTTAGGTGATGTTGCTCCGGATGCTGACGGGGGCGTCCTCGTTGGTGTGCTCCCCCTTGTCCGCCACTGCCGTCGCGATGCCCGCATACCTGTAGAAGTTGTATTCCGGGTCTTTTCCCTGGTGGTCCACCAGGAGATCCTCCTTCTCGTAGACGAATGAGAGAATGTCCTGCTTGCAGAATTCGTAGTCGGGCGTCAACTGGATGGCTGCCGTGGGGCAGGCCTCCTCGCAAAGCCCGCAATAGATGCAGCGCCCGAAATTGATGCGGAACCACGCAGCATAGCGGCGCCCGTCTTCCTTCTCGGCAGACTCCATGGAAATGCAGTTGACGGGACAGACCGCTGAGCAAAGATAGCAGGCCACACAGCGCTCACCGCCATCGGGGTCGCGCGTCAGGATGATACGGGCCCGGCTGCGGGCCGGAAGCGTCCGCTTGAATTCAGGGTACTCTTCGGTGATGGGCTTCCGGAACAAATGCATGAACGTGGTGGCGAACCCCGATCCCAGAGCCTTGACTGCATCCCAGACCGATTCCATGTGCTTGGACTTTCCTCCTCAACGGGGTTTCAACCCCTGAAATCATTCACCACAGAGGCGCAGAGCTCGTTGAGGAAACCCGCAAAGAATTCTGATCTCTGCGTCCTTGGCGCCTCTGCGGTGAAAAATGGGCTTCAAGAAACCAGCAAACTCACAACAGCCCCACGGCCGCTGTCACCACGATGTTGACCAGGGCCGCGGGGATCAGCACCTTCCAGCCCAGGGTCATGAGCTGATCGTACCTCAGGCGCGGCAGGGTTCCCCGCACCCAGATCATGAAGAGGGCGACGGGGACGATCTTGATCACCAGCCACACGAACGGGGGCAGCACGGGGCCGCGCCACCCGCCCAGGAAGAGCACCGCGATGATGGCGCCCAGCACGATCATGTTCACGTATTCGCCGAGGAAGAAAAGGCCGAATCGCATGCCGCTGTATTCCGTGTGGAAACCGGCGTTCAGCTCGTTTTCGGCCTCGGGGAGATCGAAGGGGATCCGTTTGGCCTCCGCCATGGCGCTGATGACGAAGATCACGAAGGCCAGAGGCTGCACGAGAACGAACGGGACCTTCTCCTGGGCCTGCACGATGTCCACCAGGCTGAAGGAGTGGGACAGCATCACGATGGGAACCAGCGAAAGCCCGAGCGACAGCTCGTAGCTGATCATCTGGGCCGCGCCCCGTATGCCGCCAAGCAGGCTGTACTTGGAGTTGGAAGCCCAGCCGCCGAGGGCCACCCCGTAAACCCCGAGCGACGACATGGCGAAGACGAAAAGGATGCCGATGTTGAGATCCGCGATGACCATGGGAATCGTGGCGCCCCAGAGCGCGAGGTCCCTTCCCAGGGGGACCACGGCGAACATCAGGAAGGCCGTCCCGGCGACCACGGCCGGCGCCAGCATGAAGAACACGCGGTCGGCGCCTTGAGGAACGGTGTCCTCCTTGGTCAGCATCTTGACCACATCCGCAATGGGCTGCAGCAGGCCGTATTTCCCCGCGCGGTTGGGGCCGTAGCGGATCTGCAGCCGCGCCAGGAATTTGCGCTCCACCCACACGAGGTAGGCGGCTCCCATCAGGAGGAACAGGAGCACGGCGACCAGCTTGATCATGAGCAGAATGAATCCGGCGATCCAACTCAGCATAGGCTCGCACCCGATGGTTCTGAAACGCTCACCGGTCGATGTCCGGCAGGATGAAGTCCAGTGAACCGATGACTGCGATGAGGTCGGCGATGCTTCCGCCGACGGTCATGAGGGGCATGACTTGCACGTTGGCGAATCCGGGGCCGCGGATGCGCAGACGGTATGCCGATCCGAGACCGTCGCTCACGGCATAGTAGCCCTGCTCCCCCCTCGGAATCTCACAGGACACGTAGGCTTCTCCCCGGGGCACCTTGGGCCCCCGGGTCACGTTGATGAAATGGTGGATGAGACTCTCGATGTCCCGGAGCATGTCCCGGCGATCGGGAATCACGTACCGGTAGTCGTCCGTCATGACGCGCCCCGCCGGCATATTCGCCGCGGCCTGCTCGATGATCCTCAGGCTCTGCCGCATTTCCTCGACCCGCACGAGGTAGCGGGCGTAACAGTCCCCCTCGGTGGCCGTGGGCACCTCGAAATCGAAATTCTCATAGCCGGAGTAGGGCATCTTCCTGCGCAGATCCCATTCCAGGCCGCACGCCCGCAGATTGGCCCCGGTGACGCCCCAGTCCATGGCCTCTTCCCGTGAAATCCGGCCCACCCCCTGGGTTCGAGCCAGGAATATGGGGTTTCTCCGGGTCAGACGCTCATATTCGTCGAGGCGCCGGGGGAAGATCTTGACGAGGCTGTCCACGGCCTCCTTCCAACCTTCCGGCAGATCGGCAGCGACCCCGCCCAGTCGAAACCACGCCGGGTGCAGCCGTCCGCCGGTGATGAGCTCCGCGATGTCGAGGATCGTCTCCCGTTCGGCGAAGGTGTAAAAATTGGGCGTGATGGCCCCCAGGTCGTGGGCGAAAGTGGCGAACCAGACCAGATGGTTGCTCAGCCGGAAAAGCTCGCTCAGCAGGACGCGAATCACCTGGGCCCGCTCGGGGACCTGGATGTCCGCCAGGGTCTCCACCGCCAGCACGTAGGGAAGCTCGTTGGCGCTCCCCGCCAGGTAGTCGACGCGGTCCGTGTACGGGATGAACTGGTGCCACGACTGCCGCTCCCCGAGCTTTTCAGCGGCCCGGTGATGGTAGCCGATGTCGAGGTCGAGCCCCGTGATCTCTTCTCCCACGAGGGAGACGATGCAGCGCAGCAGGCCGTGGGTGCTCACGTGGTGGGGCCCGATGTTGATCACGAGCTCCTGCTCGCCTTCGGGCAGGCGGCGGTCCTTTTCCATGGCAAGCCGGGCATCCAGGGGCTGCTTTTCGCGGGCGTCAGCCAGGGTGAAGGGAGGCATCTCCGTCGCCCGCCCGGGGTGGCTCTTCCTCAGAGGATGACCCTCCCAGTCGTGCGGCATGATGAGGCGCCGTAGATTCGGGTGTCCGTCGAAACGGATGCCGAACATGTCGAACACCTCCCGCTCGTACCAGTTGGCGGAAGGCCAGATGTCCGTGATGCTCGGCGCCGTGGGGCTCTCTCCGTTCAGCCCCACCTTGATTCGCAGGCGGCTGGCTGCATCGAAGGAGAGGAGATGGGCAACCAGGGAATAATCGGGAAGCGGCCGCCGGGCCATTTCGCCGAGCCGCCCCGCGGCCCCGATGTCCGTGACGGCCTGGTCGAAGCTCCGGTCCCGAATCCGCTCCCTGCGAGCCGATTCGTCGACGGCCGTGAGATCGTCCAACCGCTGAAATCTGGGCTCGGCCTCGTGCTTGAGGAACCGCAGGACGTCCTTGAAACGGCCCGGTTCGACGTGCAGCGTCATCATGTCCGACGTTTGTTGTTCCTGAACGATGCCGTCTCCGAACCGTTCGTGCAGGACTGCACCGAGGGATCGGTCGCGGGCTGTCAGCTCGATGCGCCGCGCCGGAGGCGTCCACATCACGTCGGTGCGGCTTCCCCAGAAGCGCGGCGTGCTGACGCTCGTGCCTCTTTTGAGTGTTCCCTCGCAGCCCGGTCCTCTCGAATCCCGTGATTTGGACCGACCGTCCGCGAGCACGGGTCTCTCTGTTCCCTGGCTGCCGCCGGCCAGGCGAAGCAGCCTCCGAGTGGGCTTTTCGCTCTGGATCTTTTCCTGGAGGATGACGAGCCCCTGCATGAGGGCTTCGGGTCGCGGGGGGCATCCGGGGACATAGACGTCCACCGGCAGGATCTGGTCCACCCCCTGGACCACGCTGTAGACGTCGTACATGCCCCCGGTGTTGGAGCAGGAGCCCATGGAGATGACCCACTTGGGCTCGGCCATCTGTTCGTAGAGGCGAAGGACCACCGGGGCAATCTTCTTGAAAACGGTTCCGGAAACGATGAGGAGATCCGCCTGCCGCGGGGAGGCTCGCAGCACCTCGGCTCCGAATCGAGCCAGGTCATAGCGGGCGGTGAAGGCCGCCGCCTCTTCCACGAAGCAGCAGGAAAGCCCGAAAAACATGGGCCAAAGGCTGTACTGGCGGGACCAGTTGATCACGATGTCTGCAAGATCCAGGAACCGGTCGTTGGCTAGGCCTCGTATTTTGCCCTCCAATCGAGTCCTCCGTGCTTCCAGATATACAAGAGTCCTATGAGCAGCAGGGCAATGAAAAAGAACATCTGGGTCCAACCGGGCCAACCGACGTCCTCGTAAACGACTGCCCAGCTGAAGATGAAAGCACCTTCCACATCGAAGATGAGAAAGAAGATGGCCACCTGGTAGAAAGGCACCGGATAATGGAGTCGCGCCGACCCGGTGGGGATAATGCCGGACTCGTAGGGCCGGGACTTTTCGGGGCTGGGCTTCTTCTCTCCGAGCCAGGAGGCCAGAAAGAGCATAACGGCCAGAAAGCCCACAACCAGGATGGCGTAGACGACCAGGCTGAATGCGCCCGGCTCCCAGGGTGAAAACACAGCTCCCGCCGGTATCGGTTGCATGAAGCCTCCCCCCCGAGACCTTTTCCAGTTCACTCGTTTCGCTGCGAGGTTCCCGTACTCAGTTCGAATCAATTTAAGACCATTTTGAGCGCGAGTAAATGGAAAACGGGGAAATGGCCCCTGTGGTGCTGAAAAGCCTCAATGACCGGGACGCAACCCGGCCCTGCCGTTCGGCTCACGCGGCCGGGACTATCGAGAAGGGGGACATTCCCCATCGACCGTGTGGCTCAAATTGAAACCGGGAGCTCGAGTCGTATCCCGGGGAGCCCATGGAAGGCGGGCGGCCTGTTCAAATGCGGCGCTTCTGTGGTAAGGTGGGCTTCCAGGTCTGGATATTCGACATAAGATCGGAGTATGTGACGAGCAGGCGTAGAGAAGCACCGTGTGAGTGGCAGAAGGGGGGGCTCCTGCGTGGTTGGGAGCAGAGGCCTATCCCTTGATCGGGTAAGTTGGATGGGAGAGGGTCAGGTTTTCTGGCAAGCCTCACAAGCGGGTTGGAAGATGGACATAGGCATGGTGGCGGCCCCAAGAGGTCGGAGCATTTGATGGGAGATCTGCTCAACGGGGTAAAGACGGGGGCTATTCGAGCAGAGCTGCGTACTTGCGCAGAATATCTTTTTTGGTGATGACCTCTTCAACTCCGGTAGGTTTGCGCACATCGGTTCTGCGCAGGATGAAGACTTGTGGCGCATGGCGCTTAACAGAAGCGATGCATGGGTTCGGTACCCGATGAACGGGTAGTCCTTCAACGCCGCCACATCGTCCACGATCCCGGCCCTCAGCGGATTGAGATGGATGTAGCCGACCAGTTGCCGCAGATACGGGTCCTCCTCGCAACGAATGGCTTTGTATCCTGATTGCATGAGTCCGTTGACGACCTGGTGCTTTTTCTTCAATAACATATTAGCATGATTGACAAACTTCGAGGGATCAAACGATGCACCTCCTCAATGGATTCTCTCCCATCGCCCGGTCCGTGATCGTTGCGGCGGCCATCGCCGTTACGGTTGTCGTTTTGCAGTCGGCGGCATCGATTGTTGCGCCGGTGCTTCTCGCCGCATTCATTGCGGTCATCCTCACACCCCCCTTGCGCTGGTTGCGGCGCAAACGCGTGCCGCAATGGATCTCCTTGCCACTGATCGTGATCCTGCTCCTTGAGGCTGGCAGTGTTCTGGGGTTGATATTTACCGGACAGTTGGAGGGATTCCGCGAGAGCTTGCCCGGTTATCGGGAGCGTCTGACCTTGCTGAGGGATCAATTCGGCCTCTGGCTGGAAGAGACTGGCGTGGAAATGGCCCGCGAAGCCGTCAAAGACATGTTCGACCCGAACGTAGCGGTCGACCTGGTGCGGGTGGTCCTATCCAACATGCGAAGCACCTTCGGCACCGGGCTGCTGGTCCTGCTGTCCACCGTCTTCATGCTGCTCGAAGCCCCCGGCCTTCAAACCAAGTTGAGGAAGGCCTTCCACCTTCAGGAGGAGGCCGAGCTCAGGCTCCAGCGGTTATTCACCTCCATCAATCACTACATGGTAATCAAAACTATCGCCAGTCTGGCTACCGCGCTCTGTATATGGGGCTGGCTGTGGATGCTTGCGATAGACTACGCCACCCTGTGGGCCATCCTGGCCTTCTTGCTGAACTTTATACCATTTATCGGCGGCCTTCTGATGGCGGTCCCGGCGCTGCTGTCGGCGCTCGTGCAGGCCGACCTGCAGGTAACACTGATCGTTGCTTTAGGCTACCTCATCGTCAATACGGTGATCGGCAGCATCCTTGAGCCCCGAATCATGGGCCGCGGGCTCGGCATCTCAACGCTGGTGGTGTTCCTTTCCCTTCTATTCTGGGGCTGGGTACTGGGGACCGTGGGTGTGTTCCTATCGGTACCCCTTACCATGGTGCTCTTGATTGCATTGGACTCGCACCCCCAGACCCGCCCACTTGCCATCCTGCTCGGCCCGGAGGTGGCCGAGACGGCCGCACCGGAAAAGGAAGCCCCGAAGAGTGCAACCCGGAGTTAAACCATCATGTTGCCTTATTCGTATTTCAAAAATCGGTAGGCACCCCGTTGCAATGCAGCATAAAAGGCCTGCGGAGCTGCTCCGCAGGCCTTTTCCCGATTTGGTGAGTTTTATAAGGAGTGCGCCATCGGGTGCCGGGAGAGCCCCTATCGTCTTCTAATTGTTGTTGGCATCGGCGAAATACTTGATCATCTTTTCACCGAGCTCCTTGGAGGTGATAAGAAATCGCTTTTTGAGGATTTTTGGACAGCACCTGCCGTGGATGCTGTCAAGGACCTCTACCTGCCGATTCAGGGCAATCGCACGGCGGGCGGCCTGTTCAAATGCGGCGCTTCTGTGGTAGGGTGGATTTCCAGGCCACCGCACCTGACAGGAACCCGGACAGCACACAGCTCTCTTGCGGCGCACATCATCAGAACGGAGCATCCGCCCATTCCTGCTGCGAGGCGGCACCTGAGGTGAGGTGCCGGGTCCCCAAGACTCCCGCTTCCACCCGACTGCGGGTGGCTTTGCCTTTAGCGGAATAAGTTGCGAGGATGTCGACATGAAGAAAGACCCCCTCTGGTACAAGGATGCCATCATCTACGAGCTCCACGTGAAAGCATTCCACGACAGCAGCGGCGACGGCATTGGGGATTTCAAGGGGCTCATGGAGAAGCTCGATTATTTGGAGCACCTTGGGATCACGGCTGTTTGGCTGCTCCCCTTTTATCCATCTCCGCTGAAGGACGACGGCTACGATATCGCCGATTACCGAGGCATCCACTCGAGTTACGGCTCCCTCAAGGATTTCAAGCTCTTCGTCCGCGAAGCTCACCGGCGGGGTATTCGCGTCATCACCGAGCTGGTGGTCAACCACACCAGCGAACAGCATCCCTGGTTCCAGGCCTCCCGAAGAGCAAAACCCGGCTCAGCTCGCTGGAATTATTATGTCTGGAGCGATACGGATACCCGGTACCCCGAGACGCGCATCATCTTCACCGACACCGAAACCTCCAACTGGGGCTGGGACCCGGTGGCGGGGGCCTACTACTGGCATCGCTTCTTCTCCCACCAGCCGGATTTGAACCTGAACAACCCGCAGGTGGTGAAATCCGTCACCAAGATCCTGGATTTCTGGCTCCGGATGGGAGTCGACGGCCTCAGGCTGGATGCCGTGCCTTACCTGTGCGTTCGCGAAGGAACCAACAACGAGAACCTGCCCGAAACCCATGAGGTGATCCGGCAGTTCCGCAAATATGTGGACGACCATTTCGAGGACCGGATGCTCCTGGCCGAAGCGAACCAGTGGCCCGAGGACGTGGCCCACTACTTCGGCAATGGAGACCAGTGCCACATGGCGTTTCACTTCCCGCTCATGCCCCGTATGTTCATGGCCATCCGGCAGGAGAACCGGGAGCCCATCACGGAAATCCTCAAGCGGACCCCCGACATCCCGTCCAACTGCCAGTGGGGCCTCTTCCTCAGGAACCACGACGAGCTGACCCTCGAGATGGTCACCGACGAGGAGCGGGACTACATGTATCGCGAGTATGCCAAAGACCGTCGCATGCGGCTCAACCTGGGGATTCGCCGGCGCCTGGCCCCCCTCGTCGACAACAGCCTCAGGCGGCGGGAGCTGCTCCACAGCCTGCTCTTTTCTTTTCCGGGGACCCCGATCATCTACTACGGGGACGAGATCGGCATGGGGGACAACGTTCACCTGGGGGACCGCGACGGGGTGCGTACCCCCATGCAGTGGTCTGTGGACCGGAACGCCGGGTTTTCCAAAGCCGATCCTGCTCTGCTCTATCTTCCGGTCATCGTGGACCCGGTGTACGGCTACCAGGCGGTCAACGTGGAGTCGCAGAAGAGGAATCCATCCTCCTTTTTCCATTTCATCCGGCGTATGATTGCGCTGAGAAAGCAGTACAAGGCTTTCGGACGCGGGACCATGGAATTCCTGTATCCCGAGAACCGAAAGGTCCTGGCCTATCTGCGCCGCTACAACGAGGAAGTGATCCTGGCCGTCGCCAACCTGTCCCGTTTTGTTCAGCCTGCGGAGCTGGATCTTTCCAGGTTCAACGGGTGGACTCCCGTGGAGATGCTCGGGCGGGTCGAGTTCCCGACCATCGGTGAGCTTCCCTACTTCATCACCCTGGGCCCTCATGCATTTTACTGGTTTCGGCTGGACCCGCCCGTTCAACCGGTTGAAACCCGTGTCAAGGTGGCGTTCGAAAGCGCTTCGCTGCCGGTCGTTTCGCTTGAAAGGCGGGTGACGAGCCTTTTTGACCCGGAGAACCTCGGAAGGCTGGAGCATGACGTGCTCCCTCTCTACCTGCCCCGGCAGCGGTTTTTCAGGGGGAAAGCCCGGGACATGGTGGCCTGCCGCATCCTGGATTGGACCAAGCTCGGCAGCGGCTTCCAGTTTGCGCTGGCGGAGGTCACCTACGCCGACGGGGACAAGGAGACTTATGCCTTGCCCCTGAAGGTTTCGGGCGGTGCGGAAGGGCAGGGCATTCTCGAGAACCTTCCCGAGAGCGTCCTCGCCTCCATCCGGACTCCCAAGCAAACCGGAGTCCTCTATGACGCGCTCGCCGACAAGACGGCCTGCACCGACCTGGTCATGGCCATCAGCGACAGCCGCCGCTATCCCATGACCTTCAGCGGAGAGCTTGTGGCCCACGCTCTCGAAGATCCCGCGGCGATGTGCCACTCTTGCCTGAACTACGGGAACCTGCGCCATCTGGGGGCCGAACAGAGCAACACGTCGGTGGTCATCGACGAACAGCTCATCCTGAAGCTCTTTCGTCAGGTGGAGCCTGGTTTGAACCCCGACATGGAGATCGCGGCCTACTTGACGGAGAAGACCGATTTCAGTCACATCGCTCGTGTGGCCGGCACCATGGTGTACCGGTCCAGTGAAGGGGTCGAGTCCACGGTGGCCCTCCTCCAGCGGTTTGTGCCCAATGACGGGGATGGATGGGTTTTCACTCAGAAATCGCTGGATCGCTATTTCGACGAGGTTCGCAGAATCCCGATGGATGCCCCGCCTCCCGAGATTTCGCAAGGATCTTTCTGGGAACTGGCGGGAAGGAGTCTGCCGGACATCCTCTTGCCCCTTTTCGGGGAGTATCTGGCGGACATTCGGAAGCTGGCCCTGCGGACGGCGCAATTCCACCTGGCCCTGTCCAGGGAGAGGCGGAACAAGCAGTTCACGCCTGAACCGCTGGGAGGCGATTACATCGAAGTCCTGGCCGAAGGGTTTTCGCAGCAGTGCCGCCGCTCCATGGACCTCCTGCACGCCAGGCTGTCGGACCTCTCCGGCGAGACCCTGAGCATGGCCAACAAGGTGCTGGAGAAGTCGCCGCCACTTCTGGGCGTTTTCCAGAAGCTTCATGACCTGAAAACCGCCGCCATGCGCATCCGCTGCCATGGTGACTACCACCTGGGCCAGGTGCTCCGGACTGAAGGGGATTTCGTGCTCCTGGATTTCGAAGGCGAGCCCCTGAAACCCATGCGTGAGCGCCGCGAGAAGCAGACACCCGTGAAAGACCTGGCGGGGATGATGCGCTCGTTCAGCTATGCGGTCTACAGCTGGCTCCTCAGCCAAACCCGCGAGGACGAGGCCTCCTTCCATCGTCTCAAGCCGTGGGCGGAGGCCTGGGAGCAATGGGTCTCCTCGGCCTTTCTCGATGCCTATCTGCAGGCCGCTCGCGGCGCCCCGTTCATTCCCAGACGCCCGGAGATTCTGGAGGCACTGCTGCAGGCGTTCCTCCTGGACAAAGCGCTCTATGAGCTCCAGTATGAAATCAACAACCGTCCGAACTGGCTTCCGATCCCGCTCCACGGGATCCTGAGCTTCCTGGAGGCCGGCGGAACGAGGAGGGGATAATCATGAATGAAAAGAAACAGCAATTTCTGACGGAATACGATCTTTACCTCTGGAGTGAAGGGAACCATCACCGGGCCTGGGAAAAGATGGGCGCCCATCTCGTCGAGGTGGACGGGGCGACGGGGACGCGCTTTGCCGTATGGGCCCCCAACGCTCGGTCCGTTTCGGTCATCGGCGACTTCAACGGTTGGGACGATACAGCCCATTACATGAACAACCTGGGGGACTCGGGTGTGTGGGAGCTTTACATCCCGGGGGTGGGGCAGGGGGCTCTCTACAAATATGCCATTCATTCCCAGTGGGACGGATACCGGGCCGAGAAGACGGACCCCTTCGGCTTTGCCTGTGAGATCCGGCCTCAGACGGCTTCCATGGTATGGGACATTTCGGGCTACTCCTGGGGCGATGCTGACTGGATGACGAACCGGGCCTCACGCCAGGGTCTGAACGCCCCCATGTCGTTTTACGAAGTCCACCTGGGGTCCTGGATGCGGGCGGAGGAGGAGGGCCGACGTTGGCTCACCTACCGGGAGCTGGCGCCGAAGCTTGCCGAATATGTGGCCGAGATGGGGTTCACCCACGTGGAGCTGCTGCCCGTGACCGAACACCCCCTGGATGCGTCCTGGGGCTACCAGACCGTCGGATATTACGCTCCCACCAGCCGGTTCGGCACCCCGCAGGACTTCATGGTTCTGGTGGATACCCTGCACCAGCATGGGATCGGGGTGATCCTGGACTGGGTGCCCGCCCATTTCCCGCGCGACGGCCACGGGCTCGGCTATTTCGACGGCACGCACCTCTACGAGCATGACGACCCCCGCAAGGCGGAGCACCAGGACTGGGGAACCTTCATTTTCAACTACGGTCGCCACGAGGTGAAGAACTTCCTGCTCTCCAACGCCCTGTTCTGGCTCGAGGAATATCACATCGACGGCCTACGCGTGGACGCCGTCGCCTCCATGCTCTACCTGGACTACTCGAGGGAGAATGGCGAGTGGATTCCCAACGAGTACGGCGGGCGCGAGAACCTGGAGGCCATCGATTTCCTGAAGCGGTTCAATGAGCTGGTCTATGCCGAGCATCCCAGCGCCATGACCATCGCCGAAGAATCCACCGCGTGGCCCATGGTGTCCCGCCCCACCTATCTCGGAGGGCTGGGATTCGGCTACAAGTGGAACATGGGCTGGATGCACGACACGCTGCTCTATCTCTCCAAGGACCCCATTCACCGCAAATTCCATCACGGCACCCTGACCTTCAGCCTCCTCTACGCTTTCCACGAGAACTTCATCCTCCCCTTTTCCCACGATGAAGTGGTTCACGGGAAAGGATCCATGATCGGGAAGATGCCGGGTGACGACTGGCAGAAGTTCGCCAACCTGCGGCTGCTTTACGGGTACATGTTTCTCCATCCCGGGAGAAAGCTCCTTTTCATGGGGAGCGAGCTCGGACAGTGGGCCGAATGGAACCATGAAGGCAGCGTCGAGTGGCACCTGCTCGACTATGAGGGGCACAGCGGAGTGCAGCGATGGGTGCGGGATCTCAACACTTTCTTTCGCGGGGAGCCGGCCGCCCACGAACTGGATTTCCAGCCCGACGGCTTTCGCTGGATCGACTGCAACGACAGCGAGCAAAGCACGCTCTCGTTCATGCGCAAGGCCCGCAATCCCGACGATGTGCTGGTGAGCGCCTTCAACTTCACACCCGTCCCTCGACACAACTACCGCATCGGGGTGCCCGCGGCCGGTTATTGGCAGGAGGTGTTGAACGGGGATGCGGAGCTCTATGGAGGAAGCGGCCAGGGCAACCTGGGCGGCGTGAGGACGACTCCGTTGGCTACTCACGGTTTCTTACAGTCCATCTGTATCACGCTGCCGCCGCTGGCCGCAGTGGTTTTCAAGCCGGCTCGGGACACCGGAGCATCCGTCGATATCCCCTGAGGTTTTTTCGGCCGCGGCATGTCGCGTTGTTCCTTGATGAATCCGCATTCGTGGCGTAATGTCTTGGAAAATCAAATGATAGCATCCCCGGAGCAGGAGGAGGACGAACATGGACCAGGATTCCCAGCGACAGGTCGCCGTCACGGATATCCGCATGCCCTTTTGGTCGATGGTGACCTTCATGGTCAAGTGGGTCATCGCTTCCATCCCTGCCTTCTTGATCCTGGGGCTGCTCTGGGTGCTCCTCATGGCCTTCTTCGGCATGTTGGGACGCATGGGAGGTTGGCGTCAATTTTGACTCAATGGGCAATGGGACGGAAGCCATGGCGAAAAAGAAATCCTGGAGAGAAAAACTGAACGGGAACCCCGATCTCCCGAGAATTCAGGAGATCACCAGTGACACGGATCCCCCGAGGCTGACGGGCTGGATGGTGATCCCGTCGCCTGGGGAGGTCTACGAGATCATGAGGCGAATTCCTGCCAGGAAGCTCATCACCGTGCAGGAGATCCGTGCGATACTGGCCAAACGCCATGGGGCCGATCTGGCCTGTCCCTTGACGACGGGGATGTTCGTCCGCATTGCCGCTGAAGCAGCCCATGAGGCAGCCGAGGAGGGCGAGCAGGAAACAGCGCCCTACTGGCGCACCCTGAAATCGGGCGGCATTCTCAACGAGAAATACCCGGGGGGCGTGAAAGAGCAGAAGCGAAGGCTCGAGGAGGAGGGGCACAAGGTCGTTCTCCAGAGCAAGCATCATTGCGTCCTCGACTATGATGATTCGTTGCTCGATGAGGATGACCTCATCGCCTGACAGGGCAGGTAATCCGACACCCCCTTTTGATTCCTCGTGAGAAGTGCTTATTATTCTGTCGCGCGGCGGCAAGCGGGTGAGCTCATCCATCCGACGGGCATCGCCCATTCCGTTCATTTGCGTTCTGTCGGAAAACCCGGCTGAGGCGTCGCGTGAGCATGAAATCCTGTCAGGCTCCGGCTGAACCGTGAACCGGAGGAAGAGGACTAACCTCAGGTCAGGAGAGAGAACAAGCCATGAGCTCCCAGAAGAAAACAGGCCGTGTGGAAGGCCTCGCCCGCAAGGAGGTAGAGGATCAACTCAGGCCCTTATTTGAAGCGCTCCCCCACAATGTGCCCATCTATCTGTTCACCCGGCGCGGGGAGAACGACGTCCTGAACGAGGCGGCCCGGGATCTGATCAGGGCCTTCCGTAACCTCAGCAGCAAGATCGAGTTTCGGGAATTCGACTTGAGCCACGAAATGGCGAAGAAATGGGGTGTCACGGCCTCGCCGACCCTTCTGTTCGACCCCGAGCATCTCGCCATCAGCTACCTGGGCGTTCCGTACGGCGAGGAGTCTCGGACCTTCATGGGCACCCTGATCCTGGTGGGGCATCGTGAAGCCAATCTCAACGAACAGTCCCGCAAGGTCGTCGAGCAGATCGATTCCCCACGGAAGATCCGGGTCTTCGTGAGCCCGACCTGCCCCTACTGCCCCGAGCAGGCCCTCCACGCCGTCAAGGCGGCGCTCCAGGTGCCGCAGCTCATCTCCGTCGAGATGATCGACATCCAGGCCAACCCTGAGCTCGCCAGCAGGTACAATGCCTTCAGCGTTCCTCAGACCTTTGCCAATGATCAGCTGATCGGGCAGGGACTGCAGCCGGAGGAGCTTTTCGCCCTGTCGCTTCTGAAGCTCGAGCCCCAGACCGTCTTCATCCCGGAGAGCGACGCCGGGGAGGTGGAGACCGATGTGGTGATCGTCGGGGGCGGCCCCGCAGGCCTCACGGCCGGCATCTACACGGTCCGAAGCGGCCTCAGGACGGCGGTGGTCGAAAAGGGACCCCTGGGAGGCCAGATCGCCACAACGCCAATTGTGGAGAACTACCCCGGGTTCACGCGCGTGGCCGGTAAGACCCTGGTGGACATCATGGTGAGCCACGCCCTTGAGTATGTCCAGATCTATCCGGGCGAGGAGGTCCTCGAAATCCAGCCGGGGCAGCCGGGCGAAAAGATCATGGTCCAGACGAGTCGGCGGCGCTTCATGACGCGGGCGGTCATCCTGGCCACGGGGGCCAGGCACAAGCATCTCGACGTTCCGGGAGAAACCGAGCTGAGCGGCCGCGGGGTGAGCTACTGCGCCACCTGCGACGGCCAGCTTTTTGCCGGAAAGAGTGTGCTCATCGTGGGAGGAGGCAACACGGCCGCCACCGAGGCGCTCTACCTCCGCAATGTCGGCGTTTCCGTGACCATCGTCCATCGACGCGGCGAGCTGAGGGCTCAGGACCACCTGGTCCGCGATCTCGAGGCCAACAACATCGCGATCCTCTGGAACACGGAGGTCAAAGCCATCCGGGGTCGGGAGCGGGTCACCGAGGTCGAGCTCATCAACAACAAGACGGGGGAGGCTTTTTCCGTTCCGGCGGACGGCGTTTTCGTGGCGGTAGGCTACGAGCCCACGGTGGATCTGGCCCGCAAGATCGGGGTTGAGCTCACTCCCGACGGCTTCATCAAGCGCGACGCCCACCACCGCACCAATATTCCGGGCATCTTTGCGGCCGGCGACGTGGAAGGCGGCTACAAACAGATCGTGACCGCCGTCGGCCAGGGTTCCGAAGCAGCCCTCTCGGTCTATGAAGAATTGATGCACCCGAGCTGGAAAGAATCGCCCATCATGGCGAAGAGTGCGTGATCCTTCGGTGAGTGCGGCTCATGGCACCGGCATTCCTTTGAGCGACCCCGCCCCGTCGTCATTGCCGCGTGCATCTGGCGGGAATCCAGAACCATTCAAGTCCCTGGATCCCGCCAGAAGCACGCGGGGATGACACACACAGAATAATTCGTGCGAACAACTGATGCCTAAATTGAGCGATTAGCTCTTAGCTGTTAGGTATTAGCTTAACAATTTTAGTAGGTTATCCCACCATTCAGTAACTTCTCAATAGGGTGCAGATCTTTTGGAACAACGATCAGAAGCGAATCCGGAGGGTTCAAAGCCATTAGCCGGTGGTTGAGTCCGCGATAGCGGGCGATACCACCGGAATACGAACGGGATAACGATTGCACCCCGGAGGGGTGCCAGCAAGGGTAACCGATGTCTTCCGCCTATCTCAGCGTTCATTACCATCTCGTCTTCGGAACGAAAAACCGCATTCCGTCGATCGACATACCATGGCGTTCCCGTCTTCATGAATATATGGGGGGAACGGTTCGCGGACTGGGTGGCTTCCCCGAGGGCATAGGCGGTA
>Ga0105094_10000825_pt1 | contig 15847 bp, 12 predicted proteins | sample PPLLak1March2015_2_FD_87023 | JGI IMG/M metagenome (GOLD analysis project Ga0105094, IMG submission 87023) | Freshwater sediment microbial communities from Prairie Pothole Lake near Jamestown, North Dakota, USA - PPLs Lake P8 Core (3) Depth... | ecosystem: Environmental > Aquatic > Freshwater >...
GATCGGTGTTTTGGCTGAGTTCGACTGCCACCGCAAGGAGGGGAGGCGGGCTGCTGGCCAGCGGGGATCACAGGCTGCGACCGGCGTTCCGGTCCAGGTGGCCGCCGATGCCTGCGGCGCCGGCTGTTTTTATGACTGGATTCCAGACGGACGCCGGATCGTCAAACGGAGGATGGTTACCGCCTCGACCGGGCGGTCCATCGGCCCGGTTTTGACCGCACCGATGGCCTGAACCACCTCCAGACCCTTGACCACCCGGCCAAAGACCGCGTGCTGGCCGTCCTGGTGCGGGGTGGGGGCCAGGGTGATGAAAAACTGGCTGCCGTTGGTATCGGGCCCGGCGTTGGCCATCGAAAGAACCCCCGGACCGTCATGTTTCAGGCTGGGCGCGAATTCGTCCTTGAAACGGTAGCCCGGTCCGCCCATGCCGTTGCCCTGCGGGCAGCCCCCCTGGATCACGAACCCGCCAATGACCCGGTGAAAACTCAGGCCGTCATAGAACTTCCCTTTGCGGATGGTCTCCTGGCGGCCTTCGGCCAGGTTGACAAAGTTCCACACGGTTTCAGGGCACTCCCGGGCGTAGAGCACGGCCTCAAAGCAGCCATGGCTGGTTTCAAACGCCGCTGCCAGTCGTTCCAGGTCCTCTTTGTAGTCCGATTTTTCGCCAATCATACCAGTTGCTTCCTTTTCGGTTGGGTTTCTTTGGAATTCTTAGCTTAACTGTCGGCAAGGGCCGCGTCAATCGGCCATGCAGCAGCCCGGGCGGGGCGTTGCGGTCGGCTATACTGTCTGAACGGCGGCGGGCATGCTGTCCCGGAATTGGGCCAGTTTGCGATCCTGGAATCGGCCGAGGGTGATATGCAGCGGTTCGCCGCGGCGATGGGCGAGGCGCAGCCAGTTGGCGATTTCGGCCTGCAATGTCTCCTCACTCACCCCTTTGGCGGTGCCGGTGGCGGCCACGGGGTGGTCCACCCGCCCGGAATTGATGAAGGTCCATTTGCTGTCGTGCTTGGCAATGACGCCGGTATGCCCGCGCGTCGGAGTGGAAAAGGAGAGGATCTGGCCGGCAGCCAGGTGGGGTGCCATGGCGGCATAGACCTTCCCGGCGGTTTCGGCGGGTGTCTCAATGGCCTTCAGCGAGGTCGTGTACACCGTTTCCCCCGAAGCCCGGATGAGCCCCTCACCGTTCAGAAAGGCGTTGGGCGGTCGCCCGCCGGCCAGCGCCATTTCCAGCAATCTGGATTTCAGACCACCGCTGCCGTGATACCGGACCCCGATTTTTTCCAGCCCCTGAACCACGAGGTCGTAGCAGTTCATCTCCGCATAAGGCCGACCGATATAGGGCCGCACCGCCTGGACCAGCTCGGACGAAAAGGGGGCCTCCAGGAGGGGTAGGGCCGCTGCCGTGGGCGGGCTTGCCGGGGCGCGGAGCGTTTCCGGAACCGCTGCAGTCCGGTCGCAAGCGGCGGGGCCTTCTCCCGGCCCCCAGGCGATCTCGCCGGTGCCCGGGTTCAGCCAGATGGGGGTGCCGCTTTGCAGACGCTCGAAGCGCTTGCCCTGGTTGGTTTCGGAATGGATGATGCGCCAGCAGTCGCTGCCGTAGTGGGGGTGGCGGATCAGGAGGTGGGAAACAGTCGGGCGTCGGGCGCTGATGGTTCCCAGGGGCACCCATTCGGACCGTCGGGCCGTCGCGGTAGCGCCGTCTTCCAGCCGCTCTGCGAGGAGACGCGAAAATTGGGCTGGATCTGCGGGAGCGCTCGCCGCCGGGGCCGGGAGTGCGGGGCTGCCGGGCGGCATCGATTCGATATGCATGTTTTTGATGCCCTTGAAGGCTGTGGTCCTGCGGGAGCCCCGCCGATCGGGGCGCTGAGATGAAACATTCAAAGCAAAAAAGATGCCGATCTGCATATTCGAGGGCCCCGGTCGCTGCCGCCCGGCGCGGCCTTTGACGCCGGTTGAGGGTCCCTGACAGGTGCGCGTGCCGGCTTGCAACCTCTCCCGGCATTGGTCGGCGTCAAAACGGCCGGGGTCGGCTGTCAAAACCCTTACGCCGCTGCCGCCAGCACCGTCAAGCGGTCTGAAAAACAGCCGTCGGCAATATCCAGCCGCGCTGCTTTACTGGTGGCGATCAGTGCTTATCGTACGAATAACCTAATCCACCCGCTGAAGATACGGAGGTCACTATGATGTATTCCAAGACGGTCATGGACCATTTCAGAAACCCGCGAAATGTCGGCGTAATCGAAAATGCGGACGGCATCGGCGAGGTCGGTAATCCCCTCTGCGGGGACATGATGACCATCTATCTCAAAATCGAAGATGAGCAAATTGCCGACATCAAATTTCAAACCTTTGGCTGTGGTTCAGCCATCGCGGTTTCCAGCATGCTGACCGAAATCGCCAAAGGCAAATCCTTGGACGAGGCCAAGAAGATTACCAATAAGGATGTCGCCAAGGCCCTGGAAGGGCTTCCCAAGAACAAGCTGCACTGCTCCAACCTGGGGGCCGACGCCCTGCAGGCGGCCATTCGGGATTTCGAAGATCGCAAGGCCGGGCGCAAACGGGAAGAACCGATTCCCCGGGAAAAACACGCAAACGATCACAAGCAGGGCAAAAACTGTTACTGCCCTTACTGCGACGTCGAAATCCAGGAGGGGGTGACCTTTTGCGAGGCATGCCAGCACAACCTGGAGGAGGAGCACTGACCGGTCGTCCGGCTCCCGGGAGCGTGTGGAACCGGACGCGGCAGGCGTGTCCGAGGAGGCAAGTCCAGGGTTTTTGTTGATCGCTATGGATAGCGAGGAGGGGTATTGCGATGAAAGTCATTAACTTTGACCATATCTCGTCGAACCAGATTCTGCCAGAAGTTCAGGAGGCCATGATCGCGGCCATTCGCGAGGGCTATCATAACCCCTCGAGCCAGCACACGGCCGGTGAAAAGGCGCTCGAAGCGCTGGAGCAGGCGCGGACCGCGGTAGCCGCTTTGATCAACGCCGGTGAATCCAAGGAAGTGATTTTCACTTCCGGCGGCACGGAGTCGGTCAACCACGCCATCAAAGGGGTGGCCCAGGCCAACGCGGACAAGGGCAACCATATCGTCATCTCCAACATCGAGCACAACGCGGTCATTCGCAGTGTAAAGAGGCTAAAATCACAGGGGTTTCGCGTGACCTCGGTTTCGGTCGACGAATCCGGACGTGTCAATCCGGACGATATCGCCAAGGCCATCACCGATAAGACCATCCTGGTGTCGATCATGCACAGCAACAACGAGACCGGCACCCTTCAGCCCATTGCAGAAATCGCGCGGGTCGTGAAATCCCGCAACGTCATTTTTCACACCGATGCCGTTGACTCGGTGGGCATGCTGCCGATCGACGTCCAGGAGCTGGGGGTGGACCTGCTGAGTTTCGCCGCCAACGCCTTTTACGGCCCGACAGGCGTCGGCGGGCTGTATATCCGGCGCGGGACGCGCGTCTGGCCGCTGCTGGAGGGTGGGGTTCAAGAGCACAACAAACGGGCGGGTACCGAGAACCTGATCGGCATCATCGGAACCGGGGTCGCCGCGCAAGCCGCGCGGCGCGACATGGACAAACGGGTCCAGTACCTGAGCGGCCTGCGCAACAAGCTGGTGGCCGATTTGCCCGGCTACATCGACGACTACATCATCAACACCAATCTGGAGCACTGCCTGCCCCACCTGCTGTCGGTGTCCGTCAAGTACATCGAGGGCGAGAGCGTCGTGCTGATGTTGGATGATGAGAATTTCGCGGTGTCGACACGCTCGGCGTGCGCCACCGGCTCGCTACGGGCGTCCCACGTATTGCTGTCGATCGGGCTCAGCCATGCCGATGCCCAGGGGACGCTGGTGATCGCATTTGGGGTCGAAAATAGCGAGGCGGAGGTGGACCGTTTTCTGGGGGCCCTCAAAAGGGTCGTCACATCGCTGCGCAACATTTCCCCCCTTTACCAGAGGGGCAATCTGGCCGCTTCGGCCTGAACCCCAGCGGGTAGACCTGAAAAAGGCCGGGCGGGCGGCTCTCCAATCGGAGCCGCCCGCCCGGCCTTTGAATTTGGGCGCCGCGTTACAGACCCGACTTCTGCCTTCACTGCAGATTCCCGCCGGAGGTGGCGCGCACTTTGGGCACCCCTTCGTCGCTCGCCATGGTCTATGGCAAATGGTGTTTGATGAGTTTGTGAACGGTCTGGCCGCACCACTGGCCTTTGCCGGAAAAAGTCGGAATGCCGTTTTCCCTCAGGTGTGCGGCGATGGCCGAAAAACTCAGGCCGTTCTCCCGCAGGGCCCGGATGGTGGCAAAGACGGTTTCACGGTCATGTCCCGGCGCAAAAGAAAGCCGGGGGCCGTGGGGCAACAGGGCCCGGTTCAGGCGCGGCGCAAGCGCAGCGGTGATTCCAGGTTCGCCCTGCTGGACGTCGATCAGCTTGGCCAGGTTCCCCGCAATCTGTTCCAGCGCATCGGCCGTGCGGACTTCTACCGCTGCCCGCTGGACCCGCGCATCGATCAGCCGGTCCTGGTTTTCGGCCAGTCTGTCCAGGCTTTTTTTGATTTCCGGCAGTATTTCCGTCAGCACCTGGCCCAGCTGGTTGTTGTCGGGTGTCTGGCGGTTGTTGCCATAGCGGGGGTCTCTGGGCCGACGCCGGTCTGCAGGGTTGAACTGGTTGCCGTTGTAATTTCGACGGTTCTTGTCGTTTCTTTTGTCCATTGCGTTGCGAAGCGAATGAAGAAAATCATTCATCGAAGCCTCCTTTGAACCCCGGTTCAACCCGCTTGCCAACGTCCGGGGAAAGAAAGACTCGTGGGCTGACGGTGCCGCGTTACGAATTGATCTCGGGAATCCGAATGGTAAAAAAATCCCGCAAAACCCAAGTGAATTCCAGTTGGTTGTCAAAAAAAACAATATACCTGAACAGGCGCATTTTCCTCCGGTCGCAAGACAGGGCCGGGCACCACGGGATGACGTTTGGCGGCAGCAGGTGCCTTATGGTGTTCAGGCCTAAACTGTTCGGCGGCATCGACCGCTGGTTGCGGTCGGCTGAAGGGCGCATTTTGCGGCTGGTGCCGTATCGGCTGCCGTTGGGGCGCCCTGACGACCGTCGCCTCGGGTGATGGGTTTCATATCGGCCGGGTCGCCGACGAGCTTAACGGGAAACCGGATGGCATCCAGCGGGTTGGCATGTCGACGGGATGCAAGGATTCAGACAAAACAGGCGCCCCCGCATGTGGCAGGGGCGCCTGTTGGTTTTTGAGCGGATAGATATTGCCGGCTTGACGCCGATCAGCCCGTGGTGCTGAACTTGTCGGCGATGACGTTGTAGTAGGAGAACTCGGACACCGAACCCCAGACGCCGATTTGGGCCTGGAATTTTTTGAAGGCCTCGTGCACCTTGCGCGACTGGGCGTCCTTGTCGGCTTCCTCTTCCAGCACCTCCTTGGAGATTTTGCGAAGGTCGTCCATTACCTTCTCGGGAAAACTCAACAGGTTGACCTTGTGGTCGCGGATCAGGGTCTCAAGCGCGGCACCGTTGCCGGCCTCGGCCTCGCACAGGCTCCAGAGGTTGGTTTCCATGGCCACGGCGTCCAGCAGCGCCTGAAGATCCTTGGGCAGCGACTCGTAGGCCTGCTTGTTGAAAATCACCTCGAGGGTCGTGCCGGGCTCATGCCAGCCGGGGTAGTAGTAGTACGGGGCGGCCTTGTAGAACCCGGCGCGCAGATCGAGCAGGGGGCCGACCCACTCGGTGGCGTCGATGACCCCGCGCTCCAGGGAGGTGAAAATCTCGCCTCCCGGCAGCAGCACGACGGTGGTGCCGGCTTTGGCAACGACCTTGCCGCCCAGCCCGGGGATCCGCATCTTGAGGCCCTTGAAGTCCTCGATGGTGTTTATTTTCTTGCGGAACCAGCCGCCCATCTGGACACCGGTATTGCCCTGGGGACGGGGAATTACGTTGAAAGGGGCATAGGTTTCCTCCCACAACTGGAGCCCGCCGGCGCTGTAGAACCAGGTGTTGTTGCCCTGGGGGTTGAGACCGAAAGGCACCGATGAAAACCACTGGGCCGCCGGAGTTTTGCCGGCCCAGTAGTAGGAGGCGCCGCTGCCCACCTCGACGGTGCCGGCGGAAACGGCGTCAAATACGCCCAGCGCCGGGACCAGCTCACCGGCTGCAAACACATCGATCTTGATGCGGCCCTGAGAGATCTCCGTCACCCGTTTGGCAAATCTATCCGCCCCGGTCTGCAGTACCGGTAAATTGGGGGGCCAGGTGGTGACCATTTTCCAATTGTAGGTTTTCTCCGCGGCCAGTACGGCCGGCGCCGCCACGCTGCTGGCGGCGACGGCTGCGGCCGCGGCGCCCGACTTCTTCAAAAATTCGCGTCTTTTCATCCGGTCCACTCCCCTTTCATGTGTGAGGTTAACCCCGATTCAAACGCGTCAGCCCCTGTTGTCAACAATTTCGATAGCTAATTGAGAATGGGCATAAAATCAAGGAAAAATAAATAGAATTTCATAAATGAATTGAATTCAAAAATTGGGGTGCGCCTGTCCCTCGCTGTTTAGGTCACGCCCAGCACGCCCCGGGTTTTAAAGACCAAAGACGACCTTGGGCAGCCACGTCGCGAGGATAGGAAAGAATATCACGAACAGCAGGCCTATCAGTTGAAAGAAGACAAAGGGGATGATGCCGCGATAAATGTTGCCGGTCGAGATTTCCGGCGGCGTCACCGCCTTGAGGTAGAACAGCGAAAAACCAAACGGCGGGGTCATGAAAGAGGTCTGCAGATTGACGGCGATCAGGATGCAGAACCAGATCGGGTCGAAGCCGAACTCGATCATGATGGGGGCCAAAACCGGCACGTGGATAAAGGTGATCTCGATAAAATCCAGGAAAAAACCGATCACGAAGATCAGGCCCATGACGAACGCGAGGACATACCATTTGCCGTGATTCTCGGCTATGCCGCCCAGGAAATCGCGCACCAGGTGGTCGCCGCCCATGCCGCGGAACACCAGACCGAAGGCGGCCGCGCCCACCAGGATGATGAACACCATGCAGGTCAGCTTCAGGGTGGCGTCCATCACTTCCTGAAGCATGGCGAGATTGAATTTACGGTTGGCAACGGTCAGCCCGGTGGCCCCGACCGCCCCGACCGCGGCCGCCTCGGTGGGCGAGGCCACCCCGGCAAAGATCGAGCCCAGGACCGCCACCATCAGGAAAAGGGGCGGAAAAAGGGCGCGGGTAACCTTGCGCAGCAGGATGGCCGGGGTCAGGGCCGCCATTTCGGCCTTAGAGACTTTGGGGGCCCAATCGGGCCGGACCCACACCGCCAGCAGCACGTAGATGATGTAAAGCACTACCAGCAGGAATCCGGGCAAGACCGCGCCCATGAAAAGGTCCCCGACCGGCACGCCGACAATGTCGCCGATCAGCACCAGCACGATGCTGGGGGGAATGATCTGCCCCAGGGTACCGGATGCCGACACGGTTCCGGTGGCTAACTCCTTATTATAGCCCCTTTTCAGCATGGTGGGGACCGCCAGCAGGCCCATGGTGACCACCGTGGCGCCCACGATGCCCGTGGAGGCGCCCAGCAGGGCGCCCACCACGATTACGGATATCGCCAGTCCGCCGCGGATCCGCCCGAAGACCAGGCCCATGGTGTCCAGCAACTCTTCGGCAAGGCCCGAGCGCTCCAGCATAACCCCCATGAAAACGAAAAGCGGCACCGCCAGCAGGGTGACGTTGGTCATGACGCCCCAGATCCGCAGGGGGAGGAGGTTGAAAAAAGACCAGCCGAAACCGATCAGGCCGAAAAAAAGGGCGGTGCCGAGCAGGGTGAAGGTGACCGGAAAGCCGGCCATCAGGAGAATCGTCAGGGCGAGAAACATCCAGCCGGGTAGATATGCCATCAGCGCCCCCCCCGCTTTTCTGGAAGGTCAATGCCGCGGATGGTGAACCAGCTTTTGATGCCCAGTGAAACCCCTTGCAGGGCGATCAGCAGAAAGCCGGCCGGGATGGCGGCCTTGATGATGTACCGGTAGGGGATGCCGCCGGGATCGGGGGACCCTTCGAGGATACTCCAGGAATTGTAGACGAAATTCAGGGAGGTTGCAAAAACCAGGTAACATCCCGGCAGGAGAAAAAAAATGACACCGATCAGGTTGATCCACGCCTGGGCGCGCGGGCCGAGCTGCTGGTAGATGATGTCCACCCGGACATGCCCTTCCTTGAGGAGCGTATAGCCGGCCCCCATGAGAAAGATGAAGGCGAAGAGGTGCCATTCCAGCTCCTGGGTGAAAACAAAACTGGTCTTGAGAGTGTAGCGCATGACCACGTCGATGAAGACCACCGCGACCACCAGCGCCGTAACCCAGGAAACGCCGCGACCGACCCAGCTGTTGAGGGTGTCGATCCAGTTGCAAAGCCGTTTGAGCCATTCCATTCGCGTGATCCTTAACCGTTTGCGGTTCCGCCGGTAGTCGTTGCCGCTGGCGGTGAGACCTTCGGCTCTCCGGGGCGAAAATTTCAACACCTTTCCTTTAAATATCTCATGATGAATTGTCAACTAATGACGTTGACAATGGTAAATGAACTTAATTCAAGTTTTTCCTTTTTCCGGCCGCCCCGGCTATGGGCAGTCGCCCAGGGCCTTCCCGGGCCGGCGCCCAACCCCGCAAACTGGGGCCGTTTTAACCGAAAAGGCTTGTTTGCCGGGGGGAAACTTGATAAGGCTGCAGCGTAATTGCCTGAAACTCCGGCGGCCGCGCCCGGTAACGGCGGCGACCTCAGGGGGCACCCGGACACGCGGGGAAATCGGAAACACTTCCACCAAAAGGGGATCGGAATGGCAAACTTGGGATATTGGGCGGACAGTTACGTCGAGAAAAGACGGTCCGCCCAGGAGGCCATCGGCCTGATTCGGCCCGGCAAACGGGTGTTTATCGGGTCCTCCTGCGGCGAGCCGCAGCACCTGGTGAGGGCGCTTGCGGTGGTTTCCAACTGTTTTACCGATCTGGAAATCGTCCGCCTGCTGACCCTGGAAAGCTCGCCCTTGACCCTGATCGCCGACAAGACCCAGTGTCAGAACCTCAACATCCGCTCCTTTTACCTGGGTTCTGCAAGCGCCAAACACATTGCCCAGAACAAACGCTTCATCACGCCCATAAACCTCTCGGCGATCCCGCGGCTTTTCAAAAGCCGCCGGCTGCCGATCCACGTCGCGCTCGTGCAGGTGAGCGCGCCGGACGATTTCGGCTGGATGAGTTTGGGGGTTTCCGTGGACATCACCCTGGCAGCCGCTCTTTCGGCGGACCTGGTGATCGCCCAGGTCAACAGCCGCATGCCCCGCATCCTGGGGCGCAGCTTCATTCACGTCAACGACGTCGACGTCATCGTGGAGCACGACGAGGACGTGCTGACCATCGGACGGGTGCCCGACATGGATTCGGCCAACACCATCGGGCGGCTGATCGCCCGCCTGATCGAGGACGGCTCCACCATTGAAATCAGCCTGGGCGCCACCCCCCAGGCCACTCTGCTGGCCCTTTCGGACAAAAACGATCTGGGGATCCACACCCAGTATATCACCGACGGGATGATGCGGCTGGTATCCGAAGGGGTCATCACCAACCGCAAAAAAGGGTTCAACGACGGCAAACTAGTGGCCAGCAGCGCCATTGGCACCCAGAACCTATACGAATTTCTGGATGACAACCCCTCCATCGAGTTCTATCCCTCCGATTACGTCAACGATCCCAATATCATTTCGCGTCACAACAAAATGGTCTCCATGAATGTGGCCATGGCCATGGATCTCACCGGCCAGGTGGCCGCCGACGCCCTGCCGTTCAACCATTTTTCGGGCGTTACCGGGATGGTCGACTTCATGCGCGGAGCGGCGCAGTCCGAAGGCGGCAAGGCCATCCTGTTGCTGCCCGCAACGGCTGAACAGGGAACCAAAAGCCGGATCGTTCCGGCTTTAGGGGATACCGCCGTGGTGGTCCCCCGCGGCGACGTGCACTATGTCGTGACCGAATACGGTGCGGTCAATCTCTTTGGAAAAAGCCTGCAGGAGCGTGCCATGGCGATGATCAGCATCGCCCACCCCGATTTTCGCGAGGAGCTCTTCAGCCAGGCCAAAGAAATGGGGCTGCTGGGGGCCGAGCGCACCCTGAAAGAATCGGTTCACGGCATTTATCCCGTCAAGCTGGAGGAAATCATCGAAGTGGATGGCGAGGAGATCACCATCCGGCCCTCCAAGCCCGTGGACGAACGCCGGATTCAGGAGCATTTCTACACTCTCGATAAGGCCGATGTGGTCTCACGCTTCTTTCACGAGAAAACCAGTTTCCTGCGCGGCGATGTGGAAAGCATGTACGCCATCGACTACGTCAACGATCTGACCATCTTGGCCCTGGTGGGTGAATTCGGCTTCGGCAAGGTCGTTGCCGTGGGCGAGTACCTGCTGGATCCGGCCTCCAACATGGCCGAGGTGGCCTTTTCGGTCAGCCGCGAATACCAGGGCAAAAGGCTGGGTCGCATCCTGATCCGGAAGCTTGCCGAGGCGGCGCGCGAAAACGGCATCTCCGGGCTGATGGCCTACACCTCACCCCAGAACCAGGGGATGATCCGGCTGTTCAACCAGCTGCCTTACAAAATCAAAACGATTTTCGACGGCGACATGCTTGCCCTCAGCTGCAAGTTCGACACCCCGGTCAGTGCGGGCAAGGCCGACGCCTGAATGCGGGGGCTGACGGCCTCCCGTGTAAACCCCTGCGTCGCCGCAGCCGCCCACCGGAACCCTTTTCCCACACGAGGTTAGATCTGAGATGAGCAGTTTCACAGTCACCTTTCTGCCCCACAATAATAAGGTTTCCCTGGATGCGGACGAGCCGCTGATCCGGGCCGCGATGGCGGCCGGGGTGCACGTCAACGCCTCCTGCGGCGGTCAGGGGGTCTGCGGAAAATGCCGCGTCATCATCGAAAACGGCGAGGTCGAGGGGGGCATCAGCGAAAAGCTCAGTCAGGCGGACATCGCCGCCGGCGTGCGCCTGGCCTGCCAGACCCGGATTCTCAGCGATGTCGTCGTGCGTATTCCGACCGAATCGGCCATTGACGCCAGCGTGTTGAACAAAACCTTCGGCGAGCGGCGCACCGCGCGCATCCGCCAGATGAACTTCAACGACCTCAAGGAGCAGGGGCTTTTCATGCCGCCCGTTGAAAAGCGCTACCTGGCCCTGCCGGAACCCACCCCCCAGGACAACCTGGCCGACACCAGCCGCCTGATCAGTTTTCTGAACGCCAACTTCGGCGATCACCGCCTGGAGGTGGACCTGCCGGTGCTGCGCAAGATCCCCGATGTCTTGCGCGCCGACGGCTTTCGGGTCACCGCGACCATCGCCCGGCCGGTGCGGCCGGACGGTAAAAACCGGATCATCGACATCCAGCCGGGTGACACCACCGACCGTTCGTATGCCGTGGCCGTCGATATCGGCACCACCACCGTCTTCGGTCAGCTGCTGGACCTCAACTCCGGGGAGGTCCTGGCCCAGCACGGCGACTTCAACAGCCAGATCAGCTACGGCGAGGACGTCATCAGCCGGATCGTTTTTTCTGAAAAAAACGGCATGGAAAAGCTCCAGGCGGCCGTGCTGAAAACCACCAACCAGATTATCGACCGGATCGTCCGTAAAGCGGCCATCGACCGCGACAACATCACCCAGATCACCCTGGCCGGCAACACCACCATGACGCAGCTTTTCTGCGGCATCAACCCGCGCCACATCCGGCGCTCCCCGTATGTGCCGGCCTCCACCCTCTATCCCCCGATCCGCGCGGTGGAACTGGGGTTGGCGCTCGGCGAGCATGTCATGGCGCTCTTCTACCCCCAGATTTCCAGCTATGTCGGCGGCGATATCGTCGCCGGCGTGATGGGCTCGGGCATGTATCGCCACGAGGAGCTGACCCTCTTCATGGACATCGGCACCAACGCCGAACTCGTCATCGGCAACAAGGACTGGATGGCCTGCGCCGCCTGTTCGGCGGGCCCGGCCTTCGAGGGCGGCGGCATCAAGTTCGGCATGCGCGCCGAAAAGGGCGCAATCGAAGACTTCTCCCTCGACCCGCTGACCTTCGAGCCGATGAACATCACCGTCGGCAACGTCGGGGTCCGGGGGATCTGCGGCTCCGGCCTGATCAACATCGTCGCCGCGCTCTTCGAGGCGGGCGTCATCGACAACCTGGGCAAGTTCAACCGCGATCTCCCCACCGACCGCGTGCGCGCAACCGAGGGCATCTGGGAATACGTGCTCGCCCGCGCGGAGGTCACCCAGATCGGCCGCGACGTGGTGCTCACCGAAATCGACATCGACAACCTGATCCGCGCCAAGGGCGCGCTCTACAGCGGCTGTATGACCCTTCTGGACGAGGTCGGACTGGGCATGGAAAATCTGGAACGGATCATCCTCGCCGGCGGTTTCGGCAGCTACGTGGACCTCGAAAAGGCCATGACCATCGGGCTGTTGCCTGAAATCGAGCTGGACAAGGTGACCTTCGTCGGCAACAGCTCGCTGCTGGGGGCCCGCATGAGTTCGCTCACCAACCGCATCCGGCGGGACGTGACGGCGGTCACCCGGATGATGACCAACTTCGAGCTTTCGGAAACACCCTCGTATATGGACCATTACGTGGCGGCGCTTTTCCTGCCCCACACCGATATCAACCTGTTCCCCAAGGTCAAGGAGCGGATGGCGGCGCGCAGGCACCGGACGTCCTGAGGGCGGTCGCAGGACGGACAGCCCAGACCTGTCGAGCGGTCCGTCCGGACCTCGAAGTGTCACGGGTAGGCGGGGGTTATTGGTTATTTCTCAAAAAAAAGGCTCCCAGGCCACTCCTCTCTTGACAAACCAAATCTCGTAATATAAGTCAAAATATTCGGTAAATTGTAAGGCATGGATGCGGTCGGGATGTAAGTCATTATAACCGGAGCGTGGCGGGGCGCCAGCGCCCGCCCGGTTTAGGGTGTAAACTGCACCCTGGAGCCGAAGCTTCCGGGTGAATATGGCGATGACCAGAATCACAGCCAGATTTGGAAAGGAGGCGGAGCGACACAGTAGTCCAGGTCCCGGATGACTTCCGGTCGGCCGCAAGGTTGGGAGTTGGGTAATCGGATCTTACTGACAAACTTTTTCCACAAGGAGGTTACATTGGGCTTCGAATTTTTCAAAGAATCTTATTCCGGGAGCATAAAGGAGATCACCTTGGGCAGTGGCGACAAGGCGGTCACTGTCGGTGGGGAAACGTGCTACCCCTTCTACCAGTTCGAGGGGGAGATGCCCCGCAAGCCCAAAATCGCGATGGAGGTCTGGGACATCACACCGGATGATTGGCCCGCAGCCGCGCTCAAACCCTTCGAGGATGTCGTTTCGGATCCGGCGGCGTGGGCCAAAAAATGCATCGACTCCTACGGAGCCGACCTGATCGTGCTGCAGCTGAAAAGCACGGACCCCAACGGCAGCGATGCCAGCCCCGAAACAGCCGCCAAAACCGTCAAAAAAGTCGCCGATGCGATCACCGTGCCCCTGATCGTCTGGGGGACCGCCAATGTCAAGAAAGACGAGGCGGTATTTAAAAAAGTGGCAGAGGAATGCAAGGATCATAGCCTCGTGCTCGGTCCGGTGGAAGATGCCAACCACAAGGCCATCGGGGCCGTTGCCATGGCCTACGGCCACGTCATCATCTCCTCGTCCCCGATCGACGTCAACCTCGCCAAACAGGTCAACATCCTGCTGGAAAACCTCGGTGTTCCGATGAACCGCGTGATCGTCGACCCCACCACCGGCGGGCTCGGCTACGGCATGGAATACAGCTATTCCGTGATGGAGCGCCTGCGCATGGCCGCCCTGAACCAGGGGGACGACAAGCTGCAGTTCCCGATGATCAACAACCTGGGCAACGAGGTCTGGAAGTGCAAAGAAGCCAAGCTGGGCGTGGATGATGCGCCGATCCTGGGCGATCCCGAAAAACGCGCCATCATGATGGAGGCCGTGGGGGCCGTGACCTACCTGCTGGCCGGCTCGGACGTGCTCATCATGCGGCATCCCGAATCCGCCCGGCTGGTGCGTTCCTTCATCGATCTGGCGCTGGCCGGCGGCTCCGCCGCCGAGGTCGCCCCCATCGCCAAACGGCTGGATGATGTCGACATTGATCTGGCCGCGTTCGCCCCGGAAGTGGACCTGACCATCACGGAAGAAAAGAAAAAAGGCGCTCCGGCCGCGCCCGCAGCCAAAGCCGCGCCCGCAGCCAAAGCCGCGCCCGCAGCCAAGGCCGCGCCCGCCCCGGCAGCCGCGGCCAAGCCTGCAGCCGTGAAGGAAGAGGCCAAGGTCGACCCGCAAGCCGAAGCCAAGGCCAAAGCGGCGGCGGAAGCTCAGGCCAAGGCCGATGCGGAAGCCAAGGCCAAAGCTGAGGCCGACGCCAAGGTCAAGGCCGAAGCGGCAGCCAAGGCCAAAGCCGACGCCGATGCCAAGGCCAAGGCGGATGCTGAAGCCCAGACCGCCGCGGCCGAAAAGGCCAAGGTCGAGGCCGAAATGGACGAGATCCGCGCCAAGCGGGCAAAAGAACGCGAGGCCCGGATGGCCCCAGGCGGCGCCCACGGTGCGGCCAAAGCCGCAGCCGGCGAGGCCAAGAAAACCCCCGCCGAAGTCCAGAAACCCAGCATCGACAAGGTCGTCGACAAACTGCAGTGGATTCACCGACGCCACGCTTCCTGAAGGCAGCCTGACGCTATTTGAAGATGCCGTTTACGAAGTACCGAAGTGTATACGATGTATGGCGGCATGTGGGACCTGGAAGTCGACCCGATCCTGCATGCTCGCAAAATGATCGCCCACATCGACAAGAAGCGCAAAGCCCTCGGCATCGACAAGGCCCGTGAAAGGGTTCTGATGGACATGGCAGACCGCCAGAAGCTCGATGTGGCTTAACATAAATTCCTTATAAATCCTCAAAGAAGGAGGAAGGTATGTCTAAACTCGTAGCATTTGCAGCCATCCAGGGTGGCTACAACATCGTCTCCAAGGTCGAAGGTCTACTCAAGAGCACACTCGAAAAACACGAGGCCGCCACCAAGGTCGGCTTCCCCAACACCGCCTACTACCTGCCGGTGATCTACTCCCTGACCGGCCACAAGGTGGAAACCCTCGAAGACATGCAAAAACCGCTGGAGATCGCCCGCAAGCTCCTGCCGCCGCACCTCAAGGGCAAACACCACCTGCCGTACCTCGGGCCCCTGCTGGACGCCGGCATGGCCGCCCTGTTCGCCTTTGAAATCCAGGAGGCGATCCGCTATCTGGAGGACCCGGATTTCTACCTGCACTCCGAGGAAATCGACCAAGAGGCCGGCAAGATCTGGCTGGGCGCCGCCGACGACACCGTCTTCCGCAAACGCGGGGTGGAATTCGTCGACGGTTCGGCCCCGGGTTTCGCCGCCATCGTGGGCGCGGCCCCGGACCCCGAAACCGCCAAACTCATCGTGGAGGAGTACCAGCAGAAATCCCTTTACATTTTCCTCGCCGCCAACCAGAACGGCACCACCGTCAGCCAGCAGCTGCTCGAGGCCGGGGTCCAGATCGGCTGGAACACCCGCATCGTGCCCTTCGGGCCGGACATCTCCTCGGCGATCTTCGCCCTCGGCTTCGCCAACCGCGCGGCCATGGCCTTCGGCGGGATGCAGCCCGGCGACTACCGCAAGATCCTGCTCTACAACAAAAACCGCATCTTCGCCTTCGTCAACGCCCTCGGTGACGTCAACGCCGAGTGGGCCGCGGCGGCCGCC
>Ga0105094_10000826_pt1 | contig 15822 bp, 12 predicted proteins | sample PPLLak1March2015_2_FD_87023 | JGI IMG/M metagenome (GOLD analysis project Ga0105094, IMG submission 87023) | Freshwater sediment microbial communities from Prairie Pothole Lake near Jamestown, North Dakota, USA - PPLs Lake P8 Core (3) Depth... | ecosystem: Environmental > Aquatic > Freshwater >...
ATTTCCCCGTTCAGCGAGATCAGGAACAGCGTCATCGGCGACGACGTCGCCATCGGCCCGGGCTCTATCGTCAGCGACTCCGTTATCGACAAGGGCTGCATGCTGAAGGGCCGGTTTACCGCCCTCGGCGGGCCGAGCGAGGTCAGGGTCAGCGGTGAGAGCCCTGCGATTAACGTGGGCGTGATCATGGGCGAGGAATGCCAGGTCGAAGGCAATGTCACCGCCCAGCCGGGAGTTATCATCGGCAACTACTGCCAGGTCCAGATGATGAAAACTCTCAGCGGCCGGATACCGGACCGCAGCCTGGTCTATTAAGCGAGAGGGTAACTAAAGGGAATATTTCACCATGTGCGGCATTATCGGTTACATCGGGTCGAAGAAAGCTCAGCCGGTTCTGCTTAACTGCCTGGCCAAGCTGGAATACCGCGGTTATGATTCCTGCGGCATCGCCGTGATGTCTAAAGGCATTGATGTCTATAAAGACGCCGTCAGGGTTAAGGCGCTGGCCAAAGCGGCGCCGGAGTTCGAAGGCGTGGTGGGCATCGGCCACACGCGCTGGGCGACGCACGGCGAGCCGTCTCGCCAGAACGCCCATCCGCACTGCGACTGCACCGGGCGGATTGCCGTGGTGCATAACGGCACCATCACCAACTACCACAAGCTCAGGGAACAGCTGACCGCCGAAGGGCATATCCTGGCTTCCCAGACCGATACCGAGGTCCTGCCGCACCTGATCGAGAAGTATTACGACGGCGATTTTGCCCGGGCGGTAGAGCGGGCGCTGGACGATGTCGAAGGCGCCTACACCATGATCGCCATGATGACGGAAGAGCCGCGGCTGGTGGCGGCCAGGAAGGACAGCCCGCTGATCATCGGCATCGGCGACCGTGAGAACTATATCGCCTCGGACGTGCCGGCCCTGCTCGATTATACCAGCCGCGTCATCTACCTGGAGGACGGGGACATCGCCGTGATCACGGCCGGCGATATTACCTTACGGAACGGCGGTTCCGGCGTGAACCGTGAGGAACACAAGATATTATGGAGCGTGGAAGACGCCCAGAAGGGTGGCTACGAGCACTTCATGCTCAAGGAGATCCACGAGCAGCCCAAGGTGATCCGGGATACCCTCGCGGAATATCTCTCGGAGTATATTTCCTCGGCCAAGAAAGCGGCGGACCTGACCAGAGGCGGCGGGCTGGAGGACATGCTTATCCTGGCCAGCGGGACGTCGTATCATGCCGGGCTGGTTGGCAAATACATCATCGAAGCGCTGATGAAGGTCCCGGTAAGGGTAGAGATGGCCTCCGAATATATCTACAGCGGCCAGGCGCTGCCCCGGAACAAGGCGATCGTTATCACGCAGTCCGGCGAGACGCTCGACGCGCTGAAGGCCATCAAGCGACTCAGAGAAGCGGGGTCGCGCGTGATCACCCTGACCAACGTGGTCGGGAGCACGGCGAGCCGCGTCGCCGACGAGACGGTCTATACCCGGGCGGGACCGGAGATCAGCGTGGCGGCCACCAAGACCTTCATCGCCCAGCTTATCGCTTTATACTGGATGGCGATACCTTACGCCAGGGCCGACGTCAGGCGGCCGGGCGACCTCGTCCTGGAGCTCAGGCAGCTGCCGGGCAAAGTCCAACAGATACTGGACAACCAGACGTTGATCGTGGATGCCGCCCGGCAAATCGCCAAATCGGAGAACGTCTTCTATGTGGGCCGGGGGATCAACTACCCCATCGCCCTGGAGGGCGCACTAAAGCTCAAAGAGATTTCTTATATCCACGCTGAGGGTTATGCCTCCGGGGAGTTGAAGCACGGGCCGTATGCCTTGCTGGGCGCTCAGTCTCCGGTGGTGGCTGTCGTGACCCAGGACAACACCTACGAAGCCACTACGACCAGCCTTAAAGAAATTAAAGCGAGGAAATCGCCGGTGCTGGCGGTGGTGGGTGAGGGCGATGATACCATGGCGGAACTGGCTGACTCGGTTATTACGGTGCCGCGCACCGACCCCCTGTTTTCGCCGGTGGTGAACGTCGTTGTCCTGCAGCTTCTGGCGTACTACGTGGCTAAAGAGCGCGGCTGCCCTATAGATTTCCCCCGCAACCTGGCCAAGACCCTCACCGTGGAATAAACAGCCGTTATTCCCGCGGTCTGTTTTGCCCCCTTTTGTTTTTCCAGTGTGGTAAAATTAATCGGTATGAACGTTAAGATCATCGCCACCAATCATAAGGCCTATCATAACTACTATGTCGGTGATAGTTTTGAGGCGGGCATCGCCCTGACCGGCTCGGAAATAAAGTCGATCCGGCAGGGGAGGGTAAGCCTGGGCGACGCCTATGTCCAGCCCAAGGGCAGGGAACTCTGGCTGGTCAACGCCCACATCGCCCGGTACGACGCAAGCAGCTATATGGGGCATGAGCCGACCCGCCCCCGCAAGCTGCTGATGCACCGTAAGGAAATCGTTAGCCTGGCGGGTCGGGTAGCGGAAAAGGGCCTGACTCTGGTGGCGACCAAGGTCTATCTGAAAAAAGGCATCGCCAAGGTAGAGATAGCCCTGGCCAAGGGCAAGAAGCTCTACGACAAGCGCGAGACCATCAAGCGCCGCGAGGTGGATAGAATACTGGAAAGAACGGTAAAAAGCCGTTAGAATATAAAGAGGAGGTCTAAAAGGGTCCTCCAGTAAATGGGGACGCGCGGATTCGACAGGGGAAGTGCGTCACGGGACTGCAGGCCGAGGTGCCGCTCCCTCATTAAACCGGCGGCAAAAAACAAACGCAGAACCAGAAATGGTTGCAGCCTAACTAAATAGGTTGCCATCTGTCCCGACCCCACCCCGGCGGGTCGGGAACGGGTGCCGAAAAGCTGGGGTGCCATTGCCTCCACGCCGGTAAAGGCGATGAAAGATGTACCGGCTGGCCCGCCTTAACTCGGTCAGTTGAGGTAAGACGGGCAAGATAAAAGAGCTGACTAAGCTTGTAGCAGGTCCCGGGCAGCTTCTTCTGGACGGGGAGTTCGACTCTCCCCCGTCTCCACCAGGCACTTTAATAGTCTCCACCGCTACGTTATCCCGGCTCTCCCCCGCCTCCAAAACAGGGGAGAGCTTAACAGCGGTGGAGATTTTTACATCATCTGACCCGAGAGTGTTGCCCTTGAGTCGGGCAATTTGTCTGAGCGGGGAGTACTTTTCAAGGGCTTCTACTAATTGTTCCATTAGATAACGAATGTAGCGGTCGCCGCAGCCGGGAACGCGGTCACGTATCAGGCGCATCGCCAGGAATTCATCGTGGCTAGCCTTCGTCACCAGCGTGGCGAAAGTACGGCGCAGATCATGACCGGTGAAGCCTTGTATCCCGGCTCTCGCCTGCAGCCGTCCGATTAAGTCGGATATGCCGTCTTCCTCCAGTGGCGCCTACGGAGGCTCAGGACTTCAAGGGTTTTCAAGAAGCCCACTGTCCAAGTCTATCCGTAGAAAAGCTGAAGTTAAGTTATACCTTCACGCGAGTGAAATGCCATCAGCACAGAGACTCGGACAAAGTAAAATACTAGCAATGTCGTATACTCTATCTCAAACGGCAGCTAGATTTGATGCACTTCTCCAGTAGCTTTATTTTTCCAATATCCCCGCTGCTGTAATGGCCAATTAAAGGTGATTGCGCCGGGACGGGGGCAATCATTAGCGCAGCAGCCGCAATACCAGCATTCGTCAGGATGTAATATAATTGGCGGTTTACCTTTTTGGGGATTAGGCATGTAAACATCTACCTGGCAGACTTCCACGCAGTGGTTGCATCCATTGCATTTATCCTCATTAAAAGTCACTGGCTTGTTCGGGGAGGTAATATTGGGCATTGCGACTACTTTTGCTTTAGCCATCTTTTTCCTCCAAAATCACTCTGTTAACCGGCAATAAATCTCTCATTTTTTCCTGTATACGCCGGCATAATCTTTATTACAGGCTTCATATTGGTTCTTCATATTGCCCCAGAAAGCCTGCGGCAGCGAGCCGGTCTTGACCTTACCCTCTTTTAGCGCCAGCGTGATGTATTTGTTCCACTCCGGCGGGTCCAACTCGGGGTAGTCTATTCTCCGGAAATTCAGCGGCAGGCTGCTGGCTTTACGCCCCAACATAGCCTGGATAATAATCTGGGCATACGTTAAAAGGCTGGTATCTTCCAGGCTGCGCATCAGCTTGTGCGGGTCCATGGCGAACAGCAGAGGGACCGATTCTTTTTCTATTTTCGACAGGACACCAAGACCCATTTTGAGAAGATTCTCAGTCTTGAATTCACTGACATAGAATTGCATGACCCTCCCGATGCCGGCATGCAGCTCTTTCCATTCCATGCCGCTGGTGCGTTTAATCGGGGCGTAAACGCGTTTTTTCTCACGGTCGATCTGGGCGCGGGAAACCTTAGGTTCAGCGCACTCTCTGGCACAAGCCGCGGCTTTTCTTCCGGCATACCTGCCCGTGGATGCCGCGAAGCTGTGGTCTTCCGGCGAGAACATCTGGGTTCCGGCCGCATATAGTCCATCGAGAGTAGTTTTCAGGTTCCAATCGACCAGCACGCCGCCTCCGTAGCCGGGCTCGCCCCATTGCGGCGGGCTGTTGCCTTCGATGTATTTATAACTTTGCAGCAGGTCGCGGCTCTCGTCATAGCCCGCCTTGTTGAAAGTATCGATGATGATTTTCGTCGTCGATTCTTCTCCCAGCATCAAGTTCCAGGTGGCCCTTCGCTCGACGTCCGGCATGGCCGGGAAATCGCCGTAGAAAGGCAGCTCGTACTTGCCCGTTTGTATGCCCTTGCGGATTTCCTCCTCGACACTGATAGTAGGCATCATAGCCCCCGCGTCTTCCCATCCCTGTATCGGCAATGGCAGTCTTTTCCCCTTAGCATCGACGAGCGGGACGTTCTCATAGCTAGCGTCACCAGCCCCCGTATACCACTTATGTTTCAAGCCTGTGGCGATACGTAAGACCCCGGTATTTTCCATGTTCGTCAGCGCTGCCCCGGCCCTCCAGGCCATGACGGTGCCGTCACCGGTAATCGTCCGGGACATCATGTTGGAATAGCCGCTAAGTTCAGTATTTATTACCCACATCGACCCGCCCCCGGCAGTGGCCAGGACGGCCGATTTCGATTTGAAAATCATGAACTCGCCGGTGCGGTTATTTACACCGGTAGCCCCGACGACCCTGCCTCCCTGGACTCCGTTCTCGGTCAGCAGGCTGGTCACCATCACCCGATCGTAAATTTTCACTCCCAGGCGCTTGCATTCCTTTTTTAGTGCCGGCTTAAAGGTCGACCCCCAAACCCGGATCACCACGTTGTTGAGTTTTCCCTCCGGATTACTCTTGAAAGTGGTCGGTTTTATCATCCCGGGCACATAGCTGTGTACCTTCGTATAGCGCGGGGATATCATCAGCTTGGTCTTATCATCCCGGCCTTCCGCGCCTTTGTATTCGTCTTTGGTATCCCTAATTTTACCGCCCATCTGCTCCATTTCCAGCAGGGTATCCCAGTCCTCGCGGCACTGTATTTGGACGCCGATGCCATTGCCGTACGGGCGGTTGGCCATATGTTGCGCCCACTCGTCCGGATCGACGTTAGATAAAGGATTTGCGGGGGCATTACACCAGTGGTCACACCCCGGGCCCCCGGCACCGCTCCTGATAGTATCGCCCTTTTCCGCCAGGACGACCTTTAGTCCCTGCCGGGCGGCGCTGATGGCTGCCCAGCAGCCGGCAATGCCGCCCCCGATGACCAGTACGTCCGCATCGATTTCTTGTTCCTCATCGTAGCAGATAGGATACGCCCAAGCCGGTGCGTGGCCTTGTTCTATTAAGTAATCGTGCCATGTGCTCATCTTTTCGTTCTCCTTCCGATAATTTCAGTAATAAAATGGATCTAAGGGAAATTACCATTTTCCTAAAATAACTAGATTAGACCCCTTAATCTTGGGTCAAGCGCGTCTCGAAGGCCATCACCGACGACATTAAAAGCAAACACAACCAGCATGATCGCCAATCCCGGAGCAAATGACAACATGGGATTAGTGAGCAGGTAACTACGGCCATCATTGATCATCGATCCCCAGGCGGCGCCGGGCGGCGCGATACCTATGCCAAGGAAGCTTAAACCCGCTTCTGCCAGAATAAGGTTACCTAATTGCATCGTCACGATAACAATTAACGGAGGAAATGCATTGGGGAGGATATGCGCCAACATAATACGCCAGTCACTCGAACCCAAAGATTTCTGAGCCAGGATGTAATCATATTCCCGGATACTTAAAGTTACTCCATTGGTTACGCGCGCATAACCCGGTATGGTGGCAATGCTTAAAGCGATGATTACGTTTCGGATACCATTACCGAGCAGGGCAGAAATCACGAGCGATAGTATCAGCATCGGGAAGCACATCAAAGCATCCATTGACCGCATGATTAAAGCGCTGAGAAAGCCCCTGGTATAACCTGCGATAATACCCAACAGGATACCTATTATTGCCCCGACCGCGACCGAGATAAAACCTACCTCAATCGCCGTCCGTGAGCCATAGATCACTCGGCTAAATGTGTCACGCCCTAACAAGTCACAGCCTAGCCAGTGTTTAGCGCTGGGTTGGGCCAGAGAATCCGCGCCGACAGGTGTATAAGGATCATACGGCGCTAATTGAGGAGCAAATATAGCGGTGAAAAAGAATATTAAAAGCACTACCAGGCCTACCACAACGGCAGCCTTGGCAAAGAACACGCGTCTGAACCGTTTCCATTCGCTAACGCGCCCATTGCTTTCGGGTAAATCTAACACATCAATCGTTCGCAGTGCCATATATATCTCTAACCATACTTGATTCTTGGGTCAAACCATACATAGGATATATCAACGAGGAGGTTTATCAAAAGAATAGCGACGGAAATAACAAGAGTAATTCCCTGCACTACTACGTAATCCTGGCCAAAAATACTACTCACCATCAAACGGCCGACCCCTGGAATCGCAAAAATCGTTTCGATGAGTACCGAACCGCCGAATATCATCCCGACACCCATGCCTACCAGCGTGATAACCGGAATCAGGCTGTTTTTTAGTGCATGTTTGAGAATGATTACTCGTTCGCTTAAACCTTTGGACCAGGCAGTCCGAATATAATCCTGGCTGATGGTTTCCAGCATACTCGATCGCATTTGACGGGCATTGGCCGCTATAGCAAAAAGTGATGAGCAGATTACCGGCATAACTAATTGCCTTGTACTTAGTACAAAATCAGTAAAAGGTGATGTATAACCTGAAATTGGCAACCAGTGAAGCTTTAACCCGAAAAGGAATATCAATAAGATGCCCAGCCAGAATACGGGGATGGTTATGCCAATGTAAGTCAGCGGTGTGACTATTCTATCCGGCCATTTTCCTTTTCTTATACCCGCCCAGAGTCCGATGAGAATGCCTAATATTGACCCGAATACGAGCGAAACAAAACCAATATAGATCGTCTTGGGTAATCTTTCAGCTAAAAGCTTGCTTACATCTTCATGATAGTAAATGGATTGACCAAAATTTCCACGTAACACACCGCCAATCCACTTAAAATACTGAACTGCCAGGTTATCGTCCAGGCCGTATTGATGGCGGAGAGCCTCAATCTGTTCCGGCGGCATAGCCTGCACGGAAGACTGTTGTCCTACATAAATCAAAATCGGGTCTCCCGGCAGCAGTCGCATTACGAAAAATACGATCCAGGTAACGATAAACAAGACTATTATGGCCTGTATAATTCTGCGTACAATGTATGTCGTCACGCCTTTTTACCTTAGCAGGATCTAGAATATTGCCATTTTTGAACCGGCTACTCCAGCACGTTGCTGTATATGGTGATGCGTTGTTTTCCGGCCGGATGGCTCAATAGCGCCAAATCACCGGAGGGCCATCCGGCCGGTATTATCTATAACGTCAGAGCCTAATGCTCATCCATCCAGTCGTCTGCAGGGCTCCAAATGATGCCGTGAATCTTGGGATATTCGGTATGGACATAGGTTTGCATAACCGCGGCTTCAGCGGATCTCCACAACGGGATATACAAGCAATCTTCGCCCGCCTGTCTGACGGCTGCCGATATCTTGGACATAGCCTCAGCGGCGCTATCATACTGCGGTGAGATTGCTTCATTACAAAGATTCAGGAAAGCCTCGGACTTATACATATTGGTAGTGCGGAAGGTCATTGGATTCGGGCCGTAGTGAACGAACAAGTCAGAAGCGTCCGGGTTGATGCCGGAAGCGGTGATACAAAGATCATCCCAGCCGGCGCCTCCGCCGAATAACGTGCCGAAGTAACGCCCGAGGTCGGCAATATCCGGCTCAACGGTGATACCAGCAAGACCCAGATAGTGTACGAACAGGGCCATGACATCGTTTGTATTTCCCATAGATCCCGCCAGGATCTTCAACGTTAAACCCTCAGGGAACCCGGCTTCATCCAGGAGCCGTATGGCTTCGTCAGTATTAAAAGGCCGCGGATCATAACCCGGTACATAGCCCGGCCATGTCTGGGAAGCCATCTGAGTGAGAGGCTCATAAAGGCCTTGACCCAATGTCTGTGCCATGGTCGTTCTGTCAAGGGCATACTCAATCGCTTCGCGGACTTTTATATTGCTTAGCGGGCTATCCGGATTGTTAGAGCTTAGGAGAAGGACGTTGAACATACCGGGGCCCCAGTTGATCTTAAACCCCTGTGCCTGAAGGTTCTTGATGTCCTGAACGGAATTGGTATCGTTCCAGAGATCCGCCTCGCCGGCCTGTATCGAGGCGGAGGCAACCGTAGGATCAGTTATCATGCGCATGATTATTCCATCCAGGTACGGTTTACCCGGCTGCCAGTAGTTGGGGTTCTTCACAAAGGTAATATGGTCATCTCTTACCCATTCACTTACCGTAAAAGGACCGGTACCTACGGCATTTTCACGCGCCCATGCTTTACTCGTTTCATTATCGCTGCCTGACGGAATCGTGCCGCCGGCAGTCAGATAGGATGTTGGGGAAATACATTGCGTTAACCCTAAGTTTTGTACCGTCTGCCAGTCAAATGACGTCATATGCATAACGAGGGTATTTTCGTCTTTGACTTCGAGAGACGCAATAAGATTGGTACCCGTGCCAGACCTATTGTCTATAGCCAGTTGTACGTTCCAGCGGACCGCTTCGGCGTTAAAGGGTGTGCCATCGGTAAATTCAACGCCTTCCCGCAAATGCCAGGTAATAGTATTGGCGGTGTGGTCAGTCTCCCAGGATAAAGCCAAAACCGGTACCAGGTTGCCGCCGTCAGATCCCCATTCGCAAAGATGTTCTAGGACCGGCAGCATGTAATAGGAATCAGAAGGAGCTTTTTCCGGCCCATAGCCAAGATTGTTCGGGATAGCACCGCTGACTATTCTTAGAGTACCGCCAGATACTATCGTAGATGTGGGCGTTGGCGTTGGTGATGTAGTTGGTGTAGGTGATGTAGTTGGTGTAGGTGATGATGTTGGAGTCGTCGTGGCTTTGCCGCAGCCGGCAAGAACCATGACACTGGTGAGAACGAGTGAGAGGATTAGGTATAAAATACGTTTCTTCACTTTAACAAATACCTCCCCTTATAATAACCAATGTGCCCTCGGGAACAGAAATATTCATGTCATTATGCTACCTCCTTACTTCTTTTAGGGCGGTTGTTGCTACTCCGTAAAATATGTTATATTGCGTTGATTGCAGGGATTGACCCTGTTTTGGCTTAGACACATTATATCACGAGCTGTCAATAGAAGTTAGTTTTTATAGTACAAGATTGCAACTATTGAGATAATTAGTATCCGTTTGCAGGAGACACCTATTATGAAAAAAGAATGGACCAAGATGAATCCTGATGAAAAACGCGCCGAGAGATTTGAGCGCTGGTTATCGCCGGAGAATGTTAAATTTGTTGGTAAGAACGCGGAGACAGATTATAAAAAACGTGTTACCAGGCTTATCAAGGCGATTAACTGTGAGATACCTGACCAGGTACCGTTATTACTGCCTTCCTTTCCGCTCTATTATGCCGGCATGACGCTTAAAGAAGCGATGCATGATAATAAAAGAGCCTGCGCCGCTTACCGTAAATTTTTCAAAGCCTTCCCGGAAAGTGATACTTTTTCCGGCGGCGGCGCAATGTCTGCCAGAGGGTCTGAGATCCTTGACAGCCGGACTATGCGCTGGCCGGGTCATGGTCTACCGGATGACGCCAGCCTGCCAAACTTCGTGGAAGGTGAATACATGAAGGCAGATGAGTATGATTTACTGATCAACGACCCCGGCGACTGGTGTTTCCGCTATTATTTACCGCGTTCGCTGGGGGCACTAAAGCCTTTTGCACGTTTTGCGCCGCTTTCACATATGATGGGAATGGCCAACCGGTTTGTGGCGCCGGCTGTCAACCCGGACGTACGCGCGGCTTTCCAGGCAATAATAGATTATGGTATCGAGGAAGAAAACTGGAATAAACCCTTCATGGAGTTCGCCCGGGAAGGTCTGGAAGCGGGTTATCCGTCTTTCTGGGGAGGGCAATCCCATGCGCCGTTCGATATCCTGGCGGACACGTTAAGAGGAACCAGGGGAATTATGATGGACATGTTCCGTCAACCGGAAAAAATACTGGAAGCAATAGAGATGCTGACCCCGATGAATATCAATGTAGGTGTACAAATGGCTAATGCCTCGCGTAGCCCGATTGTTTTTTTTGCCCTTCATAAAGGGGACGATGTTTTTATGTCCGATACGCAATTCCAGAAATTTTACTGGCCGTCCTTAAAGAGGGTGGTACTTGGCTTGATCCAAGAAGGCTGTGTGCCATGTCTCTTTGCCGAGGGTAAATATAGTAATCGCCTCGACCTTGTCACTGACTTGCCGAAAGGGAAAGTTTATTGGCACTTCGACCAGACTGATATGGGAAAGGCAAAGAGATTACTCGGCGGCAAGGCCTGCATCGCCGGTAATGTCCCATCTTCACTATTGATAACTGGTACGCCTAAAGAGGTGAAAGCCTATTGCCGGCACCTTATCGAGGTTTGCGGTGTTGGCGGCGGTTACGTCCTTACTTCCGGCGCAGGTATCGATAAAGGCAACCCGGATAACCTGCGTGCCATGATAGAAGCCGTTAAGGAATACGGAGTTTATAAGTAGAAGCCAGCTGCTCAACGTCCCATAGTTGCAGGCGGAGGTGAACTATATTATCATGTCACCTAGCATAACGGATGATTCTCGTGATACTCTCAAACAAAATCTCCGGGGCATTAATCAGGACAAGGATTTAACATGGCGGAGTTATTAAGGGTCAACAATCTGGTAACCCAGTTTAAGACCGATAACGGAGTGGTTAAAGCTGTTAACGGTATCTCCTACTACATTGATGAGCAGGAAATCTTCGGCCTCGTTGGTGAAAGCGGTTGCGGTAAGTCCGTGAGTCAACTCTCCGTCATGCAGCTTATTAACGCCCCGGGTGAGATTATCGGCGGCGAGGTGATCTTCGAGGGGCAAAACCTCTTGAAATATCCGGCGCACAGCCGTGAGATGCGCTCTATCCGCGGCGCCAAAATAGGCATGATTTTCCAGGAGCCCATGACCTCGCTCAATCCCGTCCTCACCATTTCCCACCAGCTGACCGAAATGCTTATCCTGCATTTGAAAATGAACCAGGATGCCGCCCGCAAAAGGGCTATCGAGCTCATGGGTCTGGTGGGTATCCCCGCCCCCGAAAAGCGCATCGATGACTACCCCCATAATTTCTCCGGCGGTATGCGCCAGCGTGTCATGATCGCCATGGCGCTTTCCTGTAACCCCCGCATCCTCATCGCCGACGAGCCTACCACCGCCCTCGATGTCACCACCCAGGCGCAACTCCTGGAATTGATGAAGGATATGGTACAGCGCTTCCGCGCTTCTCTGGTTATCGTCACCCATAACCTCGGCGTTGTTGCCCGCTACGCTCAGCGCATTTACATCATGTATGCCGGTAGAATCGTCGAGTCCGGCACGACCAAGGACATATTCAGTAACCCGCGTCACCCTTATACCATCGGCCTCCTCAAATGTATCCCCAGACTCGACGAAGAGGAGGGAAGAAAGCTCATCCCCATCGATGGGCTGCCCCCCAACCTCATCAATATGCGGCCCACCTGCGCTTTCCTGCCCCGCTGCTCCTGGCGAATTGATAAATGCTTCAAAGAACCCTGGCCTGAGCTCATCGCTGTTAATGGCAACCACTTTATCCGGTGTTACGCCGATACCAAGGAGATGAAGCCGTGAACCAGTCTCAGGACAACGTCATTTTAAACGTGTCTGATTTGAAGATGTATTTCCCTGTCCTTCGCGGGTTGCTGCGCCGCAAGGTAGCGGACGTTAAAGCTGTCGATGGTGTCTCTTTTCAACTGAAGCGAGGTGAGACCCTGGGTCTCGTCGGCGAGAGCGGCTGCGGTAAGACCACAATCGGCCGATGCGTTTTGGGACTTTACCGTGCTACGGCCGGTAAAATAATGTTCCTGGGCGAAGATATCACCACTCTATCTGAAAAGAAACTGCGTAATGTGCGCAAAAATATCGCCCTCATCTTCCAGGATCCCTATTCATCTCTCGACCCGCGCCAGTCCGCCGGCAGTATCGTCGGCGAGCCTTTGAGAGTCCACACTGTGGTACTGACCAAGCAAGAATACAAAAATAGAGTGGAAGAGCTTTTCCGCGTCGTTAGCCTCGACCCCTCGATGGCCAACCGCTTCCCCCATGAGTTTTCCGGGGGCCAGCGCCAGCGTATCGGCGTCGCCCGCGCGCTCGCTTGCTCTCCTTCCCTCATCGTTTGCGATGAACCTATCTCTGCCCTTGACGTCTCCATCCAGGCGCAGATCATCAATCTGCTGGAGGAATTACAGGACCACAACAAGAACCTGAGCTACCTCTTCATCGCCCATGACCTTTCCGTCGTCCGGCACATCTCGGACCGCGTCGCGGTGATGTACCTCGGGCATATCGTGGAAATCTGCCGGTCACGGGAGCTTTATGATAACCCCCTTCATCCCTATACCCGGGCTTTGCTTTCCGCTGTGCCTATCGCCGACCCGTTTCTCGAAGAAACGCGGGAGCGCATCATCCTTAAAGGCGAGGTGCCCAGCCCGCTTAACCCGCCGCCCGGCTGCCCGTTCCACCCGCGCTGCTTTATGGCTGTCTCGGAGTGCAGCCAGGCTGTGCCGCCTTTAAGGACCATCAGCGAAGGTCACGAGGTCGCCTGCACCAGGGTTTAGGATTATTAGCTGATACCCCCGGTTCAGGGTGATTTCCTGTTGTATTCCTGCTTGTATTTTGTATAATGTAGGAAAGAGCTAAAACGGATTCCAATTTCTTCGTATTGAACAGCAGGAAAAGGGGTAAAAAACACGTGAAAGAGACCTTATACAGGAGTGTCCACCAGTGAACAAGGTGTCTCCCGTGAAGTCGACCGGGCGAGGGGTAAATAGAGCTCCGTCAAGAGCGCACACTGTAAATGCGCCCGTTAAACCCTTGAAAGGGAATAAAGGTTTCTTAGATGCCATTTTCAACAGCCTCGAGGACGAACTGATAGTTATTGACCGGGACTACCGGATAATACAGGCCAATGAGGCTGCCCTGTCAAGACACGGCCGCCACAGGCGGGGAATAATCGGGAAACCCTGTTATGAGATTAGTCATGGCCAGCCGGGGCCGTGCCATCCGCCCCATCATGAATGCCCGCTCCAGGAAGTATGGGAAACCGGTAAACCGGCACGGGTAACTCACTGTCATATCAGTCATGTCAACGGTGAAGAGCGCGAAAGATACCTTGACATTATCGCCTCTCCAATTACAGACAAACGGGGAAATGTGATCGCCGTTACCGAAATAATGCGTGACGTGACGGAGGCGAAAGAAGCGGAATCGAGAAGCGTTGAGGCTTACAAAAACCTCGTAGCTTTAAATACGATTGCCACGGCGGTGAACCAATCGCTGGACCTGGATACCGTGCTTTACAGCGCCATTGAGAAGACGCTGGAGATAATGAGGAGGAACACCGGGGGAATACTGTTGCTGGATGAAGAAAAGCAAATGTTATGCTACCGCGTCCATAACGGCCTCTCCAAGGAGTATGCTCAATCCGTGTGTTTTCGTCTGGGTGAAGGTATAGTAGGGAAGGTAGCCCAGAGCGGCGAGGCTATCATGGTGGACGATGTCTCAACGGACCCCCGTATTGCCCATCCCGGTCTTATCGCCGCCGAAAGGCTGCGTGCCTTTGCCGCTATTCCACTGCGGGTAAGAGATAAAATCCTGGGAGTACTTACCATTGCCAGCCATGATGCCCGCAAATTCTCTGGTGAAGATGTCCAGCTCCTGGAAAGCATCGCCTCGCAGATAGCCATCGCCGTTGAAAATGCCACGCTGCACCAAGAGGTACAGCATAAAGATGAGAGCCGCGGTGAGCTCTTGGGCGAGATATTCTCCATCCAGGAGGAAGAACGGAGGAGAATTGCCCGGGAGCTGCACGATGAAACAAGCCAGTCGCTTGCCAGCCTGGCGGCCAGTCTTGAAGCGGTTGCCGTCATGTTGCCCTCCGGCGCCGATAAGGCCAGGGCCAGACTAAAAAAGATAGAGCAGGTAGCACTGAGCGCCCTTGACGAGATACACAGGATAATTTACGAGCTACGGCCCACTTTACTCGATGACCTGGGTCTGGTTGCCGCTGTACGCTGGTTGGCCAATAATAACCTGGGGTCGGCCGGCATTGAGGTTATCTTTAAGACTACCGGGAGGGTAAGAAGGTTAACTCCCAAAGTGGAGACGATCCTTTTCAGGGTGATCCAGGAAGCGGTGAGCAATATTGCCAGGCACGCTCACGCCAGGCACGTAGATCTAACACTCCGTTATAAAAAGGATACCATTATTGTTCATATTAAAGACGATGGAGAAGGCTTTGCCGTGGAAGAGGCGATGAGTTCCCGGGAAAGGCCGCGGGGATTGGGGTTGCTGGGTATGAAAGAAAGAGTGGAACTCGTGCACGGTGCCTTGAATATCCGGTCGGTTCCCGGCAGCGGCACTGAAGTTCAAATGGAAATTCCCCTGAACCCGGAAGTCGCCGATGGATAAGATAAAGATACTGGTGGTGGATGACCACGCCGTGTTGCGCGACGGCATACATGCTTTGCTGGGTCTGCACGACGACATCGAAATAGTCGGCGAAGCATCCGAAGGAAAGGAAGCGGTCGCGAAGGCACAGGAGCTGATGCCTGACGTAGTGATTATGGACATCGCCATGCCCGGGATGGATGGCCTGGAGGCCACCCGCCGCATCAGGAAAAAACACCCCAAAATGAAGGTCCTGGTCCTGACCCAGCACGATAATAAAGAGTACGTACTATCGGTCATCAAGGCAGGGGCTTCCGGGTACGTACCCAAGCGGGCGCTGGGTTCAGAACTGGTATCGGCGATACGCGCTGTAAAGGAGGGAGACTCTTTCCTGTACCCGTCCGCAGCCGCCGCGCTGATCGAAGATTACCTCCAGCAGACCAAGGACCAGGAGCCCTATGACCAGCTATCGGCGAGGGAGAGAGAGATATTTCAGCTTATTGCCGAGGGGCATACCAGCCGTGAGATTGCCGACATGTTGTTTCTTAGCCAGAGGACGGTCCAGGGACACCGGGTAAAAATAATGGAGAAGCTGAACTTGCATAACCGGACGGAACTGATCAAATATGCCATGCGCAAGGGAGTGGTAAGCCTGGATACATAGCAGAGAGCGGCACCCGGCG
>Ga0105094_10000831_pt1 | contig 15783 bp, 10 predicted proteins | sample PPLLak1March2015_2_FD_87023 | JGI IMG/M metagenome (GOLD analysis project Ga0105094, IMG submission 87023) | Freshwater sediment microbial communities from Prairie Pothole Lake near Jamestown, North Dakota, USA - PPLs Lake P8 Core (3) Depth... | ecosystem: Environmental > Aquatic > Freshwater >...
GAAACGGTATTTCCCCGGAAGGAATTTGAACTCCTCTACTATTTGGCAAACAGCCCGGGGAGGGTTTTTGGACGCGATGTTTTATTGAAGGATATCTGGGGCAGTGATGTTTTTGTAGTAGACAGGACTGTTGATGTTCACATCAGAAAAATCCGTGAAAAATTAGGAAAACATTCCGATTTAATCGAAACAGTAAAAGGAGTCGGATATCGCTTTAAAAGTGTTTAATGAGTTATCAGTTAATCTCAAATCATCCCGCATCTACTTAAAAGAATTTATTCTCTTAAACATTGTTATAGCTGTAATTATTTTATTAGTAGAAGATAGAGTCAGTATAGCCCTCTTTCTGATTTTTTTGATTCTTATTTCCAGCCTGATTGTATTAAGCCTTATAGGGAAAAAAAGAAATAGTGAATTATCTGAAATAAGATCTTTAGTTAAACGTATCAGGGAAAATTATTATGACCTGCCGGGTGAAATTAACTTAAGCAAACATCTGGATTCTCTGCAGGAAGAAATCAGGCAGATGTTTGAAAAAACAAAATCCGATATTGAATACTTGAAAAAGCTGGAAAGAATGCGCACCGAGTTTCTTGCAAATGTTTCTCATGAACTTAGAACTCCCATTTTTGCAATCCAGGGATATATTGAAACTCTGCTGGGAGGCGCAGTAAATGATGAAAATGTAAATAAAAATTTTCTGGAGAAAGCACAACGGCACACGTTAAATCTTAATAATCTTTTAAACGATCTCATTGATATTTCAAAAATCGAATCGGGCGAAATGAGAATGAGCTTCAGATATTTTAATATTAATGAGTATTTGGAATCTATAGTTCAGGAATTTCAGCCTATGGCTGAAGAAAAAAAAATCAGCCTTGTTTACCATAATGTAAAAGACAACGTCCAGCTTTTAGGTGATAAGCAGAGATTGAGACAGGCTTTCATTAATCTTTTGACAAATGCAATAAAATATACCGAGGAAGGGAGCGTCGAAGTTTTAGTGGAAGATGAACCTAAACATTGCAGAATAATTGTAAGGGATACAGGTATTGGGATTCCGGCGGAGGACCTGAACAGGATATTCGAAAGGTTTTACAGAGTTGATAAAGCAAGATCCCGTGCAGTCGGGGGAACCGGATTAGGATTGGCAATTGTAAAGCATATCGTTGAAGCACACGGTTCAAAAGTAGAAGTTAACAGCGAGCCGGGAAAAGGAAGCGAGTTCTCATTCAGGCTGAAGAAATAGATCAGGCTTTCCAGAAATAAATTTATGCAGAGTGGATTTCAATTTCTTTTTATTCCGAGCTTCTTCATTTTAAAACCGAGTGTTTTTCCGGTAAGAATCTTTTATAAATGAAATAATTTGAAAATATCGGAACCAAGCCAAAGATCTTCTAAAGATCTCTCCCGGATCATTTAAGAATAGTATCTGAATATTGATCCGTAAGGGATCGGAAAAAGTATTACCACAGGGACATGGGTGAGTTTATCCTTCCCTACAATGCATTAAAAAAATATGATAATCCCGGCCAGCCAGTTTTAGATTTTTTTAAAAGCAGCTGTAAGGTAGCGGAAAAATTTGGGGGCTGGGACAGAAGTTTAAATACTTTTTAGTTTCTCTTTCTCGTTTGAGATAAGTAGGGGCCCTTTGAAAATAATAGATTTATGTTAATAATAATTTTAAATACGGTCTTATAATGTGGTTTTCAAAATCCATAAAAGATACCCTTAAAGAACTGAATATTGATCCTTCAACCGGACTATCCGAAGAGGAAGCTGAAGCAGATTGAAGAATCTGCATTAACCGGCGAGTCTATTCCCTCATAAAAAATGCAAAAATTGTTCTTGAAAATTCCCAAACACCATTAGGAGACAAAGCGAACTCAGCTTTTATGTCAACACTGGTTACTTATGGAAGGGGAACCGGGATTGCCGTTGAAACAGGAATGAAATTACAGATGCTTGACTCAAAAGGGTGGATTAATGTTATAGCATTAGAACTAGTTCCATTAATGATAAATGAATTAAATAAAATTTTTCTAAGGATGAAAAGAAGTACAAATTGAGGTAGTTAGTTATTATTTTGCAGCATATTATTCCTGAAAAAATATGAACTGGATAACTGAACTTCTTTGGGGGAGCGGAATTGCACATACAGTCCTGCTTCTGGCATTTGTAATAGCCGTTGGTATTGCACTTGGAAAAATTAAGGTTAGAGGTATCTCGTTAGGGATAGCCATGGTGCTGTTCAGCGGAATTGCAGTCTCCAATTTCGGCTTTTATGGTGATGAATCCACTTTACGTTTTGTAAAAGAATTCGGACTCATTCTTTTTGTCTATGCAATAGGTCTGCAGGTAGGTCCAGGTTTTTTTGCATCCTTAAAAAAAGGTGGGGTACTGCTTAATCTTCTTGCCGCAGGAATCGTACTGCTTGGAGTGGTTATAACTCTGATTATACATTATATTTCTGACATACCCATATCTACAATGGCCGGGATTCTTTCAGGTGCGGTAACTAATACTCCCGGATTAGGTGCAGCCCAGGAAGCTTATGCAAGTTTAAATGACGGGAGAGGCGATCCTGCAATTGGCCTGGGCTACGCTGTTGTCTATCCTTTTGGTGTTACAGGAATTATTTTTTCCATAATCATTTTACGTCAGGTTTTCCGGATAAACTTTGCTAAAGAAAATGAAAAGCTGGAAGCCGAAAGTATTAGTAAAAAAGAGCAGCCGAGTATTATTTCAATGGAAGTAAGAAACCCGGCAATTTTTGGGAAAAGCATTCAATCAGTAAAAAATCTCATTGATAGGGAATTTGTCATTTCACGCGTCATGCATGCGGGCAGAACTGAAACAGCATCTTCCGAATCAATCTTGAACGGTGGAGACAAGGTAATAGTTGTAGCTGCTCCGCAGGACATCGAATCCATAGCTGCGTTTATCGGTAAACAGATTGATATGTCTGTAGATGATTGGAATAAACAGGGATCCGATCTTTTATCGAGGAGAATACTTATTACTCAGCATGAAATAAACGGTAAAGCGTTATCTCAAATTAACCTGAGACACAGGTTTGGCGTAAACGTTACACGTATAAACCGGTCCGGTATAGATCTCGTCGCCAATCCTGATCTTAAACTGATAGTAGGTGATCTGGTTACTGTTGTGGGAACCAGGCAGTCGATTGCCGGAGCCGAAAAAGTCTTGGGAAATGAGATGAAACGTTTAAATGAGCCGAACCTTATACCTATATTTATCGGTATATCCCTCGGCGTTCTCCTGGGAAGCATTCCTTTCTCTTTCCCGGGCATTCCGCAGCCGGTAAAGTTGGGTTTAGCCGGCGGTCCTCTAATAATAGCTATTTTGATGAGTTATTTTGGAACCAAATCCACTCTTGTAACTTATACAACTTTGAGCGCTAATCTTATGGTTCGAGAAATAGGAATCTGTCTGTTTCTAGCATGTGTCGGACTGGAAGCAGGAAAAGATTTTGTGGAAACTATTGTGGACAAAGGAGGATTAAACTGGATAGGTGTGGGTGTTATTATTGCAGTCGTCCCGCTAATTATTGCAGGAATAATTGCCCGTTATTTTTTTCACATCAACTATTTTACACTTATGGGACTTTTAGCCGGCAGCACTACAGACCCGCCTGCTCTTTCCTATGCAACTTTTACGGCAGGCAATGATAATCCCACTGTAAGCTATGCGTCCGTATATCCGCTTACAATGTTTTTACGGGTTATGTCTGCTCAGCTGCTTATTCTTTTATTCCCCTGAAAAATAATTTCACTCTGCGATCTTTGCGTCTGCTTTGCGGACTTTGCGTTAAAAAAGGTTGAATAAAATAATCCTGATTTTCATTTTACTAGAATTTATTTTAAGAATTTAGCATCTGCAAATAATGTAATAGTGAATCGCCTGAGTTATTTCATATAGGATCAAGTAAGGATTATTTTGGAAAAGTAAATTTAAAAGATTTTACGATTATGAAATTTGACCGAGCACAATAGTTGAATATAAACAGAAGTTATCTTTTCCGTTTATTACGGCTTTCTCATATTATATAACATAATTTTTATTCTGAAGCAGTCTATTAATTACTTTCCTTCAATCACAGACAAAATATTTCCGGCCGGATCTTTAAACCATGCTATCAAGGGCCCTCCGCCTCGGAAAACACCTTTTTCATCTGTCTTAAAACCCGGTTCATTATAAATTTCAAAACTAATTCCGCGTTTGGTTAATTCATCAACTGCCTTTTCAACATCGGGAACGGGAAAATTCAGAATAGTAAAAGATGCAGGAGTGTGTTTAGGCTTCGAGTAAATCAATATCCTGTTTCCACCTTTTATATGCAGATTCAGCAATCCTTTCATTTCAGCAACTTCGGAAACTTCAAGCCCGAGGGTTTTGCCGTAAAATTCTTTAGCTTTTCCAATATCATTTACTGAAAAACCGCTGAATGCTTTTGTGTTTTTAAACATACTATTCTCCTAATTATTGATTCGTTTCGGTATCTACGACATAAGTTGTTAGTTCCAGAATTTTTTCATTCTTAAGCCGGTAAACTTCACAATACGACGGATTGAATGGCTTCCCCGGTATATTTTTACTGCTGCCTGAATTCTCAACCACAACGTAATCTCCTTCGGAGATAATGTTTTTAATGGTGATGCTGGGAAATCCGCCGACAGCCGATTCCATCATCTCCATCACTCTAAGGAAATCCTCTTTCCCGTTGATCGGCGGCATTCCTACAATGTTCCATTTAATGTCATCGGCCAGATGCATCAAAATAAATTTCCTGTTTCCCTCGCAAAATGCTTCATTCAATTTTTTTATAAGCTGCTTATTTTTTTCTGAGTTATTCAATTTATCAGTAAATATTTTAATCAGAGAATTCGTCAATCTGATATTACTTTACTTAAATATTTGTCCTTAATTACGTTGCAATGATGAATGTTATGCCCTGCTATCATCCAGCCTAAGCTTCGGGGAGTATAAACAAATTCGTCTCTGCTGTTTTTATGATCGAGCATATCGTCGGTCATATAGCTGAATAATTTTATTGTTGCTTCCCTGACTGCCAGATATTCTTCAAATATTTCATTCATTCCCCTTTGATTTGTATTTGCATTTAATGCACAAATATGGCAGTTGTTATAATCGGCAAACACCACCTTATCCTTCCGCGAAAAAAGCATTGCATTAAAACAATACAGTCTTTCTGTATCTATAACATGAGAAAGAACCATCTTCAGAGTCCACTTTCCTGGTGCATATTTATATTCCTCAAAAGAGGAAGGGATAGTTTTTATTAATTCTGCCGTAAGCCTTTTGCTCGATTCAAAAGCGTCAAATAGATTTTCCTCCGCCGGTAAATTGAAATAATACGCGCAATGAGAGGGTGCGTCTTTGAGAATAGGTCTGCTAATTTTTAGCATCTCGGCTTTTTTATTGCAAACATATATGTAATACCGGATTTTTTTAAGGGGTAATTACGGCAATATAAATGGTTAAATGCGTCAACAATAATCAAACACTTCTGCTGCCGCAAAACCGGATGTGATGTCCATAAAACCGGCAATTAAAAGGATTGATTACGACAATACCTCTATATAATTTTATTTTCATTCACACTAAAAGAAATTATTTATGAAGAACATAACCATTATTGTAGCAAAAGGTGCGATCATGGGGAATATTGAAGGTCCGCGGCAGTTATTTACTGAGGTGAATCAATATTTAACCGGCAAAGGAGAAGCTCCTATGTTTAAGATTCAACTTGCCGGTCTTGCAAAAGAATCGGTATTAAATGACGGATTATATACAATCTCAACAATACCACTAGAGAAAATTGAAAAAACAGATCTTGTAATCATTCCGGCAATGTATGGTGAATTAAGCAAAGCTATTTCAGACAATAAAGACTTTATCCCTTGGATTATAAAACAGTACAAACAGGGCTCGGAGGTGGCCAGCCTTTGCCTCGGTGCATTTCTGCTTGCATCTACTGGCCTGCTGACCGGAAGAAAATGTGCTACTCACTGGCTTGCTGCAAGTTTATTCCGGAGCATGTTTCCCGATATAAACCTTGTTGAAGATAAAATTATCACCGACGAAAATGGAATCTACTCAAGCGGAGGCGCTTACTCTTCTTTAAATCTTATTTTATATCTTATCGAAAAATATGCGGGGAAAGAAGCAGCAGTTTTTTGTGCAAAAGCATTTCAAATAGATTTCCGGCGCGACAGCCAGTCTCCGTTCATGATATTTATCGGCCAGAAAGGGCATGAGGATGAACCGGTAAAAAAAGCCCAGGAATTTATTGAGAATAATTTTCAGACTAAAATAACCGTTGATCAATTGGCATCAATGCTTGCTTTAAGCCGCAGAAACCTTGAGCGCAGATTTAAAAAAGCTACCGCAAATACCGTTGTTGAATATATTCAGCGGGTAAAAATAGAAGCAGCCAAAAAAAATCTTGAAACCGGGAGAAAAAATATTAATGAAGTGATGTATGAAACCGGATATAATGATACGAAAGCATTCCGGACAACATTTAAGAAACTTACAGGATTATCGCCAATACAATACAGAAATAAATATAACCGCGAATTTGCTGCATAAAAAAACAAGAACATCAGTCGGGGAAAAAATTTCAGAAGGTTGCATTTTTAGATTTAACCCACACCTCCGCCTTGGCGAGCCAAGGCGAGACAGGTTTTTTCCCTCCAAGGAAGGGATAGCTATTATCATTAGAGAGGTAGAACTGATAATTATCAGTATTAGCCTTAAATAAAGGCTCCTCCTTGAAGGACCTGCGTTACCGGCCCGCTCCGACTCGTCGGAGACGAGGCGAGCAGGCAGGGATTTAGGGTGGATATGAATAAAAATATTTGAATACAAAAAAAATGAAGTTTTAAATTATATTTCACTCATGAATAACTGGAAAAAAGATATTTCACTCTTCCTTGTCAGCCAGAGCATATCGCTTTTCGGATCAATGCTGGTTCAATATGCAATAATGTGGTATATAGTTCTGGAGACTGAGTCAGGCGTAATGATGACGATTTATATTATTGCCGGGATTCTTCCAACTTTTTTTATATCGCCGTTCGGCGGTGTATGGGCCGACCGTTATAATAGAAAATTATTAATAATTATAGCAGATTCCGGTATTGCAGCTGCAACTTTAGTTCTGGCAATTTTATTTTTAACCGGATACGATGCAATCTGGCTTCTTTTTATTGCGGCAGGTATCAGAGCTGCCGGTACAGGAATTCATACTCCTGCAGTAGGAGCTTTAATTCCGCAGCTAGTACCCGGTGAAAAGCTCATGCGAATTAATGGAATATACACCAGTATCCAATCTGTTATTATGCTTATCTCGCCGATGGTCAGCGCTGCGCTGCTTATATTTGCCGGCATAACCGTTATTTTCTTTATAGATGTTGTTACGGCAGCTATTGCAGTTACCATATTAATTTTCTTTCTGCATATACCGGTTCATGCAAAGGCTCTGGAAAAGCAGACCACAACTTATTTCAAAGATTTACACGAAGGAATTATTTACATTAGAAATCACAGGTATGTAATGAGCTTTTTTATATTCTGTGTAGTCTTCTTTTTTTTGATTGCACCGGTTGCTTTTTTAACCCCGCTGCAGGTAGCCCGCAGTTTCGGAAACGACGTTTGGCGTTTAACAGCAATTGAAGTTTTGTTTTCTCTTGGTATGGCTGCAGGCGGCGCAATCATGGCATCCTGGGGAGGATTTAAAAATAAAGTTCATACAATGGTTCTCTCGGTTCTTATAGTTGGAATCTGTACCGCAGCTTTCGGCGTTGTTCCTAATTTTTGGATCTATCTTTTCTTTATGTTTCTTATCGGCGTTTCTCTGCCTGCATTCAATACACCGTCGACTGTTCTGCTTCAGCAGAAAGTCGAAGAAAATTTTCTCGGAAGAGTTTTTGGTGTATATGGAATGATATCAAGCTCGATGATGCCTTTGGGAATGCTTTTGTTTGGACCCATCGCAGATTCCGTTAAAATAGAATGGATGCTCATTGCGACCGGTATCCTTTTATTTATTGAAGGCTTCTTCATGTTCGGCAGCAAAGAATTAATTACAGCCGGTGAGCCTGCGGGAGAGATAACATCTTTCGGAGTGCAATCTGGCAAATGAAGAAATATTTTCTCCAGACTTATGTAATGTTGAAACAGTTGCCTTGTTCTTATTTATTTCCAAACACAGACTTTAGCCAGGTGTATTCAGAACGGAAAAACCTAAGCAGGGTATAATAACCGTTTTAAAGGTTTATTAGATCTAATGCAATCCGGCAGGTGAACTAGTGTTTATCTTAATGCAGTGACATCATTTATGATGTTTATGGTAAATTTGATAAATCAAATTCCTGACTTTATACAATTTCATCTCTATACATTTTAGTAATCTTAATTCACAAAAAATAGTATGAATAATAGAGAAGCGTACAACAACTGGTCTGAAGATTATGATACTATAATTAATAAGACCAGAGATCTTGAAGGGGTTGCAATTCGTAAAGTCCTGGCAAAAATTGATATTAAAGATGTTCTGGAAATCGGCTGCGGCACAGGCAAGAATACAGAATGGCTTTTAACAAAAGCTGAAAAAATTATTGGAGTTGATTTCTCTGAGAAGATGCTGGAAAAGGCCAAAACAAAAATCAAAAATGATAATGTAAGATTTTTACAGGCTGATATCAGGAATGAATGGAATTTCGGAAATGATTTTGATCTGATTACATGCAGTCTCGTTCTTGAGCATATTGAAAATCTGAATTTTATTTTCCAGCAGGCAAATAAATCATTGGTGAATGAGGGATATTTTTATTTAGGAGAGCTTCATCCGTTCAAGCAGTACAAAGGAACCAAGGCAAGATTTGACACTCAGAATGGTTTATTTGAATTGGAATGTTTCACTCACAATATTTCAGAATTTTTTGATGAAGCAAAAAGAAATGATTTTGAATGCGTTGACATGCAGGAATGGTTCGATGAGGAAGGTGCAGTGCCTAGATTGCTGACGATGGTGTTCAAAAAATATAGCACCTGACTTTAGTCAGGTGAATTAGATACGGATGCAGGATAAAAGATCCCGGATACATAATATTAACACCTAACTTCAGTTAGGTGATTAAAAAGAAAAACCTTTGCTGACATGATAACCGTTTCAACGGTTTATTGAGAAGATGTAATTTCTAGTTGAAGCCTTGAAAAGTCTGGAGTCAAACAAAAAAGCCCACAGGTTTTATGAAGGATTGGGATTTAAGTTTTTAAGGAAGACAATTGTTTTGTTTACAAGCTTAACAAAGGAAGGATTGGGAGAAATCTAAATTCCGAAAACTTTCCTGATGCCCTTAGGTTCGAAACCCGAAATTCGTACGTCGTAAATCGTAATTCGCAAATCGTAATTAAATGAGTTTATCTGCAGTTGAAATTATTCTACTGCAAATGTATCCATCAGCTTGATATCCTTTGATGAACTTCCAACTTGTATTTCAAATTCTCCCGGCTCTACAATAAAATCATTTGTTCTAATATCATAGAATGATAATTCTGAAGCCGGTAAAGTAAATGACACTGTTTTGCTTTCATTTGACTCGAGAGTAATCCTCTTAAATCTTACCAGCTTATGAACCGGTACTTTTACAGATGCTTCCAAATCTTTTACATAAACCTGAACTACTTCATCGCCTTTATACTTGCCGGTATTTTTAATGGTGCAATGAATTTCAATTTCTTCATCCTTTTTTATTTTATCTGCATTTAATTTCAGATTGCCGTACTCAAATGAAGTGTAAGAAAGTCCGTGGCCGAAAGGATAGAGTACAGGCTTTTCAAAATACATGTAAGTGCGCCCGTGGTTTATTATATCGTAATCGGAAAATGGAGGAAGCTGATCCGTTGATGCATAAAATGTTTCGGGAAGTTTTCCTCCCGGATTTACATCGCCGAATAAAATATCGGCTAAAGCTGTACCGGTTGATTGGCCCGTATACCATGCTTCGACTATTGCTTTTGCATAATTCTCCGTTCCGGCTAATGCAATGGGTCCCCCATTAATAAGAACTATAACAATATTTTTATTCACTTCTGCAATTTTTTTAACTAATTCTCTCTGCACTTCGGGGAGCTCAATTCCATTCCTGTCCAGTTCCTCTTCAGCTATTCCAGGTGAAGTTCCCAGCATAAGAATAACCAGGTCTTTATTCTTTGCGACTGCTATTGCTTGTTCAAAATCTTTCTGCCCGAGATCCCATGTCAATCTTGCCGCTGCCCCAAGACTATTATCAAAGTGCTCAAACTTCACTTCATATTCTTTACCGGGCAGCAATTCTACAGAGGCGCTGTTAGGTTTTTCTCCATGTTCCGTCCAGTCTTCAAATAATAATTTATTATCTAAGTAAAGGCGTGCACCGTCGTCTGTACGTGTTCCTAAAATGTTTATCCGTTCAGGCGGTTTTATCTTACCGGTCCAGCGGATAGAAAACTTATCGTTAGGCACACCGGGGCCAGGTGGCCGTGTACCAAAGCTGAAATCAATCATCGGATCTATACGCGTTAGGATAGGTTCGCCGGTTAAATTCATGTTGTCAAAATATTCCCCTTTCATTCCTGTTTTTCCTGCCCCTTCAACTTCAGTGAAATACTTTGCATCTATCGGGCTCATCAGGCCGCCGCCGATATCGCACCCTTTTACATAATCCACTTTTATCCTGAAAGATGATGCTTTGTTTTTTATTCCTTCCAGAGGACTGACTGAAACATTAGGCCAGCCGCTGTATATTCCAAGTTCAAGCTCTTCAGAATTCGGTCCGATCACTGCAATTGTTTTTACTTTATTTTTATCAATCGGAAGAATGCTGTCATTCTTCAAAAGAACAATTGCCTTATGTGCAGCTTCAAGCGCTAGGTCACGGTGTTCTTTGCTGTCTAGTTTTTCTTCAGGAATATTTGAATAAGGTACAAGTTCAGGCGGATCAAATTCACCGAGACGGAATCTTGCCGAAAGAACTCTCTTCACAGCTTTATCAATATCTTTCTCTTCAATCAAATCCTGATCCAGTGCGTCTTTAAGATAAAGGCGGTAATATTCGCCGCAATTTAAATCGCAGCCTGCAAGAACACTTTTTGCTGCGGCTTCCGGACCTGTTTTATAAAAATGGTGGCCGTTAACCATATCATTAATTGCTCCGCAGTCTGAGACAACATAGCCGCTGAATCCCCACTGACGCCTGAGAACATCCGTCAGCAAGTAAGGATTTGCACAGCACGGTACATGGTTCAACTCATTGTATGCACCCATAATGGAATAAGCCTTACCAACTGTAATTGCATTTTTAAATGCGGGCATAAAATATTCCCACAAGCTGCGCATGTCAACGTCCGATGAACCGCTGTGGCGGCGGGCTTCTTCGTTATTTGCAATGAAGTGTTTAGGAGTTGAAACAGTCTTTAAATAATACGGGTGATCGCCCTGCATTCCCTTTATGAAAGCAACTCCCATCTGCGAAAGGAGGTAAGGATCTTCGCTGTACGATTCTTCATTCCTTCCCCAGCGTGGATCACGTGCAATATTAATTGTAGGACTCCAGTATGTAAGCCCTTTCTTTTCAATTTTATTTTTTACTCTTGCTTCATCTGAAATAGCTGATGCAATCCGGAAAACTAGATCGGGATCCCAGGTAGTTCCCATTGCAACTGCCTGCGGAAAAGAGGTTGTCCCCCTGTCGAGTATTCCGTGCAAAGCTTCACTCCAGTAATTATATCTGGAAATACCGAGGCGCGGAACTGCCGCTGCCTGATTAGCCAATTGACTTATTTTTTCTTCTATAGTCATTAAGCTAACAAGATCGTTCAGCCGCTGTTCATAGGAATTAGGTTCGAATACATTTACAATTATGGTATCGCTCGCTTTATTATCCGTGCCGTTTGCCGAAAGCAGGAGCACGTAATAACCGGGACGGGGGAATGTTACATTTGTTCCAGGATCAGAATCATCTTTAAATTCAACCTGCTGATTCTGAGGACAGCTCCATTTTATTTTTATATCATTAGGTGATCTGCCGTTTAATTTTAGCGTAGGCGTTTTACTGAAGTCAAGGAATTGATTTGAACCGGCATCGACCTTAAAGGATTGAGGCAGGAGTAAAGAATTAAGAAAGATTAAAACTGCAACAGTTCCTAATAAATTCTTTATAAGAATAAGATTCATAATTATTCTCCATTTGAAGAAGATAACTGATTAGAGTACTTAGTAATTTTAAGTGCTCTCTGTGTATCAGTGTTAAAACAATTAACCACTAAGATCACAAGACCACAATTTCAAACTATTTCTCTTTTGAACAGCCTCTATGAATGCAACACATTATCTATGAATTATTTATTTTTCTCGTTTAATATTTTATCCGCCGCTATTACAGAGAACATATAATAGCAGGGAGCGGTTATAATATATTCCCTTTCCTGCCAGAGGAACGGCCAGATTTTATCTTCTGCATAATCCGGACTTACAAGATTAACGGCATTCCAGAATGTGCCGCCCGGTATGTAACTCCAGTCGGCCCTGTTTGTACCGTAAGCAATTGTAGGAGAACTAGCTCCGACCCCGGAAACCAGACTATTTGTAGTATTGCCGGGACGGCATCCAAGAAGATAATTTATAATATTATACATATGATCCGCAGGATATAACTCCGGCCAATATTTATATAAGAAATATTGCCTGAAAGCGATATATTCTGTATGTGCCATTGGGGACCCGAATGGGGATTCCTTAAGCATTCTATCCACTTGCGGTTTAAAATCAGCGGCGGCTTTGTTTACTGAATCTTTAAATTCGGGACATTCAATACGTTCTAAAACTGCTCCTAAAGTCCATCCAATCCAGCGAAAATTATTTTTTATCTGCGGAGACAATTTGCAAAGCTCCTCTTTATATTCCTCTTTATTTGTTGTAAGAATCAATTCAACAAGTGTGTGTATTTTTTGAGATCCCCTCCAGCGTCCCCATGCTGCCTCATCATCTTCTTCTCCATCACCACCTTTATTCTTCTGCCATAAATCCTCCGCTGTCTCAATACATTCCTTGGAAAGCTGCGGATCATAATCCTTCAGTACACGGGAAGCGGCAGCCAATGCGGCTGCGCCGATTAATTGCCAGGCTGCATTAGTCTCCATAAAAACCAAGCGGTCATCAAGCTCGGGTACAACCAGTTCTATCTGTTTCAGATTCAACGCCGGATCGAAAGTGTTTGAATAGCGGTTGGCTACTTTTTTAAACCACAGCTCATCAAATGAAGCAGCTTTTTTTCTCATCTCTTCATTATTAAAAACTTTATTATCCGTATGAGTTCCGGCATCTCCCAGATGAACATACTGTCTTAAGGAAGGAACAATAATTCCGCGGTATAATTTTCCCATCTGCCGGTAGCCTGATAAAATTGCAAGCACACCATGCTCAACCTGCTGGAGTATATCATTTTTGCCATCCGGCTGATGCAGCTCTACATGGCGGTTTTTCTGATCGATAAATGTTTGGTCATACTCAGTACCAAATTCTTCGAAAATATATGCAAGTGCTAAAACCGTTTGTGCCTGCGATTCAATTCTAAGATCGTAATCTCCCGCATCATGCCATCCGCCGATATTTAAGCCCGGCACCGGCTCCAGCGGTTTAAATTGCGATAATGTTGAAGTTTCCTTCTCATTATTGTAACCGTCAAAGTGCCTGATGTTCAGTGGCGCCATCAATGCATCATCGAGATGACAGACGCCATGCCAAACCCGGTATTTCTGATTGACACGCATATGGCACATCTGAACAGGAACAAAATATTCTATAGTCGGCTGCCACACATGCCGCTTATAAACATTCTTATTTATGCTGAATACATTTGTTGTAAAATCGCCATGCTTAATCAAATACATCCCTTCTTCTTTAATTTCCGAGAATTCAAACTTTGCATACTGATAGCGCAAATACTTTCCCCATTTTTCAGGAGCTTGTTTTTTTATGAGTGTGTAACTGCCAGTGCTTTCAAGCTTCATTAAAGATACATCATACAGCGATTTATCATTTTTATCAAGCTCGATAAAAGCGGTTTTAGGCTGTTCGGGATGATAACCAACCTGACTTAAATGGACAACCGGTTTATCAATCCATCCCGGAATGACATTAGGCGAAATTTCCCATTGAATTGCTCCTTTAGTTGCTCCGGCAGGAATTATTGAACGCACTGTAAACCAGCCGTTATTATGTTTAAGAGCTCCGTCAAGGAGCTGGATTTTAACATCCGGGCTTTCAATAACCATACGAAGCAGATCGCTTTCCGGGGCAATAACAAGTTTGTTTCCTTCCGCTAACGGTACCGCTTCTGCTTCCTTTTCAGGATTAAAATAGGTGGGCCCGTTTGCCTGGCGCGGAAATATTCCGCTGGTATTATCCATAAAATATGTCTTGCCGTAAAGATCGCCTGGAAATAACTCAAGAATATATCCGACTCTGCCGATCCATTCATCAGGAACCGGTTCTTCAAGATCGACAGTTATTCTAAATGATTTACCTTCAGCCTTAACACGTACTGTATATTTGAGATTCAATTCGGGATAGATAATCGGGTTAAATCCCTGGCGCGATCTGCTGCTGTCGGGGTAGCTGCATGGCATAATTATTTCATTATTCACCGAATCAACAATACGGCTTGTAAGTCCTACTTCCTGCGGACTTACGCCTCGTGCTTCATACCCCACTCCCAGCTTCGGAATCGGCTGCCATTGTCCGGGTGAAGGACTTAAGCGCAATTCACCGTTAGTTGCTACACGGCTTCCATGCTGAATAATTTCAACACCGCCCTGGTGTCCTTCCGGAAAAGTATTATTATAAACCAGTACATTAAGCCCGGGCATTTCAAAATAACCGGCTTCACCGATAACCAATCCTTTTTCCTGAGCATATCCGACAGAAACACATATAAAAAATATTATTAATAGAAAGGAAAAACCGTAAGAAGCTTTGCAAACTTTATTCATAATTCCGTTCCTTATGAAAAATTATTGATGTAAAATGTGAATGGAAGTTACTTCTGGAGTTTTAGCACTGTAAAATTAAGGATTATCCTTATAAATTGTTAATTATACCTGCTTTTCCTGATAATCTGAATCACTCATAATCTTCCATAATTTTTTAAGAAAATTAATTTTAGTTATGTTAATCTGTCTTCATGGTTAGATAATAAAGAAAAATGATAAACAGCGGAGCGCAGCATGCAGGAAATATCACCATTAAATAAAATTCCTAATCTGGCTGATCTCGGGAATGTTATTCCGGATGGATATAAATATTACAAGAAACGATTCACCCCGGGGGAACAGCTGAACCTGAATGGAGCTTGTTTTAAATGGTATAACCTTTCCCCTGTTGATGCAGAAATTACAGAGGATCAGGTTGCTGAAGCGAGGAGATTCCTCGAATCAGAATCGGAAAATGGAAGGCTTACTTTTAAAGATGAACTTGGCTTCATAATTCTGCACAGAGCAGGAGACTATCTCCTGCTTCTTGCAACAACCTGGCGGTTTACCAATGAAATGTGGGAATCAATATTTTTGAAAAAAGCCGTCGGATCCGAAAATTATATACCCCTTAAATTCAATACCGATCATAAAGGGACCTATTGTGTTTGGGAGCTTGGAGCAGTCTGGCATGAGAGAAATGCCTGGGTAAGGTTTATTGAA
>Ga0105094_10000832_pt1 | contig 15779 bp, 13 predicted proteins | sample PPLLak1March2015_2_FD_87023 | JGI IMG/M metagenome (GOLD analysis project Ga0105094, IMG submission 87023) | Freshwater sediment microbial communities from Prairie Pothole Lake near Jamestown, North Dakota, USA - PPLs Lake P8 Core (3) Depth... | ecosystem: Environmental > Aquatic > Freshwater >...
ACGCCACGGGGTTCTCCCAGGTGACAATGTTCAGCGGCAGCCCCAGGTGCACCGCAGGGATGGCGTCGACCCCGGCCGAGGCGAGGATCAGCACGTTGACCCACAGGCCGGCCGAGATATACGCGCCCACCACCGGCATCATAACCATGCTGAGATCCGGCTGCATAGGATACAGGATAGCGTCCATGATCAGCTCGCCGGTCACCCCAACCTTGATGCGGGCACCCACAGAGATGATGCCGAAGAAGGAAAACAGGACGCTGTTAAAGACCGGCACTTCGTAGTGGTCTTGCCACAGCGTGCGCCGTCCCAGCGGAACTTCCAGGTTGTCGAAGTTACGCAGGTCGGTGCCGGCGTAGAATCTTCCGTCCCGGGGCGGGTTGATCGACTGGGTCTCATTCAGGATGGGAATTCCGAGCAGCTTCGCCTCGGCGCTCGCCGACACGGCCTGCAGCTCGATCACGCCATCCATATGCAGTATCCCGGTAAGAGCCAAGCCAGCCCCCAGCTTGCTCTCTAACGTGCCAATCAAGGGCAGCGTGACGTTAGCGCTCTGGGGCAGCAGGCCGCCCACGTTGGGCAGGATCCCGCCGAAGCGGTAAACTTCCGCGCCAGCATCCCAGTTGGCGTAAGCGCCGAGCTGGTAGTGCGAGCTGGACATGGGGTTGGCTGCCACGCTGATCTCGCGGATGCGCGGGCACTGCCGCACCCCGTTCACCACTGCGGCGGCGATCAGGGAGCTCTTGCCAGGCGGAAGCTGGCCCACGTTATAGTCGATCTGGTAAGGCGCCTGGTTGGCGGAGCCCAGTGGTAGCAGTGTGCCTCCGGGCAGCTCGATATGGAACTCCACCCGTTCTACTGCCCCGCTGATGTTCTGCAGACCGGCGGTGAACGTATTTTGCAGCGCTACCCCGTTCAGATAAGTGCCGAAATCCTTACGGATCAACGTCTTGAGAATGCTGTTAAGATGCCCATTGGCATAGGCGCGGCCAAAGCTGTCCGTCGCCTGGGCAGATGCCCCAAGCCCTCCGCCGCTGATTGACAGGCCACGGTCGGTGTAGAGGGCGCGCAACGTGGAAACGTTGGCCTGGCTTTTTCTCGGGTCGCATATCCTGCCAGCCACCGGGTCGAATTCGCCGCCTGCCAGGATAGCGCCGATGGAAACATGAATATCTGCCGCAGACTGGATCAAGACCATCTCGGAAGCTGCCGGGAGATTCAGATTGCCGACCAGTATGGCTTCGTACAATCCGGGTGCGACATCCGGCAGGGTAAAAGTTCCGGCGGGAGTTAGCAGCACTTTGTAGAGCGCATCGCCGGCCTGGTTGAGCAGCTGCAGCTCGGCCGCCTGGCCTGGATCGATCAGGCTTGCATCCACCAGACCGTTGATACCCCCAGGGGCGGGCGGATCTACAGTGAAGTCGACACAGCTAAAGATAGCCTGGGCCGTGCCTGTGACCGCGGCGCAGACTTTGGCCAGTCCCTCCGGCGCGCCGGTGGGCACTTCCAGGCCTGCGCTGTATGCTCCCCCAACATCCGCGGCGGTCTCCCCGGCGTTAAAGGTGGCGCCGTCGAACAGCCATGCCAGGCGCACCCCGCTGAACCCAGCCGGGGCTACGCCGCTCACATCCACTGCCTGCCCGGCATAGCCGTGCGCCGGGTCAATGCTGATCATCGGTTTAGGCGCCCCCGGGATCACAGCCGGGATATCGGCATCCGCCCCGCCGGTGGTGCTGATCAGGCTGATCTGATCCAGATAGAGGACAGGTTGTGGTACGCCGCTGCGGTCGCCGATATTCACACGAGCGATGGCCGGAGGGTTGCCCAGCGAGTCCAACCCCACCAGGATCTGGCTCCATTGATCGGCAGGAGCGTTGAAATCAAAGGATTGGCCTTCGCCGCCATCGTCGCTGGACTGCACGACCAGGCTGAGCGCCCGGTCTGTATCCGGCGCGTAGATGAAGAACGACACGGCGTTGAAATCGGCCGGTGAGAGCGCCGGGGTGGTGCGCAGCGAAAACCCTGCATAGGCGGCGTTGAAAGTCACCGCGATGGAAGCAACGCCGCTCAGCGTTGGAGCGGCGTTATCGAACATCACCGTGCTGTCCCACGACCAATTTTCCCAGCCAGACGCCAGTGCGTCGGCATACAGCACCAGATCAGCGGCCGGCGCGGCCTGCGCGGCCGGCGACGTCTCTGCGTGATCAGGCTCGGGCCGGGCCAGGGCGGGCGTAACGACGTTCGCTGCGCTCGTAAATAACAAAGTAAAAACCATCATGAGCCGGAAGAAACGTACGGACCTCATTTGAAATTCCCTCTCAATTCGAACGATAGACTTGGGATAAGAGGGATATTATATGATAATTAAGGCAATCTTGAGGGTGATTAAAGGATGATTATTCTGATTGGCGGAATAATCACTTTAGAAGGTCTACCGGCATTTAAGCCTAAAGCAACACCTCCCGAATATTGAATTCGGGAGGTGTCATTTCTATACCGGCGGTTCGTGCTTAATCTTCACCTTCTCCGCCGCTGGAGTCGTCGTCTGATCGGTCGTCATCGTCGCTGCCCGAATTATCATCATCCGAATCGTCATCATTGTCATCGTCGCTGCCCGAATTATCATCGTCCGAACCGCCGTCATCGTCATCGTCGCTGCCCGAATTATCATCGTCCGAACCGTCGTCATCGTCGCTGCCCGAATTATCATCGTCCGAACCGTCGTCATCGTCGCTGCCCGAATTACCATCATCCGAACCGTCGTCATCGTCCGAGCCGCTATCATCGTCATCACCGGAGTGGTTGTCACCATTATCACCATCGTCATCATCATCGTCGCTATCGTCCTGACCGCTGTCATCACCAAAATCATCGTCATCGCCGGAACCGGATGCATCCTTCATCTCGATCTCACGGGCGGTAAGGCTGCCGTCCGCAGCCACGATAGCATGTATCTCTACCACGGCACCGACGGCGAGGGCACCCTCGATCTCGGTGGCCCCGGTCAGGAGCACGGTCTTGCCAGCGACGACCACGCTGTTCCCGGAGATGGCTTCCACCGCCCCGCTGAACTCGATCTCGAACGGCTCAAAATCATCCTGGCTTACCAGCACCTCGGGCAGGCGCAGGATCGCCTGAGCGTATTGGCTGCCGTCATCGCTGGAGAACACCAGCGCCAGCACCTGGTCGCCAACCTGCAGCGCCGGTTCCAGGTGCGTCCCACGCAGGATCTTGAACTGAGCCTCGCCGATCGTCCAAAGGCCAGATTGGATCTCCTTCAACTCACCGGCGTATTCGTAGAAGCGCAGGTGCAGCTCGTGGGCTTCGATCCACCCCCCGGCCTGGGTGCTGCCTTCGACTTCAACCAGCCGTCCCGGCAGGATCTCGCCGATCACCTGTGTATCGGGGGTAATCTCAACCGGGAGCCCCTCGATAAGCAGGCGCTGACTATCGGCTTCTTCCACCAGACCCTCGAACGAGACGCTGCGCATGCTGCCCTGGGAGAGCAAATTGCGGATCTCGTCGGCGCGCCGCTGCTGGTACTGCTCTTCGATATGCAGCCGGTTCTCGGAGCTGCCTGCCAGCTGCAGGCGGACGTTCTCTGCGGCGCGCTTGACCGGGTAGAGCGTATCGCCGGGCAAGGCTTTGGCGGAAACCACCGCCAGCCCGTTCAGGCTCAGGAAGATTGCCAGCACCAGCGCCAGGGCAGCCATCGCCAGGCGTGGAAAGGCTGCCGGCAAGCCGAAAACGCGTCGTTTTGAGCGCAGCTCGGCAGCGCGCGACTGCATGCGGGCGCGGCTGCGCCGCATAGCTCCCTCGGGGACCTGGCTGGAGGCAGCCAGGCGGGCATTCTGGGCGGTCTGCAGAGCCGGGCGCAGCTCACCGGCAAGGTCGGGGTAGAGCGCCAGGCAGGTCTCCAGGTCCACACCTGTGCCCATAGCCGCCAGGCAAACTTCAAAGGCATCATAAAGCCGTGTCGAATTGGTCATCATTGTTTACACATCCTGATCGATCGGAACTCTGCAGGCAAACCATCCAGACGCCTGCTTCCACTAATAATATAGTCGTAAATAGCGGGGAAAGGTTGCGGGTGGAAGGGCAGATTAATCGCCATCACCACCGCCATCGCCGCCTTCTTCTTCTTGCCCGGTGGGATGGCAGCGAGTGCAGTCGCTGAAATTGGAGATGCCCTCTTCGCGGTGCTCTTGCTCAATATCTGCTGGGCTGTGCTCGTGGCAGGTGTAGCAGGTATAGCTGGCGACGCTATCCGGGTGGCAGACCCGGCACTCGGATCTACCATTCTCGCCATGGTCGAACGGGAAGGTGTGGGGGCGATCGAACAGGGCGGGCATCCAGGCGGCTGTATCGTGGCAAGCAGCGCAGTCGATTCCGAACTGCCCGGCATGGTAGTCTGGCTCAGCATGGCAGGCGGCGCAATCTTGTGGGATGCCCTGGAAGACGCCGCCCTGGTGGCAGTCCTCGCAAGCGACGGTCGCGTGCGCGCCGGTCAGCTGGAAGGCTGCCAGCGTATGGTCGAAAACCGCCCCTTCCCAGCCATCCGGGGTGTGGCAGGCAGCGCAGTCCTGCCCGAAGCGCCCATCGTGGGCGTCGTCAGCGGCATGGCAGGAAAAACAGTCCTGCGGTGTGCCCTGGAAGACCCCGCCCTGGTGGCAGTCCTCGCAGGCGGCGGTCGCGTGCGCGCCGGTGAGCGGGAAGGCCGCCAGCGAGTGGTCGAAGGCCGCCCCTTCCCAGCCATCCGGGGTGTGACAGGTGCCGCAGTCCTGCCCGAAATTCCCGGCGTGGGCGTCGTCTTCGAGGTGGCAGGCGGAGCATTCATGCGGCGCCTGTCTCAGCTCAGCCAGGGAGACCGCTCCGGCGTGGCAGCCCGAGCAAGCAGCATTGGCATGCTCGCCCTGGAGGGGGAAAGCCAGGCTGTTGTGATCGAAGATCTTCCCGTAGGTATCGATCCCATCGTGGCAGGCCAGGCACCCATCCCCAAAATCCGCCAGGTGGGCGTCCATAAAGGCTGGATTGATCTGGTGATGGCAGGCGGTGCAGTTAGCCTGGTTAAAGCTGCCGAACGTCCCCCCATGACAGTCGAAGCAGGTAAATGCCGCCCCGGCGCCGCTGGTGACATGCGCCTGCAGGGAATAGCCGACCGCCTGGTGGGGAAAGCGCTGCAGATCCAGCACGGTCAGGGAGGCCTGCGCGCCGCGGTGCTCGGTGTGGCAGTTGTAGCACTGGTGGGATTGGCTCTGCGCCAGCATCACGCGGTGGAAGTCGTCGGCGCTCTGTTCGATCTCCACATGGCAGACCAGGCAGCGGTCGTCCATCCCGCCCACCTCCCAGAAGGGGACATGGCAGGCAGAGCAGCGCCCACCGGTCTCGGCGTGGGAAGCCACACCGCCCACAGAGCGCCCGCCTGCCTGGGCGTTGAGCTCGCCGGGATTGAACAGCACCCCTCCGCGTGCATAGGCAATCCCGCCGATCAGCAGCACGGCCAGCAGCGTGGTAATGATGCCGGTGCTCGAGATGCAACCCAATCGCGTCGTTTTCATGGCATTCCCAGATACCAGGATGGCAGGCGAGTCCCCCGCCGGGGCCGAACCTACCTGAGCAAGGTAGCGTAGTAGATGGCCGCCAGAGCGTGGATAAAGGCGGCGGTGAACAGCACCATGCCGATGGGGATATGCACGGCGTGCCACAACGCCAGCAGGCGCCGGGCGGCAGCCAGCGAGCTCACCTGGCGATACAGGCTGCGCTTGCGGCGGACCAGGCCCTCAAGCTGATCGATGCGGTTGAGCGTGTTAGTGTCCAACTCGCGGCGCGCCCGTCCCCACTCGGAGCGGAAACGCAGATCGCTCAAAGCCCTGCCGAAGATGGCAGCGAAGGTCCCACCGGAGGCTTGAGCCGGTGCGGCGGCGCGTTCCAGGATGGTGCGCGTCCTGGCAGGACCGTCCGCCAGCAGGCGCTGCAGGTCGGCGTCCACCTGCGCGATCTGGGATTCCAGCAGCCCGGCTTCCAGCTCCACACCGTCGGCGGTGCGCGGTACGGCGGTGTAGATATAACGCCCGATGAAACCGCTGAGGACGATCACTGCCGTGAGCAGCATGACGATGCCTGCCAGGCCGTTGAACTTCCAGGAAGAGTGAAGCAGCACCATGAACGGGCCGACCAGGCCGGTGAAGATGTGGAAATCCAGCCAGGCGGACATGCGCCCCCATTGGGCGCGCCGGCTGCGCTTGCGCAGGGAGTACAGGCTCTCGGTCATCAACATCAGCACGAAGCCCAGGATGCCGATCGAATGCCCGAAGAACTCGCGCGCCGGAGGGACGCCTCCCAGCATGGCAACCGTGAAGATATACAGCAGGCTGATGGAGGCAATGGCGATGAATGCCAACCACAACTCACGGTTGCTGCGCGTTATCATTCTTCTTCCACTGCGTCCAAAATTGAGCAATGATCTCAGCCAGCGGGGCCTTGGGCTGCAGCAGCTGCTGGCGTACAGGGCGGATATCTGCCTGGCGGGCCACCATATGCTGTATGGCCTGCGAGAGGGTCTGGTCGCCCATTACAACCGCTCCCAGAAGTGTCTGCTCGCCGACCAGCAGGCGCAAATGATTGACATTAAAATCGGATTGGGCGGCGATGGCATCCGGAAGCTGGCGCCAGATCTCACTGTCGCCGCGGGCGATGCCGAGCAAATCCGGGTCGCGGCCGCCTCCTACCCGCCCGATGATGGTGGTAGTCAGGTTCGCCAGGCGGGTGACGTTGAAGGCAACCGGCTTCAAGTAGGGGATGTGCTGCCCGCTCATGTTCATACCTGCCGTGTGACCCTGGGCGCGGGCCGGCCCCCACAAGCTGTCGAGAACGGATTTCCCGGTAAAGGGGTCATACACCTGGGCCACGTCGCCGGCGGCGTAGACATCTGGAGCGCTGGTTTCCATGTATTCGTTGACCAGGATGCCGCGCTCGATGGTGATCTCTGAGCGCTGCGCCAGCTCGACCCGTGGGCGGATGCCGATGGCCACAGCCACCAGGTCGCAGGCGATCTGGCGCCCATCTTGAATACGCACGCCTACCACCCGCCCGCCTTTGCCCAGGATCTGCTCGACCTGGGTATGGTAGTGCAGGCGCACACCCTCTTCGACCAGGCGATGCCCGACGATCTTCGATTCGGTCTCGTCCAGGACATTGCTCCAGTAGCGGTCGCCGCGCAGCAGGTAGTGGGTTTTTACGCCGCGGGAAACCAGTCCCTCGACGATCTCCAGGGCGGTGATGCCACCTCCGAGGACGACCGCAGCTTTGGCTTTGCGGGCCAGCTTGAGGATACGTCGGGCATCTTCCAGGCAGTCGAGCTTGACCACGCCCTGCAGCTCACCGCCGGGGTAGTCTATGGGCGCCGCCTGGGCGCCGCTGGCGATCAGCAGGCGATCATAAGCCTGACGGGAGCCGCCCTCAAGCTCGATTTGGTGGGCAGGGGCATCGATGGACCGGGCGCGGGCGCGCAGAAAGCGTACCCCCAGCAGGCGCAGCTCTTGCTCTGTAAATGGGAAAAGCATCGACTCGGGGAGCTCGCCGGTCAGGTAATAGGCCAACCCCGGGCGTGAGTAGTAGCCATGCGGGTCATCGCTGATTAGCAACAGCTCGGCGCGCTCATCCTGACTGCGGATAGCCTGCGCAGCTGCGATGCCTGCCGGCCCGCTGCCGATGATGGCATACCTGCGCATGTCACTCGCCTCCCTGATCCAGCTCGAACAGGTTGGTGCGCTCGAAGCGCAGCACGCCGCGCGGGCAGCGCGCCACACACTCGCCGCAGGTCAGGCAGTGGCTGTCCTTGACCGGCTCACCCAACCAGGCGTGACGGCGTACGTCGATATTGATCGGGCAGTAGTACGAACAGATGCCGCACTGCACACAGCGGGCAGTCTCAGGGACGACATAGCCCTGCACCAGCGCCTGGCGGCGGGTTTTCTCTTGTTTGATCAAGCGTTTCAAATTCATCGGAACCGCGTTGCCCCTCGAAGTATCACATCGAGCCGCTCAGTAAATCATAACATATCGTCAGCACCGGATTGATATTCACATTAGCTGCTCTAGACGCATCCTTGCCTGCAGCCACACAATCGGGACACAAGCAACCGGTGGGTGGATAGACACCCGCGCCAATCCATGACTTGCCCGACGATTATTAATGTTAGTGTGGGAAATGAGGCAAAAGTTGCGGGTAGTTCAAAACACTCATAAAGCTATAATGATCGAATCTTGGTAATTCTCGGAGGCGTAAAAGACCGTCGTAATTAAAAGGTCACTTGATGTTAGGAGAATGTAAACCTTAATATTAAGAGTTATCGGATAAAATATTGGCATTGTGATAGGAAGCATTCATTGCCAGGGTAATCGGCCTGGATCTGATTTGAGCGGAGGTTCCGTATGACGCGAATTTTGCTGGTTGACGATGAACCCTTGATCACCGACTCCTTGAGCTACAGCTTGAAGCGCGAGGGCTTTGAGGTCAAGGCAGTGGGGGACGGGGAGCAGGCGCTCAAGGAGCTGCATGATTTCTCTCCGGATCTGCTCGTCCTGGATATAATGCTGCCCGGTATGAACGGTCTGGAAGTCTGCCGGCGCGTGCGCGCTACCGGATCCACCCCGGTGATCATGCTCACGGCGCGTGGGGAGGAGATGGACCGCATCCTGGGTTTGGAAGTTGGGGCGGATGACTACCTGGCAAAGCCTTTCTCATTCCGGGAGCTGCTGGCGCGCATTCGCTCGATCTTGCGCCGGGTGGAGATGGACCGCCAGACTTCGCAGTTCCAGCCGGTCACCGTTGGCAACCTGACAATCGATCCGATTGCCCGGCGGGCTTTCCGCGGCGCTCAAGAGCTGCAGCTTTCCGCCCGCGAGTTCGACCTGCTCTCGGTCCTGATGCGCAATGCCGGTCGCGCCTTGAGCCGCGAGCAGCTGCTGGGCCTTGTATGGGGGGAAGATTGGATCGGTGACCCGCGCACCCTGGATGTCCATGTCCGCTGGCTGAGGTTGAAGATCGAGGAAGACCCGGCGATGCCCACTTATATTCAAACCGTGAGAGGCCACGGCTACCGTTTTGCCGGGCCAGAAGAGCTCGATTGACTGGACCTGGCTGGTGAAAGGGTGAATACAGCCTTTTCCGGAGCCATATACAGCTGAGACAAACCATGTCGAAGTCTCTGCACGCTCGCCTGGTGCGTAATTTCCTGCTGATCGTCCTGATCTCTATCGTCCTGATCTCCATCCTGGCGGCAGGCATCCTACTTTACGTGTGGCGAGATGCGGGGGGCCAAACGCAGATCGACTGGGTGGCGCTCCGGCGGGTCTTCGGCTTGCTGCTGGTAGCGGACGTGCTGGTTTTGATCGTCCTGGGCGTCCTGGCGCTGTACCTGGCCCGCCGCCAATCCGCTCCGCTGGATAACCTGGTGGATGCTGTCGAAGGACTGGCGCATGGCGAGCTGAGCTCATACACGGCAGATCCGGCTGACCCGGTCGAGCTGCGCCGCCTGGTGCAGGCCTATAACGACATGGCAGAGCGCATGCAAGATACCGTCAGCGAGATGCATAGCTTTGTTGCCTACGCCAGCCATGAGCTGCGTACCCCACTCACCTCAATCAAGCTGCGCGTGGAAGCCTTGCGAGACGGCGCCCTGGATGACCGGCCCGTCACGGACCGGTTTTTGTCCGAGATCGAGAGCGAGGTGGACCGGCTGAGCCGCATGGTCAACGATCTGCTCGATCTGTCACGCATCGAAGCCGGCCTGGAAGCCGGGGGTATGTCTCCTCTGAACCTGGCGGTGCTGGCAAATGATGTGTACGAGACCTACCTTGTGCGAGCCGAGAGGGCCGGGGTACACCTCAGCTACACCGCCGACCCCGATCTGCCGCTGATCCTGGGAGAAGAGGACCAACTCCGGCGCATGTTCTATAACCTGGTAGACAATGCCATCAAATACACACCGCGCGATGGCGCGGTAACGCTCAAGCTGCAGCGCAGCCAGGCGGGTGACAAGGTAGAGCTGCTGGTGCAGGATACCGGTTTTGGCATCCCAAAGGAGCATCTGCCGCATATCTTCGAGCGATTTTACCGGGTGGAGGCTACCCGACCGAGGTTTGGCCCGGCGCAGGGCAGCGGGCTTGGACTGGCGATCGCCCGCACCATCGTAGAATCTCATGGGGGGCGCATCTGGGTGGTCAGCCAGATCAGCGAGGGGAGCACCTTTGGAGTGGAGTTTCCCGTCTTTAACGGCGCAAATAAAGCAGTGAAGTAAAAAAGAGGCTGTGTGCCCGAAATACGAGCCAGCCTCTTGCCTGTACATCCGGCGGGTGAGAACGTCTAAGCCGCGACCGAAAGTCCCAGCTCAGAGCCTTATTCGATTGCCTGGCAGCCCGGCATGGAGGAATCTCCCGGTTTGATCAACCAGGAGACATCCTCAACGCGCCGGGAAAATTACTGACTACTTTTCACCGACGCCGAACGTGCCCATTGCCCGTACCCGGCAGCTAACCCGGCTTTGACCCGCCTTAAAGATGTAGTGGGTGGGGCATTCAGTCCATTTATTCAGCCAGGTATCGTAGTAGTAGATGGTCAGCTCACCCCGGTTCCACAAGCGCGTCTCGGGGCCCCTCACCTTGAAGTACACGTACACAGGCCCGATCACGTGAGTGACTTTCTCGCCAGCCGCGTTAGTCAGGCGGGTGCTGATCAGGTGCTGGGTGAATTTTGGCGCATTCGTGCCCGGCAGGTTGTTCCGGTTGACGCGGGTCAGCCTTACGGTGGCATCATATTGACTGTTGGTGAACACCAGGCCCGCTCGCCCGAGGCTCACATCCGTGTCTTCGCCGAAATTAATCGTGCCTGTCTTGCTGGTGCCGCTGGCTGCCAGCGTGGAAAGCATCAGGATGAAAACCAGGACTGTCAGGACGAGTTTTTTGCGATTGACGTTCATTAGAAGGCTCCTTTCTTTCCGCTCCTTGCTGAAGCGCTGCTTGGAAAGCAATTTGCCATACAAAATGGCACAGCTCCCAAATAAAATGATGACTATCAACATTGTACAGGCTATATTGAAATTGTCAACTGTCTATAATGTTGGGTTCCTTTCTCCTCCTCTGGTTAAACCGACCCTAAGGTAATCCAGGCTGGTGTCAAGATAGGCGCATTGGCTGCATCAAAATCGCGGCTGCCTGGCAAAACAAATCGTGCAAGGAGTATGCCATTTTCGCTCGGCTCAGCGGCCCGGTTAGCTGCCCTTCCACTCGGGCTTACGCTTATCGATAAAGGCTGCCATACCCTCTTTCTGGTCCTGAGTGGCAAACAGGAAATAGAAGGCGCGCCGCTCGCCTGCCAGACCATCCTGGAGGAACGAGTCGAAAGCGTGGTTTACCGCTTCTTTGCCCAGGCGGACCGCCAGCGGGGCCCGACTGGCGATCTCAGCCGCCAGCAAGAGCGCCTCGTCCAGATAACGCTCGACGGGCACTACCCGGTTGACCAGCCCAAAGCGCAGGGCCTCGTCGGCGGTCAGGGTGCGGTTGTTGAGCACCATTTCCATGGCAAGGGCTTTGCCAGCCGCACGCGTCAGCCGCTGCGTGCCTCCCGCACCGGGGATCACCCCGATGGTGATCTCCGGCTGACCGAAGCGGGCCGACTCGGAGGCGACGATCATATCGCACGACATTGCCAGCTCGCTGCCTCCTCCCAGGCACCAGCCTGAGACAGCGGCGATGACCGGCTTCTTGATCTTCATGATGCGATCGAAATGGGAGATGTTATCCCGCCCCAGCATCTCGACCGCGCTCGCCTGCGCCATCTCTTTGATATCGGCTCCGGCTGCGAAGGCGCGCTCGCTGCCGGTGATCACAAGTGCCCCGATCGTGCTATCGCCGTCCAACGCCTCCAGCGCCTGCATCAGCTCGCTGACAAGCTGGCTGTTCAGGGCATTCAGCGCCTGCGGGCGGTTCAACCGGACAAGGCCGACGCGCTCGTGACGCTCGACCAGGATGGTTTCGTATTCAGCCATAGGGACCTCCAGGATTGAATGATTGGTTTACTGCTGCCGGTCTCCCCGCCCGCTCTGGCACAAACAGGCAGGCTGTGGAGCGCCGGATTATGCTTTCGGGATCGCCTGGCGCGCCAGCCGGTCCACGCGCTGGTTTACGGGATCACCGGCATGACCGCGCACCCAATGCCACTGCACCTGATGGCTGCGGATGGAGGCGTCCAGCGCCTGCCATAGATCGATGTTGGCGAGCGCCCCGCCCTTGCGCCGCCATTGGCGGGCGCGCCAGCCTGGCAGCCATTCGGTGATACCGCGCTTCAGATACTCCGAATCGGTGAAAAAGTCGACCCGGCAGGGACGCCTCAAAGCCTGGAAGGCCTGAACCGCGGCGCTGAGCTCCATGCGGTTGTTTGTAGTTTGCGGCTCTGAGCCGGTGAGGATCTTTTCCTGGCTGCCGTAGCGCAGCAGGGCCGCCCACCCTCCCGGACCGGGGTTCGGGTCGCAGGCGCCATCGGTGTAGATCGTCACGGCAGGCAGGTCGCTGGGTGTGCTCATATCTGCTTACCGGCTGAGCCGGTACAGCTCAGCCGCAGTGCTGTCCAGGAGCTGGACGGTAGCAGGCAGCTGTTCCATGGTGAAGTACCAGCGAAAGAGCTGGGTGACGGCGTCGCTCAGCGCCCAGCGCACATCGCGCCAGGAAGGGTCATCAGGCTCGGCGCGGGCCGCCGGGATCAGATCGGTGGCAGCCTTCCACTGGGGCGAGATCGACGGGCGGTAGCTGATCAGGTAGTCCAGGGTGGAGGCTCGCAGCGGGAAGCTGCTGGTAGCCGCGACCAGATCCGCCTGGTTGATGGGCGAGGACATCCAGCGTGCAAACAGCCAGGCTGCCAGCTCCACTTCAGGGCTGGATTTCAAAACCATGTAGGATGGGCCATAGACGCTTATTGTCGGGCTCTTGGTGGGGGACGGGAATGGGATCACCGTCCATTGATCCCAGCTGCCTGCTCTTCGCATAGCCGACTGTTGGTAAGGGATGCCGGTCAAGCTCCCGGCAGCCAGCAGTCCCCTGCGCTCTGCAAACTCCTGCTCCGCAAGCTGGTTTTCCGGCAGCCAGGCGCAGCCCTTTTCATAAAGCTGGCGTAAGAACGTGAATGCCCCTGTGACTGCGTCGGTGTCCAGCTGGTACCCCCTGCCATTCTCCCTGGTTACCGGGCTGCCGTATGCGTGCAGCCAGCCCAGCACGGCAGGATAATCGCTGGAGATGATCCAACCGCCGGTCTGGTCGTTATCGGGATCATCGTCCTGCAGGTTGGCCTGTGCAGCTGCGCAGACCTGCGCCTCGAACTCTTCAGGGGTGGCAGGTGGGGCATCAAAACCCAGCTCCCCGGCCCAGCTTTCGTTGTAATACAGCGCCTGACCCGACCGCAGGGCTGGCAGGCTGGTGCGGCTGCCGTCCGCCCCCTCCTGCTCCCAGAAGACAGGGAAGAAATCGGCCCGCTCCTCGCTGTCCAGTCCGTATTCTGGGTCATCGATATATTCGTTGAGATCAACCAGGACGTCCTGCCAGCTCGATGCCTGATAGGTGAAAGCGCTGATGAGATCCGGCGCGCCGCCTTCCTCCAGAACGGCTGCCACCTGCTCTTCCAGGGCGTCGTAGCTGCTCAAGCTCGCGGCTTGCACCACAATTCCCCACGGATTGGAAGAGTTGAAATCGCTCACCAGATCGGCGACGGCTCCATCTGCATCCTCGCTCCATGCGTGCCAGAACTGTACCTGCAGACCGTCCAGTTTGTCTGGGTCGATGCCCAGGTCGCTGGTCGCCAGGGGAGTCCGAGTGGGCGCCAGCGGCACCCTGCGCGTCGGCGAGACTGTCCCGGTCAGGCGGCCTTCGGCGGTTGGGCTGGCTGTCCCGGGCAGACGTGTGGGGCTAGGAGCCGGCTGGCAGCCTGCCATGAGCAGGGCGCACACCAGGGCTGCCTGCAGTCCCGCAATCGCCTTTGGATTTGGTAGAATTCTCGGGGTGCTCAATTTATCAGAGCCGCCTTATCTGTTCACCGACCAGCCTGGAGATGTGAGAGAGCGAAGTCGCCATACCCTGGTCAGTTGATCACCGGTTGTCCATAGTTTATCATCTCTTGATGCCTGGAGAGGGTGAGTTTGATTATGCCTGGATCGTTGCTTATCACGGGCGCCTCGACCGGAATCGGTCGGGCGTGTGCATACTACCTGGATGAAATGGGCTACCAGGTTTTCGCGGGAGTTCGCCAATTGAGCGATGGCGAGGCCCTGAAAAGCCAGGCCTCCGACCGGCTGACTCCGGTGCTATTGGATGTTACGGATGAGGGCACGATTGCTCGCGCCCTCCGGCAAGTGCAAGATGGCGTGGGAAGCGGGCTGGTGGGGCTGGTGAACAACGCCGGGATAGCCGCGGCCGCACCCCTTGAGTTCATCCCGCTGGACGTGCTGCGCCGGCAGATGGAGGTCAACGTGATCGGACAGGTGGCTGTCACCCAGGCGTTTCTGCCGCTGCTGCGACAGTCGGTGGGGCGGGTGGTTTTTATCAGCTCGATCAGCGGGCGGGTGGCATCCCCGCTGCTGGGCCCGTATGCGGCCTCCAAGTTCGCCCTGGAGGCCCTGGCTGACACGCTGCGCCGCGAGCTGTATCCCTGGGGGCTGAAAGTGTCGGTCGTCGAGCCGGGGCGCGTAGATACGCCTATCTGGGAGAAATCGGTGGCGGCTGCCGATGGGCTGGTGGAGCGCCTGCCAGCCGAAGCGCATGCTCTGTATGGAGCGATGTTCGCCAGGAACCGCCTCAGCGCCCTCAGACCGTACCGCGGCGCCCCGGTTGAGGCGGTTGCCAGGGCTGTGGCGCATGCCCTCACATCACGCCGCCCGAAGACGCGCTACCTGGTCGGCCGCGATGCCCGCCTGGTGGCGCCGTTCCTGCGCCTGCTGCCCGATTGGCTCCTCGACAGGTTGATGGTTTCACAGCGGGGATTTGAGACGAAATCCCTTGACATATAGATAATCGTCGATTAGAATGGCAACATATAGAAGGTTATCGATATGTCTAAGCAGCCCACACCTGTCGAGTTTGCCAAAGCCCTGGCGGATGACACCCGCCAGAAGATCATGAGCCTGTGCTGCTGCCAGTGGTTGAACGTGGGCGAGATTGTGGATGCCTTGCAGGTCTCCCAGCCCACAGTTTCACACCACTTGAGCATCCTGCGCGCCGCCGGATTGGTCAATGTGCGCCGGGAGGGCAAGCAGGTCTACTACACCTTGGATCAAGCCCGCATGGCACAGGGTTGCTGTGTCCTGGCGGAAAATTTTGCTCCGGATCATGAGCTGACCCTCGAACCGCCTAAGAGCTAATCTCTCTTTTTTTGAGGTGATATATCGAAATATTTACATACGTTATTACAATAAATACCGAATACCTGATTGCCCAGTTGCCTAATTACCTTATTACCAAATTACCTGCTACCATTTTTTTGAAAGGACCTCCTATGTCTGACCAACCTCCCCCTTCAGATATTCGCTCGCACGTCCGCGAGCACTACGGCAAGATCGCCGAGAGCTTTACACCCGGTGCATCCTGCGGCTGCGGTACATCGGATTCAAGCTGCTGCGCCCCGGATAGCAGCTCCATACCCCTGTATGAGTCCGCCGATGCTTTCACACTCCCCTCCGAGGTGACCGGCCTCTCGTTGGGCTGCGGCGACCCGATCACGATCGCGGAGCTGGAGGATG
>Ga0105094_10000833_pt1 | contig 15773 bp, 12 predicted proteins | sample PPLLak1March2015_2_FD_87023 | JGI IMG/M metagenome (GOLD analysis project Ga0105094, IMG submission 87023) | Freshwater sediment microbial communities from Prairie Pothole Lake near Jamestown, North Dakota, USA - PPLs Lake P8 Core (3) Depth... | ecosystem: Environmental > Aquatic > Freshwater >...
CGATCACGACGTCGGCCGTGCCGAGCAGCCGGCGTGCGATCTCCTGCCCTTCCGTACGTTTGAGGTCGACCGCGATCCCGCGTTTGTTGCGGTTCATCATGAGGTATGCGGCCGACTCGCCGTGGATCGTCGGCGGGATCGAGCGGCGGCTGTCGTCGCCGTCCGGCAGCTTCTCCAGCTTGATCACGTCGGCACCCATGTCGGCGAGCATCAAGCCGCAGGTCGGACCGGCCATGACATGCGCCAGCTCGATTACCTTGAGACCAGCCAGGGGCCCCATGTCAGCGCCCCTTGAACTCGGGTTTGCGCTTGTCGAGGAAGGCCCGGTAACCGATGCGGAAGTCCTCGGTGCCGAAACAGGCATAGCCTTCGTCGATCTCAGCTTCGCTCAACGGCCGAGGATCGGCCAGACGGCTCGCGAACTTCTTGTGCCAGCGCGCGACCAACGGCGCCCCATCGGCGATGCGCCGGGCAGTCGCGTAGGCTTCCTCCTCCACCTTGTCGTCCGCCACGATGCGCGTGACCAAACCTCTCTCTTTGGCCTCCTGGGCACCGAATACGCGCCCTTCCAGCAGAATCTCCAGCGCCACCGCACGACCGGCCAACCCGAGCAGGCCGCGCAGCTCCGCATGCGCCATCACGAGTCCGAGCTTGTTGACGGGTGCGCCGAAGCGGCTCGACTCCCCGCAAATGCGCAGATCGCAGTTCGCCGCGATCTCCAGCCCGCCGCCCACGCAAATCCCCTTGATCATCGCCACCAGGGGATGGCGGCAATGCTCCAGAGCTGCCAGGGTGCGGTGCATGACCGCCCCATAGGCACGCGCCTGTTCGATGTTGGCGCGCTCGTTCTCGAACTCGGAGATGTCGTTGCCGGGCGCGAAGGCCTTGTCGCCTGCCCCACGCAGCACGATGCAACGCACCTGGTCTTCGGCCGAGAGCCCGGCGATAACCTCACCCAGGCGCTGCCACATCGGCTTGGTCAACGCGTTCAGCTTCTCAGGGCGGTTGAGCACGACGGTTGCGATGGCGCCGTCGCGCTGGCTCAAGATGGTGTCCGACATGGTTGGCTTCCTTTGGTTGCGTGGAGCTGACCGCAGGATAGGGAGGTTATCACCCTGACAGCGAGGCCGTCGGGCCGGAGGCGAGTTCGAGTCTCCTATCCTGCGTCGGCAAGTGCCGGCGGCGTTGCGCCCGCCTGCGGATCCGCGTAGCGTGCGCCAGTGTGGCTCTCGCCGACCCCTGCGATCGGCCAGCCGTGCACGCGTTGCGATCTTCCCTACTCCGAGGTGCCCCGGATGATCTCTCTGCTTCGCCTCCGCCGTCTCACCGCCTTGTTCGCGCTGGCCCTGCTCGTTGCCGCGCCCTCCTCCGCGACGGCGCAGGAGGCCTCTCCCGCGAAGTACAAAGTCGTCACGCAACGCAACGTAATGGTGCCCATGACGGACGGCACGTTGCTGGCGATCGACATCTACCGGCCCGATGCCCCGGGGAAGTTCCCGGCGCTGGTCGAGCGCACGCCCTACGACAAGACCAAGTCCTCGGAAATCCAGGTCAGCGCGCACACTTTCTTCGCCGAGCGCGGCTATATATTCCTGGTGCAGGACACGCGCGGGCGCTTCGCCTCCGAGGGCAAGTTCTACCCCTTCCTGGACGACGGCTGGCTGCAGAACCGGGACGGCTACGACACGGTGCAGTGGATCGCGCAGCAGCCCTGGTCGGACGGCAAGGTGGGCGTGCTGGGCGGCTCCTACACGGGCCAGACTGCGTACATGATCGCCCCCACCCAGCCGCCCGCGCTGCAGGCGATGTTCGTGCGCGAATCGGCCTCGGACCTGTTCGACCACTGGGTATACCGTGGTGGCGCCTTCGAGCTGGGCTTTGTCGCGGCCTGGTCCACGCGCACCTTCGGTCCCGATATCGTCGCGCGCGCGCCCGCGGATGTCGGCACGGACGGCGCCAAGCGGCGACTCGACGCTGCCATCGCGAGCCAGGACAAGGATTACTGGCACCTGCCGGTCGACACCTATCCGCAGCTGCGCTGGGCACCCGGCTGGCAATACTTCTACGACTGGGTCGGTCAAAACAAGGATGGCCCTTACTGGTGGCAGCAGAACGTGGGACGAAACCATCACCGCTTCCAGGTGCCGGTCTATCACCTCGGTGGGTGGTACGACATCTTCCTCAAGGGTACGATCCAGAATTTCCTGGGCCTGCAAGAGAGCGCCGGCACGGCGGTGTCGAGAGAGAACCAGAAGCTTGTGATCGGCCCCTGGATTCACGGCCCGGCCAACGTGAGCAAAGTGGACGTCGGCGAGCTGAAGTTTCCCGGCGCAGACGCTGTGGACTACAACGCGATCCGGCTGAAGTGGTTCGACCACTGGCTCAAAGGCATCGACACCGGTGTTACGCGCGAGCCGCCGGTCCTGATCTACGTGATGGGCGCCAATCGCTGGCGCACGGAGAACGAGTGGCCGCCGGCTCGCGCGCGCATCACGCCCTATTATCTGCGCGGGGCGCCCGGTGGTTCGCAGGTCTCGCTCTACGACGGACGGCTCTCCGCCGAGGCTCCCGCCGGCGCGGAAGGCCCCGTCAGCTACGCATACGATCCGCGCGACCCCGTGCCGACCCTGGGCGGCAACACGCTGTATATCCCTAGCGGCCCCACCGATCACCGCAAGGCCGACGCGAGAAGCCTCACCTTCACCACCGAGCCGCTGGCGGAGGATCTCGAGGTCACGGGTCCCGTGAAGGCCGTGCTCTATGCCATGTCTTCGGCCGTGGACACGGACTGGGTGGTGCGGTTGAGCGACGTGTATCCCGATGGGCGTTCGATCCTGATCGTCGACGGTATCCTGCGCGCCCGGTACCGAGATTCGATGACCGAGCCCAGCCTGATCGCCCCCGACCGCGTATACCGCTACGACATCGACCTGTGGGCGACGAGCAACGTCTTCAAAGCCGGACACCGTCTTCGCGTCAGCGTGACCAGCAGCAACTTTCCCCGCTGGGACCGCAACCTGAACACAGCCGAGAGCCCCGAGACCGGCACGCGCCCCGAGACTGCCGTCAACACCGTCTTTTTCGACCCGCCCCGCCCCTCTCATCTCCTGCTGCCGGTAATCCCGAAACCCTGAACGGGCGATAGCCCGCAGCCCGCGGCATCGACGACGTCGCCGTCAGCGTCTCGCCGCACACGCGCCGAACGCCGCCCTGCCGCATGGTATGGTTGCGGCTGGTAACCTTTTCCTCTGCTGCGCGTTGGTACGGCTGTCGGTTTCCAAGAATAACGGGAGGAGCAAGATGATTCGTTCGTTGAGGAGAGTGACTCGACCCTGGAGCCTTCTCGCGGTAGTGGGGCTCGCACTGGCCGGAACGGCCCTGCCCGCCGCAGCGCAGCACAAGTGGAAGGTGCAGAACCTGTACGGACCGAACACCACGGTCTACAAGGACTTCCAGGTGTTCGCCGCGCGGGTCAAGGAGGCCACCAACGGCGCGGTGGACATCCAGCCCTTCCCCGTCGCGACGATCGTGCCGCAGGCGGAGGCGCTCGATGCCATCAAGGCAGGCCTGCTCGACGGCGCGGTGGGGACGATGGCGTATCAGGGTGGCAAGGAGCCGGCGGCGGCATTCTGGGATCTGACCGCCGGCTACGACAACCCGCTGCATCTGATGATGTGGTACCGGCAAGGCGGCGGGAACGAGGTCATGAACAAGATCGCCGCCAAGTGGAATGCAGTGTTCCTGGGACCGGTCATCCTGGGGCTGGAGTCGATACCCTCGAAGAAGCCGATCCGCTCGATCGCCGATTTCAAGGGCGTGAAGATGCGCGCGCCCGACGGCATCCCGGCCGAGATCTTCGCCAAGCTCGGCGCGTCGGTGTCCGTCATGCCCGGCACGGAGGTCTACACCGCGCTGGACACCGGCAAGATCGAGGCGACCGACTGGGGCACGCTGTCGGTGAACGACGAAGCCGGCTACAACCGCATCGCCCCCTACGCGATCTACCCCGGCATCCACTCGATGAACTCGGTGGACTTCGTCCTCAGCAAGCGCAAGTGGGATGCGCTGTCCCCTCAGCAGAAAGCCATCGTGCTGGCTGCGGTCGACGAGTGGAGCCTGCGCACGTGGATGGACCAGGAGCAGGACGACCGTAAGGCCGCGGCCAAGCGCGACCCCAACACGCTGGTCCAGTGGGGCGAGAAGGAGAAGACGGAATTCCGCAAGGTCGCCCAGCAGGTGTGGGAGAAGTGGTCGAAGAAGAGCCCGCTCGCCAAGGAAATCTACGAGAGCCAGGTGAAATTCCTCAAGTCGATCGGCCGGCTCTAGAGCGAACCGCAAGCAACCGACTGCACAAACGGGCGCGGCCGCCAGCCGCGCCCGCCTCATCGCCGCGGACAAATAAAAGACGGGGAGGGAGCAATGACGGACCCGGTGCCCCACACGGAGCCAGCCGAGAAGAATGCTGTCGACCGCACGGTCGAAGCGATCTCCAAAGTCCTGAGCTACAGCTTCGCGCTGTCGGTTGTGGTGACGATTTACGACGTCGTCTGCGACGTGGTCCTCCACTCACCCACAGTGTGGGTCTACGACGTGGTCACCACCGCCATCGCGGTGGCCTTCCTGGTCGGCGGGTCCTATGCGCTGATGCGCCGCGAGCATATCCGCATCACCGCGGTGTACCTTCGATTCTCGCGCCGGACGCGGCTGCGCTGCGATGTGGTCACCTCGCTGCTGGCGATCGTCTATCTCGCGGCGTTCGCCTGGTTTGCGTTCGACATGGCCTGGAACGCCATCTCGGACTGGGAAGTCGGCGGTTCCGCCTGGGCCCAGCCGACGCCGATCGTAGTCAAGGTCTCCATGATTCTCGGTGCCGCGCTCATGATCCTGCAGATGATCTCCAATATCCGCGGCGACCTGAAAGCGCTGCGCAGCCGGGACTGAGCCATGGGCATCGAGCTCATCTCTCTGCTGATGCTGGCAGCCTTCGTGCTGCTGATCATCGTCCTGGGTATGCCGATCGGCTTCGCGACCGGCCTGATCGCGGTCGTGTTCTGTGCCCTCTTTGCCGATCTCGACAGCCTCTCGATCGTTACCTTCCGGACGTACGGCTTCGTCAACTCGTATGTGTTGCTGTCCGTGCCGATGTTCCTGATGATGGCGGCGATCCTCGACAAGTCCGGGGTCGCACACGACCTGTACGACGCGCTGAAGATCTGGGCCGGGGGCGTGCCTGGCGGCGTGGGGGTCATGACGCTCATCGCGGCCTCGGTGATGGCGGCGATGACCGGCATCATCGGCGGCGAGGTCATTCTGCTGGGGCTGGTCGCGCTTCCGCAGATGCTGCGGCTGGGCTACGACTCGAAGCTCGCGATCGGCGTGGTGTGCGCGGGCGGCTCGCTCGGAACCATGATCCCACCCAGCCTTGTCCTGGTGTTCTACGGCCTCACCACCTCGACCTCGATCGGCGACCTGTTCCTCGCGTCGACGATCCCCGGGATTCTGCTGGCGTTGATCTACATCGTCTACGTCCTGATCCGCTGCGGGCTCAATCCGAAGCTCGGGCCGCCGGCGCCGGCGGAGCTGCGCAACATCCCGCTCATGGCCAAGTTCGCCGCGCTGAAGAAGGTCATCCTGCCGCTGTTCATCATCTTCTCGGTGCTCGGCACCATCTACACCGGCGTCACCTCGGTGAGCGAGGCGGCGGCCATGGGTGTGGCAGGCGTGATCGTTGCGGCCGCGATCCGGCGCACGCTGAGCTGGACGATGCTGCGCGACTCCCTTTATACGACCATGTCGACCTGCGGCCTGCTGATCTGGCTGTCGATCGGCGCCAACGCGATGGTCGGCGTCTACAACCTGCTCGGCGGGATCACCTACCTGAAGACCATCATGACCGGACTGCCGCTCGCCCCGATCGGCATCATCCTGGTCATGATGGCGATCTTCCTGGTGCTCGGCATGTTCATGGACTGGTTTTCGATCATGCTCCTGACCATGCCGATCTTCGCGCCGACCGTTGTCGCGCTGGGCTATGACCTGATCTGGTTCGGCGTGCTCTTCAACATCACCATGCAGGTCGGCTATCTCTCGCCGCCGTTCGGTCAAGCGCCGTTCTACCTCAAATCGGTCGCGCCGCCCGAGATCAGTCTGAACCACATCTTCGCTTCGCTCTTCCCGTTCATCGGGCTACAGGTCATCGGCCTGGTCATCGTGCTGTTCGTTCCGGACGTGGCGATGTTCCTGCCGAGGCTGCTGCACTAGCGCCATCTGTGTTACGGTCGGTTTTCCATACCTATACCTACAGCCGGAGGGGATCATGCGGAAGACACGCAAGGCACGCACGCTGCTCGCAGCGCTTGCCATGGGGCTGGTCGGCGCGTCGGCGCTGCCCGGCACTGCCGCGGCCGACGTGCAGAAGCGGCAGTTCCAGGTAGTCGGGACCTGGGGCAACCTCGAGTTGTGGAAAGACCACGAGAGCCGGTTCTGGAACGAGGTGCTGCCCAAGGCCTCCGGCGGGAAGCTCACCGCCAACGCCAAGCCCTACACCGAGGTGGGGCTGTCCGGCTTCGAGGTGATGCGGCTGCTCAAGCTCGGCACGTACGACGCCGTGCATGCGGTCGTCACCTACGTGGCGCAGGACTCGCCGGCTCTGGAAGGCATCGATCTCGCAGGGGTGGTCCAGGACCTGGACACCTACCGCAAGGCGATGAAGGCCTACGAAGGCGTGCTGGCGCGCGAGCTGGCCGATAAGTACAACGCCAAGCTGCTGATGCTCTATTCCTTCCCCAGCCAGCAGCTGTACTGCAATCTCGGCGACAAGCGCAACAAGAACGTACGTCTCGCGGACCTGAAGGGCAAGAAGATCCGCACCTACTCCACCACGCTGGGCGACTTCATCGAAGGCCTGAACGCGAGCGCGGTGACCATCGCCTTCGCCGAAGTCGTTCCCGCACTGCAGAAGGGTGTGGCCGACTGCGGCATCACCGGCACCGGTCCCGCGTACCACGCCAAGTGGTGGCAGGTCGTGACCCACAACATCCGCATCCGTCTGGGCTACGCGGCGACCGTCCTGGCCATGAACATGGACACCTGGAACAGCCTCAACGACGACACCCGGAAGTTGATCACTGCGGAGCTCGCCAAGCTGGACGACGAGATCTGGGCAGCCACCAAGGTTGTCGACAAGCAAGGCATGGACTGCAATGCGAGCGGGCCGTGCCCGCTGGGCGAGCCGGGCGGCATGGTGCCCGTGGAGCCTTCTGCGGCGGACAAGGCGATGCTGCGCGGCATCGTCGAGAACTTCGTGCTCAAGCGCTGGGTGAAACGCTGCGGCGCGAAGTGCGCGAAGGAGTGGAACGACTCGGTGGGACGCGTGGCCGGCGTCCAGGCGCCGCTTTGAGCCCTGAGAGGCGGGAAGGAGAGCAACTTTCCTCCCGCCCGAGGAGGGGTGGGACGCGAGGCGTGACGGGGTGGTGGGAGCCTGTCCTTGCCGAGGAGTGCTGCACCCCGAACCCCACACCGCCCCGGCGGCTGCGCCGCCACCCCGCCTCTTGAAAGACGGGGAGGAAAAAACTCCCCTCCTGCCCGAGGAGGGGTGGCACGCGAAGCGTGACGGGGTGGTGCGAGCCTGCCCGAAGAGGGTTCGCGGGCGCAGCGGGACGGGGCTGTTGCGCGCGGCGCGGTGTTACCTGGATCCATGCAGCAACGAGGGGCGGAGTTCCGCCCCCGTTTCTTACCTGGGGGTCGGGGTGTGAAAATTCTGGCACGAGCTCACGCGTTTCTCGATCGCATCTCCCGTGTCGCGGTGTGGACTGGCGGCGCAGCTCTGCTGCTGTGCGCGATTCTGGTCAGCGGCGACGTCATCTTGCGCAAGCTGTTCTCGATCACCATGAGCGGCTCGGACGAGATCTCGGGCTACGCGTTCGCGGCGGCTACCACCTGGGCCTATTCCTACTGCCTTCTACACCGGTCCCATGTACGCATCGATGCGTTGTACAACCTGCTGCCCGCCTGGCTGCGGTCGCTCCTGGACGCTCTCGGTCTGGCGCTGCTGCTGTTCTATATGAGCTACCTCACCAACAAGGCTATCGCCGCATTCCTGACCTCGTGGCAGCGCGATTCGGTCTCCATCACTACGCTGAGCGTCCCATTGTGGATACCGCAGCTGCTGTGGGTCGCCGGGCTGTGCTGGTTCGTTCTCACGCTTGCGTTCCTGCTGCTCTATGTTCTGCTGTCGCTGCTGCTGCGCGATGTTGCGACGGTTCAGTCGATCGCGGGTGCGATGAGCATCGAGAAGAGCATAGACGAGGAGACGCATGGCATGGACACCGAGCGCGCGAGGCCCTGACATGCTGCTATGGCTCATCGTCATCCTGCTGGTGCTGGTATTCGCGAGCGTCCCTGTCGCCGCCGTGTTGGGGGTGCTCAGCCTCTCGCTCGACCAGATGTACATGGACGGCCGGCTCGCTCGTGCGATCGGGGAGTTCACCTGGGACAAGAGCAAGGAATACATCCTGGTTGCCATTCCCATGTTCATCCTGCTTGGCGAGATCATGTTGCGCGCCGGGATCGCCAGGCGCATGTACGAGGCAGTGGTGGAGTGGCTGTCATGGCTGCCGGGCGGCCTGATGCATGCGAATATAGGCTCGTGCGCCATTTTCGCGGCCACCTCGGGGTCGAGTGTGGCCACCGCCGCAACGGTCGGCACGGTCGCCTATCCGGAGATCCGCAAGCGGCAATACCACGAGCCCCTGTTCCTCGGCTCGCTGGCCGCCGGTGGCACGCTGGGGATCCTCATTCCACCGTCGATCAGTCTCATCATCTATGGACTGATCACCGATACTTCCGTGCCGGAGCTCTACCTTGCCGGCATCATCCCCGGGCTGCTCCTTTCGACCCTGTTCATGGCCGCCGTTGCGATCGCCTGTCGCGCGCGGCCACAGTGGGGCGGTGTGCCGGTCAAGACCTCCTGGCGCAGACGCATTCGCGTCCTCCCGGATCTGATTCCGCCCATCCTGCTATTCGCAGTGGTCGTCGGTTCGATCTATGCCGGCGTCGCCACCCCCACCGAAGCGGCCTCGCTCGGTGTGGTGTTCGCACTGGGTCTCGCGGCGTGGACGCGAACACTGAGTCTCCGCATGCTGCGGGAAGCCTTCGAGGGCACCATGCGCATCACCGCGATGATCATGCTGATCATCCTGGCCGCGGTGTTCCTGAACTTCATCCTCGGCTTCATCGGGGTCACCAAGGGGTTGCTCGATTTCATCACTGAACTGGGACTCACTCCGCTGCAGACGATGATTCTGCTGGTCGTCTTCTACCTCATTCTCGGCATGTTCATGGAGACCCTGTCCATGCTGCTGACGACCGTGCCGATCGTTTTCCCGATCGTCGTGCACATGGGCTACGATCCGGTGTGGTTCGGGATCGTCATGACCGTCCTCATGGAAACGGCGCTGATCACTCCACCGGTCGGCGTGAACCTCTACGTGGTGCAAGGCATCCGCATCCGCGGCGGGCCCTTCAACGACGTCGCTTACGGCGCCTTGCCGTTCGTGCTCGCGATGATGGTCCTGATCGCGCTGCTGATGGTGTTCCCCCAGCTCGCTCTGTGGCTTCCCACGCTTTACTACCGATGACGCGAGGACCGGAGGCGCTGCCGGTCTCGGCTGCGCCATTCGCGCCATAACTGACTCGCCCGACACCGCTGTTACGCTCGAACCAGCCAGATGCGGGCCAGGTCTCACTGCTCCGCCGCTTTCACCCCGTACACTTTCTCCGCCGCTTCCGCCGACACCAGCCCGTTGCGCACGTCGGCCCTGACCTTCTCGGGGTCGCGCTCGCGCGGATCGCCGAAGCCGCCGCCACCGGGCAACTCCAAGCGCAGCCGCTCGCCCGGCGGGATCGTCTGCTGGCCCTTGCCGCGAAGTGTCTTGCCGGAGACTAGCGAGACGCGGCCCGCTGCCCCAGCATGGCCACCGGCACGCCCGCGCGCTGGATGGTCGATCCGCTCGAACATGGCATATACCGAGAACGGGGCGTTCTCGGCGCTGCCGATCTCCATCACCTGACCGAGGCCGCCGCGCTGGCGGCCGGCTCCGCCCGAGTCGGTGCGGTACTCCTTGCGCCAGATGACGACTGGGGCGATCGATTCGACGATCTCGGTCGGCACGCTCCTCACACCGCTCGGAAACGCGGTCGCGGAGAGGCCGTCCTTGGTCGGGCGGGCGCCGGTGCCCCCGGAATGGAAGGACAGCACGTCGAAGGGTGTGCCTCCCGCCAGCGTGTCGCTTACGCCGTGTCCACCGCGCAGCTGCGGTATCCACAGCGCGGAGGCGCCCTCCGCCGGCGCGCCGTCCACGAGCGCCTGATGCAGGCAACCGAATACCACGTCAGGCAGCATATGCCCAATGACATGGCGAATCGCCACCGCGCACGGCCGCGGTGCGTTCAAGATCGACCCCTCTGGCGCGCTGACGGTGATCGGGGCAAGCGAGCCGGCATTGTTCGGAACACCGGGTGCGACCAGACACTTCACGCCGAAAGACGTGTAAGCGGTCGTGTAGAGCATGGGCACGTTGATGCCGAAGCTGCTTACCGGTGAGGTTCCGCTGAAATCGACGTGAATGCCTCTGGGGGAAATGGTGAGCGCCCCTTTCAACTCGATCGGATGGTCGTAGCCATCGATGACCACCGAGTTGTGGTAGGTGCCCGAGGGCAACCTGCCGATCGCTTCGAGGGTCGCGGCACGCGAGTGTTCGAAGATGTGGTCGGCCAGCGGCTCGATACTGTCGATGCTGAACTCGCTCATCATCTCGCGCAGCCGCTCGGAGCCCTTGTCGTTGCAGGCCATCAAGGAGAACAGATCGCCCTCGACCTGCACCGGTTCGCGCACGTTCGCCCGCACGATCGCCAGCAGATCCTGATTCACCTGGCCCTCGCGCGCCAGCGGCATGATGGGGACGCACAGCCCCTCCTCGTACACCTGCCGGCCGTCGGGCCCAAACCCTCGCCCGCCGATGTCCACCACGTGCACGGTCGAGGTGAAAAGCCCGACCGGCCGCCCGGCAGAAAAAGTCGGCGATACCAGCGTGAAGTCGTGCAGGTGGCCGGTGCCCAACCACGGGTCGTTGGTGAGGTAGTGATCGCCCGCGCGCATCGTCTCCACCGGGTAGCGCGCGAGGAAGTGGCCGACCGCCGCCGGCATCGAGTTCACGTGCCCAGGGGTCCCGGTCACGGCCTGCGCCAGCATGCGGCCCTGGAGATCGAACACACCGGCGGACAGGTCGCCGGCCTCGCGCACGCTCGCGCTGAACGCCGTGCGCAGGAGTGTCTGGGCCTGCTCCTCGACGACGGCGATCAACCGGTTCCACATGATCTGCGCGCGGATGCGCGCCAGTGCGGAGTCTGCTCTCACGCTTCATCACCTCGCTGCCAAACAGAAACCCTGAGCATGGCGCTTTTCGCTTCACCCGAGAACCTCACACGGATCCCTCCTGGCGGTCCGATTGCGTGCGCTCCAGCACGAGATAACCGATCGCATTCACAATGGCCGAGAAGGCCGGTGCCACCACAGTGGTGGTTTCGTCCTCGACGACGAGTGCGGGACCTTCGATCCGCGCACCCGGCTTCAAGTCCTCCCGACGGAACACCAGCGCTTCGACGAAGGCGCCGGACCCCGGGTCGAACACGGATCGCCGCCCGATCGGTGCCGGTGTCGTCTGCCGCGAGGGCTGCGTCACCGGCGTCGGCTGCTCGACCCGGGCGCTGACACTGAGCGCCCAGCTCAGCGCTTCCGCGTCCAGGCCTGGAATGATGCGCGCGAACTGCCGCCGATACTCGCGCTCGAAGGCTTCCTGTAGTCGCTGTCGATCGGCCAGCTCCAGCGGACGGTTGTCCAACGGTACCGCAATCTCATGCCCCTGGCCGACGTAACGCATATACGCCGTGCGCGATTCCGCCAGCGGTGTACCGCCTGCACTTCTCTCTACCACGCCGTAGGCCTCCGCGCGCATCGCTTCGAGATGGCTGTTGACCAGCGCCGGATCGAGGTCCCGCACCCGCTGGTAAAGGCTGCGTGCCACCTCGTAGGCCACCGGCGCGGCAAGCATGCCCACGGCCGATCCGACGCCCGCGCCAGTAGGCACGACGATGCGTTTGATTCCCAGCTTGTCAGCGACGCGGGCAGCGTGCAATGGCGCAGCACCGCCGTAAGCGACGAGCGTCCGCTCATCGAGGCTCTTGCCGCGCTCCACCGCGTGCACGCGTGCAGCACTCGCCATGTTCTCATCGATGATCTCGCTGATGGCGAGCGCAGCCAGCTCCGCGCCGAGCGCAAGCGGCTTGCCAACGGAGCGGTCGATTGCCGATCGCGCGGCGGTGGCGTCCAGCGCAAGGCTGCCGCCAGCGAAGGCGCCGGGGTCGATCCGACCGAGCGCAAGATCCGCGTCGGTAACGGTAGGCGCCTGGCCGCCCTGGCCGTAACAGGCGGGTCCGGGTACCGCGCCGGCGCTGTCCGGGCCGACCGCCACGCGCTTGAGGGCATCGACCCTGGCGATGGAGCCACCGCCCGCTCCGATCTCGACCATCTCGATGACGGGAATGCGAAGCGGCAGTCCGCTGCCCTTGAGAAAGCGGTATGCGCGCGCGACCTCGAAGGCGCGCGACCGCTCGGGCTGCCCTCGGTCGATCAGGCAGATCTTCGCCGTGGTGCCGCCCATGTCGAACGAGAGCACGTGCTCGAGTCCGCACTCCAGCGCGATGCGGCTGGCCAGTATCGCGCCACCAGCGGGGCCCGATTCCACCAGCCGGATCGGAAAGCGCCGAGCCACCTCCAGACCGACAACACCGCCGCCCGAGGTCATGAGCAGGAGCTGCCCGCTGAACCCGGCCTCGCGTACCGCACGATCGAGCCGATCGAGATAGCCGGATATCAGTGGCTGCACATAGGCGTTTGCGCACGCGGTCGACAACCGCTCGTACTCGCGCAGCTCCGGAGAGACCTCCGAAGACAGGCTCACCCACAACCCGGGCAGACGCTCGAGCAGGATCTCCCGGATGCGCTGCTCGTGCACCGGGTTGGCGTAGCTGTGCAGCAGCCCGACCGCCACGCTGGGGACGCGCTCGCGCTCGAGCATCGGGATCACCGCCTGCACCGCCCGTTCGTCGAGCGGCCGCAACATCCCGCCGCGCGCGCTTATGCGCTCGGGCACGGTGTAGCGCCGCTGGCGCGCCACGAGCGGCTCCGGCTTCTCCAGATAGATGTCGTACTGCTCGAAGCGGTGCTCGTAGCCGATCTCGACCGAATCGCGGAAGCCTTCGGTGGTAATCAGCGCGGTGATTGCGCCCTTGCGCTCGATCAACGCATTGGTCGCCAGTGTGGTCCCATGGATGATGAGGGCGATATCGCCAAGCGTACAGCCGGCCTTCGCGACGGCCGCGGCCACGCCTTGCATGACCGCGCGCTCAGGCGCCTCGGGCGTGGTCAACACCTTGGCAGTAACGCGTCCACAAGGCGCGTCCAGCGCGACATCGGTGAACGTCCCGCCGATGTCGACCGCCAGTCGAGTTGTGCGCGCTGATGCCATGGACCGCCCCGGTTTGTGGGGATATTACGGAGACACGTCAGTCCGAAACATCGCACGGTAGAGGCGGCGAGCGCCGGACGCCCTCACAGCACCTTGTTCCGGTTTTCTTCGTGTCTTCGTGGTGAGCGGTGGAATTTGTGTGTTGCCCTGCCGTTCCAACTCGTGTCACCAGGTGTTGCGCAGCTCGCGCAGCTTGACGAACACTGTCTTGGGATCCGGGTTGTCGGGCAGGTCGGGAAACGCCTCGCGCAGCCTGGCGATGACGGTGGGACTGTGCAGGCGGAAGAAGGTGTTGATCTCCTTCTCGAGCGCCAGTGTAGTCACCAGCGCGCGGCTGGGATCCTGATCACGCACCTGTCCGAGCATCTGCTGCGCTTTTGTGTTGTCGGGCTCGCGGTCGAGCGTGAAGCCCAGATTGTTGGCGATGTAATCGTGGCCCGGGTACACCAGGGTTCGGTCCGGTAGCTTGGCCAGCTGACTGACGAACGTCTGATACAGCTCGTTCGGATGACCGCCGTTGTGGCAGTTGCCGGCGCCGGCATTGAACAACGTATCCCCGCAGAACAGCGCGGGCGTGTCAGTATGCGAGAGCAGGCATACGTGACTCATGGTGTGTCCGGGGGTATCGAGCGCTTCCAGCTCGACGGTCTTGCCTACTCTTATGATGTCTCCCGCACCAAGCCCGCGATCGATCCCTGGAATGCGTTGGCTGGCGTTCTTGTGCGCCAGCAGCTTGGCGCCGGTAGCCTCGATCATGGCGCGATTGCCGCCGGTATGATCGCCATGTTCATGCGTGTTCAGAATCTGGGTGATTTGCCAGCCATGCTTCTTGGCCGCGGCCAGGCACTTCTGATGATCCAGCGGATCGACGGCCAGGGCCTCGCCGGTTTCCGGGCAGACGATCAGGTAATTGAAGTTGCGATACGAGTTCGCGGTCCAGATCTGTTCGACGATCATGGGATTTCCTTCCTTTCCGAACTTGGGTGGCCTGCGGGCCGATAGCCGTTTCCGGATTGCCTCGAGGCCGTGCGGTGACACATGGCCTCCATTCTGATCGAGATCGCGAGATCAGTCACCTGCCATGCCGGCGCAGCGGGATCCCGTATATCATAGGCAGACAGCACGAACGAAAGGACAAGCATGGCGAACATTGGCGCCGTATTGAAAGAGGAGATCTCGCGGCTCGCCCGCCGAGAGCTCCGCAGTCAAGTGGATGGGATGAGGAAGGCGTCGGCTCAATACCGGCGAAGTATTGCCGCGTTGAAGCGCCAGGTGGCAAGGCTCGAACGCCAGGTGTCGCTGCTCCAGGGGAAAGTGCTGGCCCGCCCCGTGGACACACCGGAGGAATCCACTGCCAGGCGGGTGCGGTTCGCTCCCAAGGCGCTTCGTTCGCAACGCGAGCGGCTCGGCCTGTCGGCCGCCGACTATGGAAAGCTCGTGGGTGTGAGCGCCCAGTCGGTCTACAACTGGGAGCATGAGGCGGCCCGCCCTCGCGGCGAGCCACTCCGCAGGCTCGTGGCCCTGCGAGCCGTAGGCAAGAGGGAAGCACAGGCCCGTCTGGAGCAGCTCGGAAAGCAAGGGGCCAGGAAGGGCCGCGGGTCGTAACGGACTGATCGCGACACGCTGTCGCGCGATCTGGTCGAAGAGACCGGACGTTGCGCTCGAACTGCGGCAACCTGAGCCTCCTCGGTCGCAGATGACCATGTGGAAGACGATCGAAGACACCATCGGCAACACGCCGCTGGTCCGGCTGAAGCGGCTGCCAGGGGCGACCAGCAACATCGTCCTGTGCAAGCTCGAGGGCGACAACCCCGCGGGGTCGGTGAAGGATCGCCCGGCGCTGTCGATGGTCCGGCGCGCCGAGGAACGCGGCACGATCAAGCCCGGTGACGTCCTGATCGAGCCGACCAGCGGCAACACCGGCATCGCCCTCGCGATGGCCGCGGCCATGCGCGGATACAAGATGGTGCTGGTGATGCCGGAGCATCTCTCCGTCGAGCGCCGACAGACGATGCGGGCCTACGGTGCGCAGATCATCCTCACCCCCAAGCAGGGCGGCATGGAGGCCGCGCGCGACCTCGCCGAGCGGATGGTCGCCGAGGGCAAGGGCGTGATGCTCGACCAGTTCGCCAACCCCGACAACCCGCGCGCCCACTACGAGGGGACCGGCCCGGAAATCTGGCGCGA